>JAAUXT010089594.1_pt1 | contig 17180 bp, 22 predicted proteins | sample 7278171 | NCBI WGS metagenome assembly JAAUXT01 (sample SAMN14350112, study PRJNA611818) | marine sediment metagenome | isolation source: surface marine sediment (1.8m) | place: French Polynesia: Moorea | collected 2018-08
GTGCGAGCATTGAGAACAAAAGGCAGAACAAAAGGTGACATGACAAAAACAGTCAACAAACATGTCAAATGCCGTCAACATTTCTCGCCAGAAAAGGATTCCCCCTCGTACTCGGAAACATGCAGGTCTGGTTCTCCTGATCCGACATGAGCACTGCGCTTCAGAGAATTTCAAAAACCAACCAGTCCGGAATGAGCTCTCTTTCGTGTCGGAACACATTTTTTCTCGAGCACATCAGTGCCCACGCAATCAAATCACATGTACTCGCACGTATTTTTGCGTGTCAGAAGAGGAAACCGACTCGGGTTAAGTGAATTACTCTTGCGCGTGAATCCAAACGAGCATGGGAGTCGGTAGTGAGATTTCAAGATCTCACACGATGCATTTTGCACCCACCTTTTCATTTTTTCATTGCAAGCCAACTGCATGCAATGCAACATGCACGTTAGTCACGCACTGCGTGCTGCTGCAATTACGTAATCACAGTGCCCCGGGGGGCGTCTCAGCATGTTCTCTCTGCAGGCCGAGCCAGGAAAGTTGTTCAGACGTCAAGTAGCACTGAGTAAAACTCGTCGTTTCAGGTTATCATCAAAGAAGGAGTGGAAGCACTGTTTCCTGCACACAACTGAGGCGATCCACAAATTTGCTTCACATTTCCTCACGAATCTGTGACCGATAGTTGCAAGATTCGGATCACATTCATGAAAGGAAACTTCCTGATCGATGCCAGACAAATCCCTTTGTCCCTGACAATCATGTGCGCAATTCGATCATGTCCAAAACACGCGGATACAAAAACATTGTTTTCTCGTGCGAAATTATTCTGTTGCATCTCGAATGTGGCTTCACCATGTCATCGAAAAACAATTTCGACGTCGAAGAGTGACGACTTGATGAGAGAGTGGCCAGAAAAAAAAGTTTGCCGTCAGAACATCTGAAAACCGTTTCTGCAGCAGGGGATCAACTGGGGGGCGTGGATACTCGTAGGTGAACATGACGATTTTCACGGTCGGTCAGTTCTGTGAGATGTCAAACCTGCAAAACTCGTTGAAAGATCTTTGCAAGAAACAAAATGACAAACTTGTCACAAAATTGGTCATTTCAAGATGAAGTATCGGAGAGGAAAACACGCACCTTTTTTCCTGTTTTATCCTTTGTTCCGATCGCTAATCCGTTCAACTGACGGCGCCAAAACTACGGGAGCCAGAGTCTGGAGAGCACATGCACGTGTGAGTCAGCCTGTCAAGAGTGGTGACTATTTACTGTTGTGTTGGTTCAACCCGCGCCTCATCTCATTCTCACTAGCGCAGGGGTGACAGGTCCGTTTTTGATAACAACATGGATTGATATATAAGTAACGATAATTCGACGTTCTTCACCTCATGGTGCGCTCATCTTTTGATGTTTGATGAGCAATTGTGTGATGGTGAAGAAAAGTCTTGAAATAAAGGGGAGTTCGAACAATTTTTGCACGGGGTCTGACGTGCAGGAAAAGTTGTTGACCCAACTTTTCCTTTGGGTAAAGCAGGACCTTTCCTGTTCTGCGGGTTACAACGATAATTTCGGTGCACGCAGAGAGACACTTCATGTTGCAATCAGTTCAACTTGGAAAATTGTTCGTCAAAACATGAAACAAAAAGTATCTTGATTCTGCTTTTATTTTGGTTCACAACGTTCACAAATGTTCCAGATCACTGGCTAAGATCTACTTGGGGACAAGTAAAACAAACAACTCATATTTTTATCAAACTTTCCCAAACAGGACATGGAATTTTGACACAATTATTTCGTCAAAACACAAAACACGGGACATGAAAAGCTTTCCACCTGAACATTTCGTGACTTCGAACACCCCTTCCAACATGCAGGAATGAAAATTCGGGAGGGAGGGTACGCCACCACACCCAAACAGCTGTGATGTCACAGAATTATCACAACATCGCCACCCTTACCGACACAAAACTAGCGACAACAATGTCTTTTGGAACCCAACCGTACTCTGCGCGATGTCACAACAATCCTGGCACCTTCGTAAATCTGGCATCACAGACTTCTGTGTGAATGCCACGAGGTTCACAGACTTCTAAAACAGTGATGCCTTCCTTCCACAAAATTGGGTGAGGATTCTGCTACATTTCTGCAAGCGACCACAATTTTCCTAAAGCCTGTTATGAATCAGTCCTCTTTCTTTTCTTGGGCTGTTTTGTCGGCAGTGTTCTCTATGGCTTCTTGAGTGGTTTCCTCCTCTTCACCCGCCGCAGGTCCGTTTTGTTCCCATGTCTCTTGACTTGTTCCGAATTCGTTGACTCGTTTTGGATCGACGCGGTAGATGTAACGTTGGTACAGGAAGATCAGGAAGACAATGTCTGAAAACGTGGCAAACACCCTTTGTCAAGGCAAACACACAGCACGGCAAAAATTCAGGTATTTTTTGACCAGGAAACTCGTCAAATTCAAGTGATGCGCACCGTCTCTGAAGCATCCGAGTCGATAGAGCGTTGGCATTTTGATGACGAAGGCGAACAGATCGTCGATGAAGGTGTTCAGAGCCTTATACGTCAACATCCGCCACGGAAGATGCGCAACGGACTTGAGTTTGTAGTTGATGAACAACTGTGGAGTCATCATGATGAAACCTGACGAAACAACGCATTTGTATCAGTCCATGTGGACATCGAACCAAGTGGAAAAGAGATTTCTCTGCCGCTGCCTTTCGTGCAATCTCAAGAAATTTAGGCCTGAGGCACCAACCGAATGTCAGAAGAAAGCCGTAGATCATGTTGAGCACCCACGAATACCATCCTTTTTGCTCCACGTACATGAGCGAGTAAACCGCGTAGCCTCCTAGCAGCGGAAACAGGAGCCACGACAAGTACTTGAACGCAAGCTGAAGCAGAAAGATGAACTTGATGACCTTGCAGCAACTGACGCCACAGCTGGCAACAAGCTGGCAGCTGAAACACTCGAGTGAAAAATGCTGCCTACCATGTCATACTGTTTTGTGTTGGATTCAGTGTAAGTTGATTTGTCCTCAAACGTCGGTTTTGGAATCACACCGAACAACTTGTTCTCTCGATCAAGCTGGAGAAGAAAAAAATGTTGCAATTGGCGACAAAGCACAGGCACTCCCCCGCTGTTTCAGTTGTGTTTGAGAACAATGAATTGAAATTGCCACAATCGTACCTTGAAGTCGAGAACTTTGAAGATCTTCCAGACTTCGATCGCCAAGCCGATGAAGACACTGACCCTGACGACGAAGTTGGTTTCGTTGTCCATCACGTAGAGCACAACAATCACAGACTGGAACACGTTGAAGAACACCGACCGCACCGACAGACCTTCCATTGACTTGCGATTCTTCCAAAACTGAATGTCTGCAAAGTTCCCACACTGCTCACCACTGGTTCAAAAACTGACAGAGACTCAGGGAAAGGACGTCACAAATGAACGATGGAATGGAAACATGGCTTATTCACGCACCGTTTTTGAAGGCAAGAAACTCGAACACACTGTGGACAATTGACACGACAATAGTCAGGCCCAACAAGTAAGGATTCGTCTCAAGGAAAGTCACCTGAAAAGACAGAGAACAATTTGTACATTGAAACCAAACTCGCCCCACAATCTGCAACGATGAATTTGGATTTGGAGGAGCGTCGAGCCTCACCTTGAGCGAGTCTTGTTCGTCGTCTGACTCCTCCATACCCTCGCCCATAAACGAGTACCACTTGTTCCTCATACCCTGCGCTGCGTACATCTGCCACTTGAACAGTGACATTGGCGAGTACGTCAGACTGAGGTTCAGCACCCTGAAATGCCAACACTTCACGTCACATTTTGGGACACAGACAGAACACCAAATAGCCAAGTTCAACAGAATTGACTCCACTGACACCAGCAAATGAGACTCACGGCGTGGTGTCGTTGATAGGCATGTAGTCCGTGTTCAGATTCCAATAATCGTTGAAGTACACGATGGGTTGATAGACGGTTCCATCGGGCATGAAGTGAATGTCTGCAAACAAGGACGTCGCTTCAAATTGATTCAGATCTGGTGTGATAGTGTTCGATCATTTTGCAATTTGGCGATGATAAAAATGACCGCTCACATTCATCAAGTGGTTGCGGCACACTCCCTTTCACCCACGGAGTGTGATCATCCACGATGTTGATAGTCATGTTGGGGTGCCACGTTGACAGTATCTCAACTCTGTTCGTCTCGTTCTCTTTCTGGAATACAATTGTGAGGCAAATATGTGGAGAACAAGAAGGCTACGCCTAAAAAGCGTGTGGTCAACATGGTGAAATTTTGCCAGAATCATTTTTGGCCCATTTCAAGAAAAAAATTTTTTTTTTTTTTTGGTAATGATCCATGTTGAGTAAGGGGGAGGGGGGTGATTCAACGTACCCAAAAAAACAAAAGTACTTAAAACAGCCCAAAAATGACCCTAGTTTATTTTTACCATGTGGAGTTACCCCACCCCCTTAACTCAACATGTCCACATACAGACATGCACATACAGACTGATGGTGATTACACTAAGCGTGTGGTAACATCCTTCAGGACCACACGCTTAAAAAGAGACTTTCTGTTGATTGCAAGCCCATACAGTCGCCCGACCCCCTCTTTGTCGTTCGCGTCAAGTATGGGTCAGTGTTGGGTCGGCCTCTCCGCTGTGGAATTTTTGCACAAAACGCTGTCTATTGAGCGCCACATCTTGTTTGGAAAACACATTTGGAAAGGGCCAATTCACTGCCAACAATTAGTCATGCACAAAACACTGGTCAGTGAACAAGAAAAATCTGGAGTGAGTTTGAGAAATGTGAACATTTTCCCACTTTTGGCAACCAAGACAAAAGACACAATGTTGACGGTATCAACATTCCACAAAAGCTGGCATCGCAAGGGGTAAAAATTTCTCACTTCAAATACTTCATCAACACAACTTACCTCCTACATAAGGCCACGAAAAAGAAAAAACAAACTGAGTGAACCAACACAGGACCAAACTACTGACATTTTCCTCCAAATAAAGCTTTTCTTCCTTCGACTCGGTGCATCACGTCTTCCTGACAACTCAAAAACTCACCAAGAGTAAATCTGGATGAGCATCGGTTTTTCCCGTGAGAAGATTTTTCGCTGTGTGAAATTTTCTCTTCTTGTACCGATTCAACCCTGCAAAAGAACAAAGTCACAACACACATTTCGTTGCCGTCAGTGTTTTTTGTGACAACAGGCTTTTCCGAAGAAAGGTCCTGTTCTTTTTGATGCTCCAACATGTTCAGATGACTCCCTTTCCCATCGGGTTTCATGCAAATGGGAACACACTGACACATTTGGAGTGTCCAAAAGAACGGAGTCAAATATTCAAAATCCAAACATTCAGACTGTAGTTTGATGGTTGTCTGTGCCAGGACCTGACGCAATGAGACAACTTACGTTTGCTCCTGTAAATCGTGAGCCTTTCCGAGTGAGTGTCATCGTTTGGATTTGGAGATGTTCCAGCTGGGACAAAGTACACGTGCATGTATATGCTTCCATTGTTCTGCACATTCTGAAATAAAAATCGATGAAATGCGCACTCTCAATTCGACACAAAAAGTGTTGCTCATTGCACTGCAATTTGCGACAGAATTGTCTTCCGGCAAATACGATGACGCAACTTCAAACACTCACCTCCGAGATCGGCAAGGTAGCCTTCTTCTCGTAGGAGCCGTCTCCGTTCATTCCGCTTGTCCAATCACCATAAATTAGTTCTTCTTCAAGCCAAAACAGCGCAGCAGGATTGTCGAAATCGGAGAACTTTTCTTGCTCAGACAGGTACACGTACAAGTCCTGAAAGACAACGACGGCCAGGCTGAAGATGGCGTAAAGAAGTCCGAAGACCGAAGCCAACTTGTTCTTCCAACAGCATTTTTCATGACACTTTTGCGGGTTTCTTGGTCGTACCAGAGGCGTCTCTTTCATGAACATGTTGAGGGCTTGAGTGGTCGGAGGCAAGGGACGCCCATCCTTGCCCTGCTGAGGTTGTTGGGGAGACCTGCGGAACATGCTGCTGATCATGTAGATGAAGAACATTCGCACGAGCAGAGTCTTGAACATCGCCCACCCGGACGGTCTCTGAGCCTGTGCTGGCTGGTTCGCCTGCAAGAAGAGAGCATTTCTGTGTTGAATGAAGACCCGTGATCGCCACGAGCATTGAAAGTCTTGCAAAGTTGTTCACAGGTGTTGCCTGGAAGCATGAAGCCCAGTGCAGCCTCCAGCGGATCCGAGGTCAGATAGAGGGAGAGCCACACCTTTGGGGGGGGGGGCAAACGCTGAGCTTGAAAAAATGGACGTATTTCTTGGTGGGTCGTTGAGGGTCCCAACCCCGTCTGGATCATCTGGAGCTTGAGGCCTGGCACACGCCTTCCGACCAAGCAACAGAAATGAGCCCATGGAGTCCTGGGTAGTTCTGGCACTCAAAATACCTTGTTGCCGCAAGGTACATTTACGATGCTGGTGACAGTGACCACAATCAAAAGGGCAAGGCACAAGGATCCAAAACCTACTTTTGGACAGTCATCATCAGTCAATGAACGTAAAACTCAAAACGTGTTCGGAGGGACCCGCAACTTTTCGCAGTTTCACTGAAGAATGGGAAGATTTTACCTGGCCATTACTGGCGCCTTCATCCACATTGTGACCAGAATCGGCCACGGATAAATCTCCACTTCCGTCCGTCGACATCTGTTTGTTTCGTCACAATTGTAGCTATGTCGTCAGTACCGACAGTGACAGTAATCACCTCACAGGGAGCAGCAGATGTCAGCACGAGACGAGACGAAGTTTCCTCCAGTCGGGACGCGTGGGAGTCAGGGGAGTCTCTCTCCGGTGTGACAGTGACTTCTCACGAACTTGTTTCAGGGGATCATGTCACGGATAGATTAATCGGAGATCAAAATCCCGGACGTACAAGGCTCCACATGTGCAAGGACGAGGAGTCTGTTGACCAGCTGACGTGCCAAAGTTTTCGGCGTGACGCCGCAAGGGTTTCTGCGCCGTCACCCTGAAAACGGGCGCTCTGCAAGGTGCGTTTGACGAGGCAAAGAATTTTGCTTGCATGTTACGTGTCATGCACTGTTTTGTCGTTTCTTCTACAGCAGTTGCACGAAATTCTTTGTACAGCAACAAGAGTCGTGTCCGTTGAGCTGACTCATACTGATGATTTTTTTCTTAGTCATAAATCAACGAGGCTGACTTCACCACAGCTCGGCTAGTCACTCAGTCTACAATATGGCGCTACCAGACAGGGTCCTCAAAAAATTCTTCCCGCTACAAAATACGCAAGATGTCGTAAATTTGTTTCGGGATCAACTTGAAAACAGTGAAGAACCAAACTTAGCCCTTTTGTCGATAGTCGTGGGAACAATTGAAAACATATTAACGGTGAACAGGGCTGTACAGGACATCGATGAGAAGAATCTTGTTCCAATATTTCCCGTTGTGGAAGCCTCAGTTGTTGATGCACTTTACCAGAAATTCATCGCTCTTGTGCAAGGATCAGTGGATTTGACACTTTACAAGGAAAAGTATTCGAACAGAGAACTCATCAAGCGAGTTGCAGATGTGGTATGGGCGCAGCTACCGAGGAGTTACTACAAGGATAAGGCGCATCTGCAGTCGCTGTTTTCCTTTTTGACAGGTTGGTGAGACATGTGGTTAGATGTGATCGATTTGAGCGCACAAGTTCACAATGGAGCTCCAGTCACTCTCTTGTCATAACAAACCTGATATCATTCAAATTGCGGTTATTCATTTATCGGGGGGTGACAAGGCAAATTTAGCCAGGGTGCAGGCTTTAAAGATCAAAAATATCTTCCGAGTGAGATGTGCGTTCGTGACTCAACTCATAATAATATTATAATGCCCAACTGCGCAGCAACTCTGTTGTGAAAACGGCATTGATCTTCACAAAGTTATTTTCGTTAAGATCCGGGACGGAATTGAAATGTCAGTCCGAGCTTCTTCTGGCAACCAGGCTCGACATCAATGATGAGTTGAATGCTGCTGCTTCTTTGTTGTTGCGGTCACCAGGCCCAAGATCCCCTTCGCTCAGCAAAATTCCTCCGAAATTCCCAAATGCACTTGATAACCCAGAAGCCTTTTTGCACTTGCAGTTGGGAAGTTGGACTGCTTTGGCGTTGCGCTTGCTGTTGTGGCAGCCAGTCAAGTTCTTGGACTGAGCGATGTTCATTTGGCACTGTCGGAGGATCACGCATGGGTCGTGTTTGGTGAGGATGGGGAGAGCACCGCCGAAGTCACTTGGCACGGTGAGTTTGCACTCCTGGAAGTGAAAAAAGAAACGACTCCCCGAGTGTGATAATTTTTGTTCGTTGCAACCCTTACACGGGTGTGCATTCAGTCTTGTGACAAAAGACAGATCTCTGTCTCGTCATCAAAGAATTTTTGTCTCATTTGCAGGCAAAGGTGTGGAGGACAAACGGGGGCAGCCTGTTTCGTCTGGGATAACGGAGAGAAGCTGGCTGTACTTGTGCGGCCACGCCGTGATCTGTACCAGACAGATGGAGGTGGCTGCACTGGTATCGGGAATAAACCCAGCGATCAACGCCACTATGGACAGCGTTGAAATGGGTTCTTTGCAGCAGGTAAAACTTGTTCACGACGTCACAGAAATCTGAAAAGGAACGTTTCTGTTCTGACGCAATGTTTGGGTGTGTTTTGTTGAAAAAGAAAACTGGACATTTTCAGGAATTGTTGTGGCTGCTTTATGACATGGGCCACATCGAAAAATACCCGATGGCGATTGGAAATCTTGGTGATTTGGAAGAAATTTCACCGACTCCAGGAAGACCATCGTCTCTTGTGTTGTTCAACAAGGCCATCAACTCTGCGCGCGTGCACTACAAAAACATGCACGTGTACCCGTACACTTACCTGGGCGGGTACCACTTCAGACATCGTCACTTCAAGGAGGCAATTGCAGCTTGGTCAGAAGCAGCCTGTGTGATCAGAAAGTGAGTCGATGTGTCACCGCGTGGGTTGGTTATCACGAGCTGTGTTGAAAACCATATTTCACAGGACGAGTCAAATTGCTAATTGAATCTCAATGAGTTGTGTGACAGGCAAAATTACGACACTGTGGGAGAAAAACCTGGTGTTTTATGTGCTCGTACCGGTAGTTCTTGAATGAAGAGAGGTGTTTTGTGCTCGTGAAGTTATGAACTGGAAGCAATGAGAGTGTTGTTCTTGTTCAGGTACAATTATCACAGAGATGACGAAGAAATCTACAAAGAATTCCTTGAAATTGCAAACGACTACATTCCAAACATCGTCAAGCACTGTGCGGAGACAACGTCTCTGAGTGACACTCAAGTAAGTGTTCTTCACAAAAAACAGGCTCGAAATAACCTTGTGTTCGTAGTGTGCATTGCTGTGTGAGGATTGGCCGCCAAACAAAACGAAGTCACTGTTTAGCGAATGAACCTGAATGAGTTCTTTCCTTTGTTCAGCGGCGTGATTCACTGAGCATGATACATTGTTCAGATTGGTGGACGCAACACTCCAGTTGAGTCACGTCTTAGACAACGTTACATTCAAGCTGTGACTGATGCACCCTTCAGCCTCAGAGTCGCTCGCGGCTTGTGCAGCGCAATGAGTGGGATCCGTTTTTGTGACGCTCCCTCCGCACGAACTCATAATGCCCGCTCCCATCCTCCCACACGCTCCTCCACAGGCTAGGCGCAGTGTTTCCAACATTGCCTCCACCAGACTCGCCTCTCCCCCCCTCCCCCCCCGCCACACTGAGCACGAGTTCGGCTGGTTTCCCTCTCACCACATGTCCGCCTGTTGTCTTACGTGTGTGTTCATTACGCATCTATTCCTGGGTATAGACAACACTCAGTTATTGCAAGTGGTTTGTAAACCACCAGGTTCCATTGGTTTCTCCCCTCCTTGCGATGACAGGAACCAGCCAATGTTCCAGCAGACCATCTGACCACAGTTGCACGCGCGACTTTTTGTGTTTGTCGAAATCCTTGGTTGCACATTTCAACGTATTTTTGTAATCTTGACAAAGGTTGTCTGTTTTGCAGGGCAGAATTCCGTTGCTACAAGATCCAGAGTGCTACAAAATGCTGCTACAGATGTACGATGGAATCTGTCAGTGGGAGGAAGATTCGTCCACACCCGTGCTGCACGTTGGTTGGGCGAAGAATCTCTGCTTCACACTGGGGAAGTTCGATTCCCAGGCTCGGGAGTCTCTCGATGTGTTCGCAGACGGAGAAGAGGAAGACGAGGAGGAGGAAGAGGACGTTGAGCCCAAGCAGAAGGTGAATGGGGAGACAGATTCGAAACCCACATCCGAGAGGAAGAAGAGACGAAGGCTGGCCTCAATCGAAGCGAACCACAAATTGGGGTCTGTAACAGAGGAGAAGGATGTGAACGGAGGTTCGGCGGAGGAAGAGAGCATTCGTAGTACAATTCAAGAATTGGAGTCCAAAGTTGGCGCTGCGGAGAATTCCAATGACGCCCCAAATCCGAACATTGCTGCTCTTGCGCAGGCGTGCGGGGACGCCATACTCAACCCCGAGTACCTCTTGAGTGGTGGTGAGCCTTTCACAAGCGCATCACTGAATGTACCCAACAGCGGAACAGCTTCGGTGACAGCTGTTTCGACCACGTCAACGAACACTGTCACCAGCACAGGCACCAGTACTAGTCCTTTTGCCAGCGGCACAGACACGCGGCTTGATCTCAACGAATTCCTGAGCACGAAGACCAACAGCTCCCCCTTTTGCGGAATGACAATGGACTCCATGCTGAAAGCGGAAAGTCCAGCCGACATGCTGATATGCAAGACGCACACTGACCGTCATGCTGCGTTTGTCGCCCCTGGAACGCCCAGCGCCACGGGGTCTGAGCGCTCGACACCGGCCATGCTCAACATGGGCATCGCAACACCGCTGACTCTGCACAGCATGAAGATGAAGGGTCTCAAAAGTCTGTTGACAACCACCAAACTGAACGCCAGCGCCATCAAGCTGCAGCTGACTGCGCAGTCGCAGGTGCAACTCAAGCACAGCAAGGTCAGCTCCGAGTACCAGTTGCCACGGAAGCGTGCGCGACGCGATGCGCACTAGATGTCGCTGATCCGGACCGAACCGAGTGATATTTCCCCCTGTCTCTCCGCTTCTGGTATGCTGCCTAGAAGGAATACTGTGTGAGGGATGACGGACCAAATGCACTGACCGTCAAGCAGCCGCTTCATACCCTTCCATGTCCTGCTGTGCCGCGTTTTTGATGACTGATCTCCGATGGTTATGCTTGAGTCTCAAATTAGGTGTTGTAAACTTACAACATACAAAATAGGTTGAAATTTGTCATACCTATTTCTGACACCGGTATCGAAAAGGGTTTGTTGCACTTCAGGGTGTGTGATAAATTCGGAATTTCCGAGTGCTTTGATGTTGAACTTTTCATGCTGACTGAGCTGAAGTGCGATTTCCATGAATTTTTAGATGTTCTAAATCTTGTGACACAGATCTGCCATCGAAACTGAACCCGGTGACGAAGACGTGGAAAGATGTTGATGTGAACCCGTTTCTGGAAGTTTTGAACTGTTTTCCGTTGTACGTACTGCTCTTGTTCAAGGCGGTTCCCGGTCGCCCATTTGAAGTTATCTGCACATGTATTCACACGAGATGGTCTTGTCAAGGTTGGGACCACGGGTCACAACTACGACAAAATCACAAATCACAGGGTTTGGCCGAAGATGTTCGACTTTGTATTTGCGTGTCTCTTGCGAGGTGGCTTGTGGTGGACTTGGTTGAACTGAAGCTGTTACACTTGAATGTACATACCTGTAGATATCATTATTTCAGTACAAACTTTTGAAGCGATGTTAAAATGTACATTCTAGAATCTAGTCGTGAGAATTTGAAGTTTCCTTCAGGGTTGAAACGAAGTTGTTTGTGCCTGCACTACTCATAGCTAAACGCACTTTCCGTTCAGAGAACTTAGGTTCAGCAATGAATTTGAGGTCACAGTTGTGCTGTTGCAAGTTTCTTTTTGAGTGATTCTGAGTTGATCCTTGTATCTTTCCTTTGCCGGGTCGAACACATTTTTTGTTTGCAAGCTGAGAAGATTTCAGATTTGGTGTTCTTCATCAACCGGAAACTGCTGGCAACTCACCAAATACCAGTGTTGTTTCGTCCGTTCAAATTGTCACACAATGAAGTGTCGCCATGAGAACATCGATTTGTATGAACTGTGGCTTGCAATCTGCTATGACTTTGATATCCGCTGGTCGGACATTTGAAGACAGCACAGAAGGAATGAAATGCTTTCGTGTGGGATTTTGCTCCACTTCTGTTTGCTGATCTTTCTTTTTTCACCTCGTTGGTTCACATGTATAGGTTTCTTGGTTTTTATTCTTTGAGCAGTTTTGCGCAACCTGCATAAATCTGTAAATAAATCTCATCTTGTGCGAAGAATGCAAAGTGATACAAAGCATATCCCGAAGAAATTTGTTCGAGTAGCCTTGTAGTCTCACAGACGAAAGGAGCTGGGTTTAGGACGTTGTTATTATGGAATGGTGCCTTGCTTGCAGAAGGCATGAGCGTCTTCAAAAGAATGCAAGCTGTGAGACAATGAATCCGTAGATCTTTTTGTGCAGCAGCTTCTCGGCAGAAACTTGAACTGTAGCAACGATAAAACTCCACCGTTTTTCTGAAATTTAGCCTGTGCTTGTTTTCCTTGAAAATATGACCTGAAAAATACCAAACTGGAGAAAGTTACAAGAATCCAGAATCCAGCTTGGTCTGGGAAAAAACGTTTCGCTGTTGACGAGGCTTTGTGTGTGCCATTTGACTTGTTTGTTTCACTTGATACGGGTGAAATCTTTTGTTGTTGAAATTTATTGTTTTGCTGGAAGTGTGTTTTAACCCACAAGGAATCGACGAAATGTATTTGCACGTATTTATTCTTGACCTTGCCCATTGAAGAGAAATCGAATGACATCGTTCAAGAGTCAAGTGCTCCTGGACAGGTTTTTGCCCACACTGGTACCGGACTTGTTACAAACTCGGTGAAACTCTATTGCATTTATGTCTTGTTTAGCATCCGATTTTGGGCGCCATTTTTTGAGTGTACACGCGCAGCTGGTGTTTGGAACAAACCTTAGGAAGAGTTTTGCAATATTCTGAGACTTGTGGCGGCTTCTGTTGAGGCAACGAGTTTGAAAAGAAGTGTGTCGCTTCTGAAGCTGCGATGCTTGGCGTTTGGGAGGTGTACAGAGGAGCTGGTCCTTCACGTGGGGTTGTGTAACAGTTCTACCTCCCACCCTACAGAATGAATTTCTGTGGCCTGGACTCAAAATTATCTTTGTGCAGCGGTGTTTCTCTTTAGCCCCAACACTGACAAAAACACAGTCACGTTTTGAAGACTTTCTTTGGTTTGTGATGGACCTGTGCAAGAAAAACTTGAGGCCTGAGTTTCAAGTTGGGCTGCTTTTCTGTCTAGAGTCCACATGAAGGATCCCCTGTGGATTGAACTTGGCTGGGAGTCGAAATTTCAAAATCCAAGATCCTCTCGCAACTCGTCTCGGATACTAAAGCAGTTTGTGGGTGCAGCAGTGCGTCATCTCCCTTTCCGTCACAAGAATTACCTCACCATTGTGTCAGTTCTATTCAATGAGATGAAACGATTATTGGGGCGAAAGACCGAGAGTCATGCAAAAAACACATTTTTCATCTGCGTCCACGGAGCGGTCCTTGCACCTTGTAACATATTTCTAACGACAACGCATCTTGCAAAGTAGGTTGTCAGCAATTCCCGACGAAATACAAGTTGGCTTGAAACTAGGAAATGTGATGATAATTTTGCCAAATTTTGGTACTTCTATGGCAGCAGCTAGCTTTTCTGGTGTAAATACGTTGCCACCAAGTTTTTGCGCGTTGCTTTCGTAGGCGGGATAGCCGGCTGTAAACTTTTTGCGTTTGTGTAGAATTGCGTCTCGTCCCGACAGCACACTCCGTCTTGACGGCTAAACCGGCGATTGTCTCGAACTTGTGCACGAAACACTTGACCAGGTAAAGTGGGAAGACACAACTTTTGGTAACAAAAAATTGAAGACCAATCTTTTGAGCTGCAATGTACATTTCGCGAGACAAATTGAAAAACAGTCGGGTTTACCGTTCAGATGCACTTGGTGCGCTTGAGCACGCGCGATAACTTTCTGAGAATATTTGAAAGGTTTATTTCAAGTTGTGTGTATCTTCTGGGCATTTACAACTCCAGACGTGTACGGAAACATAATTAGATACATACAAAAGGAGATCAATAAATTTTGTTGGAAAGATAACTTTTTTTCAGCAGAGTAAATGTGTTTGTGAAACAAAAACGGTGCGCCGTTCATGGAGCACGAAACTCCGGTCCCGTTCAAGTTTGTGGATCACAGATCTGGTGGTCTGTCCAGTTGGAAGGCATCGTATTTTGGTACAAAATTGATCAAATCAAAATGCACCTAATTCACAACAATATTTTGATCAAAATACACCGGAAAGGAAGTGTTAGAACAGGACAGGAACAAGGTGAATTTACCTCGAGGTTCTGTCCGAAGTTCGTATCTCTGGAAGACAGCAGATTGTGAACACAGGAAAATCCAGTTTTTGCCAAACCGTCCAATCTCCCTCGTTTCAAACGCACGCGTCTAATGCACTACTCGTTTTGTGAAAATTCCCCAGCACAATGCAGACAGGACACAGCACTTATACTGTGAACTGCAACGCCATAACTTCCACGCAAATTTTCCATCATTGTCTCGTACATGTCAAGCCTCACATGAAGTTCTTTCACGCTGTTCATTTCTCAGTGGTGTGAACGGTTGGTGGCATCGTAGCATTTTCCTTGTTTGATGATTCAACTCGAATTTCCATATCCTGGACTTCTTGGATTAACTTGGCGTGTTCTCGAAGAAGCTGCTGTAGCTCCTGGTTGCGACTTTTTGCTGCAAAGTGCTGCAATACGGAAAAAAAACACCCTGATCTGTCAGAACAAAATTGGTTTTTGTCAGTTTTGCCAGCCCGAACTTCACAAACAAGCTGTGCGCGCGTGCAGAATCACGCAGAGACCCATGCACGCACACTTGAATTGCTTCTTTTCTGTACACGTTTTGCGTCACGTTGCTGAGGCCACGTGTGCTCAACACGCTCGATTTCAGCAACTTTGGTGAGAGTAAATGAAAGAAACAATGCTTGAAATATCACCTGTTTCTCGTTGGTTTCAATTGTCTCAGTCTTGCTCTTCAAAACTCGCTCGCCGGGATCTGCAATTTTAACGCGTTGATCGAGTGGAAAGTGAATGTATAAACTTTCGTGCGCGAGGAACCGCGAATAGATTCAACAATTATACTCGTGAAGAGGACGTCTGTCCGGATTCAGCAGACGTGGAAAAATACCGCCAGACTGTCATTGCGATTGAACGTGAATGAAAATCGTATCACCTCACGCGTGCATGCGCTGTTATTTTGTGTGTGTGTGTGTCACACAATGTCTCTCTTCCAAGCATGCGGTTATTTTCTCGATGACCATGGCAATGCTCTGGCCAGGCAAGTGTCTGCACTGCATGCATGATACGAGTTCTTGCGCCCAAATTCAAACAACACTTTGACCCACAAATATTTCCAAAATACACAGGCAACCACTTTTCTTCACTCTTGGCGACACCCATCGACGGATTCCAAGACCAATGAACCCATGCAGGGAAGTCGATCGTCGCCCCCAGGAGTCCGCATGAATAATTTTGACCCCTTTACTTACTTGGCGGTGTTTTCAGACTTGAGACAGGTCCGTCCCATAAGTCACCCCTCAATCAAATACCCGTGCGTTCACGTGCAGCACAGCACTCTTGACCGCATGCGCACCTTGTTCCGACGGCGGCGGCTCGTCGATCACAACCGGGATGCTAGATCCAGATTCGTCAAGCCCGATCACAATCGGAATCGCCCGATTCGGGGGACGAGTCGGTGAGCGATCTCGAGACATCGTGCACAGCAAAGACGACGTCAGACCCTAAATGTTTGAAAAGCAAATGTTCCTGTTTGACAAATGTCCTTAGCTGTGTAAACCTGGTCTGTTTGAATTGTTTCATCACAAACCACGCGAACAAAGAAGAGTAAAATCAACAGGATACAACCGAACATTAAATATTTTCACCTGCTTGAAAAATACTCCACAGTTGCGCATGAGAGAACTGAATGGCTGGCTGTATGGCCTCTGGTTGATCAACTTCAAAAATACCCCACACAGACAGGCCTTTTGTTCGCTGCCATCATTGCTGTGCAAGTTGTGATATTTACAGCCAACCTTGCTCTCTTGTTTGACGAGCGAGGAAACAAAACGTACCTGAGATTCTTCAAAGTTGATGGCTTGATCAGTCGACGGAAGAACAATCAACGCGATTGTTTTCCTTGAAACATTTCTGCTTCCGAAATCATGCACAATCCTGACTCAATGTTGACGCATTGTTCCCTGTGCACGCGCAATTCAAAAGTGGGACAAAACTTGAGTTCTTGCCTGGAAACCTGTGAAAGGCACCTGTTGAGTCGCGACGTCAAAATGCCCTCAAAATAACTGAGGCCAACTATGCACTGTTGGAAGTTGCACAAGTGTGTGTATTCAAGGCACAAGCAGACAAAAAAGACTCTACTTTGATTGGCAGATGGGGGCCGATGACGTCAACTGTCACAGCAGAAGAGATCAGGCTTATTTACTTTAATGGGACATTTCATTCGTAAACAAAGTTGAGGCATGTCTTCCATGCATTTGCACAACTGGCTGAAAATTTTGTGACGCAAAGACGTGATACTTTATCATCTATCATTCCGGAGGCACCTTGACCTTTTCATGGTCCAGCAGTCGCACAAACGACTTTCGCTCAAAATAGAATAAAAGTGTGTCTGGCCTGGGAAGAAAAAGAGCATAATTTTGTCTTCACAATGTTTCGAATTGTCATGCAGCTTTCTCCGAAACCGCTGTTTCAACGAAGGAAAGGTCTACCACGCCGTGACTTTTTTCTTCCACGCGCCCTATTTACGAAGCGTGGACCGACTGGTCAGTCTTCCACGCCAAAAAGGTCACATTGGGGTAGACGTGACTTCACCAACACAACAATGCAGTGA
>JAAUXT010137191.1_pt1 | contig 17180 bp, 17 predicted proteins | sample 7278171 | NCBI WGS metagenome assembly JAAUXT01 (sample SAMN14350112, study PRJNA611818) | marine sediment metagenome | isolation source: surface marine sediment (1.8m) | place: French Polynesia: Moorea | collected 2018-08
CCCTCCCACGCATGCGCACCTCCTCGTATCGCGCGTTCTGCTCGTGCACGAGCGGCGCCTCGTCGCCGTCCGCCGCGACGCAGACGCCGGGGATGTCGAGCAGCCAGAGCGTCTCCGTCTCCGTGAGGTCCACCTGCACCTCGACGGACAGGTCCGCCTCGGCCAGCTCCTCCTTGTACTCCTCCTCCTTCTGCCGAACCTCTGTAAACGTGGACCTTACACGTTGAGTCAATGGGTTTTCATACCAGTGACGCGCGGTCGTTTTTCTGATATCGGCGTCAAAACTTTCAACCCAATGGTGGAATTTTTGACGTCAGCCCAGAAAACGACCGCGCGTCACCCAATTTGAAAACCCCTTCCGCGCGGGTGGTTGGGTCAGACTTGTTGGGTCTGTGCACACGTGGCTTTTGTGAAACTTGCACGTGGAATGTGAGGGCGACATGATACAGACACAAGGCCTACGGTGCAAACTGCTGCTTTGAACAACGTCAGATCCAGGGGCGAAAACACGATCTGGTAAGAGGGGCGGCCCGACCCCCAGGTTAAACGGGGGCGCAATGTCAGCTTTGAACACGCCATCATGCAAACAGACTCATACTTTGCGCCTGCAGCACAAACGGTGCAGGAGAATCATTTATACGAGGCTTGTCTCCTTTTTGCAGTTGGTCTGCGCGATTTCTTTCAAAGGTGTTTGACTTCATTGCTTCTTTCGTCTGGCGTGTTCATGTGGACACGAAAGACCGCGCAGACTGGCGGTAGAAAGGAGACAAGCCTCGTATTTATCTCGGTATTGGGGGGGGGGGCGCACGGTTCCCCTCGACCCGCCGCAGTCACACAGACGCCGCTACTGACCGGCCCAGACGGATGCGATGTCGTGCAGATGCTCGAGCTCCTCCGGCGACTCGGAGCGCTCCGACTGCGACGTGCTGAACACTGACCTGAAGCAGCGAGTGCACACGGGTCAAAACTCAGCGGACCAGAGAAGGGAGGACGAGAACTTTGGGCTGCAGCGTTGAGGAGGAGGAGAAGCGTCAGGAATTTGTCTGTCCTGCTACATTTCTGAAAACTTGTCTGTTTACGAGTACAACAGACTGCAACAAGTGGATGTCCCACGGGGTCATTGGGTTTCGATCGTTTCCGCTTTTGACGCAAGTTTTCCGCATCTGAAGTGTTGACACAACACCATAACTCCACGCACCAACACATGATCAAAGATAAATTTTCTGGCGTGTAGCAGAAAATTTATCTGTTTGGCACAAAAACTGGCACACTGTGAAAACTGATGTTTCAAGTCACCTTCAGAAATCGCACCTCAACTATTGGTGTTGACTACACGCAAATGATAATTTTGTTTTGCACATCTTGATTTAGTCATACCCTTTTCTTCAGTGTTGTACTCCAAAACTCAGAACAAAATTGTGCGACCTGTGGACAAGGTGGGGCGTTGTGTGCCCTTGACACCCTTCGCTTTGACTGCAGGGTGCTGGGTAAATTCTGAGCAAATCAATGTGAAAACTGAACTACTGGGGATTCAACTTCTGAAAAATATATCAATATTCATGTGCTACAAACAGACACGAATCTCAAAAAAAAAACGGTGGTAAAAAGGTGAACACAGTGTGAACACCAAAAGAAACATGCTCTGATCAACACTGCATGAATCCGGTGACAATAGCGAAGTGGCCACTCAACCTCTTCTTCTCTCTGGCTTTCTGCAGCCAATTCACTGGCATACTTGAGAAACACAAATCTCAAATTTGAAATGAACTGTTTTGCATTGAATGCGACTATGTTATTTACACAATGGGATTTTGGGGTTCTGTGTACTTATGCACAAGGTTGGCATGGAATTTGAGTTGCCAAAGCGTTTTGCTATCATTGGTCTTCACATCATAGTTACCTGGTGAAAGGACCACCCCCGAAGGTGCTGGCCGTCACTGTTCCCGTCTGGTAGATGGAAGCCTGGGACATCAAATCCGTCGGCTGCAAAACAAAATTCATCCGAGTCTCCACTCAACTTTGTTGGCAAGACCTTTTGAGAATTTGCAGTTTTGCCAGAGCAATTCACTATCAGAGCGGCACACACTGAGAAACTCAAAGTTCCACCAGAGTGGAGGAGACATACAACACAAACATCTCCATCTTTTGCCACCGTTGTACAGAGTCACCTGTTTTCATCAATGTGGTGGGTTCAAAGAAACTCTGTTGTGCAACTCACGGTTCCCCCGGAGCTGTCGGCGAGGATGTTGCTCTGGTTCTTGCGCATCACGTTCTGGTCGATCTGCAGCAGCGGCTGCGGAGTCACGTCATCCCCAGCCTCGTCCAGCACCTGATCAACAAAGGTTTGCGCGATCCAATGTCATCAACTGACACGTTGCGTGAAAACTGACGACTCATGTCACCTCCATCTGCACGAAATTCAGTGAGACACTGATGCAATAGCGTGATCACAAACTGCTCTTTGACAACCTGAATCGGTGGCTTGGAAGCTGCTTGTATTTTGTCTGATCCCGCAGCGAGAGTGACGTTCTTCTTGCTCGTTGAAGAGATCATGGACTTGGAGGTTCCCACGTAGGCGCCTTTCCTGATGCGAGTGTTGCTCTCGATGGAGCCCTGCGGGCCGCTGCGCTTGCTCCTCGATACCTGGGACCCACCGCCCGTCCGAGCGGCTCCAGGACTGGAGAAGAGAGAGTCGCATGACATTTTCCGTCACTGGGTCAAGAACTTGGGCTTCGTGGTCTGTAGGTTCTTGTTTGCCTTGAAGTACGTCAAGACGTGCAACTAGGAGCATCGAACACAAGGTTAGTCATCGTTCAACAAGCCGGTCTTCCAAGAGGAAAGCAATGTACATGGCACCCACGTCTGACAGGGTTTGCATGCGGTAAAATGATCTGACAGCAAAGGCAAACTTGTCATTTCTCTCGGGGGAACAGCATGCAGGCACGAGTCAAGGGGGGGGGGGGGAGGCACGACACGGTGATTATATGCTTTGCATAAATTCTACAATGGTCCCAGATTCTGACTTGAAGTCTGAAATGTTCAAACAGCTCTGCTCCCCAGCTGGACTGGACGAGACACAGACACACGGACTGAAGATTCTGGACAGAATGAAACTGGCACTGACGTTCGACCTGCATGAGACGCCAGTGTTTGGGTTCATTTGGAATTAGTCTACTGTTGTCTATCAGACACACAGTAGATCTACGACCGTTCTCACACGGACAGCGAATGTGGACGTCAGAGTTGACAAGGCCCAGGCTCCAGCCCACGCGAGTTGACTTCAGCAGGTGCCCGTCAGAACATTGGTCATCCGTTGGAGGATTTTTGGACCAACTGTTGGAATGATATGCTCACTTGGAGGCCCCATACGTGCTCTTCTGGTTCTTGCTTGTTGTCGTTGACATTTTAGCGCAGTTGCTGCTGAGTTGTGGCGAAAAGTGTCAATTTCAAAGGTTCAGCTTCAACGTTTCCATGGCGACACTATTGACATCTTGTGGCGAAAGTTGTGACGCTTTCTCTGCCCAGTTAGAACTATTTAGTTGCATCCGTTGGATAGAACTGTGCTGCCGGCATGAATCCTTAAATAAAAATAATTACACCAATTGTATTTGCTGTAAAGTTAATTATGTAAGACAAGAATTATTTTCGATTCATACATTTTGTTAAAGACTTTTTAGAAGAAAAGTAACAACTCAAAATGTGTGCAGACACCAGTCCTCAGCCGACGATAGAGAAATGCGAGCGCGGCATCCCATAATAGTCATGGCGGACTCAACGGGTACGCAAGAAGAAAAAGTGAGTGAAAAAAGTCTCCCTTTCATCACAATCTGATCTTAATGAACGTCAGAATTACGTTAGGAAGATTCCATAAAATTTATTTTCGTAATGTAGAAAGTATGGGCACTCTGTAACCAATCATGGCGACGAAATTGGAGAACGAAGATGAAAAAGATGATTTTGTGGGTCCGGTTCAGAGAAGGCACAATTTCTTTTTTGGACCAAATAGGGAAATCGAAAGGGTATGACAGTCCATGACGTGAAGAATTTTAACCTGAGGGTTGTTACAAACATAATTTTTTGTTCATTTGCAGGCGCCAAGTGAGTCTAGTCCAGGTAAGTTGATTTTCCCTCAAAATCAGTTCAGTGCGGCCCCAGGAGGCCCGTAGTGACAGTGACAACGACCTGTTTTCATTGACCCCAAGTCAAAATCTGTTGACAAATTATTTTACCCGGTGATAATTTTGATCTTTGCAAGAAAGAAACGAAAGGAATAGGTTGTTTTGAAAACATACCGTAATTTTATGATTTCAGACCTCAATTCTGTGTCAGTGAAAAGACATCAATGAAAATTGCACATTTGTCGCTAACGAGATTCGCCAACTGCGAGATGCTTTTATCAAAATCTGTGTCCGGATGTTGCATTCTTTTTCCGTGGTGGTTCAGGCGTTTTTCTTCTCCAACAGATACAGACCGGGACTTCGATCCGACGGCTGAAATGATGGTTCATGAATTCGATGATGAACAAACACTGGACGAGGAAGAAGCCATGAGCAACGAGAGCACCGGCAACGAGCTGGATGATCTCGAGAAGGTGAGTGCAGTCGAATCGAGTGACCTGCAGATTGTGGTTTCTCGCGCCTTTCAGACAACTCGAGGGGAGGAACGCCATTGTCTGCTCAGTATTCAGTCCTCTCGTGCGCACTGTTGTGAAAAATGAGTGGAAAGTGAACTTGATGGCATCATATTTTATTTTCAGGAGGGAGAGATGCCTTTGGACGAGTTGTTAGCCATGTACGGCTACAGCGGTTCCGGGCCCCCGAACCCCCCGAGCGACCCCCTGCAGGAGTCACGCTCCAGCAGCGAGGAGGAGATCCTCAGCAACCAGGACCTGACGCTCGACAAGGACGAGATCGCGCGCGACCTGCACTTCCTCAAGGACGAGGAGAACGACCACGCCACCAACGTGAACGACCTCATGGACAGCGTCAACTTGAAGTCTAACACCGCTCGCCTCTTGAGATGTACGAAGCTGTTCCACCTGTGCTGATGTTTTGTGCTTCAATTGTTATGGCCTGAAGTTTTCTCACCAAATTGATCGTCTTCGTGCAGCTCATGATCAGGCCGGTTCTGATGAAGATGAAGAATCAGGAGACGAAGATTATCAACCTCAAAAGGATGAAGATTGGAAGAAGGTAGATACCGTGGACATTTCAGAATCACCAGACAAATAATGCGAAGCGAGTCTGGAAACACCTGTTCTTTTCAAAGAAATTGAGATCGTTGCTGTTTGGTGTTGCCATTGAAAGCGCACGTGACGTGTTTGTTGCAGACGATCAACGTGGGATCCGACTTCCAAGCTTCAGTTCCACACGGGCTTTCAAACTACGGTGACGCTCCGGGTAAAAACTCTTCTTTTGTTGGGCGCTCGTGTCTGATGTGGACAGATTCATGTCGTCATACGAGTATCTTCAGTCTTTGAATCGAGACTCTGGATACACAGCAATGGTTCGTCACTTCTTCTCTTTTGCAGCGTACGAAAATGAGGACCGGCTCCTTTGGGATCCAACAAAGTTGGAAACTTGCAACGGTGAGAACGTGCCTTGATTTCCTATTGTCCCTGTTTGAAAGGAAAGACCCTGGTGCAACTGACCTTTATGTGCTGAGCGTGTCATTCAAGTGCAGAGAGACTCTCATGAAAAGGAAAAAAAGCCAGCCTTTGTACAGGCTTCGTCTCTGATAGTTTTGTTGGAAGACCTGTTGTGCACGCAGAGCTGTTTGCTGTTTCAGTGGAGGAGTTTCTGAAGGAGGTGCACAAGCAGCTGTTCACGGGGACGGCCGGAGTGCACGCCGTGCCCACTGGGCTACATATCAGGGACGACGAGCAGGTCAGCACACACACAACTCAAGTTGTTTGTGGGGAGAACATTGCATTGAAATGCATTGGAAGATATCTCTGGATGTTCCCTTCATGGAAACCTCCGTGACCGTACGCAATGACGTATTTTGTATGGAGAATATTGCATGACAAATCTGACGAAGATTTCTCTGGATGTTCCCTTCTCGAAAACCCTGCGCAATGGCGACTGTTTCATTCCCTGGCCACTGTGTGGTAGCTTTGGCTTCAGCGACAAGATTGCGAAAATCCAAGATTTTTCGGCTGGTGGGAAAATAACAAGTACTGAATGTTTTTTTCAGGCTCTGTATTTGTTGCTGCAATGCGGCCACAACGTGGAGGAGGCGATCAGGAGGAGGAAGATGCAGGCCGTGCCTCCGACAGGTCCGTCCGTCTACCGCTGCTGCTGCTCGCTTCTGCTCGTTTCAATGAAAATTACCGTATTCACCCGTGTCGCACTCAGGCAAAAGACGCACCCCAACTTTGCCTTGATTTTCTGGTGTCAAGCCACATTAAAATTATTGTAACCTCATACCCGTGCAGTCAATGACCCGTGTAGTCAATTGTGGGATAAAAAGGTGTGTCTTTTACACGCGTGGATACGCTAGGCCCACAACACAGCACCCATCAAATTTCTTCTTCACGTATCATCCTGCATCAAAAACAAATCTACAGACCAAGTTCAAACAAATTTGATTGCCATTTGCTTGGAGAAAGTGCTGTGGACAGAATTTCCTTCCACGATGCCAATGGTGCTTTGCGCCCGAGCTAGACCGCGGTACCGGCGCAAATCAATGAAAAGGAAGTTGCCTTGCTGCGGACTTGGGTTCCTGTTTCACTGCTGGTGAATTCATCAATCTTGTCCTGTTTCAGACCCCATGAGCCTGTGGTCGGAGGAGGAATGCCGGAACTTCGAGACGGGGCTGCGGTTATACGGCAAAGACTTCTACCTGATCCAGCAGAACAAGGTGCGGACGCGCTCCGTCGGGGAGCTCGTGCAGTTCTACTACCTGTGGAAGAAGACGGAGCGCCACGACGTGTTCGCCAACAAGAACCGGCTGGAGAAGAAAAAGTACGCATTACATCCTGGCGTGACGTGAGTGTCTTTGTTGATCACGTAACACTTCCCTTTTTTTTTTTTGTCAAGAAGTTGAGAAGGAGCAAAGTAAGCACTGAAGTAAAATTGGTGCTCTTGCAATGCGCAGCTGACTGACGAGCTCGGGTGATTTTGTCCAAGAACTCAGCTGATGATTTTCAAATTCAGTCGTGATGCGCATGCCAGGGGATAAATTGGAAGTTTCTTTCAGCGCTGGCAGTCGCTGCTCTGTGTGTGTACGTGTGTTGAATGTTGCGCGTGGTTGCAGGGACTACATGGAGCGGTTCCTGGACGAGCACGAGAACCCGAGTCTCGTGCGGCCCGAGCGCCCGTCCAGCCCGACCAACTCGCTGCTGTACGCCGACCCGAAGCGCCACCACGACGCCGCCCCGCCGGCGCCGCCGTCGCAGCACAACAGCCTCGTCAACTCGGACGACGCCGACAAACCAGCGTCCCCCGAGGAGGTGGCCGAGGCGCTGGAGCTGGTCACCAAAGTGGTGGACACGACCACCATCTTCTCCCCGCTCAAAAACAACAACGCCGTCGTGGCGCTGGATTTCTCGACGGCGTTGCAGCAGGCGAGCACGACGGCGTCCACCGACTTGCCCGGCTACGTGGCGGCGGCGCCGGCGCCCTGCGGCTCGCCCAACGCCGCCAGTGTGTCCATCAACCCCGAGCTGAAGGAAGGGCGCAGCGCCGAGAACATTGTGCACATCGCGAATGTGGAGACGGCGCCGCCTCGCAACACGGCGTCGCCTCGCAACACGGCGTCGCCTCGCAACACGGCGTCCCCGGGACGGGCGTCGTCACCTTCGCAAAACGCATCCACCAATTCGAGCCTTCCACGCACCTCCGCGTCGCCTGTTGTTGACTCTTCCAGTATGAACGGCAGTGATCAGCCGCCCACAAAACGCCTGAGACTCTCCCAGCAGCAAACGTCAGGTGGCTCAGCCGCAGAGGAACACTTGTCCGTGAATTGTGATGCAGACTCCAAAGTGTTCGTTGCGAAAAACCTGAACCTGTCCCCGAGGCCCAGGTCCCCGAGCAAGTCTGCGAGTCTCCGCGCGAGTAAAGGACACGCCCCTGCCGCCAGCGACGTGGAGAACAGTGACGCCGCCAGCAATAGCCACATCGCTGGCAACGTCAAGTTGGCCATCAACTCGACGATCGTGGACAAGTCAGTGACGTCATCGCACGCCTTGTCTCCGCCCGACACGACCGCCCGACAGACGGAACCTCTCGCCCAATGACCTCCACATGTTCTATCACATTCCACTTAGGATCATTGTGCACAAATCAGAACTATCCACAGTGACTGCAACGAAGTTCTTGAGGGGGAAAAAAAAGACATCAGTTGCAACAAGACTTCAGAACGAGACTGACGCAGAGTGATTTCGCAAGTGCTATGTGCGAAAAAAAAGCAGAAAAGTAATATTTTTGTACGAGTCGCATTTTTATCACACAGATGTAGAAAGCTTTGAATCACGCAAATTTTCTGCGAAATTGTGTTCAGAGTAATGTTTCATCACTGTTTTGGGAAATTTGAATTTGCTTCAAGCGTTTTGTGGCGCGAACGTGATTTCCACCTTCAGTTCACGTCATCTTGCCGTGTTTCTCTTGACCCCGTTGCACCGGAAGCGCGTCGCATTTCCTGTGTGCGTCGAGAGGGCATGCGCAGGTGTGTGACGTCACACCCTGTGCAGCGTTCTCCGTACCCAGCGAGTTTGCCGCGCTTCGCTGTGTGCTGCGACCAGGTCTTTTCAGTGCATGTTGGGCAGATCCTTGTTTTGATTTTGGAAAACAAACTTGTGCATAGCTCCACAATTCTGACAAGGTTATTGAACGCTGTACGAAAGACGAATACTCACTATTTGGGTCGAGATTGCGCAGCAATGGAGACTCAAATGGTGAGTATGAGTCTTTTGTACAAAGTTCAGTAACTATTTCTATTGTACAAATGGTATTTCTGTCGAGATTTGCAGAAAATCGAGACAGAAAACACCATCCGTGCGATAGACACAACTGAAGAATGGGTAATTTTTATGCTGTTTAGCGCAGATACCACACAGAGTGAATGAATGGAATCAGAATTTCTGCGATCGCTATTTCTTTGTCAACCTGGCACCAACCGGGCCACAAGATGGTGATTTCAGCAGAGATCATGTTGACTGCCTTGGACTCTCCGAGCGAGACACGCGTGCTTTCCTCGGGAGAAGAGGCAAGCGTACGACGAGTACCAGGTCGGGTCGGAGCGTCGGGCGACGGAAGCGCCACCCAGCGGCGGCTGACGTCACGACGCATGCGCAGCCGTTGGGATCGCTGTCTGGTTGGCCCCTCTGCCTTTGTTAAACTCTTTTATATCTTTGCTAAGCTTTAAACAATGTAGAAATTGTACAAAGTTGCAATGAATGAAATGATGCGTGTGTGGTGTGTCCAAAGCTGTGGTGGGTTGCGTCTGCACCTTAGTTGCTGCTAACACGTGGAGAACTGCGGAAGGAAAGACTACGTCCTTCCCTCGCTGTGGGATGTTGTGTTCATTACTCGTTGTGACAGCGACTGAATCTGTTGAGCGGAGGAGGGACGCTGTCGTGTTCTGTGACGTTGAGACACTGCATACAGAAGCTTCCTGTCCATGTAACTAAGCGAGAAAGCTTGGGTGTGTGCGAGCCCGCCTGTACATTGTACATAGGGAGTCGGAGCGAGTGAGTGAGTGCGCGCTGCATCCTGGGTAGTTGTTGAGTCACGTGTAAATACTCGTCCCTGATGCCGCAGGAAGAAACGGGAGGCTTGTTCCCCCGCCCCGCCCCGCCCCCCTCGCCTCAAGGTTGTAAATGGTTTCACACAGATCCGTTTAACTTATGAATTTATTGATGATGTGTTTCACGTGTTATTTTTGAACACTGACTTCTGTGTACATAGACGCTTTTCGCGAAGTTCTTTTTGCAGTCTGTGCGAATTTTTGGGGAGTTTTCGTCTTTTTGGAGGGGTGGTTGTGGAGGTTTTGTTGCGACGGGCTTTGCGTTCCCAAACTTCAGAGAACTTGTTGCGAAATTTTGGCTCTCACCATTTTCTTCTTCAATTTTAAGTTTTTGTCGCCTCAAAACACAGTTTTTATGCTCGATTTCGACTGACAATTTTTGCAGTTGTTCGTGTTGCAGATGCAAAGTTTGTATTTAGTCTTGCAGGCAAAGACGAGTTGTGCGTTGATCCATGTTTACAGAGTACCACGTGTCTGCGCGGTGGCGCCACTGACTCAGCAGCAGTTGTCAAAAATCTTCTCCCAGGCTGCTTCGGTGTCAGGCTGCTTTTTATCTGTTGATCCACTTCGACTACGAGATTCTGTGATTGCAAAAATCATGCGTTGCTTGTATCCTTGTTGAGGTTTCGTGGAAATTGAAAAAAGAGCTGTTGGGATTGATTCTGTTCGTCCCCACACGGGGGCGTATTCGTTTTCTGCGTGTGTGGTTGTGAGGGGTGACCCGCTCCGCTCTACATGTGACGCTGCGTGATGATGACGCTTCCTTTTCTCGCTTCTGTTCGTGGCACACAGAATGTCCATCTGTCTGATCAAAACAACGTGACTTTGTTGCTTCAAATTATCAAGAATCAAAGCTTGAGCTTTTGAACTTGTGGAGGCGCGATAAGAGCGCCACCTGTGTGACAGTTCGCTTCTCGTTGTGTGTGTGACGTGTGCAGAAGGCCCCGGCGGCGGCTGTGTGGAGTGAGAGGATTTTATTGACAACACTGCAGTATTCGGTTTGTGCCCACTGCGGCATCGCGAAAGGTTATTCATTGTTGACAGAGTGTGACTGAAAGAGTTTTGTAAATACGAAAGAATCATGATTTGGTGAATCTAGAGATGTAGTGAATGACCAAAATAAATCTTCTAGTACACATGACGGCAGCGGGTTGTTTTCGTCACAACTTGGCGCGAAGTCGTCGCAGGAACCCACTCGGAACGCGTCGGTTCCACTCGGAACGCGTCAGTTCCACTCGGAACGTGTCGGTTCCACTTGGAACATGTCGGTTCCACTTGGAATGTGTCAGTTCCACTCGGGAACATGTCAGTTCCACTTGGAACATGTCGGTTCCACTTGGAATGCGTTGGTTCCACTCAGAACACATCAGCTCCACTTGGAATGTGTCGGTTCCATTCAGAACGCGTCAGTTCCACTCGGAACACATCGGCTCCACTCGGAACACGTCGGTTCCACTTCGGCTCCTCACAAATCCACTCAACAAGACTCTGCAGTCTCGGTTTTCACTTTAATTTTTGTCACCACTTTTCCCGCAGACTAAAAACCTCCAGAACAAAATTTATGTCACTCACCCGGGAGGTTTCGCAGACACTTGTAAAAAGCACCGGTGAAAATGGGTGGAGTATGGGGGCATTTACCCCAGATGTCAGGGGACGCTCTCATCCCAGTTGAAACTTTTCAGAATCTACTGACAATTTTCCGTATGACTTTCTTCAGGTGAAATCGTTCAGTAGATTCTGAAAATACTTCCAACTTGGCGGCGGGGGGAGGGGGAGGGTGATCAGCAACAGAGAAACGAGTCCTGACCTTCATGCACAAACATGTGACTTGTTCGTCACTGAACACTTTCACTCAGGTCCATAGCGGCCAAAACTTTCCCCAGTGAATGCTGCGACGGTTTTCAAGTATTTCTTCGATGGGTTGCCAAAAAACAAACAGGAAAAGAGAAGCCCAAAAGCGGAATGTTCTTGGTGACAGGGAAAAAAGCGCGCCAAACAGTTCGGGATCCGCAAAAAGGGTTGGAACCACTAAATCCGAGCGTTCCTGCCATGAGGAGGGGAGCGACTCAATACTGATAGCAGACACCGGCAACAAATCAATGAGAACCTGTAACAATACAACTATGGCGGAAGCGCATGTACGAAGCAACACGACACAAAGCGAAATAGATCTACACACGGCACTGGAAGAGCAATTCGTATCCAAATTCTGTTTCACTCCATTCAGATTCTCTTTGCATCGATGTTGAATGTGGACACATTTGGCTAATCTGCCAATCCGAACAAACAAAAGGTGAGATTTGGTGCCCACGTAGATTCTCCACACGCACACACAAATAGGCACACACACACACACCACGTCCCCAGTCCCACGTGCTGCTCATGGATGGGCAATTCTTTGCGCACAAACGAACGAACACACACACACACACACACACACCACTGATCAACAAATGAGCATGCGTGTGTTCAAACTGCTTTCACAAAGACGGATGAGGTCCGGGGGGGGGGCAGTAACATGACCATACACACAGGCAAAACAAACACGGCGAACATCAACGGAGCTTTGACCATTTCTACAGGTGCGTTCAATTGGCATGGTTTGTAAACAAGAAACATCATCGTGATGAAGACGCGCGCTCTCGACAAATTTTTCAAAGCAAATCAAAATACTGCTTACAACAAGAGAAATCTCCCGGAAGACCAATCAGCACGCACCCAGCGGCAGCGCCACCCCGCGGATTGGTGCGTCACCACGTGACGTACAACCACGTGACATACAACCACAATCCCGTTCGACCACGAGTCCAAAACGGAACGCGCGACCTCGTTTCCTTTTCACAAAACCAACAAAAATCAACACAACAAATAGCCCCACCCAGTTCATTTACAACGAGTAGGGGGGGGGGGTTGACCAGAACACCGCAAAAATGCAATGTCTCCCCACAGAACAAATACAACTGAGGCTGCGCCCATATCAAGGCCTGTTCACCCAGGAAATCAAGTATCAGAGCAACGTAAAGCTACACAAAGCTGCTGTTCCTTCCATTACAGCGTCGAAAAACGCTGGCCAGCATTTTTGACGCTGTTATGCAGGGAAAAAACACAAAGAATACTGTTCAGAGAACACTGTGCATAGAAACCAAATATAGCTGCCGTGCAAATGACTATACAAAGGCACAAAAAAGCGTGTGCAATAATAATATTCCCGAACAACCCAATCTTCTGAAGACAATGAACTCAAGCTGATCTCCATGGGAAAGATAGCGACGTTGGCGGTGGCGCATTGTTGCGGTGACGGAACGCTTTCACAAAGTTTGCGAACAATACTGGAACACATAGCAGGAAATACGAATATGATCAGTTGTACTTTGAGTGGCGCGCGCACAATAGCAGACAGCAGCGCCCTCTATTCAGCGGCGTCATTCGATGATCAACAATCACAACAGAAAGCAGATCTGAAGAACCCTTGAGGTGACGTCAAAACACGTCACACTTGACACCACTGTGTGAAACGACCTTTGCGTGACGCGCGTTGGATTTTCATGTGACATGACATGGAATTTGGACGTGCACACCAAAAACAGGCACCCACCATTTCGTACCAACCAACTTGCTTCAACCAAAAATTTGTTCCTGAGAGATAAATGTTATCGATTGCAACATAGCGTCCACTGAAGTGCGTGCACGTGGACGTATCGCGTGACGTCTCCAATATGCAATTGTTGTCCAAGCACGAGGTCCTTTCGCACAGCTTACTGCATCTCCAACCCCAGCCAAATAGTCTCGAGCCCGATTCACACCAAGGTCAAGGCCAATGAACACTGCGTCGTCCTTTCATGCAGAACGCGCAGTTGATCACTTGCTCCAGAACCGACCCAAACTTGGACTTCTTGCTGTCCAATGAATATCTGTTGGTGCACCTACTCAGTACAGCAGAATCCTTCCTTCCTTCATTTCCTGCACCAAGCGCACCACGCGCGACGTCACTTCTCGACGTCACCGCGCACGACGTCGTGACGCACGACGCTACTTGTCTCCGCGCAGCCCCCACTCGGACACCTTACGCTGCGCCCACACCATGACGACCATGGACGTGCCGTTGGACAGGAAGCTGCGCATGGTTCCGGGCCAGATGCCCCGGTAGAGGGCCAAGAAGCCGCCGCGCTCCACCATCACTTTGCGCATGCGCTGCAGCACCGGCATCTTCCTGCAACAAGAGTGCTCAACGGTGTGGGTGCGGGCATGAGCCAAGTATGAGTGCATCCACAAAACCATGGAAACACCACTCATGGACAGACCCCACTCCATGAACAAACATTTTCAATAAAGAGCTTGCCCCTACACCTGACGTGAACGGCGGCCATCTTTGTTCACTCAAGCGCAAGGCATTCTGGGTGAACAAGAACCGCACGGCTGGCCGTAGCCATGCCCTACTCACTCTCCATATCCGCTCTGCACCTGCGCCTTCATGTACTCGAACGGCCACACGATCCACCACGCCAGCGTCGCCGCGACGCCCGACGTCAGAAACGGACCAATCATGGGCTTCGAAAACAGGTCCGGGAAATGGCGTCTCCCAGAATCCACCAGGATGAAGTAAGTCGTCATGAGGCCGAGTGTCCGCACCCACGTGACGCCAAAACCCTGCGTGCAAAATTCAATGGATTACAGGGGGGTCCAGGGGACAGGCACGACATCTACCGGTGAAAATGATTCTGCTCCCTGTTTTGCGTCACTGACAGGTGTGGACCATTGTTGACTTTCTCAACACCTTTTGTCGAAGTTGGAGTTCCCACCCCTCCCTCCTTCAAGTCACTGCACCCCAATCTTGAATCCAGGAAGCAGGACGGTCTACTCTGCCGGTTTTGAGGAAGCAAATGTCCTTCACTTGCCGTATAGAGCGCTCGAAAACTCCACTTCTGCTGCGTTTGGCGTCGGATCTGAAATGACAACCAAACTACGAGCTTTCGATCACGCTCAAAAATGAAAACCAAACCCAACACACTGGCATGCTGTGCATGCAAAGTATGGCGTTGAAATGTCCTCGGACAAGCGTCTGTGCCTGTTCGCCAAACCACGTTGTTTCACTGCTGTTTACAGATTGTGAGTGTGTGCGTCTTTGCTTCTCACCTTGGCGTATTCAAGTGGTGTTTCGATGACGGCTCTGGCTGTGGATCCCATCAGCCCAGCAATCACCACCCGGCTGCAGTGAGGACCAGAACATGCAGTGTACAACACGCAGACACACACACACACACACACACACACACACACACACACCGCACATACAGCCTGAGGATTGCATTTCCTTGCTTGGCAGTTTCGTTCGGGTTGAGGGTAGGCGTTGTGGTTCTTTTTACCAAAAGTCCAGTTTCTAAAGAACACACAACTTTCCACTGCCTGCATGTGCATGGCACTTACAGTGACGAGACAATTAGCGCTGGATTGGACGACGGGTCCCAACGTTCAACGCGTGTAGTTGTGCCGTGAGCCGTGCACGCGTCCCTCCCTGTCTGTGCGCATGTGCAATGGCGCACAACAACGCAACACGTGACCCTGTGAGAACCAGGCCTGAATGGCAGACCTGCCTGGTTCTTCTTGTGCTGAGCTCGACGTTTGCGTTTGACGCTCAGATACCTATCATACCTTCCTCAAGTCAACACTCACACTTGCAGTCCGGCAGTCAGTGGAATCTCGTACTTTCCCACCCGGTGGTCCATCCTGGTGTACCTGCAATGTACAAGAGAAAGTGACCGCTCGGCCCGCTTTGCTCCAACCCCCCCCCCCAAGTGGAATGAGAGCGACACGACAGGGATTGACACGATTGGTGGAAGGGAGATGAAACTGTGGGATCGTGACGACGAGGATCTGTAGGAACAAGTCGTGTTTCCGAATCGGGTATCGGGTACGTCTGAAGTTCTGCAGTGTCGGGTGTTCAGGGGTGAAATAGAGCAAGATTTCTGCCCGTTTGTGAAACGAGAATGCCCCTGGCGTTGTGTCACGCGTTGAGTTGCACCCACTTTTCCATGACGTAGTGAGGGGGGTCACACAGGTTTCTTTCTGAGGCCAGCTAAACTTTTCCGTGACGTTGTGACCCTCCCCACACTACATCATGGAAATTGAGGTGTGTACACAGACAGCCAGACAGCCAGCCAGACAGACAGACACCGATTACTTGATTCGCGCTCGCGTGACAAAAATTGCGCGAATTCGATGTTTCTGAGGATGCTCGCATGGAGATTGTGATTTGTACTCACATGGCTTCGAACACGGCGAACTGCACCGATCTGAAGATGCCGGAGCCCCACAGCGGCGGGATGCAGCCCCTGCAGAGGAAGAACGGTCCAAACTGTGGTGAGCACAGGAGATACAGCAAACTCGCAACATTCCATTTCCCAACCCAGTGTACGCAGGATTGCTGGAATAGCATCGACCTTGTCTGCAAACAACAACCCTTGTCAGTGCAGACCCTTGATTCTGCGGGGTTCTTGAAAATCTGTGCAGAAAGGGTGTTGTGGTTCAACCTATTGTTGTTTTGAAAACATGTCTGGTGAGAGTGTGTCTGTGCATGTGTGCAGGGGAAATCCTGTCACCTGATGGATTTCAAGTTTCGACACACGCACGGTCTTGCGTGCAAAAGCTGAGAACACAAGGCAAAAACCCACGCCCAAAGTTGGACTTGTCCAGGCTGGTGCTGTGTGACTTGTCTTGCACCCTCAGCCCAAGGGAAGTGGATGAACCAGACAGACAGACAGGGATTTCCAGAGGGAGGAGGTATGTGGGCTGTGGCAAAAAGGAGGAGCAGAGGAGCTGTGTGGGCGGGGGCGGGAGAGGAGAGGTCTGTGGGTGGGGGCGAGGGTGAGACTGGGGAGGAGAGGGAAAGGGGTTGTGTGGACGGGGGTGGGGGCGGGACCGGGAGAGAAGGAGGAGAGGACTGTACCCCACCCTACCTGTAGAGGCCGACGACTCCCTGGGTGCGGAGCGTCTTGAGGAACGTCTGCCACATGTTGGACCTCTCGAAGCCCGCCTGCGCCTGCATCTTGGTCTTGATGGTGTCCAGCGGGTGCCCGACGGCGACGCTCGTCGTGCCGTACAGGACGCCAACTGGAAACGCGGTCAGTTGTGTGTGTGTGTGTGTGTGTGTGTGTGTGTGTGTTGTGTGTGTGTCTGTATCTGTGTGTGTGTGTGTGTTTGTGTGTGTTGTGTGTGTGTCTGTATCTGTGTGTGTGTGTGTGTGTGTGTGTGTGTGTGTGTGTGTGTGTGTGCGCGCGCGCGATGGATGGGGGGCGGGCGTGAACCAGGTCCTGACCGGGTGTACGCGGTAAGAGCCATTAACAGAGTTCCCACTGGTTCCTGCCATTTTTCGTGTTCTACCGATCCATCGCAGTCGGTTATGAGCTTTCCTTGCGTCCGGAAATGAGAACATATAA
>JAAUXT010096690.1_pt1 | contig 17178 bp, 7 predicted proteins | sample 7278171 | NCBI WGS metagenome assembly JAAUXT01 (sample SAMN14350112, study PRJNA611818) | marine sediment metagenome | isolation source: surface marine sediment (1.8m) | place: French Polynesia: Moorea | collected 2018-08
ACACATACGGATAGACAGACATACAGACTGATGGTGATTACATTAAGCGTGTGGTACACGGCCCTTCGGGCGACCACACGCTTAAAAAACCTGATGTTCAACAAACGTGTCTGCAAGTGATGTGACTGACAAAACCAAAATTTCTTGTCTGAACATTTCTCAACCTGTCTTCACGCAAAAAATCTTCCAAAACCATTATTCTGCTGGTTCTTTGAACAAAAAGGTTCCTCGCGACACAGGAGCTCGAAAAGCAGCGTGAGATTCGCTACAGCTTGTGAATCTTCATCAATTAGAAACCGGGGCCGCTCCAGATTGAACCCTAATCTCATCAGACTCCACCTCAACCCACAGACAGGACAAGATTGTGCTGTACACGCAAATAACAGGTTCTACATTGGTGGCGGAAAATTATACGAAATTGACTTTCCTTGAGTAAAAATATCACATACCGAACCCAATCACACACAAGAAAGCCTGCAGTTTTGACAAGTCCTTGCTCAGACGATCGAGGAGACAAGAAATGCATTTTTGGCAACGAGAAAGAACAATCACTCTCCGGGAGGTCAAATAGACCCACCCAAGTCTCGCAGACTTCACGAAAGCCACCGCCGCGTGACATCAATGCCTGTTCGCGAAGCGCTGCATGGAGGTGGCGGGCGCCACGATCAGACCCTCGGGCCCTTCTCCCACCTCGAGCATGAAGGCCAGCTCCGCCGACTCCCAGATGACGCCCTGACACACGGCGAACACCGCGTCCGAGCTTCCGTCTCCAGGCGTGTAGGCCACGTAGTCTCCGGCGGGCACGGTCGGCTCGGTGACGGGCTGCAGCAGCGTCGTCAGCTCGGCGGGCACGGCCTGGCCGGGCGGCGGCAGCGTCGGCACGCGGCTCGTCAGCTGCGTGTGGTCGACGCGCACGTTGAGGCTGTCGAGCTTGTCGTGCATCTGCGTCTCGGGGCAGGCGAGCAGCGGCAGCAGGTAGAGCACCGAGTCGCGCAGCAGCCCCGCCAGGATCGAGTTGATCACCTCGGCGAGCGGGATGAGCAGGTCCTGACTGAGCGCCGCGTCGTTCTGGATGTACACGTTCCACATGTCCGGGGCGGGGCCCGCGTGCTGGATCCGCTCCACGAAACACGTCTTCTCGATCTCGCTGCCGGACACCGGCCGCCCCCTGCACGTCAGGTGCGTCACCACTCTGCTGACGCCGTACACCTTGATGGTGGAGAGGCGGTCCAGCACTCCGAACATGGCCGGTTCGTCCAGCTTCCTCCCCGATTTGTGGCACTCGTGTCTGACGAGTCTGGCCACGGCTCTGAGCAGCGCCTCTGACGTCAGTCTGGAACAGAGGTGCGCAGCGATACCCGACGACGTCACCGACTTCTTGACGGCGTCCACCAGTGTCTCCTTGACGATGGAACTGAGCATGCTCGGACACAACCTCTGTGGCAGTTGATTCAACATGTCCTCCAGGTTTCTGTACTTGATCCCGCACTCTTTCAAGTCAACCAGGAACTGAAGGCCCAGATTCTTTACCCTGTCGTAGAACGAAGGCATGTCATTGAAAACCAGCTTCGTCGAATCGATGAGTCTGGCCGACTCCGACGGCAGATACAGAACGGCGGTGCTGATGTCCGTCTTCGACGCATCTTTCTCAATGCCTGCGAAGAGACCTTTGACCGCCTTGTACACAGTTTTCAGTTCATTGGGTGTCAGTCGTTCAGGGCTTGTGATGTCAGCGATTCTGGTCAGAACTGACGCGTACTGGTCGAAGGTGGCGCTGGACGTTGATCCCAAACAGCTGAAGAGCGCCTCGAACTCGCCGAACTCGAGCGGCACCTTGTACATGAAGGGTTTGATCTCCTCCGTCTGGTACAGGTTCAGCACGGTGTACTTGGGCTTCACGAAGCTCCTGCAGTTCTCCACCGCCACGCACGCCGTGTTCTCCAGCGTCTCCCTGGCGTGGTCGTCTTCCAGCTGCTGAAGGTATCGGTAGATTTCCTTGAACACATCCATGCGAGCCCTCGCCTTGTAGCCTTCCAGCGGTCCAGTGTCCATGCTGAATTTTTCAATCAGATTCTTCAGATGCAGGACTACAAGCTCGGCAGGGGGGATTTTGCGCACCTGGAGACACTCCATGAGCTCGAGTTTCTCCTCCTGCGTCAACTCGTACTGCTTCATCGGGTCCGCCCAGCCGGGAAGGACGCTCGCCTGGGTCCAGATCAGCTTCTCGTGATCCTTGGAGACGCTGTCCTTGAACGCGACGTACGTCAGCTTCCCGCTCCCGATGTCTCCGTACTGCGGGTACATGCTCGAGAGTTCGCTCGCCACCGGCTCCGGCGCCACGAACTGGATCTCCGCCACCTCCTCCAGAATCTTGGTCTTCTCCGGCGCTTGCATGGAGAGCAGATGCGTGGTGAGCACCTTGGACTTGGTGAGCGCGCTTGCACTCTGCGGGTCCTTGCCCTCGTGCGCGACCTTCTGCGCGAACTCGAGCGTCATCTCCTGGGTGACCTCGCTCTTGAGCCCCAGCTTGCGCAGAAAGATGAGCCAGTCGGACTCCTTGAAGAGAGTTCCGGATCGGGGAGGCAGCTTCTCCTCGGGCAGCATCACTCTGAACAGCACGTTCTCCGGGTCGTAGTAGTCCGAGGCCGGGTGCAGCTCGCCCTCCTTGTCCTCGATGAAGTTGAGGCCCTTCAGAGCCTCCATGAAGGCCTCGCGGTCCGCGTCGGTGAAGTCGGTCGCGGACGCGCCGTGTTTGATGTACTGCTCGTACACGTGCTGCAGATGCACCATGCGCGCCTCCGGAGACAGGTACTCGAAGTGCTGCAGAATGAACTGGCAGTACACCTCCCTCACTCCAATGGTCGCGCAGCCCAGGTAATCGTACAGGCTTTGCAGCGAGTCGTTGCGCTCCAGAAACACCGTCCCCGACTTGCTTTGCCACACATCGATGTCGTGCGTGGGAATCTTGGCCGGAAGTGTGTAGACGAGACATCCGGTCAGTTTGATGAGGTCACCGTGTATCGTGTTGTAGATGGGCAAATCCTTCAGTTTGGTTTGGGCCAACTCGTTGCCCACCAGTTTCTCCGTGTTGTCGGAGAAGTAGCGCAGCAGCTTGACGCTCTCGTCGTTGGTCAGGTTGACGAAGCCGCTCGAGTCGGTGACGGCCTTGTGCACCAGATGGAGCACCGCCGACGGCTTGTCCGTCGTCGTCACCAGGAGGCGCACGAGGTCCGAGTTCCTCGTGGAGTCGGTGTTGAGCACGGTCGAGTCCAGCTGCAGGATCTGCAGCTTGATGAGGATGTCGCGGACGCCGTAGTGGCCGTAGTCGAGGTTTCTCAGGTCGAGCACGTGCGCCGCCTGCGCGACCGAGGTCAGGACGCTTCTGGTCTGCTTCTTCGCTGGGATCAGAGACCACTCCTTCAAGGGTTCCAACTGAGCGCGGACGTCCGTCTCGCGCCGCTGCAGAACCTCGTCCCTGTCTTTCTCTCTGTCGTTTCTCTTCAGGATGTGTTCCACTTCTGTCCAGACGAAGCTCCACACCTCTCGGAGCCACGTCTCGGTCGGGAAGGTTCTGAAGCTCTTGTTCCACTCGACCGGCGCCTCTTGACCCTTGTATTTCTCCGCCTCGAAGCGATGATGCAGAATCTCCGCCAGCGCCTCAATGGTGAACTGCCTGAAGACGTCCGCGCTGTCCACGTTGACTTCCTTGAAGACCGTTTCCTTCAGACTGCGGTGCACGAAGAGGTCAGTTCGCTGGGGGATCAGGTCGTCGTGCTTCGTCACGAACACCGGGTTCTCAGCGTCGAACACCCTCAGCACCCCGTCCCTCGTCAGCAGCAGCGGCAGCCCGTCCAGGTTCTCCAGGAAGGCCGCATTCGTTTTGCAGTACTCGAGCGCGATTCGCACCGTCCTCGCGTCTCTGAACGGTGTTTCCTCAACTTTGGCCGGCAGAGACCCCAGTTCGCAGATGGACTTCTCACTGCTGTAGGACTTGAAGAAGAGCAGGACTCCATCCGGTGACATGAAGTCGATGTCCACTCCAGCCTTCTGGAAATTCTCCACCACGACAGGTGTCGCTTCGAGCAGCTTGAAGCCGCAATCCAAGAGCAGCTCCTTGAGAATCTGAGCCTCGGTCTTCTCAGGTGCTGGGGCGGAACCTCTGAAGAAACTTCTGAACTTCCCGATGAAGGATCGTTGCTCTTCCACGACCTCGGACTTCTCCAGCTTGCTGAAGAACGCCTTCTTGTTGCCTTCACCGTTGGGCGGCAGCCACGACACGTGCCACAGACTTGATGCTGGTACATTTGGCTGAGCCTTCCCCTCTGTCTCCTGTGGATTCTCTCTGATCGCAGGCAGCAGAGGCAGCTTGTCGGAGGCGATCTTCTGGTACACGGACCTGACGAGCGAGTCCCACTCTGGCTTCGTCTCGCTGAACGTCGGGTAGTAGCCCTGGTACGCGTGGATGGCTCCCTCGAGGATCTGCCTCGAGCAGAACACCTTCGCCACGTCGTCCTCCACGCGCGCGCTGAGCCCGTGCATCCGGAGGCTCTCCAGCAGCTGCACGTACGACGCCGCGATCACCTCGGTGCACAGAATGTGGTTCCACTCGAACTTGTAGCCCGAGTCTCCCGCCGGAGTCCACAGGTGGCGCCTGTTCTCGTAGCCGAGCGCGAAGTGTCCGTTGATGTGGACGGGCAGCTCCATCTCGATGGGCAGCGGCAGGAAGCAGTAGACGCGGCGCCGGCGGTTGTCCTCCTCCATGCGGCCGTGGCTGCGCTTCTCGAGGAGACAGGCGGCGCCACCGCGCGGCAGCAGCGCCAGGTCCCCGCGGGAGAACGCCTGCGTCACGCTGCTCGGGATCTCCGTCGTCTCGTCGAAGCCGAGGCTCTGCGTCACCCTCCACGACTCCTGCCGACCCTCGTTGTCCGCGATCACCATGTCGTAGGAGACGGTGGTCTTGGGAATGTCCTTCACACTGACGTCTCCGTTTCTCAGCATGTCGCTGTATTTCTTGGTGGCCCCGTGGAACTGTCTGCGTTTCTCCAGGTCCGGTTTGGAGAGGTTTGCGAACACGCTGTACGTGTTGGTCAGGGCGCCCGAGCCGCTGTCGACGTCCGAGATGCAGATTTGCTTGAGGTGGTTGGTGAAGAGCAGGATCTCGAAGGCCTCGTCCTTGAGCTGGCTCAGCATCGCCTGCAGCTTCGGGAGCGTCACGACGGTGCGCGAGATGTCGGAGCGCTCCGCCATCGCCTTGTTCCTCAGCGGCAGCCGGAACAGAGTGGCGTTGCTGAGCTGGAACTGCTGCTCGAGGTAGCAGCTGAAGACGTCCGGGAACGCTTCTCTCAGCGACGGCAGGTCGTCGAACCTCATCCCGGGCTCGGCGGGACTGGCGCCCGGCACGTAGTGACAGTGAGGGTCGAACACGCACAGCGTGTCGCCGAGCTCCTGCCCCGACGTCAGCAGGGACGGTACGTCCGTGAGGTGGTACACAGAGCTGAACCCGATCCCGTACTGACCCGTCTTGCTCGAGTCCTGCACCTTGCTGCCCTCGCCCAGGTTCTGGATGCCCTCGAGGTCGGCCCTGCTGAAGGGTTTGTTGTTGTAGACGCAGAGCGCGGGGCCCTGCAGCTTCTTCCAGCTGTTCTCGAACACGTGCGTGTCTCCGTGGTGACGCGCGTCCTTGACAAAGTGGATGTCGGTCGCCTGCGCGTCGTCCGCGTTCTGAATCATCTCCTTGAGAATCTCGTGGTCGCACGGATACGTGTTGAGAATCCTGCGCAGACTGTTGGTGAGCCGCTCCTTCTGTCCGAACGGAATCCCCTTGGAGTGTTTGCTGAGCGCCTCCTGTCGCTTCGTCTTCACTCCGAGGCTCGTCGACGTTTGGTAGGCGACGCGGGGGTGAGTGAAGTTCATGGTGTGGGTTGACCTGAGCCACGGACAGTCGTTGTAGCAGAGCTGCTCTGCGGGCTGCAGGACGCCCTTGGAGTTCGGGATGTAGACGAGGCCGTGCCGCTGCACCTCCGCCGGCGTCACCTCCTCCTGCCTCATGCACGCGTCGAGCTGGTTCACCAGCTGGATGGACGTCTCGAGCTTCTGACCCTTCAGCGGAGTGTCGGTCACCTCAGCCTGCAGCAGATTCATCGCCTGCACGTAGTCGGCTGATCCGAAGCGTGAGCGCACTCCGAGCATACCCATGAACGGCTTGAACCTCCTGTTCAGCTCGGCGGGCAGGCCGTACAAGTACGGCGAGCAGTCTCCGGAACTGGTGAAGGCGACTTGCTGCGGCGAGACGAACTCCGAGCCAATCAGAAGGCAGCTCCTGTCCCGGAGCGCGGCGGAGATCCCGCGCGCCGTCTCCTCGTCCTTCAGACACTCCGTCTGCAGGTATTCGTAGATCTTATAGCAACATCTGAACAGTTCCTTGAATTCTTCCTCGTTTTTGAGAGCCAGTTCCTTGGGATCCAGCGTCAGTGCGTGCTCCAGCTGCACCAACACGTGCTCCATCGCCACCTCCTTCGTCGAGAGGCCCAGGAAGTGTTTGACCTGCTCCGACATGTACTGGTCTTCGACCAACGGCTGAGTTGACGACAGCAGGTAGCAGCACGTTTTCGGGTACGAGACTTCAGGAGAAAGAAGCGTGCCTGCTTTGTACTGGTCTCCTGCCCACGTGAGCGGGAAGTGCCTCGGTTTGTTTGCGATGGGCAGCATTTCCATGTCGCGCATCCTGTCCTGCGCCGCGCGCGCCTCCGCGCTGAACCCGACCGCCGTCCTGACGGTGCGCTCCTGCGTCAGCTTCCGGTCCAGGAAGGCGCAGAGCTGCTGCAGCCGCAGGTGCGCCTCCTCCTGGTTGTCGTTGTGCAGGTTTTGGATGGACTCGGCGCGCTCCGTGATGTCCTGCCACGTCAGATCCGTCGTCTGCATCCCGAGCTTCTGCAGCGCCAGAAGTCGCTCCTTCGTCGTGTACTGCGCCCCACACGGGAACCTCTGGTCTGCCGGGTCGAACAGCTTCGCAAATGGCAGGAACGGGTGAACCAGATCGCACGGCTTCCTGAGGCGCTGGCCTTTCTTGTCCACGGGGATGCAGGCTGTGCTGAAGATCACCTGATCCACAGTCGGTTTGTTCAGGTCGATGGCGTAGAGCACCAGCGGGTCCCGCAACTCCGAGGTGAAGTTATCGATGTGAGGGAAGAAGATTTCTGCGAAGAACTGGTCGTGTGAGAAGGTTTTGTCGTGGATGAAGTCAGCATGTCCGGTTCCGGTGAAGCTCTCCATGACGGACTGCGGGAGTTCGACGACGCGCTCCTCCCCGTGGTGCTGTCTGAAGACCTTCATCGCCAGCTTCCCGATGTCGGCGTGCTCAGCCAGGTGCGGGTCCAGAAACACGGCCTGATCCAAGTGGATGACGGACGTCTCCGTTTTCAGCAAAGGAACTGCCTTCGTCTTGAGCAGTTCGAAGTAGAACTTTTGCAGCAGACACATCAAGTTGGGCGTGACGTCGGCTATGGACGGCCACAGACGGAAGTATTCAATGGTGTCCGTCTCGGAGTTGAGGAGGCTGCAGTGCTGCAGACCCTGCACGTAGGCGGCGCACACCGCGTCCTCCAGCAGAGCCTCGTTCCACTCGGCCTTCACGCTCTGCTTGTCGTCCCCTGTTTTCTCGCACAGATACCTGCGGTTGGGCTGCACAGCGAACGAGGCGTTGATGTGCACGGGCAAGCCTGTCAGAATCGGGAGCGGGAGGTAACAGAACACAACCCCTTTGCTGTCGACGTCAGTTAGACATTGTGGCACCAAACAATCCTCCTTCCTCTCCAAAGGAAGTGCAACTGACCCCATCGGGATGTACCCCTCTTCTCTCTGATTCACCGACATCTTCAGAGCTCTACCTTTTCCCAGAGAGTAGCTCACCAACCAATCTGAACAACTGACGTTTACGGTCTTGCCCAACAAATTCTCACTCGCAGACCCCAGTTCAAACTGAATGCTGAAAACGAGCGACTGTGCGATGTTCTGTTCTGCGCCGAGTTTTCTCTGTTTTCTGGCCGTCGCGATGGTCGCTGCAGCCTGAGGCAGGACGCAGAAGGAGCCGCCGTCTCCCGCCGCCGCGTGGGCGATGCTCGCGCCCCCGACCTGACCCCGGACCGTCTGCAGCGCCTCCTTGTGGACGCTGAACACCGGCGCAGCGTTGGAAGGGTCCGCTTCATCTTTTGGCAGGTGAAACAGTTTCACGGTTCTGACGTTCTGGGTGAAGAGAAGCAGGTTGGTTGCACCTGAAACAGAAAACTGCGGTCATTGACGGATATCACGCTGCCGAGCAGACTTCGGTCTTTTGTTCCTGTGGACATTGACAGTTCCCAGGCATGTTTGGTAATTGCAAAAAAATTACATGTTTGGTTTTGTTTGGTAATTGCACAAAACAAGTCACCTTTTGCGAAGAGGGTGAGCAGCTCCAGCATCTGACTCCTATCGTAGTGTCGCTGATTGATGTCGCTTTTCTTCGCTTGGTCCTCGGTTCTCAGCGGGAACCGGAACAACGTTCCTCTGAAGTTGCACTCTCCGTCAGCGTCCACCTGTGCAAACCAAGAGTTGCGGTCAGACAGACCAATCCGCGCCTTTTGACGCAGACATGTGGTCAGAAGGAGATCCACTGCTGGGTGGCAAACATCACTGATGCCGTCAAAGGAATGAAACGGAATTCCGAAGGTCTGCTCACCTTGCATCCGAAGACGTTTTCGAACGGCTTGAACTGGTCGGGCAGCTTCCTCAGCAGCGTCCTGTTCTTCTTCATGTCGAGCCGGATCCCCGGCCTCGTGCGGTCTTTTATTCCTGCCACAAAACGACGTGATGCGGGCATGTGGAAAACACGATGATGACGCATCAAGTACAAATCAGGTTGCACTGAAGGAACAGAAGTCAGAAAGTACCTCGTCCCAAGTGAGTGGTGTGCGGATCGAAGATGACGAGGTAGTGTCGGCTGATGAAACTCGGAACGTCCGTGATGTTGTACACAGCGTTGAACCCCAAACCAAACTTCCCGATCTTGTCCACCTGCACCCAGAAAAAAACTTTTGAACTGTTCACTTGACACACACACACACACACACACACACACACACGAAGGAAGGAAGGAAGGAAGGAACATGGATGAAGAGAAGAGCCAGGCGGACACCAAAACTCGTTCAGTTTGCGCGGCATCAGACCGTGCTGGGAGTACTCCTCACCTCCTTCTCCTTGGTGGCTCCTCCAAGCTTGGTGATGTTTTCGAAGTCCTTGTCTGAGAAGACGGCGTTGTTGTAAACCCAGAGGGCGGGGCCGTGGCACTCCTTCATCCCGTCGTCGATCAGAAACTTCATGTGGTCGCTGTTGGTTCTCTCGTCGTACAGGAAACAAACCTGAAAACGCAGACTCCTTTGTGTCAACAACCTGAAGTGATTCAACTGTCAACAACCCAAACGTGTGGACCTGCACACAGACGCGCAGAGAAGCCAGCAGAACGACGCGCACCTCAGAGGCTCCTGCGTCGTCCGCATTCTGCACGAGTTCCTTCGGAATGGCGAACCCGTCCGTGTAGTCCTCCAGCAGCCTCTTCAGTCGATTCGTCAGAGGCTCCGACTGTCCAAACCCTGCGGACGAACAACCACGTGATCGTCACAGGTTGTCAGACTCGTGCACGTGAGCGATGTTGGCGAACCTCTGCAGATGTTACCTGTGACGTTTAGTTCCTCAGCGTGCAGCATGCGGCTCATGAGGGACGGCACACCGAGATCCTCCGCCGTTGTCATGGGCACGAGCGGGTGGATGAACAAGATACCGTCCTGGAGAGCAAAGCGAAAATGTGCAGTTTCTCTACGAGTGATTTTGAGACACAAAGGTTTCGCACCCCGAGGTGAAAATGGATTTCTCAAACCAGGGGTGTCTCACCTGTTCATCAAAATTCATGGGGAAGAAGCCTTGGCGCAGCCACTCGGTGTCGCAGAACGTCGCGTCGTCGAGCGGAACGAGTCTCAGTGACGCGACGTCCGCGTCTGACGTCACAGGGATCAGAATCCGGTCTCTGTCCGGTCCGTCTGCAGTTTACAACACAATGAGTCAACGTGTGAGTTCTGTTTCTCCACAAATCAGAAAGTTGGCATCTCACACAGTTCCCCAACAAAGTACATACCGAGATTCTGAGCGGCGAGTTTGAGCTGGTTGAGAATGTCCACTGCGAGCTGCAGGTCTCGACTGATCGCCTCTTCCGACGCTTCTTCGCTCACGCCGGCTGCGCGATGCTTGGCGTTGATGTCGTGCAAAACGTCAATGAGAACGGTGACGCTGAACTTCTCCTGGACGCCGCACTTGCTGAAGAGACTCCTGTACAGCTGCAGCTCTGCAGGCAGCGGGTACTTAAACGGCCGCATGTCGTACTGAGGGTTCGTCAAAACTATCTGCAAGTGAAAACGGAACGCCGTGGTCAAAAATCATCGCAAGCATGTTGCTGAAGAACAGCGATCCAAACCGTTTCGCGTGTGACTCCCGTGGGAGAAACCAGAAGAAGAAGCTACCTTGTCGGCGCTGACGAACCCGTCCCCGTGCCAGATCCACTCGGTGAGCCCCGCCTTGTGCAAAGCTCGCTGTACGTCAGACACGTCCTGCTGGGCGAGGTAGTCGTACACGCTCGTGATGACGGCGAGGTACTTGGCCTTCTCCTGACTGGTGTACGACTTGACCACTGCACACAGCTGCGCTATGACGGTGTCAGTCGGGGGCATCCTGTCCCAGTTGAAAGCGCGAGATATTTCGGGACCCGAAGGCTCCTTGCAGAGACTGACCACGCTGGCGACCATGGGGAACCACTCGATGGAGCAGAGCTCGCTCGGACGCGCGAACGCGGATCCACTCTTCCAGGCCAAAGAGTCTGGGTACATTGGGAGGCGCTCCTGCATCGTGGCCACCCACGGAATCGCTGCCAGCCAGTCGCGGAGACACCGATCGTGAACGGTTTGCTCCAACCTGTGTGGATGTCGGTTCAGGTAATTCAACACGGCCACAGATTTCGTCACAAGTCGCTCCTGGACGTTGTCGCCGTCATTCTTCTCAACATGTCCGCTTTCAGCGTCGGCTGGCTTGTCCGTCTCTCCCTCGCTCTGCTGCTGTTCCCGCTTGAGCGCTGCAAACTGCTCCTCAGTGCTGAACACACAGCTGCACACGTCTCCTGCAGTCAGGTCCTCCTCACTGCGAAGAGACAGCTGACGCAGCAGAACCAAGTAGGCGGGTTCCGTGTACTCTCCCTGCGGAAACACATCCTGACCAAAGAACATGTCGCGCAGCACGTCACTCTCAGGGTCGCACAGATCCACCGGTCGGTGAAGTCCAGACTTGCTGGGTACGAAGGGAACCTTCTTCAACTTGTCCACGAAGTACGTGTTTTCTCGATTCAGAACGTGCAAGTTCTCCAAGACGTAGGTGATGACGGTTTGAACGTGGCTTCGCTCCAGTTTGCCGGCGATGATGTCCCTGAATACGACGTCCGTCAGCAGCTCCGCCGTGCTCATCGGGAACACGCCCAGCGCCCTCGCCAGGCCGCGCGAACACTCGTCGCTCAGATCCACCAGCGTCTCCTCCAGACTGACGTCCGGCTTGGACAGAGGTGCCGCCCTCTTCACCTCAGACAGCGAAACGAATCGCACGTCTTGACTCTCGTTCAGTTTGGCCGTCTCAAAGACTGGGAGATCGAGCAGAACTTTCCTGTGCGCAGCACTCATCTGACTTTCCTCCATCTTGGAGCAGAACTTGCGCAGCTGCCTCTTGTGTTCGGGACTGACATTGGTCTGAAGATCAGCAAAACATTTCCGTCCTTTCCGTTTGTGCATGGTCACAATAGCGTCGACGACATCTTCCGGGATTGGCAGGCGCACATAGTTGCCGAGGATACCGGCGTGATTGACGATGTACGGAGGCAGTTGCTTGGTGACGTGGAGAAACATGGCTTCGAGACAGGCCACCGTTCCGTCGTCCAGTTCCGAACCCATCGCGCTCCTGAAAACAAAACACACGACGGACTGTGAATGCACACGAGGAACTCCTTCACTTACAGACATCTATTTTCTCTGTGACGAAGATTTTTTTCGTACCTTGCAACAGACACGGATGGCAAGGCAAGAGGTGTAATCTTCACGGTGTTGTCTTCCTGCGCCAACACGAGAACAGGAAGACCTGAGAACTTCGACAAGTCACTTGGAAAATGTTTCCTCAAGTAGTCCCACAACTGAAACACAAACATTGAATCTTGATCGCCTGACACAAAGCGAAGTATGATTGATAAATCTACAGTTGTGAGTTGCCAAAAGACGCGTACTTCTCGAATCCAGGTGAGCGGCAGTTGGACGGACGAGTCGGCGCCGCTCCACTCGACACACTCGGATCGGAACCACTCCGAGGGCAGAACCCTCGGGAGCAGCTCCGCCACAGCTTTGCTGTCGAGTCTCCTCAACTGAGTGACACCTGCGAAGGCAGTCACACGCCTGAGTTTCAGCTCTGTTTGGAATGTTTATCACAACTACCAACACACAGAATGATGGCCCGCAATCCCACCTTCGTCCGCCAGTTTGGCCAGTTTGTGCTGGAGAAGATCTGACAGGTCGTCAGCGAGCAGCACGTCCCCCAGGTTTGGCAGCAGAGACCTTGGATGTTCCTCACTGGGCATGAAAATGCCCGACACGACTGCAGAAAAGCAAAACGGAAAATACACGTTTGCAGTCTTTCACTGAAACGCAACTTCGTCTTCAATGATCAACTTTCACCCACCTGTTGGCGCTGTAAATTTTGCAAACTTTCCCGAGGCCACTGGCAACAAGTCAACCCCTATGAGATCTCTAAAGTCTTCGTCTTTCAGCACATAGGCCAACAAGAGCAGCAGCCTACACACGCAGAAAAAAGAGAATGGTGGGCCTTTTTATCCCAGGAGAATACTCCGTCAAACCTCAAGTCTCTTTTGTTTACTATGCGGAGACCGTTTCTGATGTTACTTTTCTTGTCTCACCTGTCTCTGGTGAACTTGTCCATGACATACGGTGATTCATGAAGAACTTGTCTGACAAGCGATGGCGATATGATTTCCGGTGAGTGCGCGCTGAAGGCTCCCAGCGCATGCAGCACGTGCATCGGAACCTGCAAGGCGCCGAGCATCTTTGCTCAACACGTTCAGCGCAGTTCACTGCGACAACCTTGAGAATGTTTCGATTGAAATGGTACAGAAACCAAGCAAGGAGACTGAGGCGCCCAACACTGACCTTCACAACGTTGATTTGACCAGCAATCAAGACCTGCACGACGGTTGTTTTGGTTTCCTCCGTCTCCTTCATGCAGTCGAAGATGGCATCGTCGATCTTGACCCACGATCCGTTGTTTCGAGGTGTCCAGAAGATGGCGTGGTTGAAAAGAGTCGAGTACAAAGCTGGCAGAATGATGGACCACTTCTCATCCACCTCCACGAGATTGGGCAGAGCCTTCACAAACACAACAAACACATGTCAAGGATCTCAGCGGTTGTACACTTGTGTGAGGGAGTCTTCAAAGTTGCAAATCGTCACTTTTCACCTGTGCGATTCTGTCATGGTGGATGGCAGTGGGGTCTGACTTGGTCACGTTGATGGCATCGATGATGAGCGTGCAGTAGGCCTTTGGGACCAACTCTTGCAGCAAACATTGGTTCCAAATTAAAGCCTGTAAAAGTCCGTACTTTTCGTCCCACAACAGGAAGCGACAAAACAGTCGGCGAACCCAAGAATGTCACGAAGCAGCAAAGAAGGTCTCTTTCAAGTGATACGCACCTTGTCTGTCTGTGTCTTGTGGCCTGCAGTTGGCCACTTGAGATGCCTCCTGTTCTGACTGATGGAGAAGTAGCCGTTGACGTGGATCGGCAGACCGGTGGAGCTCTTCTGCTCCAAGGGAAGTGGCAGGAAGCAAAAGACATGTCCTCCAGGTTTATCACTCCACTGGGTTTCGTCTGCAATGTTCAGAATGTGAAAATGCTCCCTCACTGTGCCAGCTGTCACAATTCATTTTTGTTTGAACGCATCGATCTTCTGACGAACCTTCCTCTGAAGGTGGCAAGGGCTGAGCTTGGAGTATTTTCTCCCGTTTGTTTTTCTCACTGTCATCCAGAGACATGGCGACTCCGACAAGCGGTATGTGAGACAGAAGCGGATCCTTGTGAAGCGTCTTGAGTTGCACCGAAGCTTCTCCACCTGCACAGAGACGGGCAAAACATTCTTCCAAAACATTCTCACGTGCCGTTCCCAAAAGTCAAACGCAAACCAAAGGGGCAACAATTTTCAGCCACCTGCATAATGTTCGCTGACGAGGTATCTGAATCTGAGTTTCTCAGTTTCTTGGCCGTTCTGGAATTCTGTCGTCTCGATTGTCACTGGATATGTCATAACAACTGGGCAGTTGAGCCATCTACAATTCATGTAGTAGATTTCAGAGCAACTCGTCACGCGAGCAGACCACATCAATCAAACTTCACAATGTTGACCGCAAATGAACGCAGATCCGTGACAAACGAACAGTGTATGTACCTGTTGGTGTCAATGGCAGACAGAAACGCCTGCCTGTAGCTGCGCACTTGTTGCACACAATCAGGTGCAATTCTAACTCTGAAGCTCAGCACTGGAACCTTCTGCTGTGTGGTTCTGAAAATCATGATCCGAAACAAACTGTTTGAACTTTGCCGAACGCTTCCCAAAGAAAACTGCGATTGATAGTGTTTCAAAGTGGCATCACGAACCGTGTGCATAGTTCAACTGTCTCCACAGACTTGAGGAAGATGAGAACGAGATGCGCATCAGCTTGGAAAGACTGGAACAGGGACGACATTTTGGCAGTGTTGTACAAGGTTTCAGACAAATCGGAAGGCACCAGGCGTAGTGGAAATCTGAAAGACACAAATTCACATTGATTTCAAAAAAAAGATGCTGCTTCAACGGGTGATAAAACAATGAAACATGAAACTGACCACTTCCACACTTCTGACGCCAAAGCAACAGCACCTGAACAGTGTTCCGTCGTACTGTCCTCGATCAAACGTTTTCTGGTCGCAGTTGAAGAGATTCATGAAAGGGACAGTTTGGCCCGGAATCGAGGCCAAATCGGACTTCCTCTCTCGTAGCTTCCACACGTAACCTGTCGTGTCCTGTCCTTTGAACTTGAAATATTTTTCGTGTGGATCTATCACAGCCAAGCGGTCATTGCTGAGGACACTCGGTAAATCTGAGATGAAATGAAACCAAACACGGGAATCAATCGGCCGAAATGTAGTTCTCAAATTTCTCACACGATGTTGTTGCTTCAAATTGGCGTCCTCACATCCTCACCACGTACCAGTCATGTGAAGCACTGACTTGAATCCCAAACCAAATCTGCCAACTTTCATCGGATCTTTCTCCTTGACGCTGTCTTGTAGCATTCTGATTCCCATCCAGTCCTTTCCGCTGAACGTGGCGTCATTGTACGCGTACAAGGCTGGGCCCTGACGAAATGAAAGGAAACGTGTTTGCGTGCAACATTGTTCTTGAAGACACGAAGACCGTGAAGTTTTGCGCGCGCGCGCGCGCACACACACACACACACACACACACACACACACACACACACACACAAGAAAGGTTTGCAGTTTCGGACAAACCTGAAACGCTGCGAGGCCCGGATGATGCAAGTGCTGTGGATTGGTGTCGTAAGTGTGTTCGTCGTGCAAAAATCGAACCACAGTTGCTTTTGCATCTTCAGCATTTTGCAGAAGTTCCTGAAAGAAAAGAATTTGCCGCATCACCTCTTGTTTTTCCTGGCTGTTTCACCAGATTCCAACAGTTGCACAACAGGAAGAACCTGGAAAGAGGCGCACAAAGCCGAGGACCACATCTGTCAAACAGGATTCCTGTCCCAAGACGCACGTTTTGAGTGAACGACACGGTGAACAACGCAAAAAAAAAAAAAAAAAAACAAAGTCAGCGTTGTATCCGTTCGCAGAGAAATGCAGAAAATCTTCCGGCACCTTCAAAATCTGTCCGTCGTCTGGGTACTGATCCAAGATGCCTCGGAGCTGCTTGATGAGACTCGGTCGAATCAAGCCGAAGTCCTCTTCTTTGGAGGTACCTGAGAAAACAAACCACAGTCGAAAACTTTTCTGACACTTCACAGAATAAACGGCCAAATGAGCAAGAAATGCCAGAACAAAATCTGTGAGGGCGGCGACTCCAAACCTTTCGTTGCCGTCACTGACATGTCAAATGATGCTTCATCCCATCAAAAACGCACGAAATCTTGTTCCCTGCAAAACATAAATGCCAACTGGTGGAACTGTGTCGACAGTGACAGCGTTACGAAGCAGAATCGAAGTGAGTCATCGCATGACATCTGATCACCTGACTTTGACAGCGGAAAATGTCTTTCTCACACTTTGCACTTCAGCCCATTTTCAACCACAATTTTGCAAACTTACAGTGCACAAGTTCATGTTCGTCAGATTCTACTCACCTGTTGGTTCTGGTGTTGTGTCACACACGGTGATGCCGACAAAAGAATTGTCCGTTTTGTTTTGATCCCTTCTACGGTGTGGGAATGCCTGTCACCTCCAGCTGCTCCGAAAATGAGCGAACTGATTCCTGATTTGCACAAATGCAATCCAGACTTTTTGGTTTCTTCTTTCATCTGCTATGTGTCAACCAAACACATTACATGATGAACTCATTTGCTGTGATGACAACAGATAGACTACTACGGAACAGTAGCTTGTTTTGAGCACTGCACGATGTGATACAAGTTGAGCGAATAAACTGTGTTGATTGCCCACCCCCCTCAAAAGTGAAAGTAGAGTTCTAGATCTAGATCAGACCTCAAGTTTAGGGGTGACCTCAGAGCCCCCTGGTGGTTAAAAATTTCATAAAAAACACATTTTTGGGCAATTTTGAAGGTTTTTCTGAACTTTGGGTTGGTGAACCATATCTCAGCAACTACTGGACCGATTTTGACGCGGTTTTTTGCGTTGGAATCAGAAAAAAGAGCTGAATCAGCTGAGAATAAGCAGGTGCAAAAATTCTCTGAAAAAATTTCACTAAATTTTGCAAATTTGCTGCAATCTTACGCAAGTTTGCGTGAAAAACGTCACTTTTCATCAAGAAATCATAACAATCAATGTCA
>JAAUXT010143627.1_pt1 | contig 17177 bp, 17 predicted proteins | sample 7278171 | NCBI WGS metagenome assembly JAAUXT01 (sample SAMN14350112, study PRJNA611818) | marine sediment metagenome | isolation source: surface marine sediment (1.8m) | place: French Polynesia: Moorea | collected 2018-08
ATACCCCAGTACACCACAGTGCACCACAGTGCACCACAGTACACCACAGTACACCACAGTACACCACAGTACACCACAGTACACCACAGTATACCCCAGTACACCACAGTACACCACAGTACACCACAGTACACCACAGTACACCACAGTACACCACAGTATACCCCAGTACACCACAGTGCACCACAGTGCACCACAGTACACCACAGTACACCACAGTACACCACAGTACACCACAGTACACCACAGTACATTAAAGTGCACTGCAGTACACCGCAGTGCACCACAGTACACCCCAGTACACATCAGTGCACCAGAGTGCACCAACAGTGTGAAAAATCCATCCACCAGGGTGTGAGCTTGATTCACACAAAGTGAACAATCCAGTCAGTTAGTGTGTGAGCTTTACAGAGCCAACAGCCCATGTTCCCAGACAATTTCACAGCAAATGCATTTGGCCACTGAGGCAATGGGAATTGGGACGTTTGCTTTTCACACTGAAACATTTTTTTTCTGTGACAGTGAATGTCATCAAAAGTCATAGGAGCCTCTTGAAGCAAAGAAGTTCATTTCAGGGTTGATATCTGTGAATTGGGCCCACTGGCAGTCAACTTCCTTGCCATAACTGAGCAGAGATGTGTTCCTCAGTCTTCCACAGAGTTCTGGATACTGTCTCAAAGTTAGCACCCTCCTGGAAACAAAAGCAATTCACCAGAAATGTTTTGGTATTTTATATCATGAATGCATTGATTTGGGACCCTGACATCTTCAGGACTGGGCCTGTGCAAATGTGTTGTTATTTGTTTTCAAACAAATACCAATACTTACATGAATGAGAAATGATGCAGAGCAAACAACATGCAATCAAACTGGGTCACTGTGATCTGTTTCATCCACATAGAATTAGATATGTACAGGGATGAGTTGTGTTCTTCCAGCCAATGAAGTATATCCCAAGATTTATGTCTCAAGAAATTGTATATAGGCTGGCAAAACTCTCCAATTTTAAATACAGTCTTCTTGAAGAATTTTACTTCAGTCCAATAGTCACTTGGTTCCTGAGCTATTTTAGTCCACAAAGATTTGTTGAAAAACTGGAACATGGCATTGTCTCCCACCTGTGAACATGATACAAAAGTGCAAGATTCCAACAAATTGGTATGCAAAATAGTTCAAACAGGATCCTTGTTTTTGGTTTGAGGAATGTTTGCTGATGAAAACTTGTCGAAATTGCCTCAATTGCATCTGCACAGGGTTTCTTCAAGAATTCAAAGAAAGTTTGAAAAATAATTCACCAACCATGTTTGACCTGATCTTCTTCGCCTCTTCCTCTGGTAGCCTGTTTTTCTTTGAGGACACCTTCATTGGGATATACAGAATATCCTCCAAATCCCAACAGAATTTCCTCCTCAGCAAAACCAGGGATTCATCCAAATGCTCCTGGATCAGAACCAGCTTGAAATGTTTGTCCAGATTCTGTCTGATGAATCTGTCTATTTCTGTTCTGTTTGTCAAATATTGTGGTGGTACAAAGACCATCCTCATCCCCAGTTTGACAACTGGAAGGTCCATGATCTCTTCTGTACTCATGTTTTTGTTTTTGTTTTTGCTTTCATATGGATAATAGAATTTGAATGCAGACATGACTTGTGTGGCAGGATCTCTCATGGATGTGATGTACAGTGTGTCAGGGCTCATGTCCTTGAAAACTGCTGAATCATACTTCTTGTGTGCAGAAAACTGAAAATACAACATCACAGCAAGTCGTCTGAAATAGAACCAGCAAAAAATCAATTAAGAAATCAACGAGGCCACAATTTGAGGCTGCTTGTCTCATAAAAGTAGAGTGGTCTCCGTATTTTGTTTGTTCTTGCTGAGGTGTCTGAAGGGACTTGTTTCTACATCAGTGTATCATTTGATGATTCAAATGGATATTTGGTTATTTATCTTGTAAACACTTGATGTCGAGCAGCCAAGAAAAGCAACAAATTAAATGGGAACATTTCCGTGACATTGTCAACACTTTGCCTTGTTACCAGAGTGAAGTTGCTTTCCTGCTCCCTGCCACGAATCTTTGTGTGGATTCCAGTTCCATAGTTTTGATCCAGAATGAGAACTTTGCTTTTGTGCTTCACTGCAAATCTGCAAAAAATAGAAATAAAAGAAATCCAAGCAATCGCCTGTGTTTTTAAATTCCTGCTTCTTTGCAATTTAATGTAATTTTAATTCTTCACAAATGTTGGTTTTGTTTGCCCAAAGGTACCTGGTCATGATGTTGGTCAGGGTGCTGGATCCTGTTTTTTGAGTTTTGATGTAGGCCACATGTGTCCTTGGTGAACACTGTTTGTGATGGAGAAGCTGTCCTCTCTGTTTCAGAACAACGTTTACACAAATGGACAAATTTTGGAGAGCTCCACCTTCTTGTGTAATTGAAGAAGAACAAGCTTGACCACTGTCTCATGTTGATTCTGATCCTCATGCAGTCAATCTGCCCCCTTCATTTGGGAACATCTTGAAGCTTTTTCAAATGTCACAGTGATGTTTCTGTCCAATCAGAACAGAAAACTAGAAGAGATGTTGGCTCACCTTGGGAGGAATATGAAATTTAATCTGTTTCTCAAGACTTTGGTTTTGACAGAATCCACAGAAGAGAAGTGCTGCTGCTGCTGTTGCCACAGCTAGAATCACTGCATATCTCCAGGGGATCTGTGAAAACAAACACACCTGTCTCAAGAGAATGTTTTTTTTTCTCTGGATCAACTCTGTGAGGTGTTCTGCGCAGTTACACTTGAGTGATTCTGGCCTCTCCACGGTATCAAAAATATCAAACTCCAGAATTATGTGTCAGGTGCAGAACAAAGAGAATCTGTGTTGTTTTCATTACATTCTTCCCTTGATTCACTGAGCTGCTCTGTCAATCCAAATCTCAATTCAGTAAATACACCACCGAAGTCAAGCAGCTCACCGGTGTGGTGAGTCCACGTGGAGCTTTCATTCCAATACGGTGTGTGAGAAAAGGAGCTCTGGAGCTGTGAAGTGAGTTCTGTCCTGTATTGAAGAGAAATCAAACACTCGAACGCCAATCTGCAGTCTCAAAGAGTTTTGTTTGACACAAGACGCACAAGTACATGTATCAACAATGCAAATTGTACCACAGTCTCCATGAGAAAAGCTAACAAGAATACTTACAGGCGTTGTGTGATGTACTCTGGTTCTATGTTGCATCGACTCACAATCTAGAAGACAAACTTGGCAGCCAAATGCAAAAAATGTAGGGTAAAAAATTGTGAACACTTTGTTGATGGTATAGAAAACAGTTTGTTCCAATTAGTGAAGGTTCTGACCATGGGATCGAGAGGTGCAATTGAGTTTGAGTGCCCCTCGCAGTTTTGTCTGCATTCTGTGTGTGTGTGTGCCCGTGTGTGTGTGTCATGTGTGTGGGCATGTGCATTCGCTTGCCTGTGTGTGGACAGGTGTGCGTGCCTGCCTCTGTGTGTGTGTGTTCTATGTGTGTACGAGTGTGTGTGCGTCATGTGTGTGGGTGGATGTGTTCACCGTCAGAGGGTTGTGTTCATGATGTGTGTTCTGATGTGGAGCTCTTTGTTCTGTGGTGGGAAATGTGTGTGTGTGTGATGTGTGTGTGTGCGTGTGTGTGCGTGTGTGTGCGTGTGTGCGTGTGTGTGCGTGTGTGTGTATTCTCACCTGGCTCCAGCCTTCCATGTGTGTGTGCGTGAGGGAGACAGACAGAGAGAGACAGACAGACTCTGTGTGCCTGTGTGTGTGTGTGTGTGTGTGTGTGTGTGTGTGTGTGTATGTGTGTGTGTACTTGTGTGTGTGTTTCGTCCAGGTTGTTCCGTGTGATGTGTGCAACCTGCTGGGATGTGTATGCATGTCGTCCTTGTGTTCGAGTAAACAATCAACAAGCCCGTGTTGCCTTTACTCACCGCAAGGAATCTGCTGATCTATAACAATGTGGCTTTGCAAAAAATTCTGCTTTTTTTCATAATTGTGGCAACAAGGTGTAAATAGACAGAGGAAAGCGCGAGATGTGTCCCAGCTGTTGTTATTGTTCAGAGAACATGGAAACAACAAGACTCAATCAATAGAAACGACACCTGGCAATGATTGAATCTGGTAGTCATGGTAACCAGTACTTACATGTGTGGGGATGAGTGACATTAGAGTTTCTGCTTTGCGGCTGGAGGAGCAAGAGTCATAACGCCAGGGTCTGGACCACAAGTTTCTGTGATGCAAGCTGGAGGGATTGGACTGGCAGCTTGTGTGTGTGAGTGTGTGTGTGTGAGTGTGTGTGTGTGTGAGTGTGTGTGTGTGTGAGTGTGTGTGTGTGTGAGTGAGTGTTTGCGTGTATGTGTGTGTGTATAGGGGAGAGAAGAATTGTATTCACAGTCCAAATCCCATACCCCATTGTGAATGTGATGGTGAGAATCAAATTTGTGGCAAACACAATAAATGGAAAAGGAAACTATTTATTTGTATTTCTCAACAAAGAATCCACGTTGTGACCATTGAAACCCAGCAGGATCTAGAGTAGATGTTTGTAGGTGTCCTTCAAGTCATAGGAAAGTTCATCAGCAAATAGATTCATTTCAGGGTTGATGTCTGGAAACTGTGCCCATTGACAGGTCACTGGTTTGCTGTAGATTTTTACATTTGCATCTTTCAGTCTTCCACACAGTTCTGGATATTGCTTTAGTGTCAGGACCCTCCTGCAAAAGACTTTTCAATTTTAGATGAAAACACAGGCAATTAAGTTTTCTGCTGGTTTTCGACAACTTGTGGCAATGTGGCAGAAATATTAAAATCAACAGCATTCAGATGCACTTGTAGTAGCTACTCACATGAATGGGAAATGATGCAGTACAAACAGCATGCAGTCAAACTGGGTGATTGTGATGGGTTTGCTCCATGGTGAGCTGGGTATGATGAGGGTTGTGTTTTGGCTCCTCAGCCATGATAGAACAAAGGAAGTTTTGTACATCAACAGAATGTGAATAGGCTGGCAAAATCCCTGAATGTCCAAAATCACCTGCTTGTAGAATTTGACTTCACTCCAAAAGTCACTTGGTTCCTGAGCCATTTTGACCCACAAAGATTTGTTGAAATATTGGAACATTGCACTATCTCCAGCCTGTGGAATAGACAGTGTGTGACTTGATGTCTTGGTCACAAATATAAGCCAAAGGTGTTTTTGCCATGGCATGACAAGCAAAACACAGTGAATTTGACCAGCTTGTCTCTGAATCACTCTGTTAACTCAACCTTATTTTCTTTGCTTGTGTGAGTTGGTTGGTGATGTTTTGTCAATTGCTGCTTTTCTTCATGAAAGTTGCATGAAAATCCAGAAAAAAATGATTCACTTACCATCTTTGCTCTGATGCTGTCAGCATCCTCTTCTGGGAGATTTGTTTTCTTTGTAGACACTTTCAGTGAAGAATATAGTATATCTTCAAAATCCCAACAGAACTTTCTCCTCAGAAAAACCAATGATTCATCCAAATACTCCTTGATCAGAACCAGCTGGAAAAACTTGTCCAGATTCTGTCTGATGAATCTTTCTGTTTCATTTCTGTTTGTCAAGTATTTAGGTGGAACCTTTACATACACCATCCCCATCTTGACCTCATCAAGGTTGAGGATCTCACCAATTTTCATCTTTGCATTTGGGTAGTAAAACTTAAATGCAGACATCACTTGCATTGCTGGGTCCCTCATGGATGTGATGAAGACAGCATCAGGGCTCATGTCCTTGAAAACTGGGGAATCATGTGGAGCATGACCACAAAACTGAAATGTCCAGATGTCTATCTGAGAATCACACAATTGTGAAACATGCAAATCATGCAACACAAATGGGTTTTGTGTGATAAACAGGGAAAAACAGGGGAAGAAACAATAGCTTTCTGGATACATATATGAATGTTGGATGTGATTTACCAGAGTGAAGTTGTTTTCCTTTTCTCTGCCAGGAATTTTTTTGTGGACTCCAGCACCATTATTTTGATGAAGGATGAGAACTTTGCTTCTGTGTTTCAGTGCAAATCTGAAATGTATATAAGATAATGTTTTGTGCAATTCACATTGAGACGAATTTTGCTGGTGACCTGGTGAACAGGTACAGTTTAGTGTGAATTTTGCCTAATTTCTAGCATTGTATCTACCTGGTCATAATGTTGGCAATGGTACTGGAGCCTGTCTTGTGAGTTTTTATGTAAGCAACATTTGTGGTTGGGGAACACTGTTGTTGGTAGGAACCATGTCTGTTGTCAGATAACTGTTCATTCTGTCAGGAACAAAAACAGCTCATTCATAGGACAGCTGAAGACACAGAGAATTGAGGAAATTCCAAACAAACTGGGTTGAGATTTGGCTGTTTTGTTTGGATATTCTTGATCTACAGTGTTATAGGTGTGAAACATTCACAGTGCCTGAATTCCTCAGACAAGCAACTGGGTGTTTTGTATGTTGGATCATATTGCTTCAGGAACAATTTGTGTGCATCATACAACTACCTGGGGCGCCTTCACCCTGCCATCCAACTGCTGGTAGTTTAGGTTCAGAGGAAATCCTTGGAATATAATCCCTAATAATATGACAGCCAGGACAAGTGCAAACATCCAGAACTTCTGAAAAATAGACAAATCAGAGGTGGATGTTGGATTTCACCAGGAGTGTTCTGTCTTCTTCAAAGAAACATTCAGGACAGGGTGGCTGAACAGAGAGACATTGAGGACAGGGTGGCTGAACAAAGAAACATTGAGAACAGGGTGGCTGAACAGAGAAACATTGAGGACAGGGTGGCTGAACAGAGAAACATTGAGGACAGGTTGGCTGAACACTGGGGATCAATTCAGCATGTTCTAGTTCTTTTGCTCAACACAACAAACATGTTTGCAGTGACTCGGACCTTAATGTTGCACGATGCCCACATTTTGAGGTTCCAAAGTCTTTGGCTCTGGCAGCAAGACTTGTGTTGAAATATCTGGAAGCTGAAGTCACCTGAAAAATAGTTCATAAAGAGGCACTGTGCAGCAACACAAATAAACACGAAGAAGTCGTGTATTCTGCGGCTTGTGGCTTTCTTTGATTTTTGATCTCAGATCACAACAGCACAGCTGTTCCTATTGCTCAGAAGAGAAGACGATAACAGCACCTGGCAACCATCGACTCTGCTCCGTTACCACGACAACACGGACTTGCTCCCCGGGTGATCCAGAGGGTGAAGGACGCTACAGGTTACCATGAGCAACCGTAGTGCCCGGATGCTGATCTGGAAGCACTTAGCGACGCTGTTGCTGGAGCACTGCACGCATGCGCGAGACGATTTCATTTGGGATCTCTATGCCATTGACCTTGATGCCCATCTGTTGAAAAAAGAGCTTTATTTGGAATGAAGCATCAACCCCTGTCGCCAGTACCGAGAAGGGATCATAACCAGCGAACAATCAGTGGGGAGTACAAGCACCAAATCTGAAATTGAAAACGGCAACGTCAACATCAATTTTTCTTTGCATTTCTTTTGATTTTTCCACATTTTTGAAGTGCTTCCGCCTTTGCAAAAGATTGTAAAGCAACACTGACCAAGAACTAGGGTTTTTCAATCGGAATTTTTACGTGAAAGGTTGACGTGACGTTGAAGTTTTCTCTCGAAACGTCCTTGCTTAAACTCCCTATTGTCTGTCTCATTGATGATTCCTCGTTGAAAAGCGAGTAAAATCCCTCAGTTGATATTGTTGAAGTGGCGTGGCTTTTGTACTTTATAATTTGCCCACGTGTACCCCTGGTGGCCGTGTTGATCAGAAGATCCATCACTTTTTTTTTCTTGCCCCTTCCCCCACTGTCTTACCTTTTCGCAATTGTTTTCTACCAGCGGGTGTTGTTTCTGTCTCTCTCAGCTCTCTCTCTGTCTCTCTCAGCTCTCTCTCTCTCTCTGTCTGTCTCAGCTCTCGCCCTAACTCTCTCAGCTCTCTCTTCCTGTCTCTCTCTCAGCTCTCTCTGTCTCTCTAGGCTCTCTCTTCCTGTCTCTCTCAGCTCTCTCTGTCTCTCTGTCTCTCTGAGCTCTCTCTGCTCTCTCTTCCTGTCTCTCTCAGCTCTCTCTTCCTGTCTCTCTCAGCTCTCTCTCTCTGTCTCTCTGGTGACGCGACGCTCCACTTTGGTGAAACCAACCTTATTCTTGTGTTGTTTTCTCTGTTTTCCGACAAGACGACCACAACACAATCACCCTGACGACACCTGACTACACGAATATTGATCACTTTGATCACAAACAGCAAGCCTGGCCGTCAGGACCAATCAATAGCCAATCAACCAACCAATTGTAGCCAATTGATTTTACCTGATGCGCGATCAATACTCTGTGTGAACGACTTCGCCTTCAGAATTCCCACCAAATATTCAGCCATCTTGTGTGTGGCCGGCATCAGTCCTGCGAAATGGTGACAGGTGATCCAGGGTAATGCAGCAATCAGAACCTGTCACCCCTTCTGTCTCCCCTCTGCATTACAATGTTTTCCTGTGTTTTCTTCATTGTCCTTCTCAGAGGAGAGTTTGTATGGGGATGCAGAGCAAACTTCCTCTTTTGGCAAACCAAAAATGCACCCCAATATGTGTGACAAAATTATGAGGTGGAACATCCCTTCAAAATCTCATTTTCGGACAACAAAAGCCAACAAACATAAATTCACATCTCATCAAGAGGACTCTCCCTTGTAAAAAAAAAACAAGAAAAAAGCAGAAATAGATTGCATCCGCCCTTTCTGCCTGGGGAAATTCCTCCCAGAAAACTCATAAAAACTGTCCTTTTCAAGCAGCAATTTTAACAGCACAATCAACACAGGACTTTTGAATCTGGACACAAAACAAAAATCTCCAGTGATCCATTATTCATAATTTCAATTCACTTTTTACATGATGGGAAAGTTAAAAACACTTTGTAATAGTCTCAGATCAAATTTGTTGAAAATGAGCAGCCAATAACAAACATGATAGAATTGACCAATGGCTGTGAAATATGCATATGTTGCACCATCCACCCTATTCTCCACACCACTGAAAAACCAAAACTTCCAGTTCTAAAATGCAAACTTCAAGAGCAATCCAAAATGTTCACAAACACTGTTGTTTTTGCTTCATGTCTCAACAAAGTGCCAAATAATGTTGCCACCATTTGGGTTTCTCATTTTTTGAGACACATCAAATTTTCAAAAGTTGTGATGTTTTTACAAATAACTCAGTGTCAGACTGAGGCTTGGACGCCTTCCTGAAAAAATGGATTGTTGCTACTGTTTTGGAACTCAAACAGCAGATATGTCATCACTATGGCAGAGGCTGCAGACTTTTTCTGCACTGGAACTCAGGTGTGTTCTCCCTGGACACAAATTCTGGAGTCAGGTCCATCGTGATGAATTGTGGGTAATGCGCCATATGCAGTGGGATTCTGCAGGGCTCCAGGTTCATGTTAGTTTCTGTGCACAGATCTTGTGTTGTCTTACTTCTCACCAACGCAAAGTCACACTTGTCAGTTGGAAGGGATACATTATGCACAATGACATATGGGGGGCTCAGAGCCACCAGGGTGGGGTTGGGTGTCCTGAACAACACACTGCCCTCTGTAGAGTCATCACAGGTGAACTTTTCACAGATTGAAGCTGAATCACAAGAATATTTGAAAAGACTACTAAGAATGTTGTGGTGGACAATGTCTTGGTGCAACATGTCGTCACTGGTGAAGTTTGTGAATTCACAATCAGTTTGGTTGCTTTTGGTTTGCACACCATCATACAAGAGGAGCTGAAAATCATCACCAGAACCTGATACATCTTCACGAATTTGCAGCTGATAGACAATGTTGCAGATTGATCCAGAAATATTTCTTAAGAATGGGAATGCCATCTCACAAGGTACAACCCTGACCAAAGGCTCAGGATGCCTCTTTAGCAGCTCTGACAATGTCCCGATGTAAATTCTGTTGCCAATTGTATCAAATTCTCCACTGAAAGCGATGGTTGTGCCTGCATGATCATCTATCAGGATTCTATATGGACTGACTCTCAGTTCATAAAACACAAATATGGCTTCATCAGGTTTGGCATCCAGAGCTGGGTTTGCATAGCCTGTTCCCACAGTCTCTGACAGAGAAGAGAACAAAACTACAAGGCCCAGAACACTGCACACAAAAATAGACATAAACAACAAAAAGGAGAATATAATCCAAACAAATGTTTGAAGATATTTTGCTCCTGATGCCTTTACACAGGCATACCACATCCCCACTGTTATTGCTGTGAATGGAACCAGAAAAACATGCACATAAACAGTAGAAAAGGTGCTTGTGCCAATAAAAAGAGCAGAAACAGCAACAACAAACACACCAGATGACCAGAGAAAAGAGAGAGTGTAACCCAGACATGGAACACAACAACACTTGTTCCAGCTGCAGCCACATCTGTCAAACAAAAAGAGACACTTTTATCAAGTTCTGTATTCTCTTTGGTTTCTCAAGTGAGATTAAATTAGCTTGACCCATTGGGTCTCACTGACCTGTCTGTTTCATTGGAGCCACTGCAGACACTCCACATGAGACTCACCATGGTGACCAAAGCATTGAGGAAACTGGCAACAAGGGACACAACAGCAGCTGGGGTTCTGAAACATCCAATGGGGTGAAGGGAGGAATGTAGGTGCTTTGTCACAATGTTCTGCAGCTTAACCTGTTCAAAAAGTTGGACTGTCAAATTTGTGCTTCCAGCAGTTCTCAATTCATAATTGACTGTTGGAAACCAGATCCTTTTGATGTTTTAGTGAGAATTTGTTCACCTGAGCTGTCCACTTTGTTTGCAGAAGAGAGTGTGTGGAAGAGCGAAATACACCACAGCAACGGGCAAGTCCTCCAGCAGTCCAATGAGAATACTCACAACCCGGGATGCTGTCTCGAGCCAATCGTCGCCATGGCAACCTGTGGCAACACACAACACACAAATGGGAATAAATATAAATATTAATCACAAATTATGGTTAGTTTGGGGTTCTTGAAATGAATGCGATTTCTGGAAGACTGGTGGTTTGATGAAAACAGGACAATTGGAGCTTCCAAAACACAAAAATTGTGCAAAGTGACCAAAAGGAAAAAAAAGAAAAGAGTTGTAACCAAGAGCGCTCCCTATCAACCAAAGAACAAAACAAAGCCAGGCTGCTGCAAAAACGGCCAATGCCAGAAAAAATATAACAAACTTGCAAATAAATGTCTGAAAGATGGGGACCAAGGCACACTGACTTGTTTCTTTGTTCTTATTTTCAGGAGTTGGTTTCTCTGGGGACTCCATTTTGCCTTCTTCTGAACTCAGAGTCACTTTTCCCTCTGGTAACTCTTCTACAGCCTCTTCAGACTCATTGTTTTCTGCAGCTTGACTTGCACTGGGCTCTTCATCATTGCTCTTAAGTGGTGAGACAGCTTGACGCTTCTTCTTGGTTTTGCAGAAGTTGCGGAACTTCAAATAGATGATGATAACCTCAGCTACCCACAGGACAGAACTTACGACAGCAACACCTGAAGTATGAATAATATACTTGTAACAGATACACTGGCACCAATTATGGGCTCTTCTCTTCAAGGTAAAAGCCACGTGCACATCCAGGAACATGGTCAAACTCTGAAAAATATTGTTCAGTTCAGTTTGGTGAGGATGTCAACCAAACAGCAAAGAATCACGAACTGAGAAAAATGTCGTGATCGAAATTGTGCATCTTGTTATTTCTCCAGCTGTTCCAGTTGATCCAGTCCGATATGACGTCAAACGTTGCCAGGAGCAACCGAAGAAACAGGATGCTGATCTGGAACTTCCGGTTCCGGAAGCAGGCGGCGATGCTGTCACTGGAGCACTGCACGCATGCGCATGTGCCCCCAACCTCGTTTGGGATCTCCATGCCTTTTGACCCCCTATCTGTAGAAAAGAACTTCATTTTATATTTTGAAGAAACAATGAGTGAGTAAGACTGTCCATGTTCCCAGTAGCATGAAGGGTGTTTCCTCCTTCATCCCAAGAAAACAAGCCACTTATAATTGTTTGTCTCATTCAATGGTCCACCAGAAAAGCGTCAGGAATTGCTGGTTTGCTGGTGTTGGAGTCGTAGTTTTACGTCCCCACTTGTTATTCCTGGTTGGACCAGGCAAAAGCATTTTATATCACAACCAGAAGATCTACTGCTGTTGTCACAGGCAAGCCAATTTGTCCCAACTTTGTGCAGTTTGTATACTTCAGTCGGCGGTGATCTCTGGTTCAGCATGCAGGGTTGTGTTGTTTTGTTTGTTCACCGACACACAGACCTCGACACAGTCGCCATAGCAACACTTGGCAACGTAAACGCAAACACCAGGTAGCGTGACCACCGGCACCGATCAATATCCAATTAATTTTACCTGAAACAATTCCGTGCGTGTAGATTAGCACACAGCTGTCTGGCATTTCTTACTGCCACAAATTTAGCTGGGGAAGATCCTGCGAAATATACTCCGGGTGGAGCCGCGTGTCTGGGCAACGTGGCGTGATCTTTGTTACATTTGTTACATTTGCATTGTTTACTCGTGTGCCAACAGGTCATCGCCATGGGCGACGGATCCTATTGATCGGGAGGCTGCGCGAGCACAAGAACTCATCAAACAATCATGGACACGGTGTTGTTAACTTTCCAATACGTACCTGAACTGAAAAAAAAACAAACAATTGCTTCTGTTGTTCCCCGCTCCTGTTCCCTGATCCTGAATGCAGCAGACAGAATTGTTGTTGCGCGTTGAATTAATTGTCTGAAACTCAAGTTGGCATTGTTTCATTGTTTCATTGTTTCATTGTTTCATTGTTTCATTGTTTCATTGTTTCATTGTTTCATTGTTTCATTGTTTCATTGTTTCATTGTTTCATTGTTTCATTGTTTCCCAAAACTTGCCCCCCTTTGCCCCGAAAGGCTGAGCCTCACCGCAGGCAACGCAGACGAAGATCTCTGCCTCCATTGTTTCAATCTGACCACGAGGTTGTTCTCAGATATTCCATCAATTCCAAGAGTAGATGACTTCTCCAAAACAGTTAACCAGCCAGGGTGGGCACACAAAGTCGGAAGTTCTACCACAAATACACACATGTTTCATACAAAACCTTCACACATGGAAAATTCTGCCTGTAAGGTTGGGATCCGCGTTTTTCTTGAGTGTCCATTTTGAACACATTGAATATTGTACCGTAAGTTGCAATTTGAACATACAAGTCTGGATGTGGTATACAATATCTCTGGGTTCGAGTATTTTTACTGGTGCTTGAGCCAAACATTTGGCTGTGCACATTTGATTTCATTGGTAATCTAATCAGCTCCCAGCAACACAAGCGCACGCTATTTGCTTGGATCAAACCCTATATATGCGTGTGCTCAACAGGCCACACACGCACATTCAAACGGAATACTCCTTGTCAACCCTCAGTGCTCCCCCCTGACTGGATGTGTAACGTTGCACCTGCGACTTCCATACTCTTTATGACTGCGAAGGGAAGAAGAACTGGGCCTCTGACAATCCTCACTCTTTATTCACAACACTGCACAAACATGTCTATACACATGTGCAGAATAAGACCAGTGAAACACAGATGAAATGCTTACCAGGCGGCACTGTCACGGGGTCATGTGACCAAACTGACCAATCAGGGAACCCGAACATGTTCACAGGGGTAAGACTGATCAATAATGAACTGGCAAACACACATGTATCAAATGGGCGATAATTGATGAACATGAAAAGAAAAATACAACACACTACAGGCCTTTTGAACCTTTCACATATGAACCTCCCAGTGGGGTATGGGTGAGAACCTGCAGTACATTGCTGCACAGAAATCATAGGATGTTGTGGATGCAAGGACATTCATCCCAGGGTTGATGTCTTTGAACTGGGCCCACTGGCAGTCAACAGGTTTGCCATAGATGGGCACAGAGATGTTCCTCAGTCTTCCACAGAGTTCTGGATATTGCTGAAGAGCAAGTACCCTCCTGTAATGAAACAGATGCAGCTTCAGATTGTGGTGAAGAGAAGGACAATACAAAGACAAGTTCTAAATGACATGTCTTATTTACTGATTTGGACTGTGAGAATATTGTGATGTTGAAATGCTATTCACATGAATGGGAAGTGATGCAACCCATACAGCATGCAGTCAAACTGGGTGATTGTGATGGGTTTGCTCCATGGTGAGCTGGGGATGATGAGGTTTGTGTTGTGGCTCCTCAGCCAGGAAAGTATTGTAGGGGCTTTAAACCTCAAGACATTATGAACAGGTCCACAAAACCTTTTGACTTTCCAAACAACTTCCTTGAAGAACATAACTTCACTCCAGAAGTCCTTTGGCTCCTTTGATAGTTCAAACCACAATGAGTTGTTGAAATATTGGAACATGGCATTGTCTCCAATCTGTCCAAGAACAATAGTTTGTTTCAAAAACAAGGTCACTTTTGGCAAATTATCAGAGCAAAGTGATGTCAACATCACAAACATTTGTTTTGCCTGCCATTTCTGTAGACAAATCATTGAATGAAATGTGTTTCTTCACATGAAAAATGTCTGGCTGTTTCCTTTTCTGACAGTTTGGCAAGTAAGGAAAATCAAAACAGTTGTTGCTTTGTTTGCTGGTGAAAGATTTTCATCCCACCCAGCAGAACAAACTCACTCACCTTTGTTTTTCTAATTCTTTCAGCATTCAAGTCTGACAACTGTGTTTTCTTTCCAGACACTTTCAATGGACAATAAATTATGTCTTCCAGTTCCCAACAAAATTTTCTCCTCAGTAAAACTAGGGATTCATCCAAATACTCTTTGATCAAGACAAGCTGGAAATGTTTGTCTATTTGCTGTCTGATGAATCTGTCTGTTTCACTTTTGTTTGTCAAATATTTCTCAGGTATTTTCACTGTCATCATTCCCTTTCTGACATATTCAAGATTTAGAATTTGATCAACACAAAGGTGCTTGCTTTCATTTGGATGAAAAAAGTTGAATGCAGACATGACTTGTGTGGCAGGATCTCTCATTGAGGTGATGTACACTGTGTCAGGGTTCATGTCCTTCAGAACATTGGAATCATAGGAAACATGACCACAAGACTGAAATGGAACCACATTTCTGATGGCAACAAATTAGCACAACAGTTACAAGCAAGAATTTCTGGGAAGGAAAAATGTTTTCTGCAATTGTGTGAAGGAAGGTCAAAAGTGGAAATTGATCAAGGTTTGTCTTGTCCAATGTACAGTTTAGAAAAGAGTCTTTATGACTTTTTGGGCATTTGCATGTGGGAAAACAAATAAAAAAGTGGAGAATTGCTTTTGATTCTCGGCATTTGTTTGTGGATAACTTTTGTTCTTTTTCTGTGGAGTGACATCAGGAAATGTATGTGCTCTAATTACCAGAGTAAAGTTGCTTTCGCTTTCTCTCCCAGGAATCTGTTTGTGAATTCCAAACCCAAAATTTTCATTCAGGATGAGAACTTTCCTTCTGTGTTTCACTGCAAACCTGCAAGGAAGACAATTCATAGTTTTGTTGAGCAGATCAAAGATTCTGCTTTGTGTCATTGTTCTTGCAATCTCTATGCCACTTCACCTTGCCATAATGTTGGCAATGGTACTGGAACCTGTCTTGAGAGTCTTAATAAAGGCCACATTTGTGGTTGGAGAGCACCATCCTTGGTAGTTCTTTTCTGCAATCTGAGCGAAGAAAATCAAGCTCTAAAAAGAGCATAAAAAATGTGTCCCTGCCCTGAACCGTGATGATTGTTCTTGCTTCTGTTTCAATGCTCACAGCCACTGGTCTTACACTCACAGTTGCAGCAATCTGTCTCACCTTGGCACTTTGAAGTCCTTTCAACTGTTGCATGTCTGGAGACTGACATAATTCTTTGAGCATAAATTGTGACAAAGTTACAGCCAGACACAATGCAATGATCAGCACCTGCAACACAAACTCACTGGGTGGGGCACTTCTTAAATCTGCTCAGAGACCTCACTTCAACACAATGGGTTAGGGTTAGCTGCAAGTACCAGGGGTAGCTCTCTGCAGCTAGGTCCTTTGGGTCTCTTTGTCAAGACCAAAAATGCAAACAAATCATCAGGGCTGGGAACAAACCTTGATTTTGCTGATCTCCATACTTAGATTGACATCCAGATGCCTCCCTGGTTTCAGGTGTTACTCTTCCAGAGATAGGTCTCTCCCCTTCCAGAAGAAACAAACATGAGTGGACATTGAGGAGACTGAGGATGTGGAGGTCAGCAGGCTCAATCCTGGTGCAGTCATTGGATGTTCCATGGTTTGTGCGCATGTTGCCTCAACTAGTTTCTGTTGCCCCAGAGTTCAACTCATGGAAGATAGGAATAAACCACGTGGACCGAGGAGGGGGCGCCTCTCAAACGCTCAAGATGCGAGAGCATTTGAGAGGGCTCTGATCCTCGAGGTCAAGTGGTTTAATCTTCATATACCATGGTGGTACCATCTTCACAGATCAATCAGAGTTGTATTTGACCTATTTGACTCGTTGTTGGCGGGTCAAAAGTACCCAGTGTTGAAATGTAACTGTGTACTTTCCACTCGATGATCATCCGAGTGAAAACCACCCAAAGACCAGGGTCAAAAGGTCAATTTGAGGTACTCTAGACAACACACTATTCAGGTTCAATCACAGAAAACATATGTCATAAAAACAGGTTCAATGACAGTGGATGTTTCAATCAAAAGTATTTTTGAAAACTCTTCAGAACTGTAGAAATAACATTAATTTGAAAACTCCCTTGCTACAGTGCTATTACTGGTGTCTTTATGACATGTGTTTTCTGTCACTGAACTGCCTAGTGTTCTTTGGAGTACCTCTTAGTTTCCACTCGGACAATCGTGCAGTGGAAAGTGCCGATGGGTAGTTTTGACAACGGGGTACTTCTGACATCGTTGACATCCACAAAAGACTTTCACCGAAGTGAGAGGAGATCGCACCCCCTCAAACCCACCGTGGTATATCAACAGAGTAATAGCAGGAACGCGACACTGCAAGAAGGCCCTCTGTTGCCAATCGCACCAAAACCATTGCTTCAAGCTAAAGTTCTGAAAGGAAGACAGACCACACCCTGGTGGCTCCTATGTGTAC
>JAAUXT010044554.1_pt1 | contig 17176 bp, 12 predicted proteins | sample 7278171 | NCBI WGS metagenome assembly JAAUXT01 (sample SAMN14350112, study PRJNA611818) | marine sediment metagenome | isolation source: surface marine sediment (1.8m) | place: French Polynesia: Moorea | collected 2018-08
ATGCTTTGACGCTCGCATCAGAACTTGGACAGAAGTACGCCACTCAAAATTATCCTAGTCAAGGCACCCCAATTTGCAGGTTATACACGGCCCCAGCACAAAACCTTCGCACCCCAGCTGCGCTGTACGGACCCGAGGAACCCGCCTCACGCAAAGTGCCGATCGCAAATGCAAATGACGAACACGAGAGAAAAGCTTTGCTTGCATGAAGTGCGATTTGACCAGGTTTTGCTGTCATCACGTTTCAAGTTGAACGCACGGACACAAAGTTGCAAAAGAAAGCAGGAAAATTTTCTTTTGCCTTTCAAGGTATACAAAACAACAAGGTCGCTTTTCATTCCACTGTGCAAAAGTGCAGGAAAAAAAAATACACTTTTCTGAAAGAACATGTCCGAAACGGGACAACGCACACGTTCGCGATTGAGGCCCAACATTCTACGCCAATCAAACAGTTTCTGCAGTGTAACTTTGCGCGGAGTCCTGCAGCATTCCTGCTGCCGGACAACAAACGGACGCTGCCAACAGCGAAACCGTCCGCAGAACAGTGTCGACTCTGACAGAAGAAAACTGTTCCATTCTGTCTGACAGCATTCCCTTGACATTTGTGAACGATTGCAGTCGGCTTTTCAAATTACTCGTACCAAGAGATTGAATGTGCGTATCACGGGGAAACACGGGCTCGCGGGGCGATCTCGATCACAAATCCCAGTTAATGACGCGCATTGTGCAGTTAATGAGAGCCACTCTGCATCGCTGGGTCCAGGTCCTCCCGTCTTTGGGCTGCGACTGCTCTCAGTCAGCTCCACCGCTGCCTCTCGCAAACACAAAGTGAATGCAGTGACTTCAGTGGGACTTCTGCACGTCCCGTCCATGTTTGGCAGCGTCAAAATCACCATCTCCCAGCATGCATGCTGTGGTTGTGAACTGAGAGTTGGGGTCCGCAGGGGTGGTTGTCTCTCCTCAGTCAAATCGCGGATCCCTGGAGCCGGGTTCCCTGCACTTTTTCTGCAGGTTGCCTGGTACCTGGTCCTGATGGCGTGCGCCTGATTTATTGCGCTGCGCGAGAGATTATGAGTGATACTCGCGGGTTACAAAGGAACCAATTACCGTGGTGCGCCGGGACACCGCGTGAACCCAGATCGATCGCACTGAACTCCACTTTCAAGCAGCTCGAACCCACGGACCTCGTGTAATAATTATGGCAGCGATAACACTTTTTGATCTTTAAAGCATCAGCAATTCGATCTCGTGTGATAGGAAATTCTATTAAGGGTTTGGCATCGAATGATAAAGAACGCAGTTTTGTCTTCCCTTCAAGCAATGTCGTGTACAAGGACTCGCTTTTAAGGAGGTTATTCATTAAGTTCGGGGGAGTCTGAAGTGGGAAGAGTGCACCGGGAGACACGGCGCGCCGCGTGCGCCTCGGACCCGAGAAACACCAGGGAACACGTGGAATAAGAGAAATCCACACGTGTCTCTGTCCGAGGCACTTGGATCGTGAACAGACACTGCACGGGAGACGAACTTTGTCCCTTTTTGCGTCCAAATTGGCAACGGTGACGGAAACGTCTTTGTTGCGTCGCGTGCACCCTGCCCTGGAAGACCGGTTTTTGGCTCAAACTCGTATCATTACCGGTATGTCATTTAACGTCACGGAAAGCAAAAGCACCACATGAAAGCGCATATGCCTTTCACTTTTGTCCAAAATGAGAAACAAGAAGCGGCGGATGGGGAAATTGGGACGAAGCGAAACGGGTCAACCTTCAGCGGTCCGGCGACAAGTGGGTCAAAGTCGTGCGGTGCGTCGCGATGCGGCGAACAGACGACGACAACAATAAGGCAGCGGTTCAGACAATGGATGAGAAAAGAGACGAGTCGGCTCAAGGACATCAAAGAGTCGAGACACCGGCTCACGCGGCCAGACTCCGGGGGAAGGGAGACCACCCCTCCTGCGCGATAGAATGCGACAACCCCCGTGATCAATCCGCTCGCCCTGCAACGGTCGATGACGACTGACTGCATTAAATCAATTGGAAACGTCTCTGCAGACGAGGCGAACCCGGAGACCTTTAACTGATGGTGTGTGACCCATTTCTGAGCCGTTTGTCAGAGTTAAGTCGAAGAGATAACAAAGCAGCTTTTGCCTTGTCACCCGCGGGGAGGGGACGCTTGGTTCACACTGGATGCGTTTTTCGTTGGGGACGCAGCGCACTTCGCGTCCAGTGTGCTTGGTTGCAGGGGAATGCAGCACGGTGTGCACGGTGGGGTGGGGACGCAGCGCACGCCGAGTCCGGTGTGCACGGTGACGGGGGTGCGGCGCCGCCTCTCCGCTTCCCGGCGCTGTGATGGACGGCGCGCGGCGACTCCCCCTCCGCGCGCCGCGCCCGACGCTCCCTCCCTCCGCTCGGTCTCACGACACATTGTGCAGAGTTCCGAGGTCCCCTTGTGCTTGTGGTCGCTCCTGGGTGAAAACGTTTTCAGCTGCATTCTGAATGTGAGTCTGTAACTGAGTCAAGTTGAGACCTGGAGAGAACATTGCTCAGACCAGAGAGACGGAGAGAGCCCTGTCCATTAGTGACTTTGATTCATCCCTGTTCAGCTGCTTTCATCTGTTCTTCCTCCGGAAACCTCTGCAATTTGACGAAAGTGTGTTCTTTTTCCTTCTGTTTCTTGTTTTTGCGCACTGGTGCTCATGTCGTTTTGCTGATGGAAAAGCTGACACGAACCAAAAGGAATTGGCAGAAACAGGGGCGCGCATCTACAGGCATGACGCGATCTTCTGTCCAGGCTGGGGAATGCTGCCCCCCCCCCCACCTCCAGTCGCACAGTTTTAGTGCTGCACATACAGCTGTGTGTCTTCCACACAAAGTTTTTAGAAGAAAACACTTCGTGTCTTGTGGTCGCGTTGAATGACGGAGATTCGCTTTCGCAGTTTTTCCTCCATTGCAAAACGAAATCATCGATTGACTGGTCGCTAAATGTTTTTCACAACCCTGATACACCTCCATTCATGGGTTTGAACACAATGATCAAGACATCAATTGTTTCCGCTTGTTTATTGAAAAACGTTGAGAACGCCCCGCTCGAGTCGGTGTCGCGCGCTGCGAGCGGCGGAATCGCGTCGCGTGTCGAGCGGCGACTCCACAAAGAGAAGGAAGCGGAATCAGAGTCCGGGGCCCATTAACATGTCGGGCGCTTCGTTTACGGTGGAAACATTGCCGTACAAATGTTGCGTACAGAGCCGGGTTCACTACTGATGCGTCACGCGTTGCGTCACTATGGGTTGTATGTCGAGTCGTCACAAGCAGCACTGTGAATCTGACTCACTGTGAATCCGACTCAACTCGTGTTTGTGTGGTGTCCCTTCACCTTCACCCAGTTGTGGTGCGGAAAGTGTAAGAGACACAAAACATCCACCCACTCAGAAGCCTCACATCTCCAGACCCTCACCCCCACCCTGCACCTGACCCGCCCCTCCACAGATCGTCATATTGAAACGCACACACAATTAGCTGGGATGTCGCACCCTCTGTCGCCTCGCGCAATTCTTGCTTGTTTCCCCGTGCCTCAGCGAAAACGTTTTTCTTTATGGATCCAAGGTCGACTCGAAGCGGAGATTTAGTACTGCAATTAGCGAAGGCTTATTAACGTCGTCGCATCCAGGCAGTGCGTGCAGCGATGTCTTCGTCGGGTAACAAGGGGCAAGAACCGAGGGAGCACCCATCCATACGGGACAAACGGGAGGTTTAGCTTGGCCTGTTTTTCACACTTGCGGTGCTCCGGTTGCTGACCGTATACTTCAGCAACAACGTCATGTGGTTGTTCATCAGTGGGCAGAGACTTATGAACCTGCAAACCTCAAGCATCAATGCCACATTTTGGGTCAGAACTGCGTTTCGCGCAGCATATCAGGGCAGCTTGGCATTGGTGCCCCTCAACCACATCGTGAATCCTCTGAGATGGTTCGAGCGTGCTGGTGCTGACTCCAGTTCAAGGCTTTTCTGTCTGGCGCGGCGAGGTGTCTGGCAGGTGCGCGCAGTTTCCACCTGCAGTCGGGATTTCCTCGATTTCCGTGTTGCTTCGGTGTGCTGCGCCACCACTGTGTTTACAGGTTGTTGGTTGTGTTGAATGTTTGCACGATCTCCACTTTTGCTGGTTGATCGCCATTGCACTGCCTTGCTGACTCACGAGAAGATGAGTTGACCGAACAGTGGCATGTGCCGCTGAACCGACAGTTTCGCACTGGATCCGTTGTGAGTTCTTCCAAGGGTGTGATCAACCAGAATTTTGACCTGACCAGAGAACCGAGGTGCAACCGAACTCTTTCAGACAGTGGCTCGGTTTGGTGAGCCGATTTTCAGACTTTTGCCCTGACAAGAATAATATTTGGGTTTGGGTCTGAGCGGATGAAGATCTGGATATTCACCTTGGCTTTGTTTTCCCACAGACAGACAGACAGACAGACAGACAGACAGACAGACACACACACACACACACACACACACACACACACACAACGCTTCAAATTCTCGTTTGAGAGGTCTGAAGTTGATCTGTATCAAAATCAAGACACGCTGAAAAGCCTCAAAATGTTTACCCCACGAAGGGGGACGCGTCGTCTCCATCGGGACCGAAATAGACGTGAGACAGGGAGGAGGCAGCGAAATCCGGCAAGAATGGCTTTGGCATCGATCTGCCCTCCCGTGAGAATGTGTTTGATACCATTAGGTAAATATCTATTGACGTCTCATTGAAGCCGCTTCAAACCTGAAAAAACAGAATCGAATAATTTCCACTTTTATGCCTCGAAACTGCTGTTTTTTTACGATGAGACGTTGTGTTGTTTGGGGATGTGATGGATGTGAACAAGAATCGCACAAACATGATCATGAACCGCCGAGTCGGGACAAACAATGGGACACACAGGAATGAGCGCCGCTAAAAACGCTCGTTTCCGTGAAGACTAATCAATGTAATCGTAGATGACGTGACTTTTGCTTTCCCCACGCAAATCTGAATCGGTGTTTAACGAGGAAACATCATTTGCACTGATGGAGGTATTGAACCTGGAGGAGACGGATCTTGTGTGCGAGTCTTTCACCTGACGTTCGTTGTGCTCTGTCGACATGTTGTGTGCGAGGTGCAATGCTGTTTTCCTTGCTTCTGAGATCTGCTTTTTCTCTGGGAGGGCGAACAACCAAATTCAAGTTTTGTTACCTGCCCAACGCCACAAGTCAGCTTGTGGTTGCATTGCTTCAAGTGGTTTGCAGTGAGTAACAGCTGGAAAGGTGACTCAGAGACGTCGCGCAGCTGAAGGCGGCCCCGCGTCAAGCACCTGAACCAGGACAAAATTTGAGAGAAAAGCTGAAACTCAAAACCTCGCGTCGTTCTTGATCTTCGCTCGGTCTGTGGAAAATTCATCGACCCAAACCAGGAAACAAGTTTTCTTGTTCAAGCAGATCTGGAGACATGAAGCTTCAACGATCGTTTCCCCCAAAACACACGCCCGTGCCACATGCGCGCACCAAACACACCGCCGGTAGGGTCAGGATTGGATTTTGGATCCGAACAAGACATCGTGGTCCAGGAGAACCAAAATCTTCTCGACTGTTGACATGCACTGCGCAATTGAAATGCGGCACTGTGGTTACTCGTATTTGATTCAGGTCTCCAGCTCTGTGGATTCAGCCACTCATGTGGACAATCGTGGACCAGCTTGCACACATATGTTGAAGCCAAATCGACAGTTGGGACCTTTGTGGGGGCTGTCACTGGAACCCCGTGGCCTATCACCGTTTGCCAGCACAAGCTTCGAGTCAGTCGGTTGAGCTCAGCTCGAACCTGAAATTTGCCCTGATCCGCCGCTGGCACCTCAGCATTCGTGTCGTCGTGGTCGGGTGAGACATGCACGCCACTCCGCTCACGCGCTGAGCCCCACCCACCAGGGATGCTTCTTCGCCTTTGATGTTGCCCTGAACCGATGGTACTTGAAAAATGCACTTCTTCCTTTCATGGTCTTCCATAGAAGCACAGAACCTTGAGTACACGCACCGGCGCTTTGTTAGGATACGTGTAGACAAACATCTGGCTTGAAAGGAAAGAGTCAGTCAATCGTGTTTACCTGAGTAAGAGTTTGAAAAGCTTGTCCTCAGCGAGTGCAGTGAAATTGATTGCTTTCCCCTCCACTGGGCTTACATATCTGATTATTACACAGTGGCTGGAAACAGGCATTGATCCACTTGAAACAGTGCACCTCGACGGCGGTGCGTGTGTGGACGTGGAGCGGTGCGCCGGGAATATGCCTCTCCGTTCCCCAGGCACAGAGCGCAAAAGTGAGCGAGGCAGTCTTTGTCGAGATGCACCTGGTCACATGTGTCATGTCATCTGCACAGCTGAGTCCGTTTCCCTTCTGACGCGCTGATGTCTGTGACTTCATCTTCCATAGTTCTCCGTGCTGCGTGCTGCGTGCGATTTTCGAATAAATTTCGTGTTCGCTTCAGTTTTTTTCTGACCTGAAACAACACAACGGAACCAGATCTACTTGTGCACAACACGCTCAGCGTAATGACATTAAACACGCAGGTCTCGGCTCGGCATGCGAGGAGAACGCTGCCGCTTCCACCAAGAAAACCGCTCTGTTGACTTTGATCAAACAAACTATTTCAAGAAACGCAAGTCAAACAATCTGTGTGCATAAAATTGTTTCTGCACACCCCCGCCATTTGCTAAAACGCTGAAGTTTTCTCTTTCACCACAGTGCATTGTTTGGCATTTGTTCTTTTCAAAACTGATTTGAAAAATGTTCAAAAAGTGTCATCCGTGGGCGAAGCCAAATGGATTCCCCTTTGCAAAATGTTGTTCTTCTTCCGGTCCTGACGTTTCCAACTGAAGCTGGAAAAGAAGAAAGGAGCGAGTGGGGAAATTATGCCAAATTGACTCTGTGAGCGAAAAGATACAATGCTCAACACTATTCAACTTTGAGCTCGCCTGTCAAACGTGTCAAAACGCGTTGGGGGAAACGTACTTCTGAACTCAATAACGAAGCAGCACAGACTTTTTAAGCGGCGACATTTCGACAAGTCAATAACGCGTCAGAGTGAGTCAATTTGTGCTTTTTCTCCATTGAACCAAGTGAAAAAGTTCGTCTGTGAGAATTGATCGGTTGGTCCAGCGAGTGCAGCAAGATTGTGTTTCTGAAAATTATCAAGTGCGAATCCATATCTCGCCGATGCTCATGGAAATTCGGCGAGAGATCATTGAAATAACATTGTTAACATTGTTTTCTGACAGGAGTTGTTGGTGTGAAAGTCTCATCGGTTGACAACATTCGATGGGATGTTCCAGTTTTGTGTTGTCAAATGTCAACGTTCTTTGCCAAGAGATCGATGAGGGCCGCAACGAATCACATCAAGAATCAGAACGCAGTCGAACCTGTCGAGTGCTTTGCATGCACGGAATCTGACTTCGGCTGTTCTGGTGTTTTGTTGTTTCTTTGAGTCAGGATTCAAAGACGTGGTCACGCTTGTTCCTTCTTCCTCTTTCTTCCTCTTCCGACACGCAACCCAACTTCGCAAGTTGCGACGATCTCAGGAGGGAAACACCCAGAGGAAAGCGAATTCGGGAGCGGAAACGAAACGAGGAGCGGATTCAGAGCGCTCGAGTCTCGGTGACTGCAAAAGTTGTCTCCTCCCTATTTTTAGGTCGCGCCATCAAAGCTGTGTGAGAGTATTTTATCTCGTTCGTTCAGATGTTAGTGTCGCATTATCGCAAACCATCCATTTCCATCACCCTAATGCAATAACAGGCATTTCTCGTGTCAGCCCGACCGGCATGAAATACTGCTTTATGATGTAAGGAGGAAATTGTTGCAGCTTAAATGTCATGACTCGAGGTAATATCAGTCGCATCGCGCACAAGTCTTTCTTCCGCACGTGAATAATGAACTGAACTCGAGGCCTCGGGTCAATTGCGTTGAGTTTTGCCGCGGTGCCTGTTGTCCCCGCCGCACCCAGGCCGAGCTCAGCAGTTTCCGCGTCAGGACTCCGCTGCAAGAGTGGCTTTTCTGCTCCGTTGTTGCAAAAGCTCGGAACGTTGCCTGCAGTTTGCCTGAATGTTCGCGGTGGTCCTCATTTCTGTGGCTTAGTCCGTGCTGAGGAGCCAGTGTCGATGACATTTGCTGGCGGCTCACTGCTTGTGATACTTTGCCTTTGTATGGCACACAGAATAACCCAACAGGAACATTGTTCCTGTTCTCTGGTCGCTGCGTCGAGTCGTTCTCTGTCCTTGAGTCTGCGTGTCTGAAAGAGCGGAACCATCACAATGGCTGCAGTCTTCAGATCTCAGAAACACACGCGCGGTCGGGGACAGCAGGGCGGATTCCAAGAGACCATGCTCGCTCACAAGAGGTTTGTCTGAAGTTGTCTCCGTCGCTCAACTTCTCTTTCTCAGGACTCGGCATCGATCGGTCGCCGATCCTCCTCCTCCTCCTGCGCCGCGTCCTCTCTCCGCTCAGTGCGCGTCTGGCCTCCACAACCAGGCAATGTGCTGCAGACAGATCAAACCGAACATACCAGGTGCCAATCCAGTGAGAACGCACAATCGCCAGTCCCGCACACATACGACATTCTGGCCCTTTTGTGTGGTTCAGTTACTTGACCTGCTGCAGAGCACCTTCGTCGATCCCAATTGCTTGGGCTCAACCAACAAATTTATTGAAAATTCTCTGACCCTCCTGGTTCTGGGTGCCTCGGATAACAAACCTCTGAGTCTTTTAGGGTCTGGCTGAACTTTGACAAACATTGAAATTCTGTTTTTGTGGCACCGCAAGCGCACTGTTCAGAGACATTGTCGGGAGGGTGGCGGGGTTTCTGCATCCACCCCCGGAGAGGGGCGCGTCGGGAGAGGGGCGCGTCGGGAGAGGGGCGCGTCGGGAGAGGGGCGCGTCGGGAGAGGGGCGCGTCAGGAGAGGGACGCCTGTGAGCGTCGCGACGCTATCGCCGCGTCTCTTTGTATCAATTTTCCGCGTCGCCCGGTGAAAGCGGAACATTCTAACCGCCCAGTCGATAGCGCCGCAGTCTTGGTGAGTACGTTTCCATCAATGCGTGTTTCATCTCGACTCAACCCGACACCGTCAAGTTAAACAGTATCGACGCCTCCCCCACTTGACTCAGCACCCATGGCAACCCTCTATCCAACTTCCCCTTCTCTTTGCCAAACTTGCCACGCCAAGAAATTGCCACTTGAGGCCACACAAAGAACCTGGGTAAGGTTCCCTATTTGCCATCATAAGAATAATTTGTCTGGCAAACAGTAAAGTCAAAGCGTAGTGGAAGAGGAAGGATGTTCAATTTTGCAGCTTTTAGAGTTTGACAACGTAATCTGCGTTGAACAATGAAATATTAGACATTTTCAATTTGCTCTTGAAAGATCAGTGCCAGTCACGAAAGTGCGGATACGGTTTTCAGTCTTGCAAATTGCAGGGTTCATTAAACTTGTCGTGCTGCTGCACCAAGGTTCTGCTTCTCTTCAGTGCGGCGGAAATCTGCTGGAAAATGAGGTCGTGTACGTCGCCGGTGTCACGACATGCAGCGCGGTCCACGGGCCAAAATGACGGGGACAACGGCACAGGTAGATTTGCTGGGGACAAAGGCTCCAGGGGCGGAGCCCGCAAGAAGGCTTCACGTCTGGCTCGCCCACCCAGAATCACACGGCTGTTTCGCACCACGTTTGCTCCACCAGGGAAGAGTGGAAGCTTGTCTCCTGCAAGGCTTCGAACTCACCTCGATCAATTCGTGGATCCACTCCTCAGCCCATTGGGTCACAGACCGTGATCACAGAAGATAAGCACACGAGCGAGTGCAGATGCCTCCGTGACACGCAATGACCAAATCTGCAGCGTTTAGAGGCCTCACGGCTTCCGCAAGCCTTCAGTTTACATGCGGCCTCCCCGGTTCTGTTCAATAAAGAGGGACACGGGAAAACAGTTCCTGTTTGCGTGCAGCCAGGAAGTTGAGTGGGTTGAGCTACGGGAGGCGGAACGATTCGATGAAGGACAGTGCACTGGAAAATGCCGTTCGCAATCACTTCCTTGAAATGTGAAAGATCCAAGAATTGGCGGAAGGGTGGGTGTTTCCAACGAAAACAAATCTCTGCAAAAGTGAAGCGCTTTGGACAGACCTGTACAGAACTTTGTGGGAGTGTCGTCTCCTGGGTCTACGTGAGCTCCTTTCAGGCAGTGGGATTCTGTCTTTTCTCGAAGGCCAACCGTAATCACTCGTGTGTGAATCGCACCGAAGACCGCAACACTATCTTCGCTTTCAATCACAACGCCAAACTCGTACGTGCACGCAACACGCATCGCCCGCGTTCAGGAGCAAATTTTCGTCGTAACAGATACTGCAAATGATTGTGAGTGTGATGACAAAGGACAACGAGCAGTGAGCACTCCAAACAATAGCGTTTCTGAGCGAACTTCAGGAGAACAGGAACACGAGAAAGTCGAGCTGTGTGCTCTCAAACATGGTACCTTCTCGCTGTGCTTGGATTTCTTCAAAAGAGAAGCACAAAAGTGTTCACTTCACACGGTGAGCTGCTCCCCGGGAGATCAAGGGACGCAACTGCAATTGAAGGTGCAAACATATTCTGAGCAATGCATCACTCGTAGGAGCGTGGGTGTTCACAGTTCAGTTCCACGGAGTCACGCAAAAGAGAAGAATGCACTTCTGACAAACCCGGAGTTCACAAATCGCAGCTTCACAAGCGCCGGAGAAACACGAAGCCCCTTGAGCCGAGAAGCCTTCACGCCGCAGTTTTGACTGATTATGCGCAAAGGAAATTGTTTTCTGCTCAAATGTCACGACTTTAAATTATCTCAGATTTTTTTTCTGAAATTCAAGGAGTGAACTGAATGATTGTTCCAGGTTTGTTTTGCCTGGTGTCTCCCCTGATTCGTGACCGTGTTTTGCAATTGGTTGCAACAAATCAGTGGCTTTTCACTGTCTCCGCTCCAGTGGTGAACAACTCTGGGATGGATCTCCAAACACATCCAAAGAACCTTCGCCCCAGCAAAGCAAAAACATTGCACCGCCCGACATCAACGGAGGTGCCGCCAGGTGCTGTTGTGTTCTCGGAACCCACTTTCGGAACCGAGTCCACGGGGAGGTGTGATCACCCAGAAATGCAGAACGTGTGACGGTCTGGATGTCTCCCAAGCCTTGATTCTCTCTTCCATTGCAAGGCGACAAAAAGACTTGACTTCAAAGACGTGGGAAAACCGAGGTCTCCGTCTCATCAGTCACACGCACAGACTCTTCACCTCGCTCCCAATTCAATTGGGTGAAGAAGCTGCCGAGGACCGTGGTGAGTTCAATCATCCTGCTGCCTTTCTCAACTCAACCTCAACTCTCTCCTGTAAAGGGTGGAATAGGAGGAAAGGAAGAAGGGCTTGGAATCGAAACGCATATGGTTCTTTTTTGCAGACGGGGATGCGAAACAGAAAACGTCAACAGTATCAGTTGCCTGTGTTCACAGGGAAACAATCTGCGCCAGAAGCCGCTTGTGTCGTGTAAAGAAGTTGGGAGGATGAGAGGAATGAGTGATCTGACACCGAGCGAAGTCTCGGCTGCGCGAGGCGCGGGGTGAACCGACTCGCACCGTCCCAGAGCTGCGTTTGTATTCCTGCTGCATTTGGGGCGCCGTCCTTGACTTCAACAAGAAGCAGTGCTCAAGGCAACTGCAGTGCGAAGAGCCTTGCCGGTAATGTTGTTGATTCTTCCTTCTCCCCCTTGTCTTCCACAAGTCATGCAGGCTGCAGGGGGGTCCAGGCAGGAGGGTTAGGGGAGGGGGGTTGGGGAGAGGGAGGGGGAGGAGGCAGGGGGCAGGGGACATTTCATCCACCTTGCCATACACTGCACTACCACATGGTGCTTCGCCATAAAGGGACTTCGCACAACAAGGGACATTTGGGTGACCTCGTGACGGACGTCGGTTCACACTCGGCAGTCCAACTCTCGAAGCTGAGTTCAGAGTCCCGTGCCTGAATTGTCGTCGTCTACCAGGTGAGACGAACCGTCCCACACGACGCACAACGTGGCGATGCTGATCGTCACCCCGAGGGAGTGCGGGCAGATTGGAATGACGTGTGAGCCCAGAACCCCCTCGGGTTTCAGTTCTTGGGTTCGGCACGTTCTACCCCTCCTTGTGGCGCGTTTGGTTTGGTCGTCCGACACCAACAAGCCCACCAACACAGACTGCCGTGTATTTACAATTATCCCACCCCGCCTCGAAAAAGAAACATCTGGCAACAAACTGCAGGGCTTACTTCTCGCAGGTATCATCACGATCCGGAGTCCGCGTGGACGATGCAGAGTTTTTCAGCATCACACCTGCCATGGATTCCAGAGAAAACACGAACTCAATGATATTGGCGAGAGAGACATGGCTGAGTTCGCTTCGCTCGCCTTTCCTGCGCTCCTCACCACATCGATGTGACCAGCTTCAAATGAAAATCGCAGCTGACACATTTTCGCCTCTCAAGGACGTGTCTTCGAAACACCTGGGAACTTTCACTGCGCTCACATGCTTCTCTCCCAAAAGGTCCTTGAGTACAAGAATTGCATTGCTTGGAAAATCGATAGAATTTAGTTTTGTTTCATTGCCTCCCAGTCGGTCTTCGGTGCAAAAAAGGCGCTGCTTTGTTGGGCTCTGCCCGACCGAACAAAACGATCTGACGAACAGAACAATTCAACCAAGTTCACTTCTCAAACGACGATTGAAATCTTCAAGGTGACCTGAACAGGAGACAAAGTTCCTCATGTCAACAAATTGCTCTGTCACACTGAATTACCAAACACCAGCATGTTGGGTGCAAATATATTTTTTCTTTCTTTCTTTCTTTCTTTCTTTCTTTCTTTTCAGCCATTCATTCTTTCTGTTTCGATGGACCCTGGAACCCATCAGTTTCTCTTCCTGTCCGCGGCTGTAGTCTCTGCTCCCCCCTCTCTCTCTCTCTCTCTCTCTCTCTCTCTCTCTCTCTCCCTCTCTCTGTCGGGTGGGCAGCGGCGGCGGCGGTCTGCAGGTGTGCGTGCTGCCACCGCGCCGCGCCGCGCTGCCACGCCGCTCGACTGGAACACAGCCAGCTCCAATTAGCGGCGCGATCCCTTCCGACACGCGACGCGGCTTTGTGCTGGACGAGTAAACACAGACGATTCAATTAGAGATCCACCTGGAGCGGGGCGCAGCCACGAGTCGCCTCAGAGATCCACACCTGCAGCAGGGGCGGAGGGGCGAGGGGGGACTGAATTTTGGATACCAAGTTGAAGGTTCCTGAGCAAGCTCGTACGAGTGAGTAGGTTTAGTCGCCACGTCCATCGAACAACGTTGGCTTCCTTCATGATAACTCTTTGAGCCGTCTCACTCATATGTTGTATGCGGGAAGAATCAAAGGAGTCAGACGTTTCTCTTCAGTCTCCATGTGAGCGGAGACCGTCTTTTCCTCTCCAGTTCTTTGTCTTGGCCAAAAACGTTCAGTGAAGAAACACACAAAAAGCTCCGCAAGGAAATTGACTGATAATTTTCCATCATTCCATTTTATTCTTCATTATGTACAACGAAAATAAAGAGGCTTTCAGCGGCTCGTGGAACCGGAAGCGGAACCAACCGGAACCGACCGGAACCGACCGGACGCGCAGCTGCTCGCGCCACTCGGGTTTCTCCGGGTTTCCCCGGCTCACAGGTGTGCGCTCCGGAGGATCCAGGGATGCTCCAAATGCCTTCCCTCCACACTGGTTTTGACTCCCCAAGCTCCGGGACAACGAGATGTTCAATGCGTCTGCTTGCATCTCGTCTCCGAGTCGAGGTCCCCATCAAGGCGCCCTCCAATCGCAATCTCGAACCCGCTCGAGGCATGTGTACGTACGTCTATCAGTTCGTGTCCGTAGCTTCCTGATCATGTTGATGAGCAGTTGGTTAACGTTGTACATTCCCACGCAGATACAGATTCAGACACAGTGTGCAGGCGCGGGCCCGGGATCCAGTGGAAAGGACAGCCTGGGGGATGGTCAACATGGTGAAAAGGAAAACATTTTGCGCCCACGGCATGAGCTTGGGTTTTGCCGGAGTCCTGAGCAGGGTCCCTGGATCCCCCAGTGTGAACGTACACTTTGGATTGTCTCCCAATGATGTTCTCTTCATCTGGTTGATCAAAAGGAATCACGCACGCAAAACAGTTTCACTGCCACGAGAAATGTCACTTGGTAGGTCCTCCTGCTGTAGATGCTCATCGTTTTTGGCGAATTGTCCCTGAATCAATCAATTCAATGAGAGAAACTGAACCCCAAAGCAACGCAGGTCGGAGTTCAGTGGGTATTACCCGAGAACGAATCTTGGTCCGAACGGAGCCTGGCTCCATTGCACCTGGTTCCTCGCCGGCCGTTGGTTGGCGCCCCGCTCTGAGACGCTGCGCCCGGCGCTGAAATCGAACACGCCCAAAACGATCACGACGGCCGTTCGAGAAACACAAGTTTTGGGAGCGATGCGACACTTGGACGGCACGTCGAATCAGAAGAACACCTCACATTGCGCACAGAAATCCACCTCCATCAACTGTACCCCGCAGGGTTCTCGATCGAGTTCGGAACAGGGAGGAGCAGCTCTCTTGTTTTTGAAACAGAAAAGTTTGTTCTGGGCGGGGCACAGACCCGTCTTGAGCATTTGAACCCGCTGGATGAACGGAGGGGAAGGTTGATGCAGGATGTGTTGCGCATCAGCCGATGGGGGGTATGTCTGATTCAGAAGGAAGAACGCGTTGACTCACTCAACCAGTTGAAACAAGATGTCACACAACACAATACCAAATCTGTAGTTTGAGACAAGACAACCTCCATCAATTCTCGACTGTTGTCCTTTCACAGCAGAGACGCTCGCATTTCAGAGTCAACCTGCAGTGTTAGTGCGAAGTTCCCCGAAATGTTTGTCACAAATGTGCAGTTTGGTTTCTTTTTTTCTCAGACAGACGAGGCTGCGCGGAGGGAACCTCGGCCTCGAACTCTGAGTGCGAGCGTCACAGCATTCCAATCCGGGCTTGTGCACAGCGCTTTCACGTGAAGGTCGGGCTCTCGTACTGATGTCCGGGCGTCTTGGTGGTTGTCAGTAGGAAGGAGGGCGGCGGGGGCAGCCCGTCGGGCGTGAACTGGGGGCAGTGGGCGGTGTGGGCGGGGTGGGCGCCCCCTCGCTTCAAGCTGAGGCCGCTCACGGCCGCCGCCGACATGGGCGTGGGCGTATCCGCCGTGCAGTGAAGCGAGACGGGCGTGGTTTGTCTGTGGCACTCCTCGTGCAAAGTCTTCTGGATGAGCCCGGTGCTGTAGTCGGGCTCTGCGATCATGATGTGCTCGTCCTGCATCGCCTCGTTGTACGTGTTGTCGCGCCGGTTCCCGTCCGCCTTCCGGTGGCTCCTGCAACACGCGCACAGAAACCTGTTCGAGCGACGTCAACACGCCATCAACAACACTCTTAAATTTGAGAAACATTTGTTTGACATTTCTTCAATTCACGGGAGAAACATTGAAGCTGTTTGATGGAAGTTCTGCATTCGTGTGGGTTTCTTCAGAATGTGTCCCTGTTGTTTGCGAAACCTTCTCGTCGAACTGGGGGTTCCAGAAGGGCCCAGACCCCGAAAAGCGAGTACACCCCTAACTTTGGGCCACACGCTCGTATGTTTGAATTTTTCAAAGCTGGAGTTGGCTCCCAAGGGATCGAGACCCACTGAGATCCGTCCCTGGAACCCCATGTCGTTGGTGTGAAGAGGTGAAGTGAAACAGAAACCACTGGAGGTGAATTGACACGTGACCTCTTGATGAACATGCTGATTGTGAAGAGCAGGAGGCCGCCGAAGAAAACTCCGAGCGCGACACCGATAGCGACCACAATCAGGATTCCTGCAACAGATCACACACACCTCTCACAACCGAGCTATCTCTTTCATTTGCTGTTCAGATGCAGGGAAGCCTGAATGGGCGAGATCTGAGACGTTCCCATGTGTGTGAGAACCTGTTTGCTTCCGAGGAACGGGGTTGGTGACAAAGCGCTGTTAGTGGCTTCAGGTGAGCGGGTTCCCCAGCGGGCCCCGGATGGTAGCGTGGAGGAGGGGAGCCCAAGTCAAGCAGGCTCCTCCCGAACTTCCAACTTTCACAAAGTGGGGAGAAGAAGTGTTGATCGTGAAGGGTCAGAAGCTGGTATCCTGGATCCGCTGGGGATGTTTTCATCCGTGACATTTTGGTTCAATTTGCGCCTCTCGCGAGCTTTCATGAAGCTGCTTGTAATTACCTAATGTACAGGCATCAAATTTTAACCTCACAAAGTTGCAATTTGACAGCAGTTTCAAAGATGCGCCTGATGAAAGCTCCCTCCCGCGTGGAGCTGCTGCTTCGTTTTTCCTCCTTGAAGCCAGAATCAGTGTCATGTCAGAGGAAAGAGGAAAGGTTGTTTACCGTATGGGAACGTAGTTTCCTCCCCAAAAATGTCGCCGAGCGTCCATTGAGCTGCTGAAAGATAGGAGCACATTTTAGGAAACAAGAATCAATCTGCTTTGTTGTTTTTTGCCTCAAAAGTGGTCATCTTCGATTGGTCCACCGCCCCAGACACAGCGAAGGGACGACAGGTAGAATCTGAAGGACTCTGCCTGCTCCAGAGTTCACAGAGCAAAACTTTAATCTGTCAACGTCTGAAAGCACGAGTGCAAAAAGTTGGGGGATAAGGCGTTGTGTGGAGCAAAGCCAGCCTCGGGACCTTTGGGGCCCCTGAACCGTCGGAAGATCCTTCTATCTCGACTATTTAAGCCGCTCGCACTGCAAACGCCAACAGCAAACAAGCTTTGATTTTTTGTGACAGCGGAACCTTGAACCAGACACAAAAAATAACTCCATGGAGTTAGCGGTGATTCGAACCCAATTATCACCCAGATGATGTCATTCCTGTGCAAAAGTAGCCCAAAAGTAGCCCAAAAGTAGCCCAAAATTTTAAACATGATTGATCTGCAAACAAACACCACCAAAGAAGTCATAAATACTTTGCCAAACTACCATAACAAGGAATTAGCGATCCATCAAAAATTTTTTCCAACTTTTCACAACCCATCAGTCCAGCAAAATCCATTTTTCAGCCCAGTTGAGCTCTCTTTGGA
>JAAUXT010051420.1_pt1 | contig 17163 bp, 16 predicted proteins | sample 7278171 | NCBI WGS metagenome assembly JAAUXT01 (sample SAMN14350112, study PRJNA611818) | marine sediment metagenome | isolation source: surface marine sediment (1.8m) | place: French Polynesia: Moorea | collected 2018-08
CTCTCTCTGCCTCAGGTGAGTCTCTCTCTGCCTCAGGTGAGTCTCTCTCTTCTTCAGGTGAATCTCTCTCTGCCTCAGGTGAGTCTCTCTCTGTCTCAGGTGAATCTCTCTCTTCCTCAGGTGAGTCTCTCTCTGTCTCTGGTGAATCTCTCTGTGTCTCAGGTGAATCTCTCTCTGCCTCAGGTGAATCTCTCTCTGTCTCAGGTGAGTCTCTCTGCCTCAGGTGAGTCTCTCTGCCTCAGGTGAATCTCTCTCTGCCTCAGGTGAATCTCTCTCTGCCTCAGGTGAGTCTCTCTCTGTCTGCCTCAGGTGAATCTCTCTCTGCCTCAGTGACAACGTAAAACAGACCGCGAGTCGGAAAACGGCACACTGTGCGTGTTCGTTATTCCAGGTTTGGTCAGTGAATAATGCAATCGATCAAGATGACAGCTGTACACCTGCACCACGCCGGTCCAAATTTATACTTCACAGATTCAAAGAAAAGCTTTGCGCCAAAGATTTCGCAGATCCAATTGCGCCGAAAACACCTGAAGACACGTCGCCGAAGCTCGTCCTTTCGTAACAACCAGAAACACCTCTTTCTACCCAAACTTGCATTTTCGACGGCAGCAAATTCTGCCCAACACAAAGACAGATCTGTTGAGAGGACGGGCTCGCAGCAATGTGATCTCGGTGCGAGATGTTTTGATGACAGAGCGAATGTTTGCCCGGGGGTAGCGTGCTAATTGACACGATGACAAGACTGATGACGCGACCCCCACCAAACGCAACCTTATCTGATGATCTCTTCAAACCCTTCAGTTTTACAAGCAGCAAAAAGTGGTGTGAACAAGAACGTTGAATGTGTTGAAGTCTCTCTTCCTGGAAGCGACATTTATTCGGCAGTAAATTCCACCCGGTTCTCACGCAGTTGCAGTTTGATGTGTCATTCGAAGAGGGCATCGGGAGCATCTGATACTGTGATTCTGGTCGAGGAAATGCAGGTGCAATTCCAGGATTGTGAAACACTCATTGTTGTCAGAGTTCGTTTTGGTACAACCTCATTTGTTTGGGGTCGCAGCAAGAGATTCTTTTTTTTTTGGGAAAACACAAAGTTTTGCGACGAATATCGGTGGAAAAAGTCTTGGCCCCCAGGGCAGAACGTATCCACCACCGTGTAGAACCCGCGGATACACACACGCTCCACGGAAAGATTCATACGAACCCGCAATCTTCATCAGGTCAAAAAGTTCCCAAATGCTCCGAAAAAGTGGTGCGTGTGTACGTTTAAGTGCACAACGCAATTTGTTTTGCAAGCCTCAAAAATGTCCGAGCACAGAAAGGTTGTAACATCTCCAAAAATACACCCTGCCGAAGAACAAACAACAGCGAACTCGGTACACAATTTCACAACTGACTGATTTCACGCAATGCGTCAGTGCGACATTCATAAATCTCCGGAGGCCGATGTTCTCTTTGCAGAAACCCCGGCAGGTCGGGTCTGTTCTCCCGCGGCGGGTCGGGTTGGGGCCCGTTCTCCTCGGGCCCCGGGCCGCTCTACCCGCCCACCGCCCCGCAGAGCGTCTACTCCCTGGCGGGGAAGCGCTTCGGACCGTCCTTCGGCTCCCAGCTGTACGGGAGTGCTGGATACGGATACGGATACGGCAGTGTACCACCGAAGTCGTTCTACTAGCATTCACAATTTCCTGCAAAAAAAAACATATGACCAAAAAAGACGAACGCATCCCAGGACTTGGATTGGCGGGAATGGACCGCGATGTTTTCAACGCAAAATATCGAACACGCTCATTTGGAGAGAAGAGTTGCACTGATGCGTGACGCCGTCACGACTCTCCAAAGGCGCTTGATCTCTGACGCACAGGTAGCACAGGGGAAGGGGGGCGACTAAGTGCTTACACAGTAAAAACAATCCAAGAGAGAGAGAGAGAGAGAGAGAGAGAGAGAGAGAGGAGAGTGAGTGAGTGAGTGAGTGAGTGAGTGAGTGAGTGAGTGAGTGAGTGAGTGAGTGAGTGAGTGGCATTTCGAGTACAGTCCTATTTGGCAGAAATTTCCTCCTTTCATGTCTGTATTTGCACCGTCGTGAAACCGGCGAACACCGTCCTGCTTTGTCTGAACTCGCGGGCAAACGACAATCAGCAGAGCGTCCATGAATCTCACACGTCTTTTTGTCTGGGTCCAGCAAACTGCCTTTGTGTTTTCTCACACATATGGTCTCCGCACCGGCTGGCGTTTGTCCCACCCAAATGGAAATTTGCTTGATTCAGAATCGCGGCGAAAGTGATTGATGAGCATCGAGTCACTGATACTGCGCCACTTTTTGTCGTTTCTGCCGAAGACGTCAGACAATGCGGGCGGGCTGCGGGTGTGTTTCGGAGTTTGCGCAACACATCATGCACCTGTTTGCGTCTGATGCGCATCTGGACGAAGACGTGTCACTCCACCAGCATCCAGAAACAAATCTCCAAAAACACGACCAGCAAAGTTGTTGTTGAATTGGAAACAATCGTGTGAAAACGTTTGAGGTGAATCTTTCGTGCAATGCAGCGGCATGAAATGCTGAACCGATTGGAAGCTTCGAGCAATCCGGTAGATCCAAGGCTGGGATACTGGGTGATTTGTCCAGGCGTTGACCAGATTGTGCTGCCACAATATCGTCAAGACGTACTGCATGTTGAGGACGATTTGGTGTTTTTTCTTCCTGCTGGGTCGGGATGAATGATGGGGTGACGCGTCTCGCTGCCCCGACCCCGGCTCGCTGCCCGTCCTCGTGCACGCTCCAAGGAGCAGCCGGTTCAGACCGTGTGCGCCGAGGTCAGCATGACCGCAGCGTGCGCCGAGGTCGACGTCCTGCGCTGCGTTGACGTGAGCTCAAACCGGATGCGTCGCGCTCTGCGTCCGTGCGCAAGACAACGGGCGCTGTGTCGCAACGCAACCTGTCCCAGTGAAACAAACCTGGGTGGGCGCCTTGTTGTCCACCACCCTCAAATTGGCTGTGAATTGACGTGTTGCATTTGAAACCAGCCCGAAACCCACAAGTGGTGAAACGTCTGCGCATTACAAAACATTTCACTCGTGTACGAGCAAGTTTTGAAACCAAACGATCTCTTCATGAGCCCTTCAGTTGAAAAAAAAATGTGCGACGAAAGTGAAACGTTGCGTGAATTCAACATGTGCGAATATTGCACGGATGCAGATTATCTGTCTCGATTTTGTGTCGATTTTGTGTTGTATCTCGACAGAAACTGCATCCGTACCATATGAGTATTATTGAACTCTGTCCAAAAGACTTGTACTCACTATTTTGGATCTCAATGGCTGCGCATCTCGACCCAAATAGTGAGTACTCGTCTTTCGTACAGCGTTCAATATTCCTTACTTAATGACCAGAAACCGGTCTTATCAAGCACCGAGCCAATTTAACCTCTGAGCCAAAGGCAAGGAGGTTAAATAGCAAGGTGTTTGATAATTGACAGTTTTCTGGTAATTAACTGATTTCAGGCATAAGTAAGCCTGCCCCAGTTTCACTATATCTCCCATTTCTTAATGGGTGCAGTGAACCTTATCACTTAATCTACAGTTGTCTGAATGGGTTGGTTAACTGTAGATTCATGGATTGGCCTGTCAAGAATCTACTGATGAGAACAAAGGTTGCCATTGACGACGTGCCTGAACAAGGTTTAATGTGCACGAGGTTCAGAAGCTGTGTGTTGTTTGAGACACTAGGATTGGGGTAAAACAAGGGTTTAATTTTTCTTTTGGAATCTGGATCCACCAGAGGAAGAATTCGGTTTGCTTTGCGTGTGCCTGAACGTTCAGTTTCAGCTGAACATTTTGCACTTGAGACAGGAAAAACGTGCTGTTTTCTGCAATTTGTGCACACTACGGGCCCTGTAGATCACGGTCGGGTGTTTGTGGGGAAGGGCTCCACTCTGCGCACTCAAAACGGCACGTTTTTATACTTTTGGTCACTGATGTGAACATAGGTGTTTGTGTGTACGGACCTGCTTTTGCGAAAGTTGACTTTGCAACGCAGATTGAAATTCCGACGCAGGGAGACCGGACCGGCTCTTCTCTCGTGCAGGGGTCCAGGGTTTGGGATGGAAAAGGCCCCAGACAAGCTTTGTTCCCGGGGGGAGGGGAGGGGTTGGTTATTGTCTTTTTTCCAAGGAGATGAGGTTGGAGGAACTCTGTGGAATGGTCCGTACGATGGCTGAATGCAGTCTCTTCTTTGATTTGCTTCAGCCTCTGTCTCTCTGGTCTTTTCTTCTCGACAAATGGCAGCAGTTCTCAAGAAAACAATTTCTGTGGCATTGCGTGGCTGCACAAGTTCACGCGGGGTAGTTGTCGAAACTCGGCATGATTCTTCAATGTTGCAGTCTTCATGACAGGGTTTCCACCGTTTCACACTCAGCAAAGCTCAAGACTCGAACCTTTCTCAAGCCATACGAGTAGTACACACCAAATTCTGCGAGCTCATTCGCTCGTCTCTCAGATTCATGGCTGCACGGTAAAAACATGTCAATGCTGTCTCCTGACGCGCGAAGCGCTTCCTCGACCCGAAACTTGGTCTCTTAGTCGATTTGACATTCAGACTCTGTCTTTTTTCCCTCTTCCCATCCGTCTTGTCACGACTCACAACTTTTTGCCTCCCAAATTTTCGTTTTGAACGCGACCCGTGTGTGGCGTGCGATCTGCACCGTCAGTGCAGAAAGTTGTTGCACCTGGCGGGAATCTGAGCTTTGCGTGTTTTAATTGGTGCAATAAAGGGGAAAACTACCAAACAAGTCGTTAAAAGTCGTCAAATGCGATCAAAGTGGTTTTTTGTCGGGAGTCATGTCACGCGCACAAATTCATACATGCACGCACACAGAAACACATACGCACGGCAGAGTTCTGGACAACAAAACTTGCTGATCCGTAGTCGTGATCGCCTTTGCTCAGAACGGAGTGCAGTCATCACAGCCATGCAGTCATGATGAAACGAAACGGGGCAATTTTGACCTGCTCCCATCTTCTCCACACAGGTTGTTCACCCAGTCATGACATTTGCTGCTCGTAGGAAAAAAGGTGACAGCAATTCTTTGAGTTGTGAGCAACCCACCAAACAAGTGTGTTCCATTGAATTTGAAAAGATAAATTTTACGGGAGGACGTTTCCATTTTCGTTGCGCTCTGACGCCAGTAGCTTCTTGCCGAAGTCTTGTTATCCAGAGGTTGATGAAAGAAAACCCAAGGAAATAGACACCGGCGAATCTGACGAAAAGCAAAAAGGACCCCAGAGGTACGCAAACGCTCGAGAAAAAAACCTGCCGGCAGAGCACCTCAGCAAAGAAACAAATTTGCCATCTTGGTACGAGCTGTGATGCCGCAAAATCGAAAACTTCGATACAAGAAGAAAGAAACGCTCTTTCTGGTTCCATTGCAGATCAACAATTCCAGGAGAATGTGTCGTTCTGGGAAGTTAGAACAACAGGAAAAACGCGACTTTCAGTGCGTGCATTTGCAAACAATCCCACCATGCAAAAAGAGGTGCGGCCATATTCCAATGGATTTCGTGAGCAAAGAATCCTCGCCAAATCTGCAGTGACTACAATCGAACCTGTGAAAGACTTTGTGCTGCGGGATATTTTCTCACGATCGTTACCCAACTCTTGTCTCTTGTTGGCATTAATTTCCAAGGGGAATTGACTTTTTTCCGAAACACGGTGTTTCGTGTGACATTGACAGATGGGCAGTGAAGATTTTCACAGGGGCAGATGAAGTCGTGGAGGACCCTCTCGGTTCGTTTACGCGCGACGCGCAACGATTCTGTGTCTCCGCCAGTGCGGGCATCATTCTCGTCCATTCGGATCCATTTTGAAAGCTGGCGTGAAAACACTTTTCGCTTTGCCATGTCAAAAGTTGCCAAATAGCATTTGACGGGTGTCCTGGGAAAATGAGATCTCTGGACTTATTTCCACTCGAAGTGTTTGTGCTCACTTTCTTGTTCGCAACTACTCGTACGTATTTTTGCCGAATTTCACCGATTGCTCGCAATGGTTATTCGGCCGCGCCTGTTTGACGCCGTTCTCTGGCAGCAGAACATCGGTGGGACTTTCTGCGCTCGGCTTCGTCGTTGAATGGAGCGGCTGATAGCGTGACTGGCGTTCAATGAAGGATCAGGCAGGACTCGGAAGATCAAGTTGTGACAATTTCTGGAGCCGACCCAATGGCCCTGGAGAAACCTGGGACGCGCGAACCGTAATCCCATCTCTTTTGGCAAAGTTAGCTGACAGACACGAACGCAACGTACTGCACACTAACTGAGCCTGCTTTCTCTTCCTACTCCTTACGCTCATTCGAGCAAACCTCAGGCTGCGGCACTGAGATCGACCTGGCCGCATCGCACAAGACTAAATGCTTCTTGAGTGAAAAACAGTTCGATGGAGCCATGATTCAGATTGAAACGAGATCGTTGTAAGATTACATCCACCTACGTATTAATCATTTCAATTCTACCACGCTGCCGTCACAGAGCCTATCGTATGTGACCTCATTGTGGTAGAAGTGAGTTCACCCACTGCAAAAATGGTTCCTGTTCAATCAAACAACTCTTTTCTCGACCAAAGGTCTCGAAAAGTCATTGTATGATTTCACAGACCTGAACCATTTTTGCAGCGTGGGTGAACCCTTACTTAACATACGAAGAACCCGATTTGTTTTCTTGGAATTCGCGTTGAAACTTCTCTTATGATTACGGACGCGGGGACACCGTGCGCAGGTGTTCACACCGTCTCCAATACCGGTGTCGTTGCGCGTGGGGCAAAGAACATGTTACGTACACGATGTTGGATGAGAACATTGCCTTTTCTCACCGACCCGACACACAAATGTCGCACGCATGGATTCACACCGTCTCACTGCAGGATGCACCAAACACTCCACAGAACCCAAGGCCAACAACTGAGCCGCCATGGCAAACAACAGAAAAGAGTAGTTTTTGAGAAATAACGTCAACCCGGCTTCTTGTCGGCTACTCACCCAACTGGAACCCCCCTCGTAATGCCATTCTAGATTGGGTATTCTCACGAGGTGTTTTCTGGGGAGTGTTTCACTATTTTGGGAACACAATGGGATTCCTTTGCGCATTGCAAATCGACGTCACGATCAGTAACGTTCCGCTGTCGTGAACTTCCTTTTGGCTCTTGTATAAATAGACCATCTATTGGCCCTTCACGCGACAGAAAGTGCTTTCTGAGTTTATGCAACTGAGAGTGGACAAGGTGATCAGACTTTGACATGTCAAACAACTGAATGTACGATATGTCGATCAGATTTTGGATATTGTTGTGTTTGATCGGATTCGTGACTTTGGAACAAGGTGAGTCGCTTTGAAAACAAAGTCTTTGTTGTGTGTTTGTTCTTGCATAAATTGACCATAGCTACGAGAAGCTGTTTTCTCTTCAACATTTTTTGCGACTTTTCTGAAATGCACGGTGTTCCATAATGCACACTTCGGACAATAAATGTTCAACCGTACGACGTCTCGTTTAATCCGAATCTTAATCCAAGCTCATCTTCGTGAGACAGAAAGAACCAATACCATTCTGGCGTCGGACCGACGAACAAACTGCGCTGGACAGGGGAGAGAGTCCCTGCTCCCCCGCAGCCGGACCCCGGGCCCTGGATCCGTCGCGGAAATGGAATCACGTCCCGAGGGAACGAGTCACGGATTTCCTGCAGCAATGGATTCCGGTGGACGTCGTGACGCGCAGCCGCTCCTCCCACCGGCTTCACGGTGCAGGCGCCGCGCAGGCCGCCAGGTTCGCAATACGAAGGTGGAGCAGACACGCCCCGACGACCACAGCTGACTTTGCGTCGCATGAAAAGAAGACCCAGCGTATCCCGAGTGAAACCGACTTGACGCTGAGTATTGCCACTGCGACTTGGAGAAATCGGGAGACTCCCTACAGAGACACGCCATCAGCATCAAGCTCATAGTTCACACATATTTATCAAACAGGTTTTCAGTTTTGACACACCCAGTTTCCACTTTCCGTGAGCTGAGAACGAACACAAGCTCGAGTGAGCGTTCCTCATGTTTCTCCACTTTGGTGTGACACTGTGACACCAACAGTTAAACTCCGCCAGGGACGGATCCAGAACTGAGAACCCTCCCCAGAGATGGATCCAGAACTGAGAGCCCTCCCCAGAGATGGATCCAGGACTGAGAGCCCTCCACAGAGATGGATCCAGGACTGACAGCCCTCCCCAAAGGTGGATCCAGGACTGAGAGCCCTCCCCATGGATGGATCCAGGACTGAGAGCCCTCCCCAGAGATGGATCCAGGACTGAGAGCCCTCCACAGAGATGGATCCAGAAATGAGAGTCCTCCCCAGAGATGGATCCAGGACTGAGAGCCCTCCCCAGAGATGGACCCAGGATTGAGAGCCCTCCCCAGAGATGGATCCAGAACTGAGAGTCCTCCTCACAGATGGATCCAGAACTGAGACCCCTCCCCTGGGAAGGATCCAGGACTGAGAGCCCTCCCCAGAGATGGATCCAGAACTGAGAGCCCTCCCCAGAGATGGACCCAGAACTGAGAGCCCTCCCCAGAGATGGATCCAGAACTGAGAGCCCTCCCCTGGAAAGGATCCAGGACGGAAACCTTCCTCTGGACAGATCCAGGACCAAGAGCCCCACCCCCAGGGAACAAATTCATGCTGTGAGGTCTCCTCAAGGATAGGTCCAGTTCCAAAATCCCTCCCAGGGACAGATCCAGAATGAAGAGCCCTCCCCCAGAACTGAACCACAATCTCCTCGACCTCGTGCTGGATTTGCCCCAACATGTAGTGTGTTGAAACCCATTTTCAGTGAGCTGGTCAAGTCCAAACCGGAGCCCAACAAACAATGAGAGAAAACGAAGCCCTGCGGCGAAACCTGACGCAGAGCTTTCTGCGCGTCTTTCCCCGCGCAGCTGAAAAAAGCGACGCGGCAGATCTCGAGCAGATTAATCCACATTACCTCGCATGACAACGTCTGGTAAAATTAAAATCAATTAACAGCAATTATCACATTATCTTTGATGCCAAATGCAGTTCCAGCAAAAAACGTACACGCACTCTTTCAAATTACTTTTTATTGAAACGAAATGAATTTGTGAATAATTTGATGTGTGCAGATTTTTATGAATGAAAAGTCAATTCAACGCAATGTAACTTTCAGCACAAATCTTTTGCGGCGGAGTTGAAACAGGCAACTCGATTTCACAAGTGATTCATTGTTCTCTGCTGCAGCTTTGTTCCGAAGGTAAAAAAGCCTCGCCCGACATCAAAGCCGAAACGCTGCCGTGTTTTTCGAGGACTCTGTGCGGCTCATTGAATACACGTCGCAACATGAAGAATGTCGCCGCCGCCGCACATACTTAATTGTACCCGTATTGAATGTTTCCCAATTAGACCCATCAATACAACTTTGATTGGCAGATCTTATCAGTGCTCACTTCCCAACGAAGCAATTTCATCTTCAAATCAATTTCACTCAATTACCAATGCGCAGCGCTAAATTGGCCGTACATAGCTCGTAATTATTGCGCTCGCTCGAATGTTTCGCAGTCTGTGTTGTCCCCCTCCCCTGCTGCACCACTCTCAGCTCCAGCCGCACCGGGCGAACAATGCTAATTCCCTCAGATATGCTTTGACTCAGAGAAACCCGCAGAATTTCTCATTACGGACCAAATGGTGAAAACTGAAGCGGCGCAGCGAATGAGATGGGTGTTGGAGCACGCGTGGAGAAACACACACCCAGACCCACCACACACCCATCCGATCTGGATCCCCCGACAAAGCTCGCAAAGCGTTTGTTCCTCTGTGTGGAACGAATGAATTTCCTTTTTGAAATGTTCCGAACTTGGAGCCCGAGTGAAGAACGAATTGGCTCGTGTGATGTGGAGCACACCTGAGAAGTTTGTGGAGCCACGAGCGACGCGCGCAGCGTGAGCCGAGCCCGCGCTCCCGCCACACCCATCTTCATGGGGAATCGTCGCTGAGTTACGGCTTCGCGTCACCACTTCCCACGGCACGACCGTGGACTCCGAGTGCACCACTGAAGGCACGGTTCTCACGTGTAGCACCTGGAGTGGACAGACACAGCGGGAACGTGAAGTGGACGCAAGGAGCGGGGAGCGGGCATTGGTCTGTTCATCAGGACAGAATTATATACTCCACACACACACACACACACACACACACACACACACAGCTGGACACACCTGACGCGCTGCCTGCACCAGCACCGCAGCCCATTCACGCTTCCGACGCGGCGCTCTGCGGACGCTTGTTGCGAGGTGCAACGCGTGACGCATCCCGTGAGTCCGGGGCCGCTGAGTCCTGCGGTCTCCCCTCTGCACACGCCCTGGTTTATGGCACATATTTTCACACCATCAAGGCCCAGGTGAGCGATAAAACAGCCAGGTCGCGCCGACGCTTTGTTCGGAATCTTGGGTGTGACTTTGTTCTGAAGTGTTTTGTCAGTGGAGGCCTTCCCCTTTCCGTGAATCCCTCTTTGTTCACCTTTCAGGTGTCTTGCAGAAAACTGCTTTACACAATTGTTTGAGGTGAGTTGGGGCCTCCTCTTGGGCGTCGTCGTTCCCTCTTCAACCAACTGACCGGTCCGTCACTGACGGTTGATACTGAAGGGAAATGTCGCGTTCACCGAAGGTTCCACGCACTCGGCAGTGTTACTTCTGGGTCAAATGATGACGATGTTTTGATACTTCCTTGTCTTTGCTGAAGGTTCAGGCTTGGTGTAACCATTGTCATTTGATCACCTACGTTCAACTCTTTCTTTGTTTCTGTGTCGTGTCTTGTAGTATTCACTTCATTTTTTGGTGTCCAAATGGTCCAGCACCCAGCTTGGGCAAAAATGTTCATTGTGTGGAGAAAACTGGTGCGTTTCGAGAAGCGTGATTTCTTGATAAGCATGTAATTTGAAGGGCATTGTTCTGGATGTGGTGCTGCTTCTGACAAAAACGCACCTCCCACATGGAGACCTCGCCAGGCTGTTCTCATGTCCAGGTTACATCTGAGTTCGGCCGTGCTGGGAAACTTACGCAAAGCTCTTGTGGGAGACCGCCGCAGCTGAAACGGGTGAATTAGAGGGCGGGGTGCGACACGTGTGCATTATTAAGGCCCTGCTGTCTCTCGGCATCATTAGGTGCAGAAATCCCGGGAAGTGAGCAGTGCGAATTAGTCTTTATTCAACCCGAATAATGTCATTTCGATAATGATCACTCCACACCAGAGCTGCTCCAAACAGAGACGCGGGGAGATTTCTCCACGGGTTTATTTCTCGCCACATTTTCGTTTCTATTTATTAAAATTGCCATTTCGGAAGTGAGAGTGGGGGATTGTTCCGTGATGACAATGACTCTGAGCAGTTCAGTCTCGCAGCGTCAGCGTCTCATAAGATGTTGTGCTGCAGCAAACAGAATTTGTACTTCTTCCATCTCTCGATTTGTCAAAAATGCAAGAAACTTCTTCATGGTGATTTTGTCTCCTTCACTTTGTTTGAATTGTGCCAGTTGCTCTTTGTGACGGGCACGATTCCAGCCTCTCAAAGGCCCCGACTGCAACTTTGAAGAAAACAACACGAAACAATGACAAGTTTTGGCCATGCAGCGCCAAAGTTGGGGTTTTTCTGGGGAGAGCAGGGGCCCCTGAGGTTTTCCAAGCAGGTCAAAGACATGGCTGCTCTTTTGCAGGTTGAGCGAAAGGCCCTGCCTGTGTCTGCATGTTGGGCTTGTGGGCCCCTTGGCGGTTTCTGTGGTATCACGCTGATACGCACAGATTCCCAGATCACCTGACAGTATGTCACAGTTGTGGGAACAAGGGACAACGTGACACAACGTGACACAACGTGACACAACGACGCAGGGCCAGTTGACCAAAAGGAAGTGCACCACCACGCCTCCAGTGCGAACTGCCCCAGAGTTCCGAGTACTTCAGGTCACTTATCGCGGTCAGCTCCAAAGGGGCTTCTCCCGCAATCCGCACGAGGATTGAGAGCGATTCACTGAGGATCGAGATCAGATCAGCTGAGAATTAAGAACGGATCACAACGGCGCTGAAATGTCAAGCCATCGTCCGTCGTGTCTTGCAGCAAAATGAAGCAACTTTGGAAGGGTGAGTTTGTTCTCCTTCGGCAAGAACGAAGGCCTCGTGGCGACTCGTCTTCTGTCCTTTCCGTAGTTTTTATACGAAGCTCTATTTGCGTCATCCAGTGCTGCGTGGTCTCACACGGTTCAAAAAGAGGCTCTGCTCGCCGCGTCTCTTTCCCTTTGATTAATCACACCTTGCAAAACAGCTCTGTTCCCTTGATGGGGACGCAATACAGCTTCCCGATTCGTTTGTACAGACCGCGCTGACACCGCGAGCGCCGCCCTTTGATCCTTACAGCGCCGCTCTTTGGGACTTCAGTGGGAATTCCTCTGGAAAAAGCAGAAAGAATCCAGAAATGTGCTAAAGATGTGAGACTCTCGAGTGTTCTGCACTGACATCAACGCAAACTTTCAAAACCGGAGTCTAACTTTCTCTGTGTCGTTGAAATTGGATCTGCTTCAGGGAAAGGAAACGCACACACACACAAACACACACACACACACACACATGAACACACGCACACCAAATGTATTGGGATTGGTGGACACTTCTTCCGTTTGTTCACAAGGCTACCAACAGTCTGTTTCGTAGGGCTCTGATCTGGGGATCCAGATCCACCTCGAAAAGATGCATTCTTCAATCGACCTTCGTGTCGCGTCCAAATTTTGACGCATTGACGTGTCACATTTGTGCTCGGACTCCCGGAGACCCCGCTGCAGTATCCCCACCCCGTCCAGATCCAAGATCCAGTGGAGTCGAAATCTGATGGGCTTCCCATTCTGTCTCAAGTCGTCAGTTCATCAGAAGTGGAGAATTGACCTTCGGCCCCTGATACAATCCGACCAGAATCTCACTTTCCCACGACTCTGGTGCTGACGAGGATTAGAATTGGCAGCACCTCTGAATGCATTGCACGGGGAGCGGGCACCGAGTCTGAGCAAATCGCCTGGTCTGGAACCAGGCCCAGGTCACTCTCCTTCTGTTGGTGACCGAAACTGAACGTGTAGAGCGGATTCAAAATTTGATAAAGGGACGCGACTAAACTTTGAACGAACAACGTGTGAAAGGGTTTCAGAAGAATTTTCCACGTTGAGACGCAACGACAAACATGAAGAATCTTTCACACGCCTGCCTCTCTGATGGCTGTCTGTCTCTGTTGCTGAAGAAAAATCTTTCTGTACTGAACAACCAATGCCTTCTTCTAGATTCTCAGAATAGAAAAGGGTGAAGATCAAATGAAACAAAGAACAGATGATCGCGACGCGATGATGTCTGGAGACTGGGGACGGGGACGTCAGCCCTGGTGAAGAACAAACCTCACGACCTGAGGCCGCCTCAACTCGAGGAACCAGAGGCACCACAGCCTCACGACGTGGGAGCCCGGGAACACAGCCTTCTCTCCAGGGACTCGGCTCGACCACGGGAACCAGACGGACCACGAGCCCGTGACCACGTGACCACAGACCCGACGCACTGAAACATTCAAGTTTCACACGTCAAACAGCTTCGTTCAACGGATCCATATTACGTGGGTGGCAATTTCCTTCGAACTCTTTTTCACCGAAGACGCTCTTCTCCCAAAATCGGTGTAACGTATTTGAGAAAACAGCCACGGAAGAGGACAGGTAACGAGCGCAGATTCTCCAGGCGACTGAGAGCGGCGCCAGAAGAGATCGAGAGGGACACGGACCTCGATTGCGCGCCCACGACCCACGACCCACCAAATACATTTGTCACGCCGCCTGTTTTCCATTCACCAGTTGATGTCAGTATCAATTTCAAAGTTTCTGACCCAAGGTGCCCCTCTTGACCACACCCTGGCTGCGCCCCTGTCACCTTTTCCTCCGGTGAATGTCAATAGGAGGCGCCGCGGACGAACCGAATCACCCGGGCTTTTTCCTGTCTGCAAAATGCCAACCTGTCGCCCTGATCAGGCTTAAGCACCACACGCGCAGCTAAAAGCCTCACCATTTGCTCAGCTTATGTCATTATTCCGGTGCAGAAGACGCCACTCGGAGGGAACGACGTGTCGACGTGTCAGGCCTGGCTCCGTCCCGGAGAGCGAGCCAGGCGGGGAGGGAACCTCGGGGGGCGAGGATGTACGGTCCCGGCCCAAGGCTGGTCAGCGACTGGGTCCAGAGAGGGCCAATTGCCTCGTCAATGTAATTGAAATCTAAATTGTAAAAAAAGCACAGACGCAAAATGGCAACAGGAACAGATCTGACGGTGCGAGAGGATCTTTGTTTGGATCCAGGGGCCCTTTCAGACTCCCTTCGACCAATTCCTGTACCTCGTACCCGCCTGCCCGTCTGAGCCACCTCGTTCCAGGCAGTACTGGTCAGTCTGATGCTCAGGTCACTGATCAGTTTGCTGGTGAGTCCGCTGGTCACTTTGCTGGTCAGTTGGCTGGAAAGTTGTTGGCTGGCAAGCAGTTGGTCATTTTGCTGGTCAGTTTGCTCGTCAGCACGCAGGTGTGTCCACTGGCCAGTACGCGCGCTCCACAGCCGTCGCCACCTTCACAGCTGATCACAAGTCCCGGTTGAAGTCAGTTTCACATTGGACGCGTCACGCGTTCCGCCCCGTCCCGTCCCGTGCAGCGCCGTTCACGTTCAGCAGAATCGGTGTTGATCGCGTAGCGCGACGCGTCGCACGTGAAGCGGACCTGACGCCTCGGACCTGCGCGCCGCACTCGTCCCGAAGGTGCATTATTGATGGGACCCAGACAGCGAAGTGCGCATTTCCTCGGGTCAGAGGTTCACCAGACTGAAAAGGCCATTGGAACATCAATAGCGTTGAGGTGCTGTCCAAATAAGGACGGCTGCAGTGCGCCGGAGGGTGTGACGAGTGACACCCGCCCCGGCTCCAAAATTTTGAAGTCGTTTTCGTATCTACATTCTGCACGCAACATGGGGTCACCGGTGCTCTGAGTTCAAGTGTCGTTCTAGACGTTGCTGTGTGAAGTTTGGAAGAACCATGAGCGAAGCTGCGTGGTCCATTCGTCGCCAGAGCACGAGGCTCTTGGTCGCTGCACCTCACACACAACTCACTGAGAACTGGTGAGACGAGCACGACTGCCAGGTGAAGCAGTTTGAGGGGATCAGGCGGGCGCGTGCACACACACACACACACACACACACACACACACACACACACACACACACTTTCCCGGCCAACACTGTTCTCCCAGCGTCATTTTTAGGCTCAGGGGTTGAACAAGATGCATTGACACCACAGACATCAAGTTTGTGTGCACGAGAACCCGGAGGTTTGACTGTCGAGTTTGTTTCAATCAAACCGAGTGGTGCGATTCAAACTGCTCTTCGCGGGAGATCAATTCCTCCGACACACTGTGTCTACATAATCCCAGTCTGATCACCTCGTCATTTCACTTCAGGCGTGCAGGGCCCATAACTCTTCCCTTGTGTCGGCATCACGCTGGATGCGTCTCTACTGCATGTGAACGAGTCAGAATCACAGCGACCATCACCAGTGAGTGGACGCGATCCCTGACGCTTCCGACGTGAACGCGGCCTGCGGAACGAAGAGCCCCATAACTCTTCCCCTGAGCAAATCTGGCAGCATGCCTGCTCCTGATCCAACGCGCCATTAACCTGATTAAACATGCAGATGTCAGTCGTAAATATTTCTCCCGTGTCACGACAGGAATATGTGTTGCATATTGCGTTTGGAGTGAGTGCACAGAAGTGACCGCGCCGGAACTGCAGCTGTGCTCTGGACTTCGGTCACTCCTCCAGTGGTTCCCTTGGCAGCCTTGGCAAAACTATCAGACAGAGAACATACCAATAGTCTGTTGATAGTAGAAGGTTTGCCTCAGGAGGCGACGCCCCCTACCACCCCCGCTCCCACCGTACTCCCCACCCCCACCCCCACTGGGGAACTGCGAGCGTTCCTCTGCGTGCACGCACCTCGGAAACGCGCTGCTCGATTCCCTCGCACCGGTGCGTACACAGAGAGACAAGGCCAAAGTCACATCGGATATGTCCTGCGTTGTGTCCACGGAGTCTCTGAGGTGAAGGGTCGATCTTTTCTAAACATGGGGCCTTTACCTTCAGGGGGTGGAATCGAAAAATTAAACAAGCTCTGCTTATCAGAAACGAGTGGATGCTGAATGAATAAAGTCACATGCAGTCTGGCCCCTGATTCCCCCCTCCCAAACGAAAAGACATCCCCCATCTGCCTTCAAGTGTCCAAAGTCTGGACGCTGCCGTGACTGACATCAAGGCCGGTGCACAGAACACAGAACTTGTGCAGAAAGAACAGGGACGCAGTGCGTGACGTATCCAGTGTGGACTGGGCCTCAGATCCGCCCAAGACTCCTGTGCGTGCGACGCGCTTATTGGGGAGAAATGGAATTTGACGGAACTAAAAGCGTCATTACCCGCGCGCGCCGTTTTGGGAAACCGGACTCCAAATGAATTGTGTCGGCTCGACGGGGATCGCAGCCACGCAGATGAAACTCAAAACTGCGCTTTAAACGCAATTAGATAGGGAGGAAATGATGAGGAAACGCGGGTTTTCTCTCTGGCTGCGCCTGCGCTGCGCCTGCGCAGCGCCGCGGCGGGAACGAGACGACACGGTGTTCGGTGTGTCGCTGCTGCAGAAGTGCACCTGTCGCCACCTGAGTCAAAACTAAACCAGTTCAAGTGAGCTGAAATTCAAAACAGAGGAGTGGGGGTGTCTCAAGGGGTTGGTCAAGATGATCTGTTCGAATTTGGGTGGCCCGGGTGTCTGCACGCACGCCCGACCTCTGCTTTATCCGACGTTTCTGCTCTAGAAAGTCGTTGGCGACTGCGTCCCAGTTCCCACGTGTTCTCGAGCGAGTGGCCATTGCGCTGAAACTGACAAATCTGGAGATTCTTCGTCCTCACAGTCACTTCAGCCAGCGCTTGTGTGAATATGTTAGAGGTAAACAATGGGAGCGAGGAGATGATGACCTCCGAGCTTTAGCGAGGAGGTGATTATCTCCTAGCTCCCATTGTTTACCATACATAAGGCCCCTGCTGTGC
>JAAUXT010091569.1_pt1 | contig 17162 bp, 18 predicted proteins | sample 7278171 | NCBI WGS metagenome assembly JAAUXT01 (sample SAMN14350112, study PRJNA611818) | marine sediment metagenome | isolation source: surface marine sediment (1.8m) | place: French Polynesia: Moorea | collected 2018-08
GTCTCAGGCCATAAAGAACAAGTTCTTTTGGTGCAATTGCTTGAGGTAAAGGTGAGACAAATGCTCGTACGATATGGGAAAGAATTCTCGTGGGTTGCGGAGCCACGACAGAGCTCAAAGTTCTCCTTGAATTGTATAATTTCATTCTTCTCATTTTCCCTAGTTCAAGTTTACTGGCTTCATGTATTTGAATCACAGAGACGAAATGTTCTTTTCTGCGCAATTTCATTGGACTGTCTTCTGAAACTTCAGCTGAAAGCCGACAGTTTTCTGCAACGTTGAGTGACATATGCCGACTTGCCTTCAAATATTTCTGTGTGGTTGTCGCTACTGAATAGCTTTCCAACTAGAAATTATTAATCGTATTATCCCATTCAATGGAATGGAAAATATTGCAGACTCCTTTGACAAACACACACACTTGAGTTTTTTCAAACGTTCAATGAACATCTGGTGGTCTCTTTCGGCGTTCTGACGACCAGTGCGCGCTGCGTGTACGGACAGGGATGCCAGTTGAATCATTAATCGTAATAAGTTCACGGGTCAAATGTTTCTTTTTCCAAGTACAGAGTCCTTTTATTCAACAGCCCGTGGGCCGGCTGCTGACCGGCTGAGAACGGAGTTTCGACATGAAGTCATGCTCTGGAGAGACAATCTTGGGATTGATAAAAGGCTTCCAGCCATGTAGCTCTGTGTCATTCGAAGCAGCTCGATTCAGAAAAATAGTTTTCTCTCCTTCCTGATTTGTTTGGATTTGATAATTGACGGAATAGTTCACCAAAGCCGTGCGCAATCTGGGGATATTTTGTCACAGCAGGATTGCCTGGTGTTGCAATGAAGGTGTGACTCATGAAACAGCAGCCAAACCAGTGACCCAAGTCAAACACCAGCAAAGTGAACAGACATTGCCCAAGAACAGTTCTGGGACTCCAGAAGATGGTGGATGGTGGCGTAAAAATCTAAAACGGTTCCAAAACACCTTCGACAGAAAATCTTATTCTTTTGACGCACAATGCGCGTCACGCGCGTGCGTGTGTTATTGCAAGAACGGTCCTTCGTATCAAACAGGAGCCAGCCGAAGTGTACGAGTAGCACATCTGGACGAGAACTGCGCTTTGCGGCCATCATCATCGTGTCACATGTGATCGAGGTTCTGCCTTCGTGCAGTTATCGAGATATCTGAATCTGTGTCCTTTGTTCTGCGTTCATGAGTTCACCCGATTCACGTACCGTTGCTTCCCGTGCAGCTTCACCGTCGAGATGAGTTCTCTGCTGGTTTCACCTGCGCTGTTTGAATTGTGTTGAAACGTTCAAAATCATTCGAAATTGGGCGATGTATGAGTATCTACGAGCTGGACCCGGAGTCCTGGCTTGCAAAGGTTTGAACGCAAAATGAAGCAGTCACGCGGAATAAATGACTGGCATGCCCCACGCACCGGATAACACACCTTTGTCGCACACCTGACATATGGATGTGGCCAATTTGTTCCCCTGCCACTTGAGGAAATAAGCTACGCGCAGCGGTGTACGTGCACGTTACGACAATGGTCGATTCACCGGGGTGTGCGCGGCCGGCTGGCAGCGAGGTCGTCCCGGGATGAGCCCCCTGCCATCCGGGCTGAAGGCGGCCCGGAGACGCTGCCTCGGATGACGACCTCAGTTACAAAGAAAACTGAGATCAGGGAGATGGAAAAGGCCTTTCGGATGTAGCAAATCTTGCAAGCAGGCTGTTGAAGGAACTGCGAACAACGTAACTTTCACCTGCCGAGTCGGCGCAATGGAGTCATTGAGGGAAAATAATGAAAGATTGCGGAGGACTGCTGGCAAGCATTGATGGGTGTAAATGGAACGTTCAGGCCCCCAACCAGGATCAATGAAGAGCATTGCCACTTGTGAGCAACTGTCATTTTCACCCAAAGCTTCTCTTCCCAGCAGATGATTCTATTATCACTGTCTTGCCACTCCCGACTCTCAAATCAAACCCGTCACGAAGAAACAAGAAAAAGATGGCAGATATTGGTGTGGTTTATTCTTCAGCACACAAAAGAATTCAGGAAAGAAAATATCGTGTGCGTGTGTTCAAACTGATGGACAAGAACGGGTTTTTTTCCACTTCCGAGACATCTTGTCACAAAGTGTGATGATGTGCTCTTGCTTGGAAGGTTGCATTCTCATAGGTCTGTACATTTTGGACACTTTAGATTCAATACCGTAGCTGTATTGTTATTATTTTGCACAAACATCGCGCCAAAATGTTCAAATTGAAAAACCGTGTTCAGAGTCTTAGCGCAGTTCACTCATTTCCTTCTTAGGGTTTTCCCGATGTCTCCGCAAATGTTTGTTCAACAACCAAAGGCATGTGTCAGAGTCTCAGGGCAGCCACCGCGAAACCTGCAAATAAATGCGATCAGCATTTTATTTTCACTGGGACTTTCAAATCAGTCATTCTGCATTCAGATCGTAAGGGGGTTTGTGTTGCACCATGATCACGTAATTTCGCACAAAAACAGAGATCTCTAAAACTGAGTCAAGCACACTCGTCGAGTGCTGCAGAGATTGTGCCTGGGTGATCAATGGATAGTATGCATGTACGACCAAGCACAACAAGCGTTTGGAGAAACTTCACAAAAGTCTGCATTTCGTGTACACGCACTTGTCTGTCTTCGCCAGTTTGCCATGTCTAAGCCCGCGGCATTACGTCGGGCAGCGGACAACGTGCAATCGCAATCGCGTTGTTCTCTGTGTGTACGTGTGTGCGTGTGTGTATGTGTGTGGTGTGCGTGCGTGTGTACCATTGGTTCACTGGATGGTGGGGTAAAAAGCAACAAACCATTATTTTTCGTTTTCACCAGGTAACAAATGCTGCAGATCACCAAACCAATGGGTGTTTTGCCAGCAGAAGGTTGCTATACCCCAGGAAAGAATCTAACACTTGGTTTGGGTGAAGCAGTTGTTCCTGGTAAGCAGGCAGCAGAGACCTGTTTCCTGGAACAATGCGTGTTGCAAGCACAATGGCTGCTGTACTCTACGGTATCGCCCAAATTCCGACTGAAGACACTGTTTTTGTCTTTCCTTGAAGCGATGTTGTCAACAGTTCAGGTGTTTTTGTTCTCAAACAAACGTCTGGCTGTGCAGCTGCTGGAACATCAGTGTGGATTCCGTCCGTACTGTCCGCATCCCGGGAATCTCCAGTACAACACCCCATTTGCAGACAAAACCTTGGCCGCAGGGTGAGCACACGCAAAACAATTTTACTTCAAATGTTCTTGGATGCTGCGTGACCACGACCGAGCACAATGGAAGCTCCACTGGGAACACACAGGTTGGAGGTCAGGCGTCAACTGTGCTTTGTCTCAGATGTTGACAGTTTCTTGTGGGCAACAATTCAGGCTTTGATTGAACCAGATATATTGTTGTATGTCTCAGCATTGACAGGCAGTGTTTGCATCTGTGACAGTACCTGCGCTCATTTCTATGCGAGGTAATGAGTGGGGAGGGGCAAGTAAACTGACCCGACTCACCCTTGTGGATTCAGGTGTCTGCTGGCTAAACAGACGAGCGTATGCTCTCCGTGCCATCCGAGCGTGCAGCCCCATGCGTCTACCTGGTCATCAGCTTGTCACTTTGTTGACTCGCAGAGTACTGCGGAGAAACCCGATGCCTTATAAATATCTAATTCATACACGCTACCATTCATAGCGTCTTTTGGCCCATGACTTTTTGAGTGGGATCTCTCACCTTCTGGATCTTTTCCATTTTTTCACCCGTGGCTCAGTGCGTGACTACATTCTTTCTGCGATGCTGTTCGCATCTCAAAGAGTTCGTAGTCCAGTAATGTTGGAAGTGTTCTGGTATTCCAGATCCTTTCACAGTTTTGACGTGATCGTTCGTATCAAACGAATCGTCCAGTCAGAAATCGTTTCAGCTGATTCGATTTCGCAACTTTGTGCCCGTGATGCGCTGGGAGGAAAGTTCTCTTGTCGAAAGCCGTGCAGTGCCAAATTATTCACTGTTCTGTTGGGTCACAGAACAAGCAGATTTGGTGTCTCTCATTAAAATAAATCGCGACAAAAAGTGAAATTAATCTGTATGTTCAAGCGTCGTCTTACCATATCCAATGAACCACCAGACAAAGTTGAGCAAAATCGGCGGATTTGTTGCTCACGTTACAAAAAGGAGGATTTCACCCTTGGGTCATGTTGCTAAAACGGAATTTTGCTTTGGGGTTGGCTTTGGGGCTCCACTTGAGGGGATTCCCGGGGTTGGAGGGGTAAGTGACTGATCCTCTTTGTCCTGGATCTTAGTCCATGATGGACAACCACGAGTACGGGATAAGGCAGAGCCACGCGTCTGTCCCACACACGAGTACTCTTCACTGCCACGCAAACACATTAGGCGTGGACGCACTTCGAAACCTTAAAGGTCTTCGGGCCTGTTTTTGTAGCAGAGATACAAGTGGGGTGCCTGCAAAAACTCGCCCGGCAGACGATTCTGACAGGAATGTTGCCTTTGAAAAATGTCCAGTTGACAGTGTTTTTGGCTGAAACGTATCCTAATCGCGCTGCAAGTGTAAGTTTTTTGCGTGTCAGTGGCGAAATTCATTGCAGGTCCTGCTTTTCTTCCGCCACTCCCTCAAGAGTGGGTTCACCGCAACAGTCACCAGAAAGAAGACTTGAACGTTGATACAAAAATCCAGTTTGTGTCACACAGATGCACCCCCATTGAAACCAATGGAGCTGGGTTTGTGCGTGTATGGTGCTGTCAGTGTGAAGGCGCCTTGACACTGCAACTGATGCCCGAATCCTGAGCTGTTGTTTCTGCTTGTGGTTCGTGCTGCAGTGTGGAACTTCGAGACCCTGTAGTTAAACTCTCTCTTTGCCCCTCTCTCTCTCTCCATTATGAGACAAAGGGACGGCACACGCCAGACTTGTGGCACATTCGTAGAGCACATATGGTGAGTACCCTAACTAATCTTCCACAAAAGTACGAAAGGCGATACCCCAATCCTATAGCAAAACACTTGTCACCAACTTATCTCGGAGGGAATCTTTTTACTCCAATATCCGTAAGTAAATACTCGACGCAATTTCAAGGATCCTTACTGGGTGTATCTGAGCCATTTGCCTTTTTTGAAATTTCACTGATGGGTAGCCCTGAACTCAGTGGACTTACGATGAGAATTCAGGTGGTACTACGAGGAAGAGTCACGAAGTGCATTTTGCAGGACAATCGTGGGAGTAAAACCAAGTTCTTTGGTTTCTACATGTGCCTGACTTCAGTGACCGAAACAAGATCAGCTGTGAAAAGACATACGAAAGCCGTTTGCGGAAATGGTCTGTTTGTTGCTATCAGAAAGCCGACAAACAACGAGATCACTCCAGGTCAACTGCATTCTCCACCTCATCGTTGCTTCTCAAGACAAGGCCCGACAGCTACATTTATGGCCTGTCTCTCCGATTTTCCTCGAAGCCACAATGTACGAGTCGAGAACAGACAGCTTCCTGGAGGAGCACGAAGTGGAACAATGTGCGAGCAGTGATCGCAACTCATTGTGTTAGGCACGGATGGCTGACTGTACAAGGGCTTCAGCAAAACTGACTTAGTTAGTCAACAAGAGATTCTTCACTGGTCCAACAATACTTCAGTCCCAATCCGTATTTCAGGTTTTGTCAAGCGTAAATTGTCAACGATGCTTGGGCTGAGTGAGTTGAAGCGGTACTCGGCGATCCCAAGTACTACTTCGTGATTGGCCTGGTTCGCAACCATTTCTGTAAAGAGTGCTACAGCCAAAGTGTCGTGGTCGCTGCACGAATGAACGTCAAAAAAATTTCGTGACACAAGTTTGTGTTTGTGAAAACCAGACATCTCGATCGACTGCTGCTTCCCACCCCCTGCATCACGCCGCCGCCTCAAAATACAAGAATTTGAGAAACTGAGTGCAATGTTCTATTCTGCATGTGTATTCCTTTTATTTCAAGCAGAGCTAAAACATCTGTAGTGAGACCCCCATTGCAGAAAGCCGAAAAATTTTCTCCTTCAATTTTCTCGCCGTCTTTCTTGTTCATTTCCAAAGTGCTTTGGCTTTGATCTTTTTTCTTTTTGAGAAATTTTGGGAGAAAGTTTTGTGAGGTACAGTGGAAAGTTGGAGAAGTTTCCCACATTTTCCACAGCCATCAGGGAACAGACTCAAGGCTGCAAGGATGGTGAAAACAAGGACGAAACGTGCGCTGATGGTTGTTGCTCAAAAACTGTTGGGCGGTTTGTCGCTGTTCAGGCCATGTTTGGAAGCATCTGTTCTGCCAAATTCCGAACTTCGTTGTCAAATTTCAGCAATTAGCTCGTTTCGGTTGACTCAATTTTGAGCCGCAAATGTGTTTTGCTCAGCACACAATGTGGCGGTCTCGTCAACCTTATGTCACGTGCACTAATTGGAAGATTTACCAAAAAGGGAAATTGATTCTGATTTTCTGAGTAAACGTGGTCATTGTCCGCCCCGTGTGAGTATTCTGCGTCAGTGAAATACCGGCTCAATCGCAGATATGTCAGGAAAGAAGAGCTGTGCTTAAGCCTTTCATCAAGCAACTTTAAACCCCTTTCTCCGGCGTGTCATTCGAATACAATAAGCCACAAAGAATGTGCATGTAAGAATACGTACACAAGATGAGCCTGCAGCAATGAATGAACTGGGTCCAAACGGGAACTGCGGCGATGTGGTCAGGGCAAAAGATTATTTGGTTCTTTCCTTCTTTCACAGTGCTGGGATGAAGACATGTCTTTCAGGAGAATGTTGTCATTCCAAACAAACTCCTGACGAGAGGGGAGGAGCAAGGCCGCAGAACTTAGATGCCATTTCTTTTGCCTGTAGTTCAGAACCCCTCCGTAAATTGACTGTGAAATCTCTAGTCCAAATATTAACAAGTACCAGAGACACAGAAGGTGAAATAAAGAGCAAATACCAATTTTATCCTCCGTGCTGTGTTTGGACTGTCCCAGGCCTCTCGTAGCCTTGCTGAGTCTGCGCAGTGTCTGAGCGAGTGAGCCCCACGCAGGGTATCGGAGTGCGATTGTGTGGAGATTTTGAAGCAAATGACTGAACCTTCAGATTCCTGTCGTTCTCCTTTGGCATCTCTGTTGTTTTGTTGTGCTTGACTGTTTGAGCGCGTGCGCAGCTTCTCGTTTGTTTTCATCTTTTGTCTCAAAAGCAAAAATGTTCGGAAGACAGGAGGCAAAAGCGTGCTCGTACGCTGCTCATTTTCCTTTGTTTGGGTATCTTTTTGTGGACTGGTTCAATTCATAGTTCACCACGAACGGTTCACCATGAATGATGATCACAAAACAAAGATGACTGGTATAGCGACTCATGTTGCATCCCGCACTGCATGCAGATCGCAGTGAGAGAAGGTGCACGGTCTTGGTCCTGAGTGTGGATTCACTGACGAGGGTGCTTCAACGGGGACGGCCTCTAATGGGATGCCATTTGTATCCTGGACTCAGATTGACTTGAAGAGGACTTGAGCGGAACTCGGATGGGCTCAGCTTTGCAGCAGTTCCAAATTAAACGAACCCCTGGCTTCAAGACTTGCATGAACCAAACTGATTCGGCAAAGTTTTGGAGATTCCTGTGTTTCCCAAACGATGAAGACACATTCAAATTCAAATAAAAATACGTGAGTGGGTGGCTTTTGCAGCACTGATCTCAAAATTGTTGGACCTGCACATGTACATGTACTCTTGAAACCATCCAAAGAGAGTCCGGTGAATGTCATTGGACTTCATCGTGTGGCATTTTACGGAGCATCCACCACACTGCCGAAGAAAGCAGTCAGACTTCGAGCAGCGAATCACTGTCACCACAGGCGATCACCGTGTGAAGTGACAATTGAATGCTCAACACAGGACCTCACATTCGTGAATTGATTTTTCCACAGAAATTTTCACTATCTGTAAAACAATAAAAATATTAGTTGTTGGTAATGGTGCTTTACAAGTGCGAGTGATCTGCACAAGAGTGCTTGGTTCCGTAAAGAGAAGCGTTGGAGCACCGATAGAGCACCTGTAAGGGTCCTGAAATGGTGCTTCCTTTTCGTATTGATACCTCCAAATTGGATTGCAAAGACAAACACGAGCAAATGAGTTTTTGCTATCTATTGCTATCAGTTCTCGAGATAATGAGGTCCCGACTTTTACTGTTTTGCCAGCCAGGTAAACAGTGATAAATTCAACACTGTAGTCTCCAGCATTGATTTCAGGCCAATTTGTCAATGTGCACGTGTCATTTAGGAGCCTTGAAGATGCACGGCAACTGATACGGACTGATAAGGACGTCACGTTGTTAGATTGTGATCCCTTCTGCGGCGTTTCACCTTTGATGATGTGATCATCCCACCAAAAAGTAGCTGATTGATTAGACACAGCTCGAAGATAAAGTCACCTCGAGGTTATCAGTGAGGAAATGGGACTCGATTGTTCCCCACAAGTGTTATCTGCTTGAGCACCGACGTGGAGGATTAAGTCAAACACTTCTCTCAGTCCAAATCAGCTACCGCATTGATGATGCTTCCTCACTTTCTTTAAAAATTGAAAACAGTTTTGGTAACAATGAAGCTGGCGTTCAGGTAACGATTACTGACGTTTTGTGAAGGTGTGACGCCGTCTCCGCTTTTGGCTGCGCAACATGTTCCTCGTGTAAGAAACAACAGGGAATAGAAGCCAATACCTGCAGTGTGGCAATTGCGCCTGCAAAGTCTACGGACATCGCGCGTCTTGAAAACGAGGTGTTCTTGTTGAATTTTGTGAAAGAACAGTCTGAGTACGAGCGGGGAAATAGGAAACCAGAAAGAGCAGTGGTGCGCGGCTTCGTCCCTGGGCTCATTGAGCGTGCGAAAAGTGTCCCACAGATGTCAGTACCGAGGCTACATTCGTCCTTTGCGGTCTTTTTGTCCCGAGAATAAAAAAAAATTCACCGGCACTCGTATGTACAGCCGAAGTCCACAATGGCAATCCACCTGAAATCTCCGAAACTTCACCTGGGGCTTATTGAGGGAAGCATTGCCGGGCAAGGGTGACATTTATGAGCTGTGCTGGTGAGGCAATTTTTCCGGCAGTCAAATCAATGAAAGTCTGCTTGAAGCTCTTGCAATCTGCAATGAACACAGGTTCGACACACCGACACAAAATTTTGACTGAATAGTCAATCCATCCTTTTGTCCGCACCGATTACCCAAACCCTCGTTATCAGCACCAGGAGAGCCTATCCGGAGAGCAGAGAGCCTCTGCAGACATTGCAGTGCAGAAGGGAGCAGTCCACCTCCAGTTTTCGCACACAGGACCCTATGATATTCCGGCACACATGTTGTGCAAATGTAATCACAGCACAAGTGAAACATCGAGCTCGTAAAAGTTGACAACCATGCACGTAAGTGATAAGGTGTGCAGTGGCAAGAATCAACAGCCTCAGAGCTACGAGTGATGTCGTTTTCCGGGCGATTTAATTTTACACTCCTGTTGCACACCATCAAAGCTCATGCGTGAAAGGGGGCTCAAAATGTGTTTGCGGTGGGGAAGGAATTCTCAATTTGGACTGACATCGGAGGCTACTTTCAACAGATGTGATGCATTTTAACCTCCAGCACCTTGTCACCTTGATAACAATGCATTGGATTTGCAGCTTTTCAATCTGCTATGATTGTAGCTTTTGCAAATGTCTTGACTCAATGCACTCAACGCATTAAGGTCTGAACGAAGCCTGTCTGGGCAGTGGCATGAGGACCTTTTCTTGCTTCAAACATCAGCACAATTTGTCCGCTAGATTTCATCCTTGCCAGGTCCCTAACAAATGAATTGTGCCCAAATTTGCAGCCATTGAGAAGAAGTGATTATTCTGTTTGCACAAAATATTTATTTGACCCACAAATTTACAACAGCTGAAATTTCAGCCATCGGAGTAAATTGACCAAAAATATTTGAACGTATGGTTTACTCAGAACTTTGAAATCCCATTCGCAGCTGCGCGAGTACGTCAGCTGCGTGCACATAGCGTTTTGACCACAGCCAACATGATTTTCATGATTTCTTCGCTATCTCGGGAGAAAGAAACAACGCTGAAATGTTTGAAATCCATTTGTGAAGCTTGAATCCACGCACCCTTGCAACTGTGTTCGATGCGCCCGAACAATTCCTTCACATCTTGATGATCGATTTGATTGCCTCGTAAGACGTCCAAATATGGCTGAGCACAATGTCTTCGGTTTAAAACGTCATGAGGACCAGCAACAGACACGAAATTCACTGAGGCCTGGTCCAGATTTGATTCAACACAACCTGACAAACTGACAAACGCCCCACATTCGCGCACTTGATAACACCGGAGGCAACTCCATGCCTTCTTTCGGCTCCTCATTGGCGGCTGGAAAGTTGAGAAGATACTTTTGCGACAGGTGCAAATACATCGAGCATTCTTTCATCGTTGCAGGTCCGCGGAACTGGTTACAGTTTCGAGGATGAAGTAATGACATTGGCCTGATTAACCCTGGTGGATTCCGCATGTACAGGCACGATTCCAAGTCCTCTTCACTGCAGAGTTTCCTTTGCAAAACAAAGCATCAAATACCAGATTTAACTGCCTGCAGAGGAAGAATAAAACGTCATTAAGCACGCAGCGTGAGCAGAAGAGTCGCTCTTGATTCCGCAGCGTTCGTTAGCGGAGTCCTTGACTGGAGTCCCACTCGCAGGAGAGGCTGCTTGTAGTTTTGTGTTTGATCAGATTCGCTCCGTAATGAGAATTCAGCAAATTAAAGCAGCAACTTCTTCTGCCCGCAGAAGAGAACGTAGCCTCCAGACAAATTTCTTCTCAGCAACGAGCTGCCGCAATTTATTCAATAACGTGATTAGCGTCATAAGTTAGTTTGAAGTTTAATCCCAAAGTTCTACCCGATCAGTATTTGTACATTCGACAAAAGATGTCCAGCCTCACTCGCTGGAACTCATAGAAAGTGGAGCTGGAGAAGTTTGAGGCAAGAGAAGACGAAGTCCAGAGACGTCTTGGTAATTTGAAATAATTCCATGCTGTCAAGTCAAGGACTTCCTGCAAGACAGCCACCGATGAATCCCTTCTAATTTGGTACATTTAGGATATAACACATGGAGAATTAGACATAATGAACGGAGCAGGTTTTCGCTTCAAGTACCCTCTGTACGGGACTGGCTGATTGACAGCTGCATGGAGGCCGACTGCCTCCAACAGAAACGCGCCATTTAGGCGGCGATGTTTCTCCTGCAAAGCCAAGCACCTCTTCACATCTCTAGCTTTCTAATGGCTCGCCATTTTGGATGACAAATTGCGGATGACATTAAGTGGATACCAAGTCTTAGCCATGCAAATTCTCCTTCTCTACAGAAATCCTGTCCTGCCCATTAGGGGCAGAAACCTCCACAATGAGGCATACAAACCCTATTTCTGTGGGGTCTGTTCTTTCCCTCCGAATTCATTACATTTGTATTCATGTTCCATTTCTCATCACTGCTGCTTCCTTTGTTGAGCGCAACTGAAAAAGTTCCGTTTCCTTGTGGCACAATGTCTAATCTGTTTGCATCCCACAACCGACGAAACTCTGAGAACTTGTTTCAGTAACTTTTCTCAGGGTGATTTAAGTCAAATTACGGTAACTGATTGGGAGTCGGTGTCGTGAAAGAAGATGTAACTTGTGGGCGGGTGTTCCTTTGCATGTATATCAGAGTTCAGAGCATTGTGCTCTGTGCGCTTTTTGCCGTGTCACGAGAAGAGCGTGATGCGAGCGAAAACCTGGGAATTACCTCGACCAGTCGGCAAACTCGGGACAGTTTGCCGAACTCTTTCCGCAAACTGTGTCGACTGAGTTTTCATTGTCAAAGAGTTCATCTTCGCCGTGGCCAGAGACCTCCAGCCCCGGTGTCCGGGGATTGACCACAGTTGGCAAACAACATTCAGTGTAAAATGACTGCCAAGAAAGTTTGTTCAGGAGTACTTTTAACGAGAGGGGCGGAGCCCAAAGACCAATAAACAGCTGCCATTTGGGGTGAAAAGTGTCCACACAGGTTTGCTTTTAGATTTGAACAAATATTTCGTGTACTTGCACAAGCATATCTTCTGTGAATGATTCTCTCTTGATCAAGATATCACGATCCGTTCGAGGCTTGTCACCTTTCCATTCCGCGTCGATTCCAGTTCTTTGAAAGCAAAGATGTGAAGACGCAAGGCCAACATCAGCTCGGGTCTATTTTTTGTTTGGGTGTAACAACACAAGCTGTCGACAAAACAACTAACAAACAAAATGGAACATGCTGGTGCAAAAAATACAAAATGGTGCGCACTACCTTTTCGGACAATTTTTCCATTTTGTTCTGATTAGAACCAATTGATATTTGGTCAAGGCTGCTGATTATTTGTTTTTTGAAAAGAGGGGTTTTCAGATGTTTTCTGCTTGATGCAGAAGAACTTATGGTCTGTCTATGATTAGAATTTTGCTTTCCAAGCGTAACTTTATCAAAACACAAATGTTTGCAATGTATCTTACATCAAAACAAAGCTCACAAAAATCCAAAACTGTTTCATGTTTCAAAGTAACAAACAAAACAGATTCTTTGTGGAATTTTTGTTTTGTATTTTTGGCAACCACAAAGAGCCAGAGTTATAGGTGTATTTGACAAATCAAAAGTTTTGGGAGGTGTGATCTGTGTTTGTACGGTTGTTTGAGTCCATTTTGGAGTTCTGTGCAAAAAAAGCAACCCAAGCAACCAAGTAAAATGAGCAACACGAATCAACGCCAGGTCCAGGGACCTCTTTTTTGTGAGCCGCCCCAAAAAATTCAGGGACGACATCCCCACCTTGAATGGAAAAGCTTCAACCCCACCCAAAATCTTTCCCCCTATTTTGTCTCGAAAAATTCCCAGATGAGTCTGGTTGTGTCCCAAAGATCATTTGTAAAGGCCAAAAGTCTGATGATCTCGTCCACATGTGGTTCCATTTCAGGTCTGTTTTGCCCATTGCCAAGCCGGGAAAACCACCTTTCGCAGAAAGAAACCTTTTTGTTCTGCTGCTGAACTCCCGTCTTTGTGATATGATGGTAAAATACTCGTACAAGCTTCGATGAACTTTCCGCAGAAAAAGCATGATCCATGACATGCAACAATGATGGGCTTGTCTGCTGGCGGTCAGGTTCTCTCCCCCTGGATCAAGTGAGTGTTTTATCTTACGTTGTTGTGGGATGTTTTCCATGCTTGAAAGAAAACTTGGTGATGGGCATGAAACAAGCAGTCTGGATGGTTGGACCTTCCAAGAGAAAGTAAGTGTCCGCAAACATGAAGAAGACAGTCTTCCAGAGATTCCTTGTGCGTGTCTTCAGAGCGGAGGTGGCGAAGGTAATCAACAGAAACCCTGTCCTGACCTCACACCACGTCAGCAATCCCGTCCTGTCATTTCTCAACCTTTTCTGCCTGTGCACGGTGTGATTTGCCCCTTTTGGAATTCATGTTCTTTGATTTGATCGGCACATCTTGTCAAATAAGACAATACGGCAACGTTTTGCGTGATTGGCTGTTATTTGGTTGTCTCTGTTTCAGTGGTCACTGGAGCCGTTCTGTGATTTGTTCAATGCCTCTGCACAAACTGTTTCCCCTTTTATGCATCTGTGTGAGTTTACTCGTACAACTTAACTACGTGCAACCTCAGCGAACAGTGAACAAGCAGCAAATGAGCGGAACAATGCATTTTTCAAGAATTGCATATTGACAGAGAAATCCCTTTCAGAATTGTTTTGGTTTTCGGGTGGAAATAAAACAAAATCTGAAGAACATTGCAAGCGTGCAAAATTTAGTGAGGGTCTGTTCCGTCTGACACCAATACCGTACCGTCTCGTGTTTCGGACACCCCCATAAAAGACGCACCCCAACATTTGGCCCTCTTTCTGGCACCAAGGCTTTCTTAAATCAATGAAAACTCTTTCCCTGGTAAAGACGCACCCATTCTTTTGACGTTCAGTTTTGGGGTGAAAAACTGCGTCTTATACACGAAAGGGCACGGTGATCGGAACTACTTGGTGCGTGTGCGAAATCCTGTGATTTGCTGGTGCATTTCCTTTGTGGGCAGACATCCGAAGAACATTTGCTCGTTTGGCTTTGAGATTGTGACAGCAAGAGAACGGAATGAATGAAGGAAGAATTGTTCCGACTCTACCATCCAGAAATTAAAGTGTGAGGTGAAGAATATGGGCATTGTGAAAATGAGACAAAAATAACCGGCTTGAAAATCCCCTGAAATTTTTCCCTTCTGTCTTCATTTACAAACTCAATATTGGCTTCTTCCATGTTGTGGGTTGTACTATATTTGCAATATGATATTGATAAGAAGAAATTGTGCGGCATTATTGTTTTTCACAATACCATTGTCAAGAGACCGCAGTTTTTGTTCCAGCTCGCGACTTTGAACTTTCCCCACAAAATAGAGGTTCACCTGTGAAGGGTAATAATAAGCACTTGTTAGAGTCTCAATCGCCTCTCGTGTTCTGTCGTAAGGCCCATACACGAGTTACGTGAAACAAACAATCTGCACTGGAAGCCTGGCCTTTGATGTTCTGTTTTGTGCAGATTTGAATAAAATTTCACCTTTTAATGTCTCTCAAGAGGTCTTTATTGTGACTTACCATAGCTGCTGGATGAATACTTCAAACAAAAAACCCCAAGCAATGAGAAAATTATGAAAAAGGCTCTAAGTCAACAATTTGAAGAGCATGACTTGTGCCAGAGATGTCGTGGTGGAAGTTTTCTAAGATCAGAGGCAGAGAGAGATCTCATTCGAAAAGTATTTTAAAACGTGACATGCCTGACACAAGAAACTTTCCTTCACGTTTTGTCAAAGACTTGCATGAAAGCTCCACGAGTCAAGGATGTGTGTGTGTGTGTGTGTGTGTGTGTGTGTGTGTGCGTATGTGTGTGTGTCGAAAATTGGACAAAAGGGCATGATTCAGCTGTCTTTGTTTGCCACCTCAAATCAAAGGAAATCTTGAAATAGCAGCTTCGGAAACAATGGAAAAGGCAACAAGATAACTTTACGAAAGTCTTTTTTGTTGACATGTCTCTTTGGAAACAGTTGCCAACGATTTTGGAATTAAAGGTTCCATTATTCCATTTTTGCTGCTTTTCTGTCAACTACTCAACCATTGGTCAAAACGACTGTTCCTGAATGGTCGTGTGGACTTCAGTTGTATGTCAAAATTGTTCAATATTTTCAAATTGTCAAGAACTGATAAATACACAAACGTGCCAGTGTTAAACACTTTTGCATGAACTGTACCTGCCCTGTTGTTGTTTATGTCAAGCATGATCAAACAGTTGTGACATGTTGAAGACTTTCTTCATCTTTTATCCTCCTTCCTTTCACAAGAAAAGATGTCTAGTGGTTCCTTTCGCTTCTGGATTTTCCCAGCCAAGACAATACAACGACGTGACTTTCAGCGCAAAAGTTTTTTATCAAAACGTTTTTCACCTTGAGGTTCAGTCTGTGTGGAGACGGTCCTGGCTTGAAGGGAGAGTGCATGTGTGGCCCAGGAAGGCCTTACGCCCGCATAAGACATCTTGAGATTCAAAAATAAATATACCAAAGGAAATTTTGCAATTCAATATGCCACCATTGTGCACGTACAGTATGTGTAAGTTCGTGTCTGCTTATTAGAATCAGCATCTTTTTTCTAATTTGACGAGATGGTAAACAAAGTGACAAGCTCACAATGAGAGCACTGCTTTTCCCATTTTGGACTATCTCACCCAACTTCTATCCCCTACAGGTAAGAAAACACCCAGAGCACCCAGCGAACGAGACAAAATGCAGACTTTGGCAACTGGAGAGTATCAAGGAAACGAACAGTGGCAAGTGATCCTCTCTGCTGGTCAAACTTGGTCGTTCCTCTGTGCGTTGGATTGAAAAAAACAGTTCATTGGACTTTCTTTCTGTCAGCCTTGGCCCACCCTCGGTCCTGGTCAAGCCTCTTGCCCTTGAACAAAGCCCTCTGAAAACACAACGAAAGGCAGATAAACACTGGTGTGAATCCACCTTGTCTGGAATGAACCTGTCATTCTGCAATGACAATCTGGATATTTAGTTGTGAATATGGAGAGGGTGAGATCTCTGATTCGTGCAGCGCATGGTCAGCTGAAGGCAATCCACTCTGGAGTGATGCTGCTTCCGACACCAAAGACGGTGTGTTAACAAGCTAAACTTGCATGAATGATGGCAAAACAAGAAATGTGGACGGAATTGTCTGTCATTCTGCCAAGCGCACTGAAAATCACAAGGGCATGAACCCTTCAGCAATAAATTTTGTGTGTACCAAACTCGTATTGCGGATGTTTCTCCGCTTCTCGCAGTTGCCTTCGAACACTTGGCAAATGCCACATGAAGCGCCAGGTTGCAAAACACCACATCTGACTTGAGGATTCTTCAACTGCTGAATAACAGTGGACTCGAGTTGTAAACATCACAACAAGTGCTTCTTGAACCGTACACCGTCAACACAGAGCTGGACAGGTGTTGATCCCTGGTGCTTGTCTGGTGTGCTGTCACCTGATCGCACCTGGGATCAGACGAGTTGCAGTTCCATGACGAGGATTCTGAATGGTTTTGGCCCTTCGTTACTGTGTGTGCAGCCTTTCCACCGTGAGTTTTGTTGACTTTATCTTTGGATTTGTCTTCCACGGAGTAGGTGCTTAGACCTCATTTGCTTGGTGATTCCACGTGGAAGATAAACTCCCATTGTCCTCGTAGCAATGTTGAGAGTATGCTGAAGTTCTCAAAGTATCGTTGAGGATCATTTTGAGAGTTGCAAACGCCTGCTTCACAGGATCGTTCAAAGTTGTCCAAACAAACACACATCGTGAAATTTGACTTTGTCTACGGAACAAGACACAACCAGAACAACAAACCAACGCAGGATCTACCTTCGAAATTTGTTGTGTTCAAAAACAGCATCCGGTCTGTTTGGAAGGACGGCTTTGTGCCTCAACTCTATTTCCACAACTCTATCTTGAAGGGGTGGCCACACAGGCCACGCGTCAATTATTGACGCGCGTCAATTTTTGACGCGTCCGAACATCTAGCACTATTTCAAATGTAGGTGGCCACACAGGACGCGTTA
>JAAUXT010118175.1_pt1 | contig 17156 bp, 9 predicted proteins | sample 7278171 | NCBI WGS metagenome assembly JAAUXT01 (sample SAMN14350112, study PRJNA611818) | marine sediment metagenome | isolation source: surface marine sediment (1.8m) | place: French Polynesia: Moorea | collected 2018-08
AGAGAGAGAGAGAGAGAGAGAGAGAGAGAGAGAGAGAGAGAGAGAGAGAGAGAGAGAGAGAGAGAGAGAGAGAGAGAGAGAGAGAGAGAGAGGCGCCAAGGCTCCACCACGTCCCACAATGCTGTACAGAATTCAGGGTGTCGAGCGTGGTCTGACAGAGCTGACAGGGCCCTGGGTCTGTGCGGTTTGGCTCAGGGTCAGGTCCGCCGTGTTATGCTTTCATCGAGGTCTGCGATGGACTGAAAGCGGTGAGCATGGATGCAATCCGGCGAGTGAGCCAAACCTGGAAAGCATGACAACTTTCCGTGAAAAATAGTTGCTGTTACTCCAGTCACATCAAATGGCGCAGACGGAAGCCAATAAGCCGCTGTAAGCACGGCGTTTACATGCGGACCACTCAGACTGAAGAAAGCCTGCTGGTGGTACTGCGACTTCAGTAGGTGTGGTCTGAAAGTGATTGTGATTTCAGGGTGAAACAGTATATCCACAGTTTGCACACAAAGTGGTCTCAGTCACATAGCTTCACTTCCCCACTTGTGCAACGCAAGTCAACCTTTGTCAAAGTCACACAGTTGGAGCTCAAAAGTCGCAATCTCATTCACAGCCTACCCACCCAAAGACACAAGTCAGTCACAGTGATCACTCTCACAGATCCAACAATTTGGTCTCAGTCGCAGGGCTCCACTTCCCTGCGCAGCGACACTGGTCGCAGGAAGACTATTGAGTAAATCTGCGACATGGAAAGGCTCTCTGCCACTCTGCGCCGAGTCCCGCTCTTCTCGTGGACGGACGGCGCGCGGGAGAATCGCAGGCCCGACGCATGCGCAGGAGAACCTCGGGTCTTGGGGAAGACTCCGCATCACGTGGTACGGTGGGTAGAGTTGGCCCCGAAACCGTAAAATTTGCCTCGATTTCACTGCTTATGCCCTGTTTGTTTTCGTGTGCTCTCTTAATCAAGTGGTTTTCACATTAGGTGACGCGCGGCCCTTTTTTTTGACGTCGGCGTCAAAATTTAACATCGAACCCGATGGTGGAATTTTTGACGTCAACCCAGAAAACGACCGCGCGTCACCCAATGTGAAAACGCCTTCACTCGCTGCCGCTGACATTTGGAGGCACAAATGATTTCAGGGGGAGGGCGCACCTGCTTCAGTCAAGAATCGTGTTCCCTCATGGTTCCTCTCCCCCGACTCCTGGCTCCCCCCACCCCGCCGCTGCTGCAGCACTTGGCGCGGGACAAACCCCGGTGATTACGGGTTCTGATTGAGTCCGTGAGAAGCGGGGCTGTTCCGGGTTCCGGGCCGCGCCTCCCTCTGATTGGATAATCTGTCCCGTCACGCAAGGCTTATCAGGTGACGTGACCCCGGGGTCACATGATCACAAGCTACGTGACGGCGTGTCGCTTCCGATCCCGCGCGCGACGCGACGCGAGCAGGTGTAGCGGGGACGGGGAGGCGGAAGCTGCAGTGTGGCCCCCCTGGTTCTGTGCGTCACGTGTGTGTGCGCATTTGCAACGGGTGGAGGAGTGTTGTTTTAGAACAGATGTCAGGGTCACAATCACGCAGGGCAAATCAGGAGGGTTGTGTCAAAAATGGGAAGTGAACGCGGTTTGGCAGATTTTGTAAAGGAAGGTGAGAATGACACCCAGGACATCACACTCACCCAGTGTCGCCCACCCTACCACACTGTTTCTCCGATCCTGGAACATCCCCTCCCCCACCCCTCCCTCCCACCCCACTACACCCTCCCTCCCACTCCGCCACACTCTCCCACCCCACCCTCCTTCCCATCACCCTCCCTCCCACCCCGCTACACCCCCTCCCACTCCGCCACACCCTCCCTCCCACCCCACCCTCCCTCCCACCCCGCTACACCCCCCTCTCACCCTGTCATGTTCAGTGTGACCCGCGCCGCCACTAAGACGGATGACTCTGGGTGGCTGAGCGAGCCCAGTCCGATTCCGACTCAATTCGTGTTTGGCAGCTTTTCAATCAAAGCCGCTTTCTGCTGTATCGGCTCATCAGAAAATGGGAAACTCCAACACAGCAAATTGCTTTTTGCGGCCGGCTCCCCTCTCGGGCTGAAATCCCTCGGTTTCCGTGTTCCCCACAGTCCCTCAAACTTCGACCACAATCCCAAAAATTATTCACATTTGTTGCACACCTGCTCCGTTGTGTTTCAACTGGGCTGAGGCCAGTCGATTCGTACCTGCTGGCTTTGGTATGGCGCTTGAGTCAAATTTGTACTCAGGTAGAAGTAAACTCACATCAATCGGATGTCGCAGGGGAGAATCCTAAAGGGAAGGGGCAAATGTTACGGCATCGGCACAAAAAAGTTGAAGGAGGGTCACAAAGAAGTCTTTGGTTCCACCTGACCAAATGCTAACACCGCTGCTGGCTGACTGAAATTTCAGTCATACCGAACAAGCAAACGAGTCACTGCGCACCTAGTCTGGATCTTCGCAGCACTGCGCACACCCAACCTGTCGTGGCACAGGCCACTATGCGACTTGTCACCCAGACAGCGGCCCGGTCGCGCATTCTAAAACTCACTGAATCCTGCAGGGGCCCTGGGTTCAGGCACACACCTGGGCCTCAAACGAGGACCTTACGTGTTAAATATCAAAGTTCATTTCTCTGTTTGATTCAGGGTCGTCGTTGAAGCACCGAGCGCTTACGTTGTGGCACCGACCGCTTGCGTTGTGGCTTGATGCGATGAGTGAGAGTGATGACAGTTGACAGGAGCAGATCGCCCCCGCGGCCTCCCCGTCAGCTTCTGTTCCCTTCGTTCAGCGTTCAGGCTGCAGTCTCAACTGGACACGGTTTGTGACCCACACAAGTGTGACGGAATGGGAGGAGGACACTTTCTAAAATTTTACACTGCAAATCTCAGCGCCATGTTGCACCTGGTTGAACGCACAAAAACCAATTGTGCCATTGGAGAAAATTCGGCCTCATGCATTCTGAAAAAAATGGGTTGGCGAACATGAACGTTTTGGTTGGTACAAATTTTCCTTGGTATTGACAAGCATCCTTTCAGCGCTCGCCACACTCCATCCTCACCCAAACGTCGCCAGACTCCGAAACTGCTTCGCTGGCAGTTCCCCCCCCCCCCCCGCAGACTCCAGCTCGGAGGGTCATTCTTCAGAATCAGATAACTTGTAATGTTTCTCTCTGACAAATTGGCGGATTTTTTCAGGCGCCATAAAAAAGCTCTGCGCCGGGTTGGAAAACACTGGGGTCCCGATGGACGGCTGTACAAATAGGATGAAATGAAGTGAACCGTTGTTCAGACTGCGCTATAACTCACGCCGCTGCAACATGCAGGGCGTCGGAGCCAGGACGCCGTCAGCTGAACAGGGCATCGAGGCCAGGACATCGGCTTCTCTACAGGGTGTGGAGGTCAAGGTGTTGACAGCTGACCAAGGTGTCAGGGCCAGGTTGCCATAAGCTAAACAGGGCATCGGTCCCAACACAGCATCGGTAGCTCCCCCAGGGTGTGGAGGTCAAGGTGCAGGCAGCCGAACAGTGTGTCAGGGTCAGGGGTCAGGGTGCCGACAGCTTACCAGTCCAGTGGACTCCAGAGCTGACACTCCCTGTAAACGCAAATGAACCCTCCACTCATTCAGGTCCGGTAAACCCCAACTCAACCTTCCTTCCACACCACAAAGACGCCTCAAGGGACCTTCAACACATCCCCCCTTTCTTAGTCTTCTTTGCGCCTCCCAAGCAAAAACACCTTTCTGGCCTTCCCCAGGCTGCCTTCCTTGACACAAGCCGTAGATATATTGGTAAAGCCCATCACCCATGCGTGCACACTGTACCGCTCCCGCCCCACCCGCTCCGACACCCTGACACCGAGACACTGTAGCCCGTAACTACACGAGTCCAATCTAGCGCCGGTTTACCGCTTGAGTAGCGCGCTGACGAATCTGCCGGCTCCCTCCCTACTCACAGCGCCGCCGTTCCCCTTGAGTCAACACACACTCTGAGATTCGGGGTGCTCAGGTGGGGGGGTTCAGCACTGGTCTTTTTGCTCACCTGAAAAGACAGAAAATGCGAAATCTTGGAGATCAATAAGTTATGGCTTGGGGGATGCAAAACGCTTTCATAATGGTTGACAACTCGTGTGCGTTTGTCGAAGGCCGCTTGAACAATGTTTGGTACAGTTTCATGAATTCACAGAAAAGTCCGGAGTCTTCCACAAGAGTCTTGCCCAACGGGTAAGCAAGTTGCCTGTCTTTTTTGGAGAGTGTGCCCACATATTGTGGGGGAACAATTCACCACCTTTTGTGCTAAAATGTAAACCTTTACCAACCTCGTTTCTTCTCCCAAACCACTTCCCAATGGGAGCTCTGCTGAACAACAGACCTGAAGACAGAACTGTAGGTTTGAATGTCAACACTTACAATTAAAAGGAAGACATTTGTGTGCTGACATTTTGTTGACACTTTTTCACTGTGATGTTCAAATCAAAACCATTGTATTTAGTATCTGTTTCCGCTTGTACCTGTGGAGCCCTGTGTGCAAGTTTCTTTCAATTGATGTCAGAATAATTTTCATGTGCACAACCTTCAGAGGAAGAACTTTCCAAACACACAAGTTTACTGACTCTCAGGGAAAACTCTTTTGAACAGTTTGGTGAGCCGAGTGCAGGAAGTTAACTTCATTTCAACTTGATGGCATTGACAAACAGACTCCACACACCTTTAGTGCCTCTTCCCCTTGTGTGGTGTATCATTTATGCTGTGCAATTGGAAACAAATTTCAAGAAGGTGCCCAATGTTGGGGGCACACCTGGTCAAACCTTCTCCATTTCATCAGCTGTAAAATGTGCACAAAGGTGAAGTGAAGGTCAATTTCAGCTTTTCATGATTTTCCAGTCTGTAAAAAATGGCATTTGGTAGCAAACAATATGATAAATGTTTCTTTTGAACAGATGTTCCATCACAAACTTGTGTTTTGCATTTCAATTTGACAAAAATACAAAATTGTGTGAGGCAATTTTGAACTCAGTGGATTCATTGCAGATGTTCCATTCAAACATGGCCAAGGCTGTTTACAAAAATGGTATTTGCACACATCTTTCAGATTCACTGTGGTAAAAAATATTTGTTTGCAATTATCACCAGACAATGAGTTGCAACAATGCAGTTTTTTGGGGGACTGAATTGGAGACATCAACAGTAATGTTGTGTTTCATTCAAGGACTGATGAATTCTGCCTCTGCTTTTCTTTTCTTTCAGTATTGGTGTGTGGACCAGGTTTCACTGGAGCAAACTGTGAGACAGACATTGATGACTGTCAACCCAATCCTTGTCAAAATAGTGGCACATGTACTGATGGTCCCATGTCATTCTCTTGTTCATGTCTGATTGGTTATTGTGGGGATCAATGTGAAAATGGTGTGGGATTTTTCCTTTCTGAATGTCAAATGTCAAATTCCCATTTGTTGTGCCATGCCTGTACTTTTTGTGTTTCTTCCAAGTGTGCCCATGCAGCATCATATGGACAGCACCACCAAGGTGGGTGGAAGGAGTTCCCCTCTACTACAACAACTTTGAAGAAGAAACAGAATCAGATTGTGTGGAACTGATCAATGGAGCCAAGTTGGTATCTGGTGGAAAGGTTTGTCACTTTTGTCATTTGCTGAAGTTGTTCAACTTGCCTGCCACGTGTTGTGCAATTCGTTGTTCAATGAAATGAAATTGCTTGAGATCTCTGTCAATGTTGCCAGCGAGAGAAAAGCACAACTGGTTGGTTCTGTGACATTCTTCATGCTTTGCTTCCTTTGTTCCTTCAGTCTTGTGGGTGTTTTCTGTTGTCAGGTAAACTAAAGTCTGGAGACTGTGAGAGGAAGCAGCCAATACACCATCATTCATGGCTCATTTCTGCCCTGTCTTGTATCTGGACACAGCTGTAACCCAGGAGGAGCCACTGTGGTCATGTGGCTGAAATATGTGGATTGTCCTTCAGGTGGCTTGCCCTTCAGGATTCTGGACAACGATATGAAGCTGTTTTTCTGGTGTGCCCCTGACCATGAGTAAGTCTTTTTCTAAAAAATAATAAAACTGACTCACCAGTGCAACTTTGAATCAAAAGAGTGACTGACAAAATTGCTCTTCCTTTATAGTTTCACAATTGTTGACCACAACAACAGATTCAAATTCTTAACATCAATGTCCCTCCCTGATTGGTTCCACCTCGTGTTTGTGGTTGAACGGATTGACAGCAGTGCTAATTGTGAGTTTTACATCAATGGTGTCGCACTACCTGCCCCTGCCTATGAATGGAGTGAGTATGACAGTATAGTCACCTCTGGTGCCATGTACATCGGGGCTGACAGTGATGGAGCAGGTCATGTGAGTATGATGGTGGATGAGCTGCTCATCTTCACACACCAGCTGAACCAGAGTGATGTGGAGATGCTTTATCAGTCCTACCCATGATGGAAGTAAGAGCAGAAAACATTTTTGGCTGTCCACAGATTTGTGATGATCTTTTTTTCAAAAAATGAACTCCTGGTAAAATACGTGTTTGAGAACAAGGGTCACACTGCCCATTTGCATTCAAAAGTAAACAACAAATAAATTTGAACTCATTTGAAAAAAACAAAACAAATAGATTTGCCAATCATTGTGCTTTGTTTGTGCTTTCTTATTTTGTGGCAGTGGGAACATCAATGCACTGCTGCAGTTTTAATGGTTTCTACATCATCAGAGCCACCGGGATTCTAAAAGTGGGAGTGTCTGGTGATGCCACGCACGACTGATTCAGCAGAAATGTACGCTGGAGTGACCCTTTCCTGTCATGGCTCCCTGACACTCAGAGGTGGCCTCACTCCATTCACCCCCCCGCCTGTTGTGTCCCTCGAACTACACCTCCTGGGGCATCTCCCTCCCTCCCCGGGGCATCTCGCTCCCTCCCCGGGCTAACTCCCACTGCCTTCCCCTCCGGACTCGCTCCGTGCAGCAAAATTGCCTTCATTCTCAGGCGCGTATCAATATTTGCGGACTCCAAATGAGTTTTCTCAAGGAAACCACCACCAGAGGGAAGTGGACCCGGGTCGCTCGTTGTTTGTGTTCATTCTGCGTGGAAATGGCCAGAAACATGTGACATGGGTGGTACACACACACTGTGGTAAATTTCCATGTGTGAAGCCCCCGTCTCACGCCATCAGTTTGATCTGTCTTTTTCACCACACTGTTTGAACTGAAGGACGAAGAGACTGAAGCCCCCAGCTTTATTCTGCTTCCTGTTTGGTTTGAAGTGTGGCCAAACCTGAGACAGGCCCCACCAACCCGATCGTGAATTTGATGGAGACTTTGTGGCCCCTTGGTAAAGTCTCGATCACCGACCAATTGGAGATTCTCACACTGGGCATATTTCTTGGAGTGTAGATGTGTGCAGATCTGGAGGACCTGGCTCCCCATGCATACTCCAATCTGGTTAGGCTTTGATACGAGTCCAAGTCAATGTGTGCGATGAAGGCTACTGATAAACGCACGACGAGGAGCTGTGGTTCCTGGGCTGCTTCAACTCACACGCGACATCGTTACAGGTCGATTTCGGATAATTCGAGTGCTCGTAATTCGAGTTTCACACAGTTCGAGCTTTTTTTCAAACAGGTTTGGACTGTATTCAGGCGAGTGTAAAAACACTGATCCAAACCATCTCCAAACATGTTTTCAACAAAATATTAAATTCTGCTGACCAATGCATTGGCTGTGTTGTCTCAAACGAATCCAGGGTGACCATGACGCCAGGGTCCTTGACCCCTTGTTTATGTAATGCCCCTGGGGCGTATTCAACGAAAACTGACGTGCTCAGAAGACACATGACTTTTGCACCTGCGGTCCTGAGTGAGTGGAGGGTTGCTCTGCGCATGCGCGGTCAGTGGCCTCGCCTCCACAATGTCGTGTCCCCACGGACGTCTGTTTATTGGCGCTGTAAGTTGATTAGGGAACCACAATAGCGCGGGCAGGGAGCAGCTCGACGCTGTTAGCGTTGATTGCCGGGGCCTATCATTGTACCGCGCCGCAGCCTCCGACATCATCTATTCGCCTGTTCGCAGCCAAGACCCTTGACAACTGCAATGGGCCTTAATCCAGTTTGGGAGACAGACGGGTCTCAGGGTGGGAAGAATCTGACAAAAATGAACTCGAGCTTGTTCCAAGCCGAGTCAATCAAAGCCAGATAAGGAAGCGTGTGGAGAGACAGAGGGAAAGAGAGAGAGAGAGGTGATGGGCGAGAGGGATGGACAACTGAGGCTGAGAGAGAGGCACAAAATTGGGGACGAGAAAGAGAGAAAGAGAGAGAGAGAAAGAAAGAGAGACAGAGAGAGACAGACAGAGAGAGAGAGACAGACAGACAGAGAGAGAGAGAGAGAAAGAGAGAAAGAGAGAGAGAGAGCAAGAGAGAGAGAGAGAGAGAGAGAGAGGGAGGGGAGGGAGGGAGGGGGAGGCAGGCAGGCAGACAGACAGACTGCGTTGGCTGACAAATCTTCAGACAGACAGACAGACACACACACACACACACACACAGACACAGCCACATGAGAGAACCCTATCCTAGCCCCACTGCCTCTGCAGCACGTGGTGGTCAGGTTTCTGTTCCCCGCGCCTCCCTCTCCCACAGTGCGCACTTCTCCCCTCTGTTCTCACGGATTCCTCACACAGCGCTCCCCCGCCATTTACAGATACACTTTTAAAGGCGTATTGGGTTCTTCGCACTGTGAAGAGAAAGTGCCGCTTCCGGTGCGTTGACGAAAGTGTGTCTAGATGCTTGAAAGCTGTCAGGGTCGTTCAAGTGTCACATGACCTGAATCTCCCCGTGTAAGGAATTGTCAGCTTTTTCAAATAAGTCTGAATGATCATTGACCCTGCAGGACAAACAACATCAACTTTGTATAGCAATTGGAATGTCACCAAATTCCACCCAATGTCACTTCCTTATCACAACCTCAAATCAGCGGCCTTTGCGGCACCTCGAGTCATGAGGGTGCAGACACACTGAAGAGTGACGCGCTGACGCATTGTGCTGCCCTGTCGTACTGTGGTATCACCCTATTGGGTCAGCACTGGGATGCAACAGCAGCCTCCATACAAACCCAATGGGGCGACACCACAACACGACGGGGCAGCACGACGCTGGTTGCTGCGTCGCTGGGAGTGTGTTCCCAGCCTAAACGTCTTCAGCTCAGCAGCTCTGCTCTGCGCTTTTCTTGACGACGCCTTCGTGCGAGCCGCGACAGCTGTTCTGCGTCTAAAGACTCTCAGCACCCTCCCTCCCTCCTCCCTCCCTTCGCAGGCAGAAATTGCCACTCAGCGTCTCCATGGTGACTCCCGCCTCCCCCGTCTCCTCACAGCTGATTTGGTAAAACATGAGGACGTTTGCGTCGGCCTTGTTTTGTGTGGGGGGGGGCGGGTTGAAGGATACGGCTCAACTTTGTGTTGCGTGCCTGGCCGCCTGACTGCCTGACTGACTGATTTTCTGACTGATGAACTGGCTTTCTAACTGCCTGTTTCTGAAACACCCACACACATACAGACACACACTTACACACACGTGTGATACACACACACACACACACTTACACACACACACACACACACACGCACAGTATGCCAAACTCCCAAGCGTGCTGCCCGGTCCGTCAGTCCAAACATCTTCCCAGCGTCTCGCCATAAATCTGCGGCTTTGCTTGAGGCCTGTGCCATGTCAGAGCATTGCACAACACTGCAGACCAATGATGTACTCCACCTGAGAACGCCTCACTCACAGCATCCAAGGGCTGCACGGCTGGGTGGGTAGGTGGGTGCCCAGACAGTGTGAAATAACTGTCTTTACCTCGTAAACTGCAGCAGATAAGCGGAGTGCTTCCTCTGAGCCATTCATCACTCGAACCTGTCTGAGCGGCGAGGAAGGGTGAGCACCATCTCACTTCACATCAGATTTGGTGATGCACCGAGTCCCCTTTCCATGGTTCAGCTCAGCTGGATGTGTTGCTTTGTGGTGTGTCCCTGTCGCTGTCCCTTTCCCTGACATAGTGACCAGTCCCCGTAGCCCCACCCTCCTATTTCGTGGTTTCAGGTGCAAATGTTCAATTTCTTGTAAATTAGAACTGGACTCTCTGCTGGTTGGATCGCAGCCCTGTTCCTCCCTTCCTCTCTTGCACGAAATCCTCTTCATTCTGGCGCAACATTTTATCTCCAAGAGAACGGATCTTAGTTGGGATAAGTGACGGCCAGGCAAACCCTGGATGCACCCTCCTCCCCCCCCACCGCCATGGCTGACCTCTTCACACTCGCCGCGCCCCTTCCGCTCGACTTACCGCGTCACGTGACGCCGTGATGAACGAGACGCGACGCGCCGATAACGAGGCGCGCGCCCTGAGTGACAGCGCCTCTGATTGGCTGTTAACCCGCGCCCAGCCGCGCATGTCCGTGTCAAACAACCAATAAATATCCAGACTCGCTGCGGCCGCGGGGCGGTGGCCGTCAATGTGTCGGTACGGACCAAGTGAGCAGGAAGTTGGGTCCCACCGTCAAAAAGAACGAACAATTCTCCAGAGAAGGAGCCAGAGAAGGAGCCAGGGAGGGAAGGCCACCTCTCCTGGGACCGAAAAAATATTGAATCTCCAATTTGCATGTCACCTGAATTGTGCGACTTTGTCCGTTTCTTGAGTGCAATGCTTTCCAGTTACTGCACCCGAAAGGGGTCCGCCCCTGGATCAAACCCTGGTTCTCTATGCCCTGTCTGAGCGAGAACTGACCCTTTGATTCCAGCATTGCTGTGCCCATGAGGAAAACGTCTGGGCCTCTCTCCGTACTGATGGTCAGGGATGAATTCATGAATGAATAAATGGATGAATGGAAAAGTGAATGAATGAACTGAGGATTAAATGCAGATCCACCAGAGTCACGAACGCTGCTGTGGACTTGGTCTTTTGTGTCAACGTGGAAAATGGTAAGAAATGGGCGCAGATGGGAGACTCGCGTTTCAAGCGAAGATGCAGGGGAGTTGTGGGAGTTGGTTTGTCAATGGAAGGCTTTGGCTTTGACTTCGAACCAGCACGTGTCGACTGTTTCACACTGGATGTGACAGGTGTTGAGTCAGTAGGCGTGGTGTCCCTGATTCAACGCACTCCTCATTCCGTTTCAGGTGGAACCAAGGTGCGACGCATCCAGGATGGAACACCCCTCGTCCTTTTGTCCCTCTTCCGGGACAAAACATCAGAGGAGTCCAAAAACGCTTCCTCTGGTTTCTTCCATCAAAGGCCAGAACCCAGTTTTTGCAGAATCTTTGTGCGGACCAAGATGAGGGTTTGAAGACTGAGCCTGAGTGGGTCCGACACTCGCTGGAGGAAGGCTCAATCTGTCAACAACAGATCTCGTGGAAAATTTGCAAGTTGCATAAGACAATGCAGACTTGGGAGGGAATGGTAGGGCAAGGCCCTGCGTGCGCATGATGGTGTGATCATAAATTTTTTGTCAAAGATGGGGACAGTTGGTCTTGCTTGACCCCTGGATCCACAAGACAAATCTGTATCGCAGGAAAAAAAAGCAGATTTTATGCGTGTGGCTCTGGCTGGGTTTAGCGTATTGATCAGGTTTCTAAGAAAAGCCCATCGCTTTTTAATGCACAGATAATCCCGCATGAAAGCGAGCATCCATTTGGGGAGATTTGTGCGGCTCGTCCTGCGTGAATTGTGTCGTATTTCTCCTTTGAAATGACAACGCAGAAGACAGCGTTTTGAACACAACAAAGCGTCAGAACCACAGACCGTGTTTTAACCTATTTTACCAAGGCCTGATGCAGGGGCGGCACCTATCTGGGCCAGGGGCTTTGGTCTCACCTGACTCCACCCATTTGCTTCTCGCATTGGCGCAAATAACTTCTCACAAGCGAATTATCTTGGGTGGGGCAATCGTCATCCAGTCATCCTCGCGTGAATGTTGGCTTTCCAAGTGTCATGTGGGTTTCCTTTTCGCAATCAAGAGAGGGCCTTTCACAGAAGGTGCGATGCCTGGCCACAAAAGCCAACAAACCAATGTCATGACCTATTTCATGGTATTCAGTGTTTTTCTATTGGACAAAAAACAGCTTTGGCCTTTTTCACGCTGGAGTTATGCATTCTGATCCTGTGGATCTGAAGGCTTGTGTGGAGTGGGGACGCAAAGCCCATTTCAGAGGGAAAGCGTCATGCACTGCCTCCCAGCATGAGCAATGGCCATTGCATCGCGTGGACAACACTGTGGCATAAGACTTGAACTGAAACGCCACTCATGTGCATCCTACCACTGGTCGGAAAGCTGTGCCCATTGAACTACACACACAGATACTCAATCCAACCACAACGCATCCGATGTGAAACAATCTGATTAACACAGAGACACACGACTGGCGCACCAATGCAACGCAGGGCTCATTGACCTGCGCACGTTTGACGCTCCCAGCGTGAACAGGCGCGCCCCTTCACGACGAAGGTTTCTGAGTGAAAGGAGCGGTGGCTCCCCCCCGCACCCCGCGCTCTGGACAAAAGGAGCCATTTGGAGGTTTGTGGCGGGAGCCCGGGAGCGGAATAAGCAATCTCTCGCCCTGTGATGTGACAATAGGAGCCCATTCATATCCAGAGCTTCTGTGCCAAGAGGAGAGCGAGGAAGTGGCGCTCAGAGGGGCCACGGCGGGTGCGTTTTGCGCAGCGGGGGCCGGGGGGGGGGCAAGGGAACGTGGGAGAGCATCGGGTGGCGTAGTTTGGTGGAAAACGTTGCAGTGTGGCGTGTTGTGTGTGTGTGTGTGTGTGTGTGTGAGAGAGACAAAGAGAGAGAGAGAGAGAGAGAGAGAGAGAGAGAGAGAGAAGTGGCGTGACACGGTGTGACATGTGCCACGCCGGGTTTGACGTCGGTCGAGGTGACGTAGCACTTGCACAACCTTGCTATTGACTTCGTGCATGACGCAAGGAGTGTGAATCAGGCAGAGCAGAGCAGGTGGAGCGGGACGCGTGTGGCTCCGAACCCACGTCTTTCTGGCGCGCTTCGTGTACCGTCAGGCACGTGAACGCTGGATCCTTCTCTCATCACGTGAGCCCGAATTGGTTTGTGCAACAAATGGACAATTGCATTGCAACAGTGCGTGACGCACCAGAAGCTTTGGTTCAATGGACCGAAACCACTTGGCTTGGGCTCCTCCGGCCCAACATCCCATTCTCTTGCATCTTCAACTCTCCCCAAATCTTTCAAAGTTTAGCTCTGCAGGGTGTTCCCCCACCTCACTTGTAGCCATTCACTCGGTCTGGGTTGGGCCCTCTCCCCTGGATCCGCCCCCGTCCCGACCCCTCCCCCGCAGCAAAGCGCTGATTCTCGGCGATTCCCGGTGTCAGCCTCTTGTCTTGAGGAAGCGCGCTGCATCCCCCGCCCGGCGAGGAGCCGCGAGCTTTAGGGCTCTCCTGGTCCCCATTCGTATGCAACACCAAACATCAAACGTTCTGTCATTCACCCCTCGCCCATAAACCTCGTGCTATCTCGCTTTCCAATACACTGCCTTTCCTCAATCTCGGCTCCCGATTTATGCCTCGCTGTCTGTGCGGCGGACCAGGGACCGGTGGGTGGTGGCTGCGGCGGGTCCAGGTGAAGATGAGGGGGCCAGCAAAGGGGGGGGGTGTTGGGGTTTTGACACTGGGTGATGCGCGGTCGTTTTGTTTGGGGCTGACGTAAAAACATACACCATTGGGTTGAATGTTAAATTTTGACGCTGACGCCAAAAAAGCAACTGCGCGTCACCAATGGGAAAACCCTGTCTTGGTCCTCGCACACCTGTTTCCCCAAAGTGAAAAGTATAGAAAGGGGCAGCCGAAACAACCCTGTTGAAAGAACGTCACATTGGATAGCTTTCTAATTTTGCAACTCGAAGGATTGATTTGGGATTTGCGGTCGGAACTCGGTCGGAACCAGTTGAGGTTCGCGGTGCGTGTTCTGGATCCGGGTGAGCGTCCATTGGATGGATGGAGACGGCGGAGAAGGAAAGAGGATCGCATCTTAATTGGGAGTCCACACCTCAAGTGCTGCCCCACAATACACCAGTTGCGTTTTGGGTTGGGTCTGCAAGTCTAGCTAGGCTCAGCTGACTCCGCCGAAACAGTGCGTGTTGACTTCTGCAATGACGTGGCACACCAAGTGTGAACCAGCTTCTTCAGGAAGAGCATCCTTTCCTGCAACAGACGGTTCCTGCATCAACAATATGGAGCTGCAATTCCAGTGAAACAAAGTAAAATTTGTTTCGTTTCACGGGAGTCGTTTGAGGTCAACGTTTCAGCCGCAAAGCCTGACGCATTTTTCCCAAGAGAAATAGTGCGTTTTCTGTGCGTTAGGCTGCACCTGACCGTTCTTCCAGTCCTTGACACGCACGAACTGAGTGTGTGGTGAGCCCAGCTTACTAGAACAGAAATAGCTGAGATGAGCCGTGTAAAAGTAATGTGAAATAACTCAGACACGATGCCAAGGTAATTTGGGTAACATGTCAACCAAGAATGACAAGGAGTAACCCACCCCTGCTGCCTTGGACCTGCTCATTGCATCAGTGGACCCACTTCTGCACCCCCAGATCATCCATCGCACTCATGGACCCACCCCTGCAGCTCTGGACACATCTCTGCACCCCTGGGCAGACTCCTGAACCCTTGGACATCTCTGCACCCCTGCACCCACCCCTGCACCCACCCCTGTACCCACCACTGCACCTACCCGCTGCACCTATGAACCCGACGCCTGCACCCCTGGAGCCACCCTGCGGCCTCCTGCAGCGGAAGACCTTGGGAAGGTGAGCGGAGGTGTCCGGCTCCTATCTGCGCGGATCGGTGCGCAGCCGCCTCGTGTGTATGCAGATCAGCCGCAGATCAGCCGCAGATGACGCGTGGATTGGCGCGGTGCGGCGTGGACAGGAGGGTGCGGCGGGGGATGGGAGGGGGCGGGGATGGGAAAGGGCGGCAGGGAGGGGAGGGGGCGGCGGGGATGGGGGGGGGGCGGCGGGGGCGGGAGGGGACGGCAGGGGGGGGGCGCTGTCCGCAACAGGCAGGTCAAGTTGTCCCACCCGTGGCTCACACTCACAGAAGATCAAAGTCAACGATCCGTGGTTCTTACTCACAGAAGATCACTGAGAATTTGAAGCAGAACAATGGTCTCACTGTGAGGCTCGAGGATTTGGAGAGATCCCTGGGTGACACTGTTGGCACGCGAGTCCCAAGGCCAAAGAAGTAGCAACCCTCCTGGTCCACCCCCATGATGCTGCCATAGTTTGTCAAGCCTTCTTCGATGGAGGTGTTCCACAGAGGGTACTCCTTCCTGCCTGTGCCTGACGCGCACGCCTCTCCACCACAACGGAGATGTTGAACACAACCTGAATGTGTGTGTGTGTGTGTGTGTGTGTGTGTGTGTGTGTGTCTGTGTGTGTCTGTGTGTGTCTGTGTGTGTGTCCGGTGCCCAAATTGACAGATCGGGGGCACAACCTCCAAGTGGCCTCAAATTTCTGTTCACCACTGGTTGTACTCATGGCATCTGGTGTTCTGTGTCTGTGCAGCTGATCTGGCATATTTGGGCATGGTGCAGACTGGTCCGATCTCCCGAGCACGGCACCCCGGGTTGCGCGGCGGCGGCGCACGGAGGTGGCGCGGCGGGCGGCGCGGCGGACGGCGCTCCCTGCATCCCAACAGCGCCGTTGTTATTCCGCGGGCCCGGCCGGTTCCAAGGGCATCTAATCCAGGAAATTGAGCTCTGCGCGGAGATTCTCTAATGTCGCTATTGTCCGCGCTGGACCCCATTGGAAACACACACGTCTCACCGGGGCGGATCCAGGGGTGGTGCAGGAGCAGCCGCAGTAGATCCAGGGACAGAGCTGCACAGGGTCTGGAAACAGCGGTAAGTCCATGCAGGGTCCTGGAATGGTCCAATGGCAATTCCTGGACCAGATCCAGAGGTGAGATCCCCAAAAAGTTGCGCAGGACAAGGGTTGGATCCACGGTCAGAATCATCTCGACCGCTTTTTATAGGTCCGCCCCTGGACCCGACCGAAACGTGCAGCCAACCTTTCCTCGGGGAGTCTTTGTGTGCTGCATTGGAAGTTGGCGGGGAGGAGATAGGGTGGTGAATAGGGCGGTTTCTGTGGGGAGTTCACAGATCAGGGCAGGAATCCAGATGTGTGTGGGATATGCGTTCCACGCATGTTGATTCCTGCAGGGCGGAGGACCTACATTTTTGGTGTGGTTTTTTGTAGCTTCCATGTTCAGGTGAGTTCCACGCACCCAAATGGACTTCGTATTTGGACAGTAAAAATGTTGACAGCTCATCCTTCCTCACAGGGTTGGTCCACCTGATCTTGGATCCTACCCTGGAAAACTTTTGACCACTTCCCATCAACGAAGGTTCGACCACAGAAGAAGCCTGGTTCTGAACAAATATTTGTACGTGTTGCATTCAACACAATAACTGTTGTGCAAGTGTACAAATATTTGGACTCGTGACACATTGTTATTTTTCTCTGTTCGATCTGTATCCTCTCCAGCCAACTTCCTGAGCAGGGTGAGCAGCTCGCAACTCTCGTTCGTGACGAGATCTCGCGCGCTGCTCGGGGATGATTCGTCACGTGTCGGACGAGACTCGCGAGATGTGACCCACTTCCGCGCAACACCCATTGTTCTCGTGCTCTTCCTCTCTCCATTCTTGGTCTTTGTTTCCAAACTGGGAAAATTCTGCCAGAGTCTGTGACGGACTTCGAGCCTTGGAGTGACTTTTTCTGGGACGCGTGTGAGCTGATCAGGATTTGAGTCACGAGTCTGGAGCGAAGCTGGAAAAGGAAATGTCGCGTCCATGTTCTTTCAAGATCAAGGAATGATTTTGTGACGCAAACTTCTCCACGAGCTCCACAAATATAATTCCAGTGTTTTGTTCTGCACGTATCTACATTTCACTTTTCAGAAAAAGGCCATGTCGAAGTTGCCTGTTGAGTCGGAACTATTCTTGAAACGAGGATGTCTCACAGTGTCATACAAACAACGTCAACACTGGACTGCAGCAGCAGGTGCCACCATTGTTAGTTCACCAGAGCGGACGTTCAGCGGGACTCTGTGAGGAAGGTGAGGGTCTCGTGGCTCCCCACAGAGCCTTC
>JAAUXT010007057.1_pt1 | contig 17150 bp, 20 predicted proteins | sample 7278171 | NCBI WGS metagenome assembly JAAUXT01 (sample SAMN14350112, study PRJNA611818) | marine sediment metagenome | isolation source: surface marine sediment (1.8m) | place: French Polynesia: Moorea | collected 2018-08
CCTCCCCTAGCCCGGTGTGCTCCCCCCCCCTCCCTCTCCCGCGCCCTCCACCTGATTCACAAACAGGGTAACGATTCCCCACCTACCACCCCTGCCCCTTTTGAACATTTGCCGCCCCCCCCCCAGAAGTGGTCCTAACCTTGGGACCACTTTTTGGAAAAAGTTGCCAAATTGCCATATCTTGCTTCTCACCAAAAATTGGACTGTTTTTGCGCAGTATTAAGCGTGCTGTGGCCACCGGATAATGTCATTTGCCTATCAATTCAATAGAAAAGATGTTTGTTTTTGGCCCATATCTCGGAAACCAAGCACTTTGCCAGAATGTGGGAAGTTGAAGGCATTTATGAACTGCGAACATTTTTATGGGACCACACGCTTTTTATGCGTAGCATTCTTGTTATATTTCGATATTTTTATTTGGAGGAGCCATTCCAGAGCTATGGTCATAAATACCGAAGGATTTCAAGTTTTTTTTGAGCAAGAAGGACCTGAACCTTGTGAGTGGCCAAACTCATCACCAGAAAATCTTGAAATTTTTCTCTTTTACTTTTGTGAGTATTGTTGGTGCACACTTGATGGGCCATAAGAGTTTTGGAAGCTTTTTTTATTGTTATCATTTGGGTGGTACAGAATCCAGCTGGTATTTTGCGCAAAAAAGCAACCGGAATAGGCAACCCAAAAGAGCGACCGGAATGTTCAAATCACGGCGAGTCCCAGGTGTCACCAAACGACGATTTGCCACGAACTGTGTGATACCCCAATGGGTTAGTCCAAAAACGTAAATTTTTAATGCAGCTGGCAGTTCTCGAGGAGAAACCAGAGCCGAAACCCGTGAGAAAGGCTGCAGCAAAACCATCAGTCCCTCCGGCTCAAGCTGAGCCGCCCAAACCCCAGGCCGTTACGGCAGTGAAAGGTACCATGTCTAGGGTGTTTCCGAGATGAGCAGTGTGGTGCAATGTTCGGTACATATCGTGCACTTCCCAGAGGTTGTGACGCGCACGAACATTTCTTGCTGTGGTTTGTTTGGATATGAATAGCGTTTCCTTCGTTTGTGTTTCAAGATTCTGCTTTTTCTTCAGATTCTGGTCGCGTTTGGTTTTTGTGTGCTTTTTTCCTGTTGTCCACATGTTGTTGAGGATGACCACGTCACCTAATCATGCCTTGTTCTGTGATTTTGTTTCAGACTTCCTGCTTCATTTTCTTGTCTCATTTTCCGGTTGTGATGCTGTTGTCTGGTGTGATGTTAGAGCTTTCTAGACGAGACAAAAGCATCCGCCTCGCCTTTTTGCTGTGCCATCCGTGTTTTCAACTTTATTCGAACGCGTGATGTTGTTGACCTGGTCTGTTGTTAGCGCAAGCTTGTTTCTCGCAACGTTGTCAGTGTCTGTGACATGAAGAAACGTTTCATTATTCAGTTGAATCAGCTGTATTTCATGCTGCCACGTAGAGACGCAACTGTTGTGGCTACAAACTTGCGCGACACTTTTTTCCTTTCCGCTTCTGTTTTTGGCTTGAAATCTTGTGTGTTGTAGTTTATCTGGACTTTACCTTGTTTGTCGTTTTAGCTGTCAGTACTAAATGCAAATTCAACTCCTGGGGCCAAGGAGGTTTCCCAAGGGGTGAAGGAGGCTGCCGCAACACCGCGAAGTATTCCGGCTCCTGGGGGTATCCCACGCTCAAGCCTGCCGACCCCAGGTCGAAGTACCCAAGCACCTTCAGGGCTTCCCACCCCAAGTCGTGGCATACCAGTTCCAGGGTCAGGCCTCCAGACCCCATCAGCGGGAAAACCTCCTCCCCGCGTGGCGAGCATGGAAGACATTGCCAAGAGCCAAAAGAAACTGCATCAACAAAAACGTTTGTCCATGTCGGGACTCAAACCACCGTCAAGTGTTGCGAAGAGTGAGTATTTGATTTTACGATGTACAGCTGTGTCCACATCCAACGGCTGTTTCACGTCTGCATTGCTTCCTCGTTTCAAACGGACGCTGCTTTGCCAACAATTCTCTCGGTCCACCTTGACAGTCTTTGCTGGTTAACGAGCATGTGGGCCTGCAATGGACAAAAATAGGCACTGAGTGGGGAAACCTTTGAAAATGGTGTTGCCCACTAACACTGATATACTTTCATGTTTCTGTGTTTAGCATCAGTTTTAGCGAAGGAACGGAAAATTTTGGAAGGTCGAGTCGGTGCATTGCGAAAAACTAAAGTAGTGACAACAACTTACTTGCCTAGTGGTGAAGGTAACTCCTAACTACTCTGGATCGTGTCTTTTTGTTGTACATCCGTAGAGTGCAGTTCTCTTCAGTCTCTCATTTGTTGTTCTCTTGTTTTCTGCTTTTGCGTTCAGTTTTTTCTTTGTCCAGGCGACAGACATTTGGCGATCCTGTTTTGCCAAAAAACATTCATACATTCATCCTGAAGACGTCGGGTTCGGTCAGATCACACGTCGAACTGTTAGATATCTACGACTGAAGACTTTCGCATGCACTTGTCTCGTATTCGGAATTGCAGTCAGACTAATTTGTAGATTCAGCCAAAAGATTTTCAGGCCAAACTTCACACATTGTGGCCTTTTCTCGATGGTTTTTGTAAGTACGAAGCTTCTGTCTCTGCAGCGAATGCTAAACACAGAAATATTGGAACCCAATTGGTCATTTCGTCAGAAGCTCGAGACTTTTATGTTGTGCACTGATTTCAGTTTCAAGTTCGTTCGTTGAACCTGTGTTGTTTTCTCTCACCGTTGTCATTTGTCATCGTTGACCAGTGACGATTTGACGATGGGAGTATTAGAACTCCCAAAACACAAAACAATCCAAAAATTATGCCGCAACAGTTATTCGTCGCTTCTGTTTGGCATCCGCAAGTGGAGTTTTTCGTTTCATTTCTTCGTTTCGACGTTTGCTGCACAAAATTCCTCAGAAGCAACAATTTTGAGAACACTTGACATGGAAAGTACTGTGTTTGCTTCTTTTCCCAGCAAAAGAGCACCCACAAGTTCAGTGCTTGAAGTGCTTTATCACGCGTGTTGAGCGACATTCAGCAGCTGAGTGTCTCAAAGACACGTGGTGATTCGAGTCGCGCTGTTGCTGCAGGCACGGAGAGTCTGGACAGCGGTGGCGGCTCCTCTGGCTCCGCGACGCCGGTGCAGACCAAAGAGGGAAGTCCCGCCACCGAGGTCGCCGCCGCTGCCGGCAAACTGAAGACGCCCGCTTCCAAACAGCCGGCAGCCAAACCAGCAGCGCAACCTGCAGCGCAGAAGAAAGAGGCCTTGTCCAAGGTGTGTGTCTCCTTTCTCAGAAAGTGGTGTCGAAAATGTCTTTCCTGGCCGTGTTTCATGTGTTTCAGGTTCATTGGAAGTTTTGAAACTTACAATGCGGCAACTGAGAAGCACACAGCGACTGTGCAGGTGTCTGAATTTGTTCACTTTCCAGGACTGCACGCTCTGAAAAATCTGTTGACTTCTGATTCAGGTGTCTGCAGCAGACATCAGTGACATGTCGACTTCGATGTCCGAGAAGATGCTGAACTTGGCTCAGCAGCAGGAGATGGAGGGACTGAAGGCGGAGATCAAAGATCTGGAGGAGAAGCTAGAAACGATCAAAGTCAAGCGCGCAGAAGACAAGACGAAACTGAAGGAGTTCGAAAAAGCCAAAATACAGTTGCAACAGGTACTTGGCTTTTTCTTATATTGTCTTGTCATTGGGATTCTCTGTTTCACAGAAATGCTGTTCATGTGTGTTTGCCTTCACCTTTCCAGCTGCAAGAGTACAAGGCGAACATGCAAGAAAATCAAACTAGGCTGCAACGGGAGCTTCAAGGTGCCAAGAAGGTAACACCACACACAATTGCTGGTGAAAATCTTGTCAAATGCGTGACGCTTCTCTTTTCTGGGTCACAAGAGCTTTGTTTTTCTCGACTGTGTAGGAAGCGAAGGACAAGATAGAAGAATATGAGCGCTACAAGGAAGAAATGTCTGACGTAGCAGAAACAGTGGAAATTGCGACACTTGACAAGGAAATGGCAGAAGAAAAGGTACGAGTCACTCTTCGGGAAAGAACTTTTCCGATTTCCCAGCACACAGAGTCCTGCGGCAATGCGCTTGGTGAACAGCGCAGGAGGAAAGCACTTGAAACAAAGACATGTTTGCGTGAGAAACTTGATGGCGGAAGGGAGCGTTTCGCAGTTTATTTGAACCACATGTGTTGAAAATTGTTGGCATGGTCACTGCGCAGGCGGAGGCGCTGCAGGTTGAAGTGGATCAGCTCAAGGAGAAGCTGGAGGAAGTGACGCTCGACCTGCAGATCATCAAGGAGGAGGCGCAGCAGGTGGGAACGGAAGGCGGCGCCTCCTCCTACCAAGTGAAGCAGCTCGAGCAGCAGCACGAGCGTCTCAAGGAGGCCCTCGTCAAGTGAGTGATTACTTTCTCGACTATGGTTGTTCATCTTCAGTCGAAAAATATGTGCGGTCACTGAGGCGTGGGAACAGACTGCTACACAACCACAAATGCTGCATGATGAAGTTGCTGATTCTGATTTTATAATGATATAGTGGGTTTTCGGGCCAAAAAACTTTGAAGCTCTCCGGTTCTATGTGGCCAGATTGAAGCTTCAACGGTTTTGGGCTTGTTGTGTGATCCACTTGTTGGGTATTCTGACAGCATTTTCCCACAGTTCTGTCGTCTCCGAACTTCCAGCAATTGACGTTGATGGCGTCGTCCTCACGTCATGGTTTATCTCGCAGGATGCGCGACTTGTCAAACCACGAGAAGAACGAGGCTGCAAAGCTGAACAAGCAAGTGGACAAACTCAACAACGACATGAACAACCTGCAGAAGGACAAAGAACGGCTGGAGGGCGAAGTGACGCAGTTGCAGGAGAAGATGATCGATCTTCAGGAACAGGTGGGTGTCAAGGACCAGGACTTTTTTGTTTGCCTGGTACTCATCCTTCCGTTTTCGTGTCACTTTGCTGACTTTCTCCTCAATTCAGGTTGATGCAGCTCAGGGCGCTGAACAAATGGTGGAGGCTCTCACTGAAAAAACCTTGGAACTGGAAGAAAGAGTGAATGAACTGCAAGAAGAGAAGAGTGATTTGGTAAGCACATCCAGTAGATATATCTATGACTTCTTGTAGTTGGTGGTCATCCCAAAAAAGGTTTGATATAATATTAAAAGCGCGTTTGCAAATGCTGTTCTCTCTCCACTGGTTGGCAGGAAGCGTTGTGCGAAATGAACGACGAGCTGCAGGAGACGGCGCGGGAGACGGACCTCGAGCTGCGGGAGGAAATCGACCTCGCGAACGGCAGAGCGAACGAGGCCAATCGCAAGATGGAGGCGTTCCAGGAGAGCATGGCTGACTACGAGACAACCATCGCCAAGTTCAGGGAGCTCGTGTCCCAGCTGCAGGTGCGCCGGCGTATTCATTTGGCGCAAACTCTACTTTAGATGGTACATTGCCGTAAATGTGTGATCATGTTTCAGGAACAAAACAGAGATCTTCGGGCAAAACAAGAGTTTGGAACGACGAAGGCCGAAACTCCTCAGATTGAAATGTTCGACTTCAAATCAAAGTTTGCGGAAACCAAGGCTCATGCTAAGGTAACAATGGTTGAAGAAGGTGCTGAGTTTTTTTGCACATTCGGGTGCAGTGAAACAAAATAATCGCAGGAGCTTTTGGCTCTCGCGTTCCGACAGGCGATTGATATGGAGCTGCGGAAGCTGGACGTGACGCAGGCAAATATGCACGTGAGCTTTCTGCGCTCCTTCATGCCCGACAACTTCCTCAGGAGGGGAGGTCAGTGACAACTCGCAAGGAAGACTTGAATTAGATGACTGATTGGAGTGCGTGAAGGAGGGAAAACGTGTTCTCTTGCCCACAGGTGACCACGATGCTGTGCTGGTTCTACTGTTGCTGCCCAGGCTGATCGCAAAAATTGAGCTGCTTATTTCTCAGTGCAGAGAAAAGGTAGTGTTGTTACCACAAAGTCAGTGTTTCAGGTCCCTGATTTTCCAGTCGTTTGTTACCTTTTCAACTGCTTTTCAGTTTGACGTCCCAGAGACTCTGGAGAGGAATCAAGTGATAAAATCTCACGCCAGTGATGCCTTCAGTTTCTGCAACAGCCTGATACATTCGCTCTGTGTCCTGCAAGGATGTCTGAAGCAGTACGAAAGGTACACGCTACCGCACCACTCAAGGAAGGTTTTTGTGTGAGTGATGCATTCAATTTGCTGCACAGTGAGAATTTCTGCTTGCTTTGCAGTGCTCTCAACACGTGCAGCGTGGAATTGCTGCTGAAAGTTGGGACCTTGCTGCCCGAGCTGGCCGTTCATGAGAAGACTGTCGATCACTTCATTGAACTTCTGCGAAAAGATCAGCTGGACGAGAACACCTCGACAGACCCCCTGGAGAAATCGATCAGCTACTTCCAGGTGGGTCACCTGCGGTTCAATCTGTGCCGACAATCCTTGTTGTTTTGTGGAAATGCACATTGTGTTTCTTTTGTGTTCAGGTTCTCTACAGCGTCCATCTGGCGAGTGAGAAGATAAACAGCACGGCGCTTATGTCCGACCAAACACGAGTCGTTCTCGCGGGGTGTGACTGCGTCGCCCTCGACGTCTCGAGACTCAAACTCGCCCTCAACGTAAGTGGTTATTTTTGTGGCCGCTTGTGACGTGGTCACAAAGACAACAAGAGCACTGTGCTCAAGTGTTGTCGTCTGGTCTCGTGGTCTCGGAACACGATCAGATGTTTGACGTCGCTGTGTTGCAGCCTGGGCAAGAAATGACCGACATCTCCATTGTTCTGCGCGATTTGGAGAACTTCAACAATGACATCAAAGTGGCTGCGAGAAAGGTGAGCGTGTTGCACGTTGATTTTCGTTTCGATGTGCCTATGTTGAGGAGCTAACAACAGTTGTGGGACGAATATTGAATCTCTGCAGATAAAGAGAAGAGTTCCCGTGCAGCAGGGAGACGTCCCGACGACTCCACTGTCAATCAGCAAAGAAGTGAGACAAACACAACGATTGTTTGAGCAACAGCAGGAAAGAGAAAAACACAAACACGTTCAGGACCAACGAGCTCACTTCAACTTTGCAGATCCAGGACGAACTGCAGGCGAGTGTGGAGGCTTTAGGAACTGTGGTGAAAGCACTGAAGCGAACAGGAACTGCGGCCATGACGCAGGCCGCGCTTATCACAGGCAAGTTCATTTCTGCCTCTGTCGTGCCTGGATATCATTGACAAGGTGAGCTCACTGCGGAGCTCACGTTTCAGTGGATTCGATACAGTTGTGACGATGGTTTGGCATTCCTTTGTTGTGTGAACAACAATGGCACCATTGCATTGCTTTTCGTGCGAATAGTTTTGTGTTGTGAATCGGTATTTGCGCACCACTCCGTGATGATTTCGTGACAATATAAACGCGAATCTTCTGCAGTTTATTTTGTCGTTGCTGTTTGACCAGTGAATTTGTGATTCCACCGTCACAGGAACATCCAGTGATCCAGATGACAAAGAATCTGGTTGGTAATTTCACCTTCATGCTTGCCATGTCAGTGTAGTCCAAAACTTGCCACAGTGGATTGCAAGTGTTTTGATCATTTGTAGATCCTCAATTTTGTCCAGGCAAAATTGTTTGAGAAACAAATTGAGAACTCAAGTTGTACTGTGGAGAGTTTTCGTCCGTTTTCTGTTTCTTTTGTTTACTTGTTTTTCTTTGGTTGTTTTTTTCTTTCGTCTGGACTTTGCTCCCAGTCCTGTTGTGAGAAAACTTGAACTTGCCCATCAACTGCATGACAGCCCAGCAGCTGCTTCATTGCTTTTCAGTGTCAGGGCATCCAACACAAACGTTCATCTTTCGTTGAATCATACACATCTAACCAGTTTCTTCCAGCAGCTTGTCTTCCTGTAGCACTTTTCTGATGTAAAGGTCTTTGTGTACCTGCGCTGAACTGACTCGCTGGAAGCTGTTCTTCCCGACTGACCAATACACCAGGCAGTTTTTCTTTGAAAGACCGAAAGTTTCACTTTCCGGATCAGACGGACACTGACAAGAGATTGACCTTGCATTTGTAGAACAAGAATCAGTTTGGTTTCAACTCTGGAAATAGATGAGTTCAGCATGCGTTGTTGTTTCAAAGAAGTGTAATCTCTAGAATAGTTTTGATTTCTTTGTGAGTCAGGCAACTGGTCTCAGACAACGACGTTCAACCTTGACGTGGATCTTTCATGGAAATCTATTCAGAATGTATTTGTCTGCGTACACTGAAGCTCAAAACTCGACGTTTGTTGACGTCTTCCAAATGTTCAAGATCGTTGTGATTATTTCAGACGGTCAGGGTCTATCAGGCAAGAAGTTGGACGAGCTCGCCACAAAAGCGTCGGAGACTGTGTACGGCAAAGGCAACAAGTATGGCGAGAGCATGAGGTGCGCTTTCACAACATCCACAAGACATTTGACATTTTGCTGCAATATCGACAGGACAATTGACATGGTTTCAACCTTTTTTTTGTCAAAACAGGAAATCACTGACTGAGGTGTCCAACACGGTGAAGAAAATTGCCGTTGCGATGGAGAACGGAGAATACGACTACGACGGCACTCAGGAGAAGGTGGTGAGTGGAACAGAGCGAGCGTGCGCGCGCACATACACACACACACACACACACACACACACACACACACACACACACACTCTGACATGGCGGGAAAGCTGAAGGAATGCGAGAGACTTGAGCAGCAAATACCGGTCCAGCTTTGTTGAGATAGATTCTGTCAATTATTCTTTTTTCAGGGTTTTGCAGAAAGGTATCGCTTCCCAAAATCTGAAATTTTTGTGTGTGGATGGATGGGAATTTTAGACAGTCCACACATTTACAAGAATTTTAGTGTTTCTAGAAGTGCGCAAAAATGTCCATGACTTGTCAAAACATGAACAATCATTGTAAACAAGATATTCAGCTTGTTTCTGTCATGTTTTGCTGTCTGGTGTCAGCCCACTCTGACCGTGATTTCCTGCGCAAAATGAATGTTGGCCAAGGCGAAGATCAGTAGATTTTATTGATCTGAGATACAACAGCGAGAATTTGTTGATCTTGTGCCACACGTGTTGAAATCAACTTCACCTTTTATTCGTAAGAACGTTCTAGCTTTGGGAACTGGTTGAGAACAAAATGGCAGGAGCACTGCCAGATTTTGTTGGTTCTTCGGAACAGTTCTGTTTTTGCAAAAGGAATTTTTCTTTCAGTTACTAGCAAAATCGTGTGTCAAAAATGTCCAACGAGACACTTTGAGTTGGTTTTCATGTGCTTCCAAAGTCTTCTGGTGTCGGTTCAACAAAAATATCGAACCCCCCGTCCGACGTTCAGGTGAAATTTGCTAGGTAGACAAGCACACGAGAACATGTTCAAGTTTGTGCAACTTGACTTTTTTCAGGTTGCTCCTCCGATCGAGACGAGAGCAAACATTGTGAAGTCGATGCTGTCGGACACAGAAAATCTGAAACACAAACTGGAGAGCAAAGATGAGGATCTGAAGGAACTGAAGAAACAACTCAGATTAAAGGCAAGCTGCAGCGCACATTTTGCACCTCTTTGCGCGCAGCACACTCGTGCACTGCAGGTCTTCACCTTGTTTTGCTATGAAGCTAAATTTCGTTGAGCCGCGGATTTCTTGCTGCAGCAAGAGGAGTTGAGTGAGCAGCAGGTTCGCATCGGTCTGGTGGAGAAGAAGCTGCAGAACGCCGGCAAAGACGCCGACGGACAGATCGAAAAGATACAGCGGAAGCTGGACGACGCCAATCTGCAGTTGAAACAGAAAGAAAAGTGAGTCACATTTTCAGTGCTCAATGCATGGTGCGAAACAATTGTTGGAGTCGCAAATTACAGGCAATGTTTGGCACCTGGGTTATGCCCCGTCCCTACACCCCTGCGCAGGCACTCCTCGTTGCACCCAGGATCAACATCAAGAAAATGATGGATAACTTGCAACGCCAAATGACCACAGGCGTCAAAATAGTACTTGCGAACATCAAACGAAACTTATCGTCCATTTGAAACAGTTAGAGGTGATTCTACGCGTTCTAATTTGCTCCTTACTTTGCAACACAGAGAATATGAGGAAACGCTTGATGCGCTACAACTTGACATCGACACTTTGGAACAAGAGAGAGCCGACTTGAAGGAGAGATTGAAGATGTTGTCGAAGAAATCGCTGCTTGAAGGTCTCACTCGTCAGACGAGTCAATCAGGTATCGCAGCCGTCATCGCCAAACAAGGTCAGAAATTCCACCTCGCTGGGTTCTTGGCTCAAGACTAAGGCTTTCAAGTTCCCGTTCAGGTATTTGCAAGATCCAACTGCTTCTCCTTGGCACAAACAAATTGACTTAGATACAGCCGATTCTGCAAAATGTACGAGGACCGCACCAAAACCTACGTCTCGAAAAGATTCGAAGGATTTTACCTTTGATAAAAGAAAATATTTTTGAGATGTGATGCAGTCACACTTGCAAGTGACACAAAATCCTGTCAATAGCAGCACGCTAAGGGCTTTTTCAGTGATTCAACGCTGAACTTTAGTTTTGTTTTTGCACTTGTAAGACCCTCCTGCGAACAAATTTTTGCCTGTCAAAAACAATGCCACCTTGAACACTTGCCAAGAACGTGCGAAAAGATGAATTTCTTGCCTGTTGGCATCAAAGTAATTTTGTATTTATTATGTGTATATTTTTAAAAAAAGGTTTGCCAGGGGAAAGGTACGACATAATTATAAGATACTGCATAAAATGTAAAAGAAATTTGACAAGCTTTCCACGAAGCCTGGAGGGCAAACACAACCTGCAAGTTTGATCGAAAATTTCGTGCACAAACGGGAAGTCTAGCTTTTCGCGTGACCGAAGCAAATCAATTTTTGCTTTTACAAAACACAATGAAGGAGAAGGTATGGAAAACCAACATTTTCAAATCACACCTTTGTAGTTTCTTCGCTGTAGGACCAGATTTCGTTTTTAATCTTGCAGTGTACATAAATTCCTTTCCCAAACTCTCCACTTTGAATACCGTGACAAAGAAACTCTCGTCCTTCACGCTGAAAAACTACTTTGATGTCCTCTCGTGTGAAACTGATCTCTCGTGAAACTGATCTCTCGTGTGAATCTGATCGACGGAAAGGACGTGGTTTTCTTCTTTGGGTGAAAGTGGAAGCAAGCGGGAGGTGATCTCACTGCCTTGGTTGCGCCTGTCGGGAACGTGGCACGTTGATCAGGATCGACCTTGTCTTGTTCTTGAACGGTGCCAAATATCATCAGTCATGAACGGTTCTTTTCGCCACGCACTTTGTCACAAATAACACTCCACAAATAACAGTCGGTGTTCCTCCACGCTGTCCGCTCAGATGTTACGAAGTGTGACAGATCTGTTTTTCACAGCGATTCACGAAAGAGGAGACATTTTCAATCGGACAGATGTCACGGAACACATTGCACAGATGTGTACGGTCCATTGTTCGAGAGCGGTTGCTTTTCTCTTGACGTTTCAAATGTTTGAAGTTCACGTTCACTGGTCCAGTTTCACACTCGCACGTGCTTCCGAGCGAGTTTGTGTCATGCACTGGCAATAGGTTGAGGCAGTAGCAATCATCTTGATCACCAGTAGGGAGGGTCATCCCACTAAGAAATTTGTTGTTTCGACCTGGGGTGGCCACCAGCAAAAAATTGCTGGCAGTGATCACCACTGGTTTCTTCACCGACAGAAGTCGGGGGGTGGGTAGCCACCGCCAAAAAGTGTATTCGGTGTGGTCACCCCTTATCATTCACGGAGTATTTTTGGCAGTGACCACCCATCCCCTCAAGTCGCTCCTGCCTCATAACATTGCCAGTGACCACTGCCGAGACTTACGCTCGCGACGAGCCTGTGTCCAAACTCTGCTTCTTGTCAAGAAAGAGCGAAGAGATTTTACGAGTGGAAGAACAAATGAAATTGTTGAACATCCTTGCTGTGTGATTGTTTCATGTTTGTAAACAGGTGTTTTTTTCCTTCGCAGTGGGCGTCACAAGCCCTGGAAGTCCGGGAGGTCTGACCGTCAAAGACTCGCCACTTCTCCTCCAGCAGGTGACGTCTTCTTTTCAGCCTGTTTCAGTTTGACTACGTTGTTTTGGGTGCACCGACTCGAAGCATGTTCAGCGCCAGAGCATCAAAACGTTGTTCGCCGGGTTTTGCAGATAAGTAGCTTGAGGGAAGCACTGGGTCACGTGAAAGAGGAAAACACAAGACTTCTGGCGAGAAAAATGAAGGTAAATTTTGTATTCTGTTTCACACAAGCTTGAGCATCATTGGCACAACACGTGTGAGACTGGGTGTACATAATGCAAAGCATGAGACTGTTTCAGGAAAAACTGGCAGCGCTGCCGCCTCTGCACGTTCCAAAGAAGCCAATTGGTCTGGAGTCGAGCACAGGCACGGTGGCTGTGGATTTTGGGGAGGACGCGCCGGAGGATCTGAAGAAACTGTCCAGAGACACGCGCACTGTTCTTGGGGTACGGATCCCTTTTCACTAAGTTGCAGGTGGAATGGAGGGGACGGGGCGGTTTCTTGCCGGCAACACGTGGCAGAACAGCCAGGGTTCTAGTGATTGAGATGTGTCACAACTGACAGACACTCAGGGCTGCGTCCATCAATGCGCATTGTCTTCTTTTGCAGAACCTGTACAAGATGTGTTCGATGCCCAAAGTGGTCGACATTACGAAGCGAAAGGCAGGTGTGTAGAAGGGCCAAGGATGTGTCGACTTTTGCAGTCGCTGCGTTTGACGTTGTTTCTTGTTTTGTTTCAACTTTCCCGAAACCACCGTATTTCAGTGCTGGAAAATCAGTAATCAAAGAGGCCGTTTTTCAAAACAACTGTTTGCACCAGACCAGAAACTACTTCAGCCTGCCATTTTGTTTTGCTGACAGGCATTTTGATGTTTGGTGGGTACCGGCCTGGCCTTTTTTTGCAGGTGCAGTTCCCGTCATTGAGAAAGTCAGCCCAATGAACCAGCTCGTCAACAGAACGGCCGCCGTTGCCGAAATGCAGCGCGCAGTTTCCGATGTGAGTCCATCCACAATGCATTTGAAGCCGAGTGCTCTCTCAGAACGAGTTTCCTGTCACAAGAAAGGAAAACGTTTTGTTTGTTGCAGCTTCAAGTCAAAGTGACGACCGCAATGGCTGCCAACAGGAATGGTGGTCAAGTCCGGACTGATTTTTCAGCGTTCCCAACCCCCTCGTTCGCAAAGGTACGTTTACATCTTCTTGGTATACATTGGCAAAGAAAGTTATCATTCAGGGGGTTCGTTTTTCTGGCATTTCAGTTTCAATGGGTTGTTTTTGGTGCTCGCAGATGCTGCACGAGAAGTCAGGAGACAAGGATTGTTTCGGGACAGTGAAGATTCCAGTGGCGCCGGGGAAGGGAGACACTATTCCTCTCGAACTGACGCCTTCCCAGCTGAAATTGATTCACAGTCGACTGGTGACCTAGATTCTCTTTTGTCTTTTGTGAACGTGTAGGTTTGTTTGTGTATTGGTGTTGTGATCGTTGCGATGCGAGGGCTTTTCCTTGGAAGAGGTCGCAGCGTGGCGTATTTTTTTTTTTTTTTTTTTTTTATTTTGGGAAGGTCGCCTGGGTTCGGATTCGCCGGACGTTGCGCATTTTTCGTCGCTTTTTTGAGCCTGCGGTTCACTGATAGGAACCCCCCTCCCCCTCCCTGGAAAATCAACATCAAGATAACATGGCAAAGCGGCATGTTTCTTGTCTGCCAAGTTGGTGCGGCGGAACTGCGGCTTTCTTGGCGCAGTCTTGTTGATTCTTGGAAATGGTCTCCCTTTCGATCGTTCACTCAGAAATAACGATGTACGGAAAACCTCAGTGCCGTCAAACCTTGGCCACAAAGTTGAGGGCCCGGAACGTCGCGCGACACAACACTGCGAAATATTCTTGTTTGTGGCTCGACGAGATTTAGATCCACCATGTCCCGTTCTTCAAATGTTACAATTGAACATTGTGACTCGCAGAAGAAGGCTACAGCCTCGAAAACATTTTATGAGGCCGCCTTGAAGCTCAGAATATTCTGGTGTGAAGCTTTGTTCCTTTTGCCTTTCGGTTCAAAGTAATCGGTGTGTGGCTTCTTTTGAATGAATATCGTCTCGCTGAGCAAAGCCTTTCGCAGAATAAACACCCAATCAGGAAAATTTTGTTGCCTTTTCTGGATCCGCAGAGCAAACCACAGTTGAACACACACACAAACGTTCCAAATTTGATCAAGCCGAACATCCTGACATCTTCTACTCCGGAGGTACAGGCCACAGTCAGATGTAACAAGCAAAGTGACCGTCGACAAGGGCCAGCTACGCGTGTTCACTGGCTGCTCAGCGTTTCAGATCCGTGCAATCCAAGGACGGAGTGACGGGTAAAAGGAACGCGATGATAGAAAGTTCGAGTTTTGTTTATTCCGCCATTCTCGCAACTGTGACAACAGTCACGAATTTCAACACATGATGCTGGGAGATTTTTTCTGGCATTGTGGTCCCGTATCCCACGTGTTCAACACCGAGTTATTGCGGAAAGGACTCCCAGTGAAACATTTGGTTGACACCAGAACTTCGGAGAAGGAATGTTTCATGTTCTACACATGTGCCCGATTTCGTCCGCAATTTTACAGAACTTCATCCAGTTGTACAGAAAATTCACCAGGAACTTTTCATTGCACAATTTACACGCTGCATGACGCACGGATTCACCCATTTCCCCCATAAAACAAAATCACAAACTAGTTGGTAGTCGCTCCTCCTGCGTATGACGCCACTGCAGTCACCTTCTCCTTCGCCTTCTCCCGCACCGCGTCTGTTGCCATCTTTGCAGTCGATTTGAAAGCGTCTTTGTTCAAGTTCAGCTGTCGCGAACTGTAAACAGGAAGACTCTCGGGCACATACAGTTTATGCAAGACGAAATCGTAGCCTTTCACTGCTTTCGTCACGTTCGACTTGAAACGTTCATATCCGAACTTCTGAATGGCGTAGCTGAATCCAAAAAGGCTGCTGCTGATCCAAGCTTCGCGATGGCAAACCGTTGATGAACTGTCATTTGGATCTGGTCTGTAGGTACACTTCTCCTCGACCGTCTGAAAGAGTCAAGACGACTTTTCTTCACAAAAGAGGTACAAAGTGATGAAACTCCGGCAAATGTAAACAACCGCCAAAAAGCGAACGTTATCAGATAACCTTGAATCGTGTTTGATTTGCTGATTATCTGCAACAATTTTGGCTGTTTTCACAGGCGCTTGCGGGAATATTTACCATGACGCTGTTGTGGCCAATGTTCCTCGTGTAGGTAGTGAACACTTTGTTCGTCGGATCCACATAAGATTCTTCCACAATGAATGTCGACAGCTTGGTCTTTGGAACAAACCTTTCCCCCCACTTTGGTACCTGTAAAATCAGCGAGATTCTCCAAAGATACTGCAGTTATAACTACTGCAAAAACGTGTCACCGCGGACCGATATCCTGGCGGAACTCACGTACCTTGTTAGTTTTGGACAAGATGCGCACTGAGTGTAGTTCGTTGTTTTCAGTGACTTTTCTCACAACAGCATCTTCTGTCAGCACATGCTTGCTGGAAAAAAGAAAACCCCAACAAATCTGAAGAAAAATTTGCGTGTTCTTCAACAAAGGGAGACAGTGTTTGTTCATACGCATGTCATACGCTCACAGCCACTTTTGTGGAAAGTTACCACTCGGACTCACCTGTACGGGTTTGGATACCGATGCCAAAATCCTGCTGCCACTTGGTCCCATGGAAACTGGAATGAGGCTTCCCCAGTGAAAAACCTCATTTTGGAAGTTGTGTCTTCAAGGCAAAAATAATGTTGACTTCAGATTTTGTTTCCAATTAGAGCCCTTCAGACGCACGGACCCGCACTCACAAAAGTTCAACGAGAAGTTTTTCGATTTTGACCACCCATTGAGCATGACCGTGACCTCGGCGGGGCAATGGCTGTGTTCGATTTACGAACCAGAAGGAACCAGATCCAGAACAAAAAAAAATCTCTCCACCGTTCAATGTTGTGTCGCACACACATGCAAGCGTCACAACCAGAAAGGAAGTCTGTTTGCAAAAACAACTGAATCCCAGTCTAAAACTCGTTGATTTGCACTCAGTCGCGAGATAGGTCGAGATCTAGATCTAAATGTCTAGACTTCTCTGGTTCACGGTCAAAGATGGTCTCCGGAGAGTTCCACTTTTCTTCAGTTCCTTCACATTCAGCACCACAACATGTCAGAATCATGCCATGTCATGCACTCACCTCACCGCCCAATTTTGTGTGGCTATGGGTTGAGAACAACCTGCCAAAAATGACGAAAACCGATGGTCACATTTCTCATCCACTTCCACCTGGTGCGGGACTCACCTCAAGGGCTTGAGCAGTATTGGCCAAAATCACACATGATGATGTTCGTATTTGGAGAGTCTACACTCATATGTACAACTTACTTCATTTAATTTTAAAAATAAAAATACGGATATTTTATTGTTCTTGTTCCTGTACCCAATTTGTTCATTGACTGGACCCGTCTATGAACTATCGCTGCGGAGTGATTTTATTATCGCTCAGTGAATCCCCCGGTGAATAAAAACTTCCAATGTTCGAACTTTTCGTCAGAAATACTGAAACTCGCCATGAACTTTCTGTGGCAACCTTCAAAGCCTCCGCCAAGCTATCAGAGTACAGTTGGATTTGTCGCTGATCTTGATCCCAGTTGGAGAGAACTTTTGCCTGAGCGAAGAAACAGCGCCAAATTCGAACCAGGTGCCAAGCTGTGAGCGTCTTGCCCCATGGTTGTGGTCCCACCGCTTGGTGGGAGAAGGATGTCTCGTGGGTGGTGGTTATCACTGGACCCCCTTGGGCCCAAACCATCCGGGCTGGACCCCCAGAAACCCCCTGGACCCGGCTGCGCCCCACATGCACACACTTCATACGAGGCTGTTTCCACTTCTGGGGAGCGCTGCATGTTGAATATCAGGATGAGCACTTTGGAATTGTGAAGGCATTTAACCTGTATTTAGGTCGGTCGAGTTCAAATTGGCATGCCAACTCAACATGCAGCGCTCCCCAGAAGTGGAA
>JAAUXT010022913.1_pt1 | contig 17146 bp, 13 predicted proteins | sample 7278171 | NCBI WGS metagenome assembly JAAUXT01 (sample SAMN14350112, study PRJNA611818) | marine sediment metagenome | isolation source: surface marine sediment (1.8m) | place: French Polynesia: Moorea | collected 2018-08
GTTAGGTCAAGCCACAGAGAAGAGAAAGAGCCTGTTTGTTGTCTAAAATTCCATATAAGAAAGAAACAATGGCAAAAATTCATCGTGCCAAGAGTGCACGGTCGACCTATACACTCGAGTCGCCCCTGAGTTGCACGGGTCCGAGGATACAGTTGGCCAGTGAACTGAGCTCAGGCTGAGAAGGGAAAACCAGGGTGTGGCAACACATCTGGACGTTAGCTTGCTGGTCATCCAAACGGCACCAGGTCCGGAAGTTCATATTCACGCCCTGGAAACAAGCTCCCGGAAATGTCCGACCCGTTTCCCTCATGCAGTTGAGTCCAGTGCCTGAGGGCGGCGCGCTTCCCGAGACGCCCGCGGAGCAGATCTTCTACTCGCACGGCGAACCACCGAGAGGAGTGCGCAGCCTTCCCCGTGGTTTTGACCCAAGCTCCAGGCGCCACAAGCAACAAGCGAAACGGCACCGTCACGAAGAGCAGCAGCGGCTGTGCTCGAGAGACGTAAGTTCCCCGACTCTTTGGTTGCTTCCTGCACAAATGACAGGTGCGCGAGACAAAGTTATTCAAACAGCAAGCTTTTGTTGTGACAAAGTTGAAGTCGTCGCACTGAAACTGTTGTCGTGTTTTGAGTCCAGGCACCTGGTGAGAAAATGCACTTCGGCAAAACATGTCTGCTCTATTCAACATGCTCCAACAGTCTGGGATCAATGAATATCTGACAAAAGGTGCTGAAAGACCTCTTACGTGAAATCTTGTCAGCAGCCAGAAAGTTCAGTTGGTCCCAGGTTGACAAATGGAAGCAAACTGGCGAAAATGTTGCGTCCAAAATGTCACCTTTGGGAACTATTGTGGCTCGACACTCACCATGCGAAGAATTTAATGTCAACAAAAAATAAAGAAGAAAAAGAATACGTTGCCAGACCCAAGGGTGGGGTGTTTCAAGTTCTCGACTTCCTTGTCAAATTGAGCAACACGCACCGCATGACAAAAGTACGCCCGGGGAATGTGTGGTTGTTTCCCAAGGGTATGTCGGTAACCCCTCTGAAACCCGAAAACCCCTCTCCATTGCATTGCCCAATCAGCAACCATGTGAATCTGTCCGTCCAGCTGTTGTTCCGGGGTGCTGATTCTCATTTGACACAGTGAGCACTTGGGGTTTGCACCAATTTTGATTGTGAATATATTCTTATTTGTGTTCGCCCAGGATTTATGCGTGTGTTGGACCCACATTTCAGGAGGACTTGTTTCCAAGTTACATGCTCACGAAGAAAAAGGTTCAGATCACGACCATGGCGACTTTGATCCCTCCTCCATCTCCCAATGAGGTAAATGAAGAGCTCGTCATTCATTCATTCATTCATTCATTCATTCATTCATTCATTCATTCATTCATTCATTCCAGAAATCAGAACGTTCAAGCCATGTCACGAAACCTGACCAAAATTTGTGAAAATTTGGAATCGAGATAACCAGTTCGTGTGCGTGTTGATTTCTGTGTGTCTGCAACTTTGTGCACGTGAGGCAAAGGGGGAACAAGCTTTCAGTCCCCTCCCCGTCCAGCTTGCCTCGCGTTCTTTATTCTCTGACTTGCATTGAAAAACGTATGTATTTGTTCGCCGAGGGTGGCGACGGAGATACTTGGCTCCCTTTTCAGACAATGAAATACCAGATCCACCGTTGATCTGCTTGACGCTGCCTGGAAGCCTTCGGAACCGAAGCCTCGTCATTGCTGCAGCTGGTTTTCTTTTTGTGTTTCATTTGGAGAATGAAAACAGACGGAGACGCGCAAGGAGTTTCCAGCCTTGGGATCTCAAGTTTTGGTCTCTTTTAGCCTGAAAGCAACCTTGTTCTGCCTGTACGCCTTGGCGGTCGGTGCGTGTGTTGCAATCAGGCATTGAAGAGGTTTGCCATGATTGTTTAGACTCTGAACCGGTGACATCACACGTCTGTTCTTTCTTCAGAATGCTTGAGAGTCCCCCACCCCACTGCCCTGTGACATGGAAGTCAGGAAAATCTGTCAGACCAGAAATCAAAGTGCCTGAGATCCCCTACCCGAGTGTAAACAACTTTTGCGTGGATGTGTGAGTTGCTGCATCAGTTCACGAGGGCCATGTTCGATCATTGGACGCTTGTCACCTGCAGCTGTTGCACTGAAACACGTCTCTTCAACCAGTTCCATTCAACTGAGACCGGTATTTGTTCACAATTTCAGGCGTCATTTCATTTGTGTCCGAAATCGACAGACTCGTCCGTAGTTGTAGCGCAGGACTTTCAGGAACAGGACCACGAGTTCAAGGCGCCGAAGAACCCGCCGCTGCTGCCACCCAGGTGAGGACTGGCCCGACCGTCGGTTTGGTCCCCATGCAAGTCACCTTCAAGCATTTTTTCGCGCGACTGGAACCACGAACTTCAATCGTCTTGGGGCCGAGCATTTGGAACATATGTGGGGCAGGGTGGAAAGTTTCAGCTTTCCTATTTTTGAAAACCAGCGTGTTGTGTGCAAAGTCTGGATGCGTTTCCTGGAACATGAAGAACTTCTGTGCTTGCTGTGAACACAAAATTGCGTGAGGCGAAATTCGAAAATTTCAATCCTTGAGCCATGGAAACAGGGGGAACGCCAGGAAATGCGTCAGAAATGAAAAGGAATGCAATGTGCGTTACTTTGGGAACACATACAGTGGGAATGCTGAAGTGTACAGCAATTGCACTGTGAATTGATGCAGAGGGAACACGTGGGAAATGCTTTGGGGAAAGCAGACAAATTGTGCGTGGGGACACAACGAGGGCGCTTCCCGTGCTTCCCTCAAATCAGCGCTGCATGGCAAGTATATTGTTCAAGTCGTTGACCGATTGTTTGCATCTTCACTGGTTCTGATCAACAGAAGCATTGTCCCTCCCGTGTTGAAGTGCCCAGTGGAGCAACTTCCTTTGGTTTACATGCTCTCGTTGTTTTGCACAGGCCGTTGTGGAGCCCAATGGACGGCGACCTGCCCCGTCGCTTTGCACTGACGGCGCCGGCCGCCGGTTTCAGCGTGCGCCGTCGTCCAGAAACACCGGAAACACCAACGCTAGATCTGGAGGGTCTGTGGCCTGGCGGTGCCGAACAGAAGAAGAGGTTTGAAAGCATTAGACTGCCTCAGGGACTCAGACATGCATCTGCAGCACCAGAGTTTCACGAACTCTCTCTACAAAGTCAGTTGCCAGCTTCAGAAGTCAGAGCCGAGCGCAGTTTGACAGGACTGGGACCACCCAGCCCAAAGTGTGGCGCAACGGCGCCGCCCGACCCGCATCGAGCAGTAGGATCGGCTGCCACCGTCAACCCGACAGCCTCACGTCTGGGAAGCACGAATCGCAGACTGCAAGAACTTTCGATGCGTGGTGAATCCAGCAACAGCCTTCAAAGTGACATTTGCAACAAGAAACGACCTTGTCCATTCCCAGTTGAAGAGTTCAAGGTATTTGCCCACGCCATGGGAAATGACCGACGCCTCTTTCTGTTGAGAACAGTTTGTACAAGAAGCGGTGCGTAAGGCAGCTGTGCTGAGATGCCACACCAAGGCACGTTTTAACAACTGCCAGTTGCCAACGATCTTACGATCTTGTGCAGGTGATGAAACGAAAGAACGCGAAGTCAAGGGATTCCACGTGGCACCACACGGATGCAGCGATGACAATTGCTGCGCCGGACGGTTGCGAGGCGCCTGACGTTCCACGGCCGGACGGTGAACCAGCAGAACCCCATCCTGGGCTCATCTCTCCACGCTCGAGCGAGGGAATGCGAAAACCTGAAGGCACTGGCAAGACAGGCTCCCGATACGGTGAGGGAAACTTCGGCGTGTGAGGTGTGACAAAGCCATTTCTGAGTGGTTGCTTGTCCAAGGAACGTGTTGACTCTATTTGAATGAATTTTTTCCCCACTATGTGATGATCAGCGTCAAATTCTGAGCCCCCAAAAAATTGTGACGGCATGACCCCGCAGCCAAATGAAAATGCTCGCACTGAACTTGGTTTCTCGAACAGCGCGTGTTGTGACCGTAGCGCCAATTGCAAGGAACCGTGCGCTTGATAGGTGTGGCCTTCGTGTTGTTTATCGTTGTTGTAGAACAAATTGAAGACATTTTGGACGACGCCCAGTATCACCGTGCAACGTCTGCCATCCCATGGGACACACCAATAACTCCTCTCTCTCCGGATGGATCGCCTCAGTGTACCTCCGCACCTGCAGCCGCCGACACTCTGCTTCCTCCAAGTCTCCCTGCACCCGAAACAGCAAGACACCCAAGGGTTTCCGCCAGGACCGAAGCAAAGACGTCTGAGGCTGAGGCGTCGAAAGCGAACGTTGTCTCAAGCGACAGACCGCAAGCGCAACACGCAGAACCGAACAAGTAAGTTGCTCTCTGTTGGTCATGAAGACCCAGGAAATCTCTCTGGCAGTCATCAATACCCAGGAAATCATGATACATTTCCCCTCAATTTAGTGATGCGTGCAGATGTTTTTCGAGTCTTCTTCCTGTTTCAAAACTGAATTCTGGTCAGCCCATTTGATTGAAAAAAGTGGCACGAAATCTGCAGCAGCTCCACAAAAAGTAACACAGATGTATTATTCTGTAGCAGATCTGGACTCTCCGCCTCGGATGAAAATTCCTCAATCGTGACTGGGAGCGATTCTAGGGCGCCCCAGGAACCTCTCTCCGTCGAAGTCTCAACCGTGCCGAGTGCAGATGTGAGTTACCGTACCTGTTCTTGTCCAACAAAGAGGTCAAGGGATGTGACTCCGACCTCAGAACTTTGCGATACAACTTCGTAAAATGCGAAGAAGACACATGCAGTTGATATTCGAATTGCTCGTGGGGATGTCCCTGCGAAGAGATTTCTTGTTGAACTTTCGCCAGGACACGACCAGGGCGGGCAAGGAGAGACCACTGTACCTCGAAAATCTGATGGTTTTACTGTTCGGTGACAAGAACGGACCAGACAATATTTCTGAGCTGCGAACCAAGCTCAAAAGTCAAGGTATGCCACACGATTTCTGTGACAGTGGAGGTGGAGGTGGGGTGCACAGGGATGAGGCGCGGGCAGCTGAGACTGGCGTCTGGAAGAAAGCTTGTGTTTTGTGATGTCAGGTGTTGAGAGAAATATTCACAGATGTTTTCCTGAGAAGGGTTTCGTGACATAATTGCACCTGATTCCGTGATCCACTGCACAATCATTTGTCTGAGTAATGTCAGCGAAAAAAAGCATCTACATTTCAAAACTATGTGGCATTTTTGCAGATGTGGTGACTGGGACTAAGACGGACAAATCCAGCCAGATCGGGGATTCCCCTGCGCTGGATGCTGCGTTGCCCATTGCTCCAGACAACTCACCTGGGCTTCACGCGCCGAGCCCGCGCAGCAGCTCACGTGCTGTTGATGTTCCACAAATCAGCCCAAAGAAGGCCACTGACACTCACAGCGACGAGTCGAATCGGAACATCGCGTGTGTCACGACGGACGGCGCTTTCTTTTCGCCTGCCGCAGATACCCCTTTGTCAGGTGGGGGAACCGTCACTGCGGATGCTGACAGCAACATGGTGAACGGCATCACCACTCTCAGAAACACAACAGGCGGTCGGAGCGGTCGCACGAACGCGAGGAAAGCATTGTTCCAGACCCCTCACTCCGTGGTCCCCGAGTGGTCTCAGCCACCTCCAGCTCATCAACCAAAATCCGTCTCGATGCCAGCGGCAGCTCCAGCCAGAGGTGTCGTGTTTGCCGATGCGTCACCACTGTCTCGGAAATTTGAAATCCCGAGCCGGCTGTCCGGACTCGTCGAGACGTTTGAGAGTGTAAAGCTGCCGGAGCGTCCGGAAAGCCGCCTCGAGGAAGAGATCCGTTCGGAGTTGTCGTCAGACGATCCCCTGGATCTGAGCGCAGTGCGAACTGAAGTTTTGGACCTGCGACTTCACAAGACAACCCGCCAGGAAAGACACATCTCGACGCAAGAAAGGCAAGGATCAACCGAACGGCAAAACCAGACGTCAGAATCTCTTCACGAAGCCTTGTCAGTAGAGTCACCCGACACCTCAGCGAAACAAACAGCAAAGCGCCCACCACAGAGCGAAACAAACAAAGCTGTTTGGCAGCTCCTTCAAGACAGAGAAGATCTCAGGCAAGAAGTGAGCACAAATTGTGAGATTGCAAAGAGACAAGTTACAGACACGACAGCAAAGCGTGCAGACCGTCGTCATCGGCCATCTGACGAACCAAGTCCCAATCAAGTGGGGATGCAAGTCGCGAGTTGTGTGGTCAAAACACGAGAAATCTCGGGTCATTCTCCGTGTGAAGACAGTATCTCAAATCTGATGTCCGAGGCAGGAGCTGCCAACAAAGAAGTATCAACAGAGCAAAGCACGGGCGCAAGACCGGAAGATGTTGCGCTGTCACAGTCTGAGAGAAATCAGCTTCAGGAGTGTGTGGATTCTGTTGACAACAGCAACACGAGTGGATCTGGTGCACCTCGTTTGAATGACCAGTTGCACGGCGACTCCAAAAGTGGCGATGGCCTTGTAGGCCTTGAGTATCTTCCGGAAAACGACACCAGATTCTCATTGAGCGACCAACACGAGTCTGGACCTCGAGAGAATGTCAAGAGATTGAGCTGCTGTGTCAGCGTTCATGAAAGCAAACAGAGTTTGGACACCTCGCGACCAGAAGACAGCACCGCAACTCTAGACCCCATCGCAATTCCAGCAAGCATGCACGAATCTCCGACTGCACAGCATGGGCGTGATAATGTTGAGCAGTGCAAGGATAGTGGCGCTCCACCTGCTGGTGTGCTGTCTGTGAACAAATCAGGGTTCGCGTCCGCGGACCCAATTGGCGTTCACCAACCTGTTTCCAAAGACATGGTGAGTGTTTTTGATGGTGAACGTGGAGAAGAACAGCAGGAACAGCACATCAACAAATTGGTTGCTAACACCGAACCAGCGGTGGATGTTTCTTGCAAGGAACAAACGAAGGTTGTGGAGGAGGTGAAGCAGGAGGATAACGTGGAGAACAGCGTCAGCGTAAGAGAGGTGGTCCCTACGAAGGCACAACGTGCTTGTGTCGTTGTGCCTGCCACAAACCACGAGTGTCAGTCAAAACAGAGTGACAGTCAAGCTGCAGGAGAAAGTCAAGACGTGATTGTTCCAGAGAATGGCCCGGAGAGACCAGAAGAAAGGACAACTGGTGGAGGAGCAAGCCCTCAGTGCGAGACTGCTCCGAGTCCACCACGCAAGCGTCGCAGAGATCAATTCTGCCAAACCGACTTGGGCACCGAGCCGACACCAACGACCAAGACAGCCGAAGCTCAGACAGAGTCGGCGCTCTGGCCGCCAAAAATAATGTCCGACGTTGCTTGCAGTCCAGTCAGACCAGGATCCAGTCAGGAATCAAACTGCAGGATTCTGTTTTGCTCGTTTGGTAAAATGACAGTGAGTGTCGCAGAGAACAATTGCCCCGGACCAGAGAGCCTCACGGACGCATTGGTGGCTGCCACTGAAGATGCAGTTTCAACGACCTTCAAGCCAATCACTCTCTCCGTCGAAAAATCCGCATCGCAAGAACTTTGTCTGGAGAGAACTTCGATGGCAAAGTTGGTCCCGGGTGATGCAGTCGTTGAGAAGTCAGCAGTTGTTGCAGTGAAGGGTGACATGACACACCCATCACAGCTGGAGGAGACGGAAAACGCTTCGAAAGAGTCCGATCCAGACCGCCTTGTGCAACTCGAGTTTGAACCTGAACAAGTCATGGCATCTCAGAGCCCGACATTCAGGAAAACAAGAGAAGATAAGTCGCCAAGTTCACTGAAAGCAAAGGAGCAACTTTACGAGGAAAAACCAAGCCAAATTGTTGCCAAAATGGACACCGACACCGGGGGTGGAGGTGATGCTGCGATCATTGAGCAAGATTATCAGGAGAACGGCAACTCGGAAGGAAATGGGACCTCGGAGTCTGTGAAGGAAATCTTGATGGAAGTGCAAACTTCACACAGCAGAATGCCAAGCTCGCCGACAGAGCAGCCCCAGGCAGACGAAAACGTGCAGAGAGCACAGGAAGAACCAACCAGCATTATTGCAGAGGAAGAGCGAGGGTCTGTGGTTGAGGCGCGTTCTGAAAACACAACGAGATCAGAAGGCCACGCGAAATCAGAAGACCCTGGGGAAAGAGATCAGTCACAGGCAGAGAAGACAGTGAAGACTCCGCCGACACCTTCGCAGAAGCCTTCAGCAGATGATGATTTGCTAGCTGCAGAACGGGATGCAACGGGGCAAAATCGGTGTGTGGAGACGCCGCCACCTCTTTTCACACAATTCTCTCCGCCTCTCTGCACATCGTCTCGCTCTCCCTCACCCATGAAAGCCTCTCCCTCATCAGCGCCCAATCCAGCTTCTCCCGAGGCCGTGCTCACCGCTCCAGTGTCAGCTGCTCTCTCTCCATTTCACAAAGGATCTCCTTCGACGTCGCTGGCTTCCGAACATGCCACTTCACCGTCTGCCGTGGACTCTGACATTCTGCTCACTCCACCATCTTCTGACTGCTCCCCTTCGTGTCTCTCTCCACTCGCCTCCGCGGCGCTGTCGCCGTCGCCCAGACTGGATCCAAGTGAAACGGGGCGTTCTGCGGCACCTGGTGTGGCAGGGCATATACTGGAGAACCAGATCTCGCTGACACCGACTGGAACAGTCGAAATATCTGCAGTGGAAGAGAATAACCCCGCAACAACTCTTGACAACAAAGAAACACCAGAGTCTGAAGCTGTAAAAATGGAACACGGAAGCTCAAGCACCAACAACTCTGAGAACGGAGCAAACGCAAGCGAAGGAAACGTTTTTGACGAACCTGACGTCAGGACACAAGAACCGAAGAATGTTGGCCTGAACGGTTCGGGAGCAAAGCATCCGCCACCTGGTGATCAGGTGAAGTCGAACTCGAGACCTGCTGGAACTCAGGAGTCTGTTGAGTCTGACGACGAAATACTCGGTGCATCTCCAGCCTCATCTCCGAGTTTGACCCTGTCACTGAAAGAGAGATTAACACTGATGCGAGCGAAACATCAAAAGGAAGTGACGTCCCCTGAATCGATCCAATCAGACAGCCAGTTGAGAACGTCCCAAAACAGAGGCTTCCCCACCATGGAAGGGAGAACAGGCATTGATTTCGACAAGTCACCAAGACTTCAGGAGGAAAGAGAAGAGACAAGCACGCCAGCTAAGACCCGTAGCGGAAGGTATTTTGAAGCAGAAACAAAGGCTCAAGCAAGTGGAACGGATGTGAACAATTCAGAAATTGTCTCTGGTGACCCTGTTGTTGGAAATTTTGTCGCAGACCCTTTCGGAAACCGTGCGGAGGACTCAACGCCTGAGAATCGCCCCAACATCAAAGACAAGCATGAAGACACTTCAAATTCGGCCTCCGTTGTTGCTTTGACAAACACCTCAAGTGATTCCGGTGCGCAGTCTCCCGAACAAAAACCGAACCCTTTGTCTGCTCTTGAGACAGACGCAAGCAGCTTAGTTCAGGGAGAAATTCTCCAACTTTGTTCCCAGAATGAATCGCAGGAGTCACGCGGAGTCGTCCCGGGTTCGGTGCGAGGTCTGATGCTTTCAGCTGTGACTGAAAAGTCCGAAACTCAAACACTGGATGAAGACGACATTGTTCGTGAAACGCAAGGTACTTTGCGTCAGAAGCAGCGAGAAGAAAAACCGAAAGCGCTGAGCGCGGTTGTGCCCGAGAACGGGTCATCACTCAGAGTGGTGGAGGCGGAGGGGCCGAGGACACACCACGGTGAACTGATTGACCAACCGAAACTGGCAAATTCGCCGGTGGTGGGTCCAGCGGACGGCGAAGACGGAACCAGACCAAGAGGAACGGTTGAAAACAGCTCAGAAGAGAACAGTGATACCGATACAATTGAAGGTGTGGATGTTGTTCCAGATTCTGAGGATGAGGACGAGGCAGAGTATAGTTGTGAAGTCCGTATGTCTGTGAAGAACGAACACGAAAACCAGCTGTGTGGGTTGGTCGAGGCAGCGATTTGCCCGGAGACCCACTCCGAACCCACGCAACCACGCGCGTGTGCAGAAATTGATTTCACCACGCCTGTCGCGTTGGACAGCCAGAAGCCAGCTGCCAACGAGAATGCGCAGGAACGTGATCAAGAGGAAAAGGAACCTTGCATTCCAAGTGGAAATATAGCGATGAATGTGCCGCTTTTACCACAGACCTTTGATATCTCCAACACCAAAGAAACATCTGCGAAAGAGCTGTTTCCGGAAGACAGCTCAAACGTCCGGACGGTGGCAGCTGTAGAGACCCGATCCTGTTCGGTGGAGTCGGTTTCAAAAACATTGAGACTTGAAATGGAGTCATGTGACGGGGACGAAAACGCACGTAACACGCAAAATATCACGTTGTTGAGCCAAGAGGGTGATGACGCAACCATTATTCAGGCAGAAACGCTCAACTATACCACAGAAGGAATCAAGAAGAATCTTCAAGACGTGAAGAGGCCATTTCAAGAGTTGCCACTCACGTGTGACGTGCGAGAAGCCAGCTGTCCTAATGAACTCGACAACAAAACACCGCAGCTGGAAGACCTGGAGAAGACACAACAGGATTTGGAAAGACCACTGCAGCCTGTATTCAAGAAGAACCGGGAGGACGTGCAGCAGATTCGGACAGAGCTGAAGGTGGAGCGGAGATTGGCACTGTCCAGATCTGGAAGCCTCAACTTGCTGAAGAAAAGAGACTTCAAGCCGCCATTGCAGGTACGAAAGATCCCTGCTCTGAGTCATGCCAGTTGTGGTGGTGACACCGGCAACATCTCACCTGCAGCTCAAGTGAAGCCAAGTCCAATAGACTCGCAAATTTGTACAAACAATTGGCAGGTCCGACACAAAAACGTCGGGGAAAACATCACAGCACAAATCCCAAACGCAGAAGTTACGAAACAGGTTAGAAGCCTAGTAGCGGCCAGGACCAAGGAGGGCTCATCCGAACCAAGTGTTGGTTCTTTTGTTGGCGACACGAGGGTGGTCGTTGGAAAGGTCCACAGCCTTACCGATCTTCCTGCAACGATTCCCAGAAGAGCGGGTGTCAGCCGAAACAGAGAACGCAAGGTCCCAGTTGCTGAGAATTCGACCAAACCACAACCTGTCTTTTCTCCAGGCCTGTTCAACAGTCCGAAAGAACAGAACTTGCAAGTTTCTCCACTCGCAGCCAAAGATCTGGTGCAGGGGAAGCGGTCAGCGCGTGAGCGGAAATCACGTGCATCAGCGGCAGAAACGAAGGTCCCAGCGACGGGATCAAAGGCTGCAAGAGCTCAGCGCCTTCGGGTCACGGGACCACCGTCACCGCGCGCCTCTTGGAGTCCCCCGGCTGCGGGAGTGAAGTCCGCGGACGCCTGCAGCCCCGCGGTCGCTGACCAGCTGACGAGCCCGGACTGCGTCAGCGACTGGGTCGCGGAGCGTCGGGGCGCCGGTCCCAGCAAGCGGATCCAGTTCAGCGGGAAAACCTACCAGCGCTCGGCCAAACGCCAGAGAAACAGGGCTGGAACGATCGGAGAATACGAGCTGGTGAAAATGATCGCCCTGCAGGACGACTACGAATACGATGTTTCCAGTGGATCAGAAATGGCCTCACCAGACCCACTGATGATGAGCGAGCACACCAGAAGAATGCAGACCCACAGCACACGGAACGTAAACCCCGTCGCGCTGTCTGCTGCCTGCGGGTCGATGTGGAGCAGCAGCGCGAGGCCACGAGTCGGGACGCACAGCGGTCGGGTGGAGGACTGCAACGTGACCCAGGACTCCGTGTCCGAGTACGAGACGGCCGATGAGACGCTGGGCGACGACTAGAACGAACCGCCTCCATTTTCGCGCAGCTCCGACCCGTTTTTGATGTCTGAAGCGGAAGGTTTGGGCAGAGGTGGCGGCAGCGGTGGGCTCTGCTCTTTTCTCTTTGTATGCCCACGAAACAGGTGAAACAAGCACTTTTGCCGTGCTAGTTACCAGTTTCCATCGACCTGTGGTGTTCGTGTTTGTTGAATTGTTCTGCGTGTCAGAGACTTGCGAAGACAGGGCAGAACACTCTCGTGCAAGCATCTCAACTCGCGCAAGAACGCTTCATTTGTTGCGGACGTTTGATTGACGATTGAGCGTAGGTTCTTGCCAACCTGGCTTCTTTGTGTTTTCAAAACAGATCCGACTGAACAATTTGCGCAAAAATTTGTTCGTTTTGACAAATGCTGTTTTTGCCAGTGGATGGGCTCAGTGGAAGAATTTGTTCAACATGTTGGCGAAATAAAGGAGTCCAACACCAAAACAACAATTCTTTAAACTGGTGCTTTTTTGCGTGAAAACAGCTCAGTTCGATTTTTATTCCTCACGTACATTCTCTGTACAACACAGGATTGCACAAAAATACTGCAGTACATGTTAGTACCTTGTGACCAGTTTCGTAAGATCATCGCACACCGACAGCGTTCTCCAAACCCGGCAAAAGATTGCTGGATCAATGCTGAGTACCTCGACCAACCAAAACGCTCTCAGCGTACGACGGTCTCAGATGAAAAAAATCATCAAGTTCTGTTCAATCTACAAAACACCGTCACAGTTACAACGTTCAACCTCAGCATTTCAGAGCTCCTCAGCAATCCCCCGGTGGCAGTTGAAACAGGGGTTTGTGGCAGAACGCTTTGTTTTCATTTCCTGCTGCAGAACAAATCAACTGACTGCTAATCGGCACACGTGTAGATCCTTGCAGCCTATTTCAAAAGAGCAGGAGCGTTTCTTTGTGGCCTGCAATGGTCAGTAGCGGCCACAAATCGCCGGGAGTCTTTTGATCTGACAATATCACACAACGCCCAAGTACCCGTGAAATGCAAATTAGATTTACTAAACTCTCAGAGGTCACCGGAGTATGCATCTTGCAGTTCACTCAGCAAATAGTTTCACCTTCGCTGTTTTGTCAAAGCTTCCTGAACAAAAATAGACACGCATCTTCTGACGCACTCATTGACACTGTTTCAAAAACATCCAAGCGAAGATGTTTTTATCTTCACACAAATGTACAGAAAGACACAGACACATTGGACTAGTCGTGGAATAAATCTACAGGTTCTGGCCAGAGGGAAGGAGCCCAACTGGGTCTGACACCGAAGGATTCAACTCTCCGCACCTTACTTCTTCCACACTTACTGCTTTGTCTTTGCTACACATACGCACGCACAAAACACGTGCACACACACGCACGCAAGCACACAAACACACACACACGCACACACACACACGCACACACACACACACGAAAGAACACACCGGCAACAAAATCGCGCTCGCCATCATTTGCCTCTTTCGGGCGACAGTTTGTGCGAAGGACAATGGTTGTCATTCTCTGGAAACAGCTGCGACTTTCTTGTTTCTACACACAAAATTCAGTTTCAAGGTTTCAAGACACAAGACGCAGATCTATATCGTCTGAACTAACAAGCATGTGTCATCAAATCTTTCACGCATGTATCACACAATAGACCAAACCATTCTTGCCCTTTTCTGTCCTTGTACATTTGATTTGGGGTGCCAGGTCCTTGGCTCTGGCGAAAGATACAACAAAAGGTCCAGGCAGTGTCACAATGGCTCAAACACCAACCTTGATAAACCTGCAGGTGAAAAAATAGTTGCACCGTCACGAGTTATTTCACGAGTCGGTGGGACCCAGGCTCCGGGATCGCTTCCTGATCCGCTGGAGCTGCGGGACATCCAGACTGTTGAACCAGACAACAAACTGAACTTTGTCGCAATCGCCCCACAGTCGGTCAGACCAGGTGCAGAACACCGAGTGTCCACTGAGACACTTGTGTGCGGACATCAGTGCAACACGTATTTTCTCACAGTCTCACAACGAACCTGTTTCTAGTGTTTCAAAGCTTGATGCGACAACAGTCAACGAGTACATCTACGAGTTCTCTATCTGCAAAAAATAACGAACCGTATCTGGTTTGTCTTGTCTTTTCTGACAAGTGCAACAATTGTCTCCAGAAACACTCAACAAACACTTTTCAAAAATACACGTGTGATTTTCTAGCATGTTTCAAGCAACAACAAGAGGACCGGGCGGTCCCTGGATCTGCTCGAGGGAACTACAGACTACTTTCACAGTCTCTGCGCTTTGATCTAATTCCCTAGCTGACTTTGTCCGCGCCTCCTCAGAGAAGGAATTTGGTGGACCCTTTGTGGAAGATTTCTCCAAAAAGGCAGGAATCTGGTCACCCTCAGCAGAAACTGCCAACATGTGTGTGGATCGCAGCAGACTCTATTTTCGCAACTGTCGTCTTGTTTGTTGTTCGTTCAAGGGATGGATCTGTACGATCGTTTTTCTCTTCTCAATGAAAATCATTGCCGTGCTTTGCGTGCTGTGTGACCAAAAAGTTGACCTGCTGGTCCAAGGACAGGTCATGCCAGGTTTCTCCCAAACAAAACATTTTGTTCCCCTCTCCAAGCCAACAGATCGAAACAGAAAATCAACGTCTCAAATTGTTCTAATCTGGTGAGTCCAGCTCTTCTCGTCCGTCTCTATTCAGCCCACGTATATGGACGTACTGCACACTCTTGTCGCTGTAAGGAATGATGGGCGGACCACCGGCCCCGCCCTCTCCTTCCGCCCGACTGCACCACGCGCGTGCAAACAGCCCCTCCACTTCCTCCAATGTCTTCCCTTTGGTTTCCGGCAGGAAGAACGCGAAGAAGAAGACGCCGCAGGTGGCGAGAACCGCGTACAGCCAGAACGTGCCTGCGCAAAGGAAGAAGAAAAGAGGCGAAGCATCATATGCGTGATTCATTCTGACTGACCTGGTGGGTCATTTCGTCGCAAACTGGCTGGCTATTTCTCCTTTCTCCCTATTTTCAACACTCTTCCAAGAACAGGTGGAAAAGGTGTGAACATGAGCTCAAAGATGCGGACGGAATGGCCCTGCACCCGCCATTTGGTCACCGACGTTCACACCATTAACACGAACCGTATTTTGTGAGCGCCTCGGTGAGGGACAGGAAGCTCATGGACACGGCCAGGTTGAAGGCCCAGTTGGTGAAGGTGGCGCAGGCGTTGCCGGTGCTGCGCGCCCAGATTGGGTAGATCTCCGAGTTGATCGTCCAGGGCATAGGACCCATTCCTGTGAGCAAGGAATGAGACCCATCACTGAATGCCTCTGAAATTCTACTTCGAGATAACAGCCGAGGGACATGATGAAGAACAACTTTGAACTCCGTCAGGGTCGTAGTTCTGTCAGTTTGGCACTCCGTCAACACTCGTGGAGACACACAGATTCTACTCACCTGGTGCGAAGAAAACGAGATACATAATGAGCCCCATGAGTGGCATCCACGCGAACGGCGTCGGACAGAAGTCGTACGCCCACGTCAGAGGACCTGCAGTCAGAGGAGGGTGTCCAGTTGCGATGTGGAACCAACAGAGGAGTCAAGGTGTGTTCAGACCTCAACCCGAATGAACACTGCAAAAGATGTGGAAGCGGAGGGCTGCGATATGTAGAGACCACATACCCGACAATCCGGTGTGGTTGCAGCGGCCTTGTGTGGACATAAGTGGGTCATTGTAGTCTGACTGGAGACAGGAACCATTGATCGGACCTTTAGCGGCGTCAACATAGCAGTATCCACAGTACAGATCTCGCATGCATGCGTTGCATTCTCTGAAATGGAAGCGAACGCAGTTCTTACACTGATTTTTCAATGTGGTGCATCACCGACATACGAGCGTACAACACTCTCAGCGTGTGCAAGTCACAAGTTCTCTCGATAGATACTGACACGTAGGCATCGCAGTGGCTTCCGGTGTTGGAGCGCTCGTGCACGGACACGGGCGGGGAGTTGCCGGCGGCCAGGTTGAAGCCAATCGCGAGCCACGCCAGGCTCACAACCGCGCCTGAAGAAAAGAATCTTTATTTGAGATCTATCGCAGAAATCTGACCCTGTCAATCGTTTATCACGGTTTGGACTGCTTCACATTCGGTTGCCGTTTGATCTGCATTTCCTTGCCCATTTCATCCAGACCCACCTGCACACCCCAGACCCCTTCCATTGGCATCCCTGCACAATCTCACCCCCGGCGACTCACCCACGAGGCTGCCTATCGTGAGGGGTCTGCGCCCGATCCGCTCCACCAGGTAGAGCCCGAGGAAAGTGAAGGCGAAGTTGACGGCGGCCGTGACGGCGCTGAGCCAGACCGCCGCGTCGTCGCTTTTGACGCCTGACATTTTGATGATGGTCGCGCTGTAGTACCTGCAGGTGAAACGTCGAAATGTCTGAGAAAAGAGAACGTGCACCCGGACACTGCGATTGCATTGCAAAACACAGCTGTAACTCATTGGGAGGACAAATCACAACCACAGACCATGGTTTCTACTTGAGCGAAAACAAGTCTTGGACCTCTCAGCAGCTTGAGACCATTTCTATGGTCGTCAGTGGTACGACTGAACAGCTATGGGGTGAGGGGAGTTAATTCCACTCGCCAGATGAGAGATCTACATCAACAGGAAAACAGGCTGCTTACAATTGTCAATCTGTGGGGATACGTGCACGTGTGCGAATGCGTGCGCACGCTCGCGTTGACAGTGTCGTCGTCTCTTGCGACGCGTGCAGCTCGAGTTGCACTCACATGACGGTGTTGATTCCAGCGATCTGCTGGAACATCTGCAGGCTGCAGCCCGTGATGAGCGCTCTCCGCACCGAGGGCGTCGTCAACATGTGCCACAGGATCGGCAGGTGATCTAAAAGTAGCACAGTTCGGGTCCGGTTATGGAACAGACCACAGGGCCATAGAAAACAAGACGGTCTCACTGGTCGAGGTCTCAGCTCTCGGTCTGTGGATTTGGCCAAGAACTCACGTCTCTTCTCGACCTCTCGCTCCGCCTCGAGGCAGCTCTGCTTGATGTTGTGATACTCTTCCTCAATATCCGCCTCGCCTCGAATCCGCTGCAGCACCTGGGGCGAGAGCAGTGTGGTTCAGCGCGCGCGCGCGCGCGCGCGCGCGTGGGTGTGGTTGTGTGTTTGTTTGTGTTTGTTTGTGTGTTTGTGTGTGTGTTTTTTTTTGGGCGCGCGCGGGCAA
>JAAUXT010111254.1_pt1 | contig 17146 bp, 15 predicted proteins | sample 7278171 | NCBI WGS metagenome assembly JAAUXT01 (sample SAMN14350112, study PRJNA611818) | marine sediment metagenome | isolation source: surface marine sediment (1.8m) | place: French Polynesia: Moorea | collected 2018-08
CCTCTTCCCCCGCCGCCCTCCCTCCCACCGCACCCCCCCCAGCCACGCGCCCGCCCTCCCGGCCGGCAGGGGCAGCCATTTTCGCCTCTAGTTTTCCAAGAAATCTGGAAAAACTGAACAATTTTCTAAAAAGTTGAAAAATCGGCACAAGGGCTTCCCCGAGGATTCCGTGACGTCAGTTCCGGTAGAATGCGCAAAACTTTTCGGGAGAGGACGATGATGAATTTCTGTTGAACTTCGCGTGAAATGTCGTTTCCAAACACTGAACAAGAAGACAAATCCGTTTGACACATTGCTGTCTCGTGAACAAGTTGCAAAAAATTCAAAATTTACCAGTGAATAACTTGCTGGGGCAGAACAGCAAAGATTTACTCCAAATCTGTTTCTGGATTTCAAAAACGAAAATATATAAATAAATAAATAAATGAACAAATAAATAAAAATCAAATGAACAAATAGACAAATAAACAAAAGAGAAAATTGGCCTTGATCCTTTTGCTTTACTTCATCAAAATGTCCAGTTCAACAAAAGGTCTTTTCAGTGATTGATGCAAGGACAAAGAACATGCTTGTCTATTTTTGCAGACAATGTGCCAGAACAATATCAAGGTCTTTGAGGTTATTTTGATGAAATACCATTTGGATAGTCAGTTGTCAGTGGGAAATTCAAAAATAAATTGCCTTCAAAGCCTGCAATTTACCAAATAGTTTTACAGGCGTGGAAGGCAACAAATTTGTAATGAAAAATGCTTGATGTTCACCAAAAATATGTAAAAAAATATTTGTTTGTTTTTGATAAATTTATCAATTTATTGTGTGTCTGTTTGTTTGGTTCTTCATAATTTTTATCATGACTCTTGAACTTTCACTTGGCTTTTGTTCTTCATTTTGCATGAGACCTTCATGATGAGATAATCCAACAGTTCACAAACAGTGAGAACTGAGGCTCCCAACAGCAGCCCCAAAAATCCTCCAATTTCACCTATCAGACTCCCTATGACAAAGGCTGGCTGTTGCTGGATGCTTTCATATGTTAGCTCCTCATAAAAGATGTCCACCAGAAGGAAATTTCTTCTGCAAAGAGGCAGCAAAACAATTGCAATTAATCAGCAATTTTCTTTTGTCCCAAAAGCAATATCAATTTCAAATGTGTGTCCTCGTACAGTTGCTGGATTGGAAGAGGTACCACAGTTTTCAGAAAAGGGGAAACTTACTTGAAGAAAAAGAGATCAACTTTCACTTTGTCTAAGTGTGACTTCATGTTTTCGTTCAAAGTGTTGGCTGAATCTGTTAGGTCCAGCAAGGATTTGGTCAGATCATTGACCAAGTTTTCTGTGGTGTTTATGTTGTACACAGAACCATCCTCCAGATACAGTTGATCATTAAACAGCCAGTTCTGAATATTCTTTATGTCAGGTGCATTGGTATCAAGGAGCTTGAGGACTCCATTTACAGATTTGTCCAGCTTAGTTTTGGCACCATTCCATATGGTCTCCACAGCAGCATAATTTATATTTATCACCATTCTGGCTTTGTCCACAGATCTTTGCAATTCAACAATTTGGAACTTTTGTGCTAAATCTGACTTTGATATCTGTCCACCTTTGTACCATGACAAAGGAATTTCCAGTGTTGAAAGGCTACTGGATACTTTGTTTCTACTTTGCTTGAGACTCTGAATTAACTGATAAAATTGGATTTCCACAGAGTCTTCCAAAAGTGCTGTGATCTGCACAATGGTATCAGCCAAAACTGCCAAGCTAGCATTTATTTCAATTTGTTTGGACTGTGAGAATGTTTTTGTGTTATTATTGTACCAACTTTTGATTTTTTCCAAATCACTCTGAAAGGTAGAGGCCATTTTTTTATGTGGATTATTTGCCAAGAAGAAAATTGGTCACATTTGTTTGTGACTAAATCACCCTGACCTGAAGTCCACTTGCTGTGAAAGTCTGGACAGCATTTGTCACTTCATTTTGCAGCAGGGCCAAATCTGGTTCTTTCATCAACACCTTCACTGCGTTGTCAAAACTTTCTATTTGTTTCTGTGCAAGAAACAACACACACACACAAAGAATGTGCGCCTGGGGAACCAGTTCCATACACATCGGTCGGACTGAATCCGTGAAGAACACACATTTATAACAACAAACAGTCCTCCTTACTTGCGTCTTTTGAGCAAAAAAGCTGACGGTCTTTTCCAGAATTTCAGCCTCTCTTTCAGCTTTTTTCTGCAACACAAACGCACGTATTTTTCATTCTGTTTGCTGATGAGAGAGAGAGAGAGAGAGAGACGGGAGGGAGAGAGAGACAGAGGGGGGAGAGAGAAAGAGAGACAGAGAGAGGAGGAGAGAGATGAAGATGGAGACAGTGAAACTCAAGAGAGAGAGAGATGTTCAGATGAAAGGAAGTCACAGAGAGAGAGAGAGAGAGAGAGAGAGAGAGTAAGAGAGAGAGAGAGAGAGAGTGCGTGTGTGTGTGGACAGACATAGAGAGACAGAGCGAGAGACAGAGAGAGATGCTCAGATGAAAGGCCATGATCCACCATTTGTTTTCCAATAAAACAACCCACCATAACTTTCCAAACTGTTCGAACCTCAACCAACTCTCCGTCAGCAGGCTCTCTCTGTGTTTCTCTTACTTTAAACAATTCAAACTGTTTTACGTGAGCCTGGCTTACCTCCAGAACCTCCTCGACTGTTTGGTTTCCATCAACCGCAAGTTTTTCCAACCTCAGTTCATTGAGGTCACCATAAAATAAAGTTTGTCCAAAAGTGACCATCTCACACGGAGCTTTGCAGTCACTGTTATGATGATCAAAAATTTCTGAAAGGTTGCAAAATGCTTCAGTTAAACAGCCATGAAGTACTACTTGAAGGGCTTTTTTCTCTGTGCTGGGTCATCTTTTGAACAAAGCATCTTGTGACTTGCAAACAGTTGAGCAGGTCATCACAAGAATTACCTGTGTGATTCTTTCTGCAGAAATATTCATCTCTGATGTTGCACATCTTGGTTGCTGAAGGCAAAAACAATCAGCAAAAAAAACGGTAAAAATTGTGAAAATCAGCAATACCACTCTCCAGTTAACATTGTCATTTTCCCAAACTCACAAGATGCATTTCTGGGTGGCTCCATGTGGTGTAAATAACAGTCACACTTCTTGATGGCAAGTTCCCTCTGAGCAGCCAACATGCACTCATACATTGAACCCTCTGAACCACAGTCACCATAAGGTGCTGGCAAATACCTATGCTACAAACAAAAAGTGGACTGTTCAGTGTAGCAAGACCCACTCAGAAGGCCAAAACAGAAGAAGGGACGTTCTTCTATCATTTTCTCACCTATCTTGGTGGAAAGTCATTTTGACAAACAACCACGTACCTCTTTTCTTTGCATGCTGACATACACATGCTTTCCTGGAGAAGCCACAAATCCTTGACTCATTTGAGGCTTTTCATTCTGGTTGTGCAGAAGAATCTGAAAACACCCCATACAACAAGCACCAAAACACACTGCAATCAAGACAAATTCTTTTGAGTTTGGTATTTTTACAAGCACTGTACCCAACAGCGAATACCTGAACTCCTCTCTCCAGGTTTCCCACTGGCATCTTTTCATAGTCTTCAATGTTGAGCAGCAGTTCAAGCCCACTCCCTGCACCTGAGTCAACAACAACTTGTTCTGCACACCATAAGGTTTCCAACAGTGAAACACACAGGTGCATCTGGGATCATAGTGTGTGTGTGTGTGTGTGTGTGTTGCCAGGATCAGCAGAACTCAGCAGCAAAGTTGGTTCTTTGCTCTGCTACTTTTCACTGGATGTTCTACTTGCCTGCATGATCCACACTCAGGAAGTCACGTGAGAAGGTGTAACACACACCAAGCTCAGTGAAAGTGGTTTCAAAATCTTTCAGAGAACAGAGTTCTCCTTGCCAATGACATCTGTTGAAAAAGAAGATGCCTGGTTGGTCAAATATATCATCAGATATGTATTTCTGATCTGTGTTTTGCCAACGCTTCCACCTTCACTGACACTAACAGAGAAACATCAACCTGTGAATCAGGTCCTGTTTTTGATGTGCCAAGCTCAACAAGTCATCGGGTGGAGGGGGAGTCCTGACATCCAGCTGATCAATATCTGAAAATGAAAGTTCAAAATTGTTCTGCCTGGATCAAGCCTGTCAACAATTTGGTTTGGTTGTCAAATCAACAATGACTCCGTCTGTATGTCAAGCTAAATGGTTATTCCACCCTGGATATCCTTGCCCTCGTGCAACGCCACATACAACTGAAAGATGTTCATGCCAGCTGCTGCAGAAAGCCTGAAAAAGTTCACACAGCTCAGTTTCTGATTCAGGGTGATTGCATAGTTTCAGTAACATTTTTTGTTTTGAAGTTATTCATGTGCTGTTTTTCAGCAAGAAAGTCCATTGTACAAAGTTAATCAAGCTCATCAAAATTTTGAATTTCTGGTCAGATGTTTTTGTGATCAAAGATGAAGCTGATTTTGCCCCCAAAAATATATTTTGGCACAAGTGTTCTCACCTGACTGAATTTAAGTTGCAGATGGTGACACTTGGGAATTCCATCTGATTTTGTTGACGAACCTTCACATTGACATTGGTCTTGAACTCTTGGTACTCCAGAAACCTCTTGCCAGCCTGGATCACAAAGAATCCCGCAGCCAGAGCCACAGCAGCCACCCACAGCAACCTGCAGAGGGCACCACAGGGAGACAAGTTGTTTGATAATTCTTTAATTTATGACATGTGCAATGAGAAAAGCCATGGCTGCAGCAGGGCTTTCTCTTCTGAAACAAGATAATCTCTTTGGGCCAAAACATCAACATGATGAAAGTCATGGCACCAATCATGTCTTCCAAGAAAACTTCCATCACAACCCCCAAAAGTGAACAGAACACCAGACTGCTGTTTCATAACAAACTGAAAAAGAGGAATGACAGAACTGGGCATCATGGAACACAAGGTTCCTGACCTTCTTGTCTTTGTGCTGTTTTGAAAGATGTATTTGACTCCATGAATGGATGTGTTCTGAGTGAACTGATTCCAGGTGACACTTTCAGCAGCACTCTGACTCCCATCTCCACCACCAGGGGGCCAGGCTGTCTTGGGTGAGTCTATCTCCATCCAAAACAGACCAAAATCTTCAGAGGCACCAAGAACCTGGAAAAAATATTTTCTAACAGCACAAGCAGAAGCCTGTAATAGTGACAAGTTGTCCAAGACAGAACTGCATTTAACAAAAAGATTTTTTTCTCTGACACCACTGGCTGTCACTTGCAGCGGCAGTCTGCGTTTTTTCAATGAAGGGCGTTTCAGTCACGCACGGTTGCACAACATATTTCGCAGATAAATTGCACTATCAAGTAAGCGTGATAATACGCGCATTTTTCTCAGGGGAGGATCCAGGATTTTTGGTCGGGGAGGGGGGGACCCGACCACTTTTGGAGGCCACTAGAAATTTGAAAAAGACACATAAATGTGTCTTGCACTTTGCACCCTATCTGAGCCTTCACACACACACACACACTCACACACACACACACACACAGACACTCACTCACACACACAAACACACGCACACACACGCACACACAGGCACACATACACGCACACACACAGACACACTTTCACACATACTCACACACAGACACACTCACACACACTCACACACAGACACACTCACTCACACACACTCACACGCAGACACTCTCACACACACTCACACACACTCACACACACTCACACTCACACACACTCACATACACGTAAAAACACACACAAACACACACTCACTCACACACACATTTCTGTGGGGTGGGAGCTCCAGGGTTGTGCAACCCTCTCTGGATCCACCTCAGATGTGATTGGCTGAATCCGTGGTCCTCAGCGACCTGACTTAAACCTTTGAAAACTGTATTTTCAAGGAAAATTTGCAGGTGATAATTTAATCTGAGGTCCTGAGGACCTCTGGACCTCCCAGCGAACCTTTGGCACCCGGGGTCCTGAGGGTTGGCTCACTATGACCCCCACCTCGAAAATAGAAGCCAAAAGTGTGCATTGCAAATTTTGGAACTCCAAATTGGGCCACCATGACCCCCAGATCCCCCCTTAAAGTTGACAATTCAGGAAAGAAATCTGGCCCACCCCACACATCCCACCCTAACCCTGGATCTGGTGCAGAGATTCACACCAACTGAATATCACCTTGTGTTTGGGCAGCGCAAGCTGCCATTAGATGACTGCTGCATTAGCTGTGCGTTTACTGTGCATTTAGTACATTTGCTCACACCAGACACCAACCCCTGAGGTGGGCTCGTTCGATACACATGCTGTGGTATTGATCCACAAATGACGCCCACCCGCAGTAGAATTGAAAAACGCATGCGTCAGATTTACGTAACATTTGCGACGCAGCGTAAGGTTTGAGCTGGGGTGGATTCAGCACCAGCGGTGGTCCAGGCCCCACCTTGTCTGAAGAATTGGCAGGTACTTTACTGGGTCCAACCGCCAGGGGGTCCTCAGTGGAGTCACCCTGGTGCTGACTGGGGTCTGACCATGAAAGCTGACCTGGTCCGAGCGGGGTCCAGCTCTGGGAGTAGACTGGGCCCGAGCAGGGATCTGTGAGGAGTGACACTTGTCGTCAGACGTCAGAAAATAAGTTTTGGCCCCTTGGGTTTCACCCTGAGGCAACTCGTCAAACAACAACTCTTCGCTTCGCACCGGGCGTGGTACTCAGAAAGGGGTGGATTCAGAAGGGGCAGGACACAAACAAGTCGACTCGTGTGCAGCGCACGCCAGTTGTACTTTGGTTATTGACGCTGGTACGTTGTTTGAAAACAAACCAGCTTCTGAAGAATTCTCCACAACTTAGTTTGATTGATTGTGCTTGTGTGGGACGTGGTTGCGTCGTGAAGAGGTTACGAGCCGCGGGTGTGGTACTCACCAGGTACAAACGGGTACACCGTGGGTACAGGGCGGACACCCGCACAACACAAGTCTCCTCGTCTCCAGCGCAGGCCAGTGAACCATACAACGAGACTGAGAATCAGGCCCCCCCCTAAACCACCCCCCAAAGAGCGTGTCCAGGGTTTCACGTTCAGTGGTTACCATGGAGAAGCCAATCAATGTACGAGGGCTTTATCAATGCTGACAATAGGCATGTTCAGTGGAAGGTCAATCATTTGAGTATGTCACGCAATGAGAACTGAAGGAATTGGCAACAACCAACCGACCGGTCAGTGCAGTCCGCTGGACGTGTCGATCATCAGCATTGAAGGTCGTAGCTTTCGTGCATTAAAATTGTGTATTTGTTTCGTTGGCATTCAATAACCCTGACATAAAACCCTCGTAGACGTGAAGAAGTGGCCATGTTGGGGAGAGAAACAAACGTCTCTACATCCTGCATCTCACACAAATCACAGAGCAAACGACTTCAGTGCGTCAAGCGGAACATGGTTTCGTCTGGCCTCCCTCATCAGGAACAGGGTCGCTGATTTCCTTCGATTCCCTTTCAAGAAGCAGGGTTCTTCCGTTGCGTGAGATGGCAGAGCGCGGGGTTGCTCTAGTCCTGGGGCAGGGCTCAGGATCTTCTGGTGCGCACATCAGAACTGGAAACAAGTTGTCTTTTCAGACCAAGTGTCAAAGCCCTCATAATTTGGTTCTCCGCTGAAGGGTCCAGGCGTCATGACAGGAGGCAAGACCCCCAAGTCCCCTCGATTTGGGGGTGGTACCCCATGGTCCCCAAGTTTGGGGTTGAACTTGGAGTCCGTCTCAGATCTCTGTGGAAGTTAATTGGTTCCCTCGGTGTGGGAGCTGGCTAGCTTTGTTCCCTTTTCCTGGGGCACGACACCCCACCCACCCCGCCTTGAGGTCCTCAGATAGTGGGGAGCTGGACAGCTTTGTCCCTGAGCCTGGAGCAGGGCCCTCGCCCTTTGATTTCCTCAGACAGCAGGGGGGAGCAGCCTCAGTTCCCTCTGTGTTGTGGGGGCACCAGTGTGTCTTCAAGTCAGGGGTTCGGCCCTTGGTTCGTCTTGGATTGGGGCAGAACCGCTTTCATCCCTTCATCATCTGCAGCAAGGACCATTGGGTTCTTCACTCTGTGGATGGGACCGCCAGTTTAATCCATGTGTGTGTGTGTGTGTGTGTGTGTGTGTGTGTGCGTGGGTGTGTGTGCGGTCAACCCCCGACCCTGGGGAAGGGGTCAGGCGCTGGGCCCTTCCTGTGCCTCCCTGGTGCCTCAGACCTGAGGGCGGGTTTTTTTTTTATTTTCCCCTGCTTTCTTGCTGCGTTTATGAAGCATTGCGTGGATTGCGTGGTCACGCGTCACTGAACAGCGCGCTCAAGTGTGTTTGCGCAGGCGCCAACCTGATACTCCTCCAGGGCGGATCCTGAGGTGTACCGGTGTGATGGGATGAAGAGGTACCCGTGATGAAATGACCTCAGGTCAGTCTGTGATGGACCCACCACAACCTGTCACAGAGGAACACGAGGTCATTCTGTAGCACTCAGTGCTCGTGCATAGCAGGGGTGTGCAAGTGCGGTTTGAAGGGATGAAGAGGCACCCGTGATGAAATGACCTCAGGTCAGTCTGTGATGGACGCACTTCCCCCTGTGACATGATGCCATTCTGCAGCACCCAGTACTCGTACATAGCAGGGACATGGTTAACCGGTGTAATAAGTTGGAGGAACTCCCGTGATGAAATGACCTGAGGCCTCAAATGCCTTGACACCCGTGAACATTTGCTGGCAATCTGAAATGGAGTGCCGTGCCCTTCACGACGTGCCCCCTCTAAGGATGACCTGAAGCCGCTCCTGCCTCCCCTCCCCTCTCTCAACAGTGCTCTCCTTGTGTGCTGAGACTGAAGTTCTGCATCTCAGCTACGTCACGTGGTAGGTCACATTGCGCGCGTACACTTCTCCCAGGCGGTGCGTTCGTGCGTCAAGTCACGTGCGTCACGTCACGTGCGTCAAGTCACGTGCGTCACGTCACGTACGCGTCGTGCAGCGTCATGACATGCAACAGATCCAGCGTCTTCGAGTGACGTCACGCAGCGTAGTTGACCACGCCCCACCCACTTCTCGTTCAGACGCTGACGCTGGTGTGTCGTGTGTTCGGTGTGGGTCACGTATTGCGTTCACGTGTTGCACCGCTCCAAGCGACGTTCGCAGTGCACGAATCGAGTGACCTGCGCTTGCGCAGGGGTGCAGCGTGTGACGCATACAACGTGAACCATCCGTATTCACCAAGGTACGTGACGCATGCAGATGAACACAGCTGCACTGATTCATTGACGAAGCGCGTGACGACGCACATAACGTCGCGACGTTGCGTCTTGAACACGTTGGTGTCTCTGGTACAGAAACCTTGAGACTCAGAACACATCATGCCACAGGCAAGACACCGACGTCACCGTTGCCGTGGAGACTGTAGAACCACGTGACCAGACGATACTTCGCACACTGAACACACACATCACCATGGAGACTGTGGAGCTACGCGAGTGACCACGTGGTCTGGGTCCCGGCGCTTTTGACGTCAGAATGAGGCTCTCCCTCCTGCTGCTGCTCTGCGGAGGTACCAACTGCGCATGCGCGCGCGCGCGGGTCACTGTGACTCTGGACCCTTTGGGGTCGGACCCTCTTGACCTGGTTCCTCAGGGTTCAGGGAGGGTCTAAGCTCCACCGAACCTCGCAGCATAACATGCCTCGTGACTTTTGCACTGCAGGCCCCTGAATGGTTCATTGAATGAAATGCTTCTGGTTCACCCCCCCCCCCTCTACGAGAGGGATCAGAGCCCCTGATTCTCCTGGTCACACCCCTGACATGGGACTTGCTCTTGAAGTGGCCTTGTATTGCAGGGCGGATGTGGGTTGGGACTGACGCTGGAGGACAGTGCGGAGATGGGCAGGTGCAGTGTGAGGATGGGACCTGCGTCATCTCAAGTGATGAGTGTGCCATTGAGTAAGTGTCATGTCATCTGATTGCTTTTCTATGAAAAAGCACTGGAAATGTGATCAGAGAAAACAAGTTTCTCATTGTTCTTTTTGCCACAAATTTTCACTGTTTTCTGGTCTGTGAACCCAATTGAGTTGACAGACTTAGTGACATTTCTTTGTTGTCCCATCTTTTGAAGTTTACATACAGGGTTTTCCTTTTTCAGTCTTGGTAATGAGGATGACTACTATGATGACTCTTACTATTACTATTTGGTTGATGAAGAGGAGAAGGACACTCCAGACAACACCACTCAATGTCCCAATGACTTTGCAGCTTGCCTCACTGAAAACCAGTGTGTTCATGGAAGCTGGTTGTGTGATGGAGAGGCTGATTGTAAAGACCAGTCTGATGAGACTGATAAATCCTGCTCCCAGCCAGATTGTGACCCAGGCTGGTGGATGTGTGATGATGGACAGTGTATTGAGGGGAAGTTTGTGTGCAATAAGCATGACTACCATCCTGATTTCCTGGTGTGTGAGGATTTGTCCCATGAAAGCATTGACTGTACCCAATGGAGCTGTTCTGAAGGGTACATCAAGTGTGATGATGAGCTGCAGTGCATTGAGGTGGCACAGATTTGTGATGTTCATCTGGACTGTGATGATGAGTCTGTAAGTTTTCCTCTTTGTGTACCATACAAATTTTCTTCAATGCCATTTATCTTTGAGGCCTGAATTTCCAATGGCTTTTCTTGAAACTTTTATCACTGTTTTTTTTTTGTCAGGATGAAACTCAGTGTGAAGACTGGGATTGTTTGGAATTTCAGTACAAGTGCAGCAATGGCGTGCAATGTATTGATAACACATTGGTGTGTGACGGCAAAATGGACTGTTCTTGTAGATCAGATGAAGTTGTTTCTTTATGTCAGCAATGGACTTGTGCTGAGCACACATGGCCCTGCAATGATAACATACAGTGTGTGCCCATCAACAAAGTGTGCAATGGCCACCAGAATTGTGAAGATGGATCAGATGAGGCTTTAGAATTATGCAGAGACTGGAATTGTGTTGCAGGCTTCACCAAATGCATTGACAAGAACACCTGTGTGAATGACAGGACATTTGTTTGTGACAGGTGGACCAAGAACAGTCTCAATGACTCTGCTAGTTGTTCTGTGTGTTCTGCCTGTGCTGCTGATCAGTGGCAATGTGAGGATGGCAGGTGTGTCCCTTTATCAGGCAGATGTGATGGGAAGGTTCACTGCACAGATGCCTCAGATGAACAGTATTGTCTCAACTGGAAGTGCTTGGAGGGATGGTTCAAATGCAGGGATGGCAAATGTCTGCATAGGCATTTTGTTTGTGATGGGGATATTTCAGAACACAGCAAGATTGAAACATGCAAAGATGGAGATGATGAACTTGTGGATTGTTTTCTCTGGAATTGTTCAGCAGGCTTTGTCAAATGTGCAGATCAGTGGCAATGTGTTGCTCAGACTTGCTTTTGTGATGAGATTTCACATTGCAATGATGGGAGTGATGAGGCTTACTGCGAGAACAGGTGGGACACTAATCTGAGAGGTAACTCTTCAAGTTTGGCAAATAATTTGCCTAACTTTGGCAAATCAACAAGACTTTTCTTTCTTTGACTGTGAACAGGGTATGTCCAAAAGGAATGAGGCAATGTCGGACTGGTGGACGTTGCATCTATGTGGAGAGTATTTGTGACGGATTCCTCAACTGCTATGATCGGAGTGATGAAGATCCAGAGGTCTGTTTGACCTGGCAGTGTCCAAGTAACAGATGGCAGTGTCAGAACCATTTGGGATGTCACTACCTGGAGACAGTGTGTGATGGGGGTGTGCAATGCTCAGATAATTCTGATGAGTCTAGAGCCCTGTGTAAGGATTGGGAGTGCCCAGCGGGCTTCGCAAAAGACCCTGCAAAACTCAGCTGTTTCTGGCATAAAAAAGTTTGTTTCTCTGATATTTTCTGCAAGAATGCTTCAGATGAGGCAGGTTGTAGGGACCATTGTGATAGATGTTTGATTTCCTTTTGGCAAAGCAAGAACACTTTGGAATGTCTCAGAGTGCAATATGTGTGTGATGGGGAACTGGACACATTGGATGGGTATGATGAGTCACCAAGTTTATGCTGCTCAGCAAATGAATTGCCATGCATGGAAAAGGATAATTTTGGCATGTACATCACTCACAACTGTGTTGATTTGAGGCATATTTGTGATGGTACACCTCACTGCAGGCAAGGGGACGATGAGCTGGGGTGTGACAAGTGGAACTGTGTGCAAGGGATGTGGAAGTGTGAAGGTGAGTCAAAGTGCATTCAGAGATGCCAAGTATGTGATGGAAAATATGACTGTGAGTATTTGTCTGATGAGGACACAGAGTTTTGTCGAGCCTGGGTGTGTGAACCAGGTTGGTGGAAATGCAGGGTGGACAAAGTGCAGTGCATTCCTTCACACAAGGAGTGTGATGAAACAATAGATTGCAAGGACAGAGCTGATTTATTCTGCAGAAACTGCACTGGAGACAGGTGGAAGTGTGCTGTGCAGAGAGTATGTATTGACAAGACCAGAGTTTGCAATGGCAAAAATGACTGTCCAAGTGTAATTGAACATGATGTGATCAATGACACTCAGCATGTACTTGAAGACAAATCAGATGAGGACCCAGCCATGTGTGCTACTTGGCCATGCCCTGAGGGTTGGAGCAAATGTGAAAGCAAAGAATGCATTCCAATAATATCTGTGTGTGATGGCAAGAGTCATTGCCAAGATGGAAGTGATGAAGATCAGGAAAAATGTCTGGCGTGGAATTGTCCACTTCAGTTCAGGTATTTCTGCAGACAGCAAAGTTGCTCAACTGTCATACTCAATCTTTGAAAGGAGAGGTCTGATTTATGATTTTTTTACCATTTCAGGAAATGTGCCAACAATGTACAGTGTGTGAACAGAAGTTTAATTTGTGATGGGAGAGAGATAAACTGTTTGGATGGTTCAGATGAGTTGTGTGGTGATCCATGTCTGAAGAATAGTGTCAGGAGAACTGTGGTGAGGAAATGCAAAGAGGATGAGTCAGTCTGTTTCCCTGTGGAGCAGTATTGCAATGGAAAACTGGACTGCCCAGATGGAAGTGATGAGGCTGACTCTGGCTGCACCTGTCAGCACTGGAAAATGGCTGATTGTTTCATACAGGACCAAAATCTTTGTGTGTATGAGGAGTGGGTTTTGGATGATAGGATATCATCCTTGTGTGGAAACACTTCAAAGGACATGTCACTGAAGAAAAGAAAGATTCTGACGCCAGGCAACCAACCTCATCAAAGTATGTGACCTGTAAAATGATTGTCTGAGAATATACAAACATGGTGTTGCATTGCAACATTTTCTCCTTGCAAAATTTGTTTCAGGGATCACATTTGTCAGCACATCAGGCAGAGATGAAAACACTTGTCTTTCTGACAATGGAAGCTGTGGGAGCTTTAAGTTTGCTCTGTCAAATGGAGCAAGTGTCATTATTCTTCAGTCACCATTCCAAAACATCAGAGATTCCATAATTTTACCAGGAAATGTTGATGCTGAAATCATGGGCCAGGGTTTCACTGTGCATGACAGTGTCATCAATTTCAAATCAGAAGAGGTACACCTTGAAGAAAAAAAATTGTCAACCCTAACTTTGCTGAATTTGAAATTTTCTGGCAGCATCCTGATGGTGACAGCAGTGCACATTGTCATCATAAACTGTTCATTTGAAAACAGCTTTGTTGGGCAAGCCAATCTGTCTTGGGTTGCTCAACAAATCTATGTTGATATTGTCAACACATTGTTCACAAGGTCAACACCAGGCTTGTGCCTGGAGCTGTGTCAGTCTTGTGCTGTCAAAATAAAACTGAAAACCAGCATATTGTTTGGCTGTGAACTGGTCTGGGATCTACAGGGATTGGCTTTAGCTGCAATGGATTCATCTTTCAAGAACACAAAGCTCCATATCTCTGTGAAATCCTACTTCAACTCTCTTGCACTTGTCTATATCTCCAATTCACAATTCTACAACACACACTCTGCTTCAGAGCATTCTGTTGTTTTTCTGATGACAAATCCCTATTTGCACATGGAATCATGCACTTTTCATGGCACTTCTGTTGTTGTCCACAGCAGGGATGACAGGATCCCTCAAAGACTCTTCCTCATCTCTGTGCTGAGCTCAGAATTTTCCCATGCTGCTCAGAAAGGAAATGGAGGGGCAATGTTTGTGCATTCAGCTCTTCAAAGCTCAAGAGTTTCTGTTTCCAACTGTACTTTTCACAACAACAAAGCTGAGAGGGGGGACATATCAACTCTTGGTTATGGTGGTGCAGTCTATGTGTTTGGAACTGACTTGTCTTTGCTCATCTCAAATTCCATCTTTGAAAACAACATAGCAGATGAGGAAGGAAGTGCAATGTACTTCACCAGTGGAGTAAATGTCCACATTAGTAACTGCCTGTTTGTGCATCATATAGCAGGAAACACTTCCTTTCCTGGAGCTGTGATTGCAGGTAAAAGCCTTATTGTAAATTTTGGTGCAAAGTTTGACATACAGCAACAGACCACCTCCTCTTTCAGAGAAGAGGTGAAGGTGACAAATTTTCTGAGAACTTTTAATGTTGACATGATCATCAAATGCCCAAAATGGTACACATTTTATTCATTGTACAACATTGATGCACAAAACACTGAACTGATTGACAGTAACTCTGTTTTGTCACTAGAACATCTCAACACAAGATGCTTGCCTTGTGCCAAAGCATTTTACACAGGGGTGAGTGGAGAGAGCATTCTTAAATATGTCAAAGGGTCTGAAGAGGTTAATGTCACTGTGGACAAGGGACAGGGGAATCCAGCACATGAACACTGCATGAAGTGCCCGTACGGAGCAACTTGCACAGGAAGCAATGTAGTGGCCAGGCCCAACTACTGGGGATTTTGGCACAATGGGGAGCTTCATTTCCAGCAGTGTCCTGCAGGTTATTGTTGCACTGGGACTAGTCATTCCCCCTGTGAAAACTACAACACATGTGCAGGCAACAGAACAGGGGACCTGTGTGGTTCTTGTGAGCAGGGGTATTCTGTGGCTATTCTTACAGGAAGCTGCACCAATAACAAGAACTGTGGAAACAGTTATTATTTTTGGGTGGTTGCTTGTGCAGGTGCCTTGCTTTATGCTTTGTGGTACACATTGAAAGATCCCATGATGAACCTTGTTTTTTCCCCTGGACATCTTGTCAGTGTGGTGAAAAACCTGAAATGCTCCCAGGTGCAGAACCATGAGAAAACAGCAAAACCAAAATTGAGGGGCACATATCCCAAAGTGTCAGAAGAAATAGAGGAAGAAAATCCTGACAAAAATTATTTTGGGATTGTGACCTACTTTGTTCAGATGAGTGCAGTCATGAAGATCAGCATTGAGTTCAGTGATGTTCATCAAAGCAAGTCTTATGTGGAGAAACTTACCAACATCATAGCCAAAACCCTGAACATGGAACTGACCCAATTTTCATTTGATGTTTGCCCTGTGTTAGGTTTGACTACTGTTGGAATGCACATGTACAAATTCACATTCCTCATTGGAATATATCTTACTTGGCTTGTGCTGTATTTCCCAGTCTTGATGGTGATGAAGTGGCAAGCTAAACACAGGGTGTCAGTGCCTTCAATAAAATTTGTCAACAATTGTCACCACAACTTGATAAAAGGTCTGGTAGAAATAATCAAGTACACATATTCAGGGTTTTGTGGCATTATTTTTATGTCACTGATCTGTACTGAGGTAAAGGGGAGATATGTGTGGTGGTATGATGCTTCAGAAGTGTGTCTTGAACTATGGCAAATGTTTATGGTGATGGTGGGATTAGTTTATGCTTTCCTTTTTCCCTTTGTTTTGTACATGGGAATGAAAAGTTTGAGGGAAAATGCAATCAGTTCAAAGATGTTTATTTTCTATTGTCTGTGTCCAATAAGTTGGGTACCTTACAAACTTCATGATGCTTTTGCAAAGAGGCAATTTGTATCTCCAGTAAAACAATCAGGCACAGCTGTCACTATCCTGACAGTTTTACAAGGTCCCTTCAGGGATGACAGACCCTCCACACTGTACTGGGAGGGTGTGATCAGTGGGAGGAGGCTGGTCACCACAGCCATGACCCTCCTGGGGTATGGCTCCATCAGGATGGTTCTCATCACTGTTCTCTCCATCCTGTTCCAGCTGCATCACATCTATGTGAGTCCTTTTCAAGTGAGAAGTTCCAACCATGTGGAGACTGTCTCTCTGACCATGCTCATCCTGGTGGCTGTAGTAAATCTTCTGAAAGCCTCCCTCACTGACTTTGGGGTGATTATCTCAGGACCTGCTGTGCCTTTCTTTAAAGTTGTGGAATTTGTGGAGAAGATGTTTGTGTTTCTTCTGATCAGTTACATCTTGGCTATTGAGGTGAGAGGGAAGTGCCAGAGGAAGAGGAGGATAACACCAGAGAAGATACCAGGAGGAAAGATGCAAAACTGTACACAACACATAAAACTGGCACAACACATAAAAACTCAAAATGTTTCTGATGCCCACAAAACCTGACTTTTCATCGGTCTATCTGGTGCAACAAGCTGTGCCAGGGTCCAGTTTTCCCAAAGCACTTCTGACATATGCAGTTGCTGAGGATCTGGACCAGTACCGCATGACGAACAAGAACGAACCTGCAGATTGGCAAAGAGAAAAGTTTGTCCGGTGACTGGAATAGAAAAGGGGTAGATCGATTTTTTTCTGAAACTTGTGAAGCTGGATCCCGAACTTAGTTGTTTAGATTGTCAAAGTGAACTCTGTTTGAGATCAACCAGAACGCACTTCCCCTGGAGGCACCTTGAACATGGGGATACTTTGACAATGTGCCCAATTGATTGAATATGGAAACAAAATTGGCTGAACTTGTGACCCCTTCTCTTTTGGGACATTCTGGAAACGACACAGTTGTCTTTATCTCTGCCTTGCCTTTTTAGGTGATTTGAGGTGGGTTGCACGATTTGGGCTGATGAGCCAAATCGGTGTGAGCCAAATCGAAGCACCTATAGGTAGCGTCTTCCAAAAGTATGTCAGCAGCACTTTTATGGTCAAGATGAGGATTGATTTGGAATCTTAA
>JAAUXT010116256.1_pt1 | contig 17146 bp, 22 predicted proteins | sample 7278171 | NCBI WGS metagenome assembly JAAUXT01 (sample SAMN14350112, study PRJNA611818) | marine sediment metagenome | isolation source: surface marine sediment (1.8m) | place: French Polynesia: Moorea | collected 2018-08
AGGACCCCCACCAAAATCTGAAATTTTGAACCCCTCTGAAATCATCATGAGGAGCTCAATTCCAGAATGAACCACAGTTTAGTGTTCCACTGGACTGGGAGATTGATTTCCAGGTGCCAGTTGAAAAATTTTTGTCTCTTCACTTTCTGCCAAAACACCAAGGCTTTGTGTTTTTGGGACTTTTTTGGGGGCAAAACACATCATCAGAATGGAACCTAATGACACCATGTGCAACTTGTAGAGTACCCCTGGGCATGTTTGCATGCAAAAAATTTCTGGCCTCCAATACCTGGAACTGGGGTAAAACTTTGATGATTTGTGATCAGGACCCCCCACCAAAATCTGAAACTTTGTACCCCTCTGAAATCATCATGAGGAGCTCAATTCCAGAATGAACCACAGTTTTGTGTTCCACTGGACTGTGAGATTTGTTTCCAAGTGCCAGTTGAAAATTTTTTGTCGCTTCACTTTCTGCCAAAACACCAAGTTGAGGGTTGAACACCAAGACCCAAATAAGAATGGCCACTTTTGCTCCCCATCGGATCCTGTTTTACATGGGCAGGTTAAGACCTGGGATGACACATCCAACCCTGAAAAAAAAACACACGAGTTACATAAAAGGTGCACATGCGGCGCAAACTTAAGTGGGGACCTTGGCCGTCTAGATTTGTCGGAGTCCTCTTGTAGTTGTTGGTTCCTCACTGTACATGCCACCAGATTTCGTTCCAGGGCAACGACCCACGGAAAGCACAATGAACACGATCCTTCCCCGAGCAGCCTGATATCCACACCGGGATAAGTCTTAACAGTCTTCACTTTTTCACACCAAAGAACACTGCTGTGAAGGGCACAGAATGCCAGGTGCCAACGGATGTCTTTGATGAAATTATCGCGGAAGTCATCAGACAGTGGTCAAGAAAATTCAGCAAATGAGACTCATCAGAACCTGATCATGAAACATGATGTGGAATCTGATGATGGGACCTGGTGACAGAACCTGAACCTGATAATGGGGCCTGAACCTGATGATGGAACCTGATGGTGGAACTTGAAAGTTGTAGAAAGATAGATGGTAGAATTTCTGATGACAGACTAGAAATAGAAACTGGTGATAGAACCTGAGAACTTGATGCTGGAACCTGAGATAGAATCTGATGATAGAACCTGATGATGCTGGTGGCACCTGGGGATTCATTTGTCTTGGACGTGAGAGATTGTTTGCTGAGCACGTCAAGATTCACCGCAAAAAAGTCCTCGTTCTTGTTTGCTGGACAGTACTCGCACACAAGAAACCTGCAATAAAACGAGACCTTTGTGAATATGGAAAACGAAACCACAGACACAGCTCTGCGTGCCTCGGATCAAGTCACAGTCCTTTGGAAGCTGTGTTCGTTTCAAACTCACGTGCCGTTGGAAAAGGCTGTTTGAGGAGTACAGCTTTCAAAAAGGATTCGTGGAGCAGGACTCACAAGGTAGATGATCTCAGGTGCCAGAGAGAACATTGTGTTGAAGAATTGGGAAGGAACTGAGGAAGATGGTGACGAGTCAGTCAATAGTCAGTTGGTCGTTGCAAAACTTCACGAACGAGTCCACCACGGTTGCAATGGACGGGGACAGCAGCGGACCGAGCACCTTCAAGAGCATTCTTGCAGTTGGTGAGTACCCAAGTACGATACGAGTACATCCTGTTTTCTCAGGCGATTCCTTCAACGTTCCTTGTCGGAATGTTCAGGGAAGTGGAGAGAGAGAGAGAGAGAGAGAGAGAGAGAGAGAGAGAGAGAGAGAGAGAGGGGCGGAATTTGTATGCTTCTGTTTCCCTTTTGAACTCGTTTGTTCTTTTGTCCTGCTTCAATGACGCCCGTGCGAGCTGCAGCACTTCTGAGCTGTCAACAACGTATTTGGGAAAGTTTGATCACACACGGAACCAAACTGTATCTTCAGAGACATGGAGACGCGAAATCGCGTCAAAATGATGGGCAATTTACACGCGGAACTGCAGCGAGTCTGTCAGCGCCGAACACGCGAGCTGCTTTCAGTCAACCTTTGGCAACAGAGGTGGAGCCGGGGGTGGGGCCGCCACCTGTCCCCCAGGGAAATTTGGTTTTTGACCTTCAAAATTGTGTGCCGCATGTGAAACTTTTTCACCTGTTACGTTTTCCTGAAGTTGAAATCAGGGCCCGAATGGGGTTGGTCCGCCTCGCAAGATCAAGGATCCGTCCCTTGGCCTCATGGGACACGGTTCCTCACACACGCAATTGCTTGCAATTGAGGATTCCCTTGCAATTCAACAAAGAGCAGAACTGAATGACGCAGAATGTCACGAAAACCTTTCACAGGGAGTTGCTTTTCAGCTGACTGTTGGCTTTCATGTTTCGTAGTCTCATTCGTTTCTCCAAAATTGTGTGGAAGTTGGATTCGTCATTGGAAACGCACACCAGACTCCATTGTGCACGAGAGTACGTACATTGGCGAAACGTTTTCGTTCGACATCTCGTGCTACGTGCATTCAGCACGGAGGTGTACTTTCTAACAGAAGAACCACATTGGGATGCCGAAATTGATTTCCAGAGGACGACTTCAGTTTCAGGTCAAAATCTTGAAATGTTATGTTTTGTTGCCTGTTGTTTTCCGTGCAGCATTCGCCGTGGAGGTCGTCCTGACCGTGTTCGGAAACGTCTTGGTTCTCCTGGCGTTCGCGTTTGAGAAGAAATTGCGAAGCAACTTCAACTTGTACCTGCTGAACCTGGCCGTGACGGACCTGCTGGTCGCGCTGACGGCCATGCCCCTCTACACCGTCGACTACATACTCGCATACTTTCCCTTCGACCAGGTGCGAAACAAGATGTTCTCGTTTGGAGTTCTCGTGCAGATACTCTCGGTGGAAAATGGATCTTCGTTTGTGTTGTCTCTTGTTTCCATCCGGTAAAGCACACTGATCGAAGTCTGCACTTCGTGTTTGAGTTGCATAATGCTCGGTTGAGTCTGGAGGATTCAGCTGCTGTGAAATGGGGCAGAGTCTGGTTTCTTGAGACTTTCGGTGTCGCAACATCAGTGACCTATCACGACGGGCCAAGCCCTGTCTGAACCCGACCCAAGGAGTTCCCAACGAGAACCCCGAACCAGAACAGGGTCGCATACTTGAGGTGCATCGTGCACCTGAGTGTTGCGAATGCCTGCTAACTGACTCCAACCAAAACTTTGGAGCCCAGGAACCATGGGAAAATAAATTTACCCACGTGATGTTTCGCCACCGAGGCACCTTTCCTGACACCAGATCGTCCCCCCATGCAATCTTTGGTAATCCTGAGTCCGCCAAAGCATCCAGTCCAGTCTGAGCAGCATCTTCGTTTGAAGGAAATGTTTCGACCGCGCATGTGCAAGCGGAACATATTTTGCGAAGGAAATAAACCAATTTGAGAGGCGGGATCAGGACCTTTGGGCTGTGCAGATGCACCATCAGGCTAAAGGACACTGAATCAAATAGATTTCTCTGAAAGGCAACCCGCATTCTTTCTCTTGCACTCGTACAACATGCAGGCACATGTGCTTGAAGGTCCAAAATCTCAGATGCTGACAGAAGATTGTTTCATGTTTCAGTGATACCGGTCCAGTACAGATTGTTTATTTCGCTCTGACAAGTTGCTTTCTTGGTTCAACTTCAACTTTTCCGTTGCAGATAACATGCGGGCTGTGGATTTTCATGGACTGGGGCATGACTTTCGCGAGCATCTACACGCTGGTCGCGATCTCCGTGGACCGCTACTGGGCGGCGTGCTTCAGCGTTCACTACAAGACGCACAACACAAGGCGCAGAACCATCGTCATCATCGCCATCGTCTGGTGAGAGAACGGTGGGAACCTGGTCTCAGGCATCATACAGTCGCTTTTTCAGGGAACTTCACCCAAAAATCGCACGATGAGAATGTCAGCGGAACAAAAAGAGAAACAGCAAAAGTCTCCGAAACAAAAAAGTTATTTTCAAAGTGCCAAAAACAATCCTTCCAAGGGAAAAATTTAATTTGATTCGCGCTTCGTTTCAGTGCACGTCAATTTTTTCAACAAAAAGTAATAACTTTGAAATACGAAGAAAGAAGTCCCTATGTCGAGACACTGCTTCTGATTCTGACGTTTGCTTTCCAATTTGAAAGACATGGAAACTTTGTTCGCTTCAGAGCAACTTGCTGGAAACTGAACTGTTCTTCTGTGACTTACTCCAGACGCGCAACTTTTGGGGAACGGTTCACAAAATCTAACCTGTCGTTCTGAGGTGGAACCGTCCTGGGCTGTCACCTGTTTGCGAGCCAAAATGGTCGTTTGCACGCGTCGCCTTGTGTTCAACAACAGGAAAATTGGCATTTTTGGTCGTCGAAGACTTTGTCGACGAAAGAAGTCAAAATTACTTTTCCAACGATGATGTGTTGGCGCACTGGATGTCAAATATTCCAGACTGCATTTTCCCAGGCTGTTCCTGGTCCTGATGTGGGTGCCTCCCTTCATCATTGACCGGGTGCGGCACAGCGCGCCCGGCTCCTGCATGTGGAACGTCGCCAACAACCGTGAGTTCGGGCTGTTCGTCGCGATCGCCGGGTACCACGGCCCCAGCGTCGTCATGCTCGTCTGCTACGTCAAGGTGTTCCGCGTCATGCGCAAGTCCAAGGCCTTCACCAACAAGTGAGAGTTTCCACACGTGTAGATGCAAACAGGTCAAACATAAGATTTGCACTGAAACCCAATCGCAAAACAGACAGGACTTCCCATTGGGATGAACTCAATGAGGTCGATATTTGGAAGCGATATAAACAGGAATCTCTTGCAGAGTGGCGCCGCGCGCCCCGGATGTGTCCGCCATCGCGCCGTCGACCGTGACCGAAACCCTGACGATCGGCGGTGGCGGCGGCGGCGTCCCGGGGAAGGCAGGCGCTCCGCCGCAGCCACAGAAGGAGACGGCGGCAGCGGCGGCATCGGTCAGGTCGAGCGCCGACAAGGAGAGGAAGATTTTCCTGAGCCTGTCCTACATCATCATTGCCTACCTCATCTGTTGGTCTCCGTTCCACTTCTGTTTTGACGCGCTTTACTTCGACGAGAACTCGGTCAGCTACGACTGGTACTCATTCGCCACCCTGTGCTGCTACTTCAACAGCACACTCAACCCTCTTCTCTACGCATGCGCATCCAAAGATTTCCGCACCGCTTTCAGGGATATCCTGCTCCTCAAACACTGCCGCGCGTAGACCTGACAGCCGTGTGAATTACACGGTATGCATTTTTCGGTATGTATACCGCACAGAGGACTTCTTGCTTGCTCCAATTGAATCGTTTCCAGAAAGGAACCTCATGTTGTCCAAGAAAACCCGCTACACCGCTGCTGTTGCTCTCAAACGACCAACACGATTTTCGCGTTCTCTTTTTATTACAATTTGACTAAGTTCAAGGCACAATGGGGAGAAATCCGCGAACCAAGTTCAGTTCGTCAGTTGGTGTGTGGCGCGTCGCAAGTTTTGTGATCCTTTTGACAGAATTTCCTTGGTCAAGACAGTTCAAAAACAAAGTTTCGCCCACTAGACAAGAAAGCCTTGTCTTACTTATTGCAAACTTTCCACGAATACTCGTCTCCTTTGGCATATCACATTTTGTGTTGTTACTTTAGTCACACAGAATTCATGAAGAAAACTCAATAAATTGCAAGAGCGGCTGCAACAGCAAAACAATTCTTTTTGTGGGCCGAATGATGGCGAATGCGTCGGGTGAAGAATTCCTTCCGCCCCGCGACATGTTGCGACAAACCGGACATTGGCGACGACCTTGCGCGGAGTCAAGTGATATGTGGTCAACATCGCACAGCTTCTATACGCGCGGCTCTCACACGTGAATAATAGCCGAGTTCACACTCAGTTACGTTTTGGTGCAAACGTCATTGAAAACACGGACGTCAGCAGACGTAGCTCATTGAGAAAACAACCGTATTTCTTCACACACAATTGCACGCACTCACTCACTCCACAGCTCCTGTCAGCGACATGTCTCACACAACACAGCGAACGTCACACGATCGCAGCGGCTCACAGGCCCGCAGGCCACTTGCTTCGTCGGCTGGTGCTATGTTGCCTGCATTTCCAATCACAGCAGAACGACATCGCGATGACATGTATGCCTTTCGGACTGGAGCGCCATCATGGGAGCCCGACTGGAGACTGCACCGCGCGATGTTGCTTCGAAGAACGGCGCATGTTGTCCAAGATGTACGCCAAGCGTCAATTCGTTTCTCAAACTTGTGCACAGTTTGCCTTGGAGGCCTGTAGTTGTTGGTCTTGCGGTGAACAGTCCCAAGAATCGCACCAGCGATGCCGACACAAACTCCAGATGGGTCTGGTTCTGCATGTGGAAACAAAGTGGCGCGCACACTGCGAACTTCACTCGACTGAAACACATTCACTCGGTGTGGAGGATCAAACATGACACTCACATCTGCCAATCTGGCTTCAGAAAGACTAACACAACTTTCACTGGTGAAAACAAAATCCTTGACGGCAGTTGCAGCTCTTGAAAGCCGAGACCGCGACTGCATCAAAGAAAACAAGCGCAAAACACCCGCACAAACTTCGCACAATCCACGAGCAGCGCGCATCAGAAACCTGCGTCAGGTTCCAGCGACCTCTGATGCACACGACACTTCCTGTCCTGGTTCCATGTGGTTTTGGAGTCTTGTTCACGCGCCGTTCAAACGGAAACAAGAATAACTTAGAAAGCACACATCACAGACTCTAGTTGTGTTCCACGTTCCCTTGAGATTTTTTTCTGGCTCTCGACACGAGTTTGTGGCGCGGCACCAGACGATGAATCGCGCGAGAGCAGCGCTGTTCCGCCCGCGCTCTCCAGCCTCGGGGCGGGGCGAGCGGGGCTGATATGACGAACTGACCAATTCCTTCCCGGTCAGCAGAGCAACTCTTCTCTTTGGCGACATCCGGTGTCAACACCCAACAGATCCATCCAGCAAATGTTCGTGTTGTGCATCTATCTCACCCGTACAAATGTGTGTAGAAAGTCGAGCACAGTATCGCCAAGGAGACTTGAAAACACGCACACCACACCCGCTGCAGGTGCTATCTGCCGGCCGCTTTATCCGGCGGATTCTTCCGGCTCCACTTCCACTTCTGCCGGGCGTGTCCGCTACACGCCTTCATGTCCACCTTCTGTGCGTCAGCTGACATCTCAATGCACATATTGGAGTTTTTGTGACGCAGACTCCCGTCCTGAAAAGAAAAAGGCACCTGTTTCACCCGTACGGTACACGATTCAAAGCCAGGCTCCTGATCCATAGAACAGTGAACCGCAGGATGCAAACTCCAACTGTCCACACCACGATCTTGGCTTTGCGAACAGACACCAGTCTCAGAAGATCAGAGAATTCGGCGTGCCAGTGAGTGAGTGAGTGGGTGAGTGAGTGAGTGAGTGAGTGAGTGAGTGAGTGAGTGAGTGAGTGTGTGTGTGTGTGTGTGTGTATGCGTGTGAAGGTGAAGGAGGAGACGCACCATTTCGTAGAGCCACTCCTGGTTGCCCTTCATGCCGTGGCACGGGTACATCATGACGAACTGGCCGGCGTAGTCCATGCAGCCCTCGTCGCGACGGATCTCGCCCTCCTTACTCAGCATCCAGTACTGAAACAGCACAAATCCCGGTGAGATCTACTCGCGGCAGGCGACGACGTCAGTTCGGATCTGTTCTCACAAGAGACGTCTCTTCAGTTTCCTTCTTTGGTGCGTTGGTTGCTCCTCAGTCGTTATCAAAACTTGAACTGGACCTTCGATTCAAGCGTTGACAAGATTCACCGGAGAATTTGCACATCGTTGGAATTTTTCCTTTCAAAAGTGACTGTTCTGTGCACACCCACCACCACCACCACTCGAATTACCCCCAGCACAAGCTTCACACGCGTTTGGAGTCAGAACGAACGCGACGCATCGCAACAAGCAGACGGGAAGCTTTACCTGATTTCCACCCTGGTTGTGGCAAGGCCACATTTTCACTGGTTTGTGCATGGAATTCTTATCCACGGCACTATCAAGGCATTGGCCTTTGAAGCTGTTTCGAATCTACATGGAATAAAAAGAGGAATGAAACTCAAAGGGCACACATGCTGGTTGCGTGCAAAATAAAGACATCACAACCGCTCGACAGCCGCATCAGACACAACCTGCAGCAACCAAAAAGACCAGAACAAACACCACTGGGATCTAAAAACACACGAAATGATGTTATTTCATCCATCTCATCAAACCGAAAGTGCAACAGGCGGCGTCTGCACCGACAGATACCAAGTACCTTTTGACCTTTCCTTCCAATGCACTTGACCACCCTGACCTTCCGCGGGTTAGACGCATCCAAACACTGTTTCTCAATGCGGATCTGGGAAACATTGTGACAAAGCAACTTTTCATTATTTCGGAAAAAATGCTTCAAATTTTGCAGCCAAAAATCAAACCGAAAACAAACTTTCACGATGGGAGTTTTCTCTTGTGGACAAAATGGCGGGGCCAAAAGAAAGTGGGTGCGAAAATAAGTCCCATGCCATTCTGGAAGGAAAGGTCCGAGGGAAGTTTGGTCAGGTCAGACACCAATCATGCGACACGGCCGCTACAGTCTACAACATCCAGCACAACACAGCAGCACAGCACGACAGCACAAAGCGTCCAGTCGTCCCGCTGCTGGGTGACGCTACCTGGTTGCCACCCTGGTTATGACAAGGCCACATTTTGACAGGCTTATTGGTGGCGGACGTGTCAGCTGACGAATCAAGGCACATGTCTTTAGCACCGTTCCGAACCTGTCGAGGGGTCAAAAACGTGAGAGCATCAATGTTTCTGCAGCAGTTCTTGCAATTACTGAGTGGAGAAACAACACAGATGAGAACAAGCAGAGGCGGATCTGAAAGACCTGGGGGCAGCCTCCCTGATGTCCTCTGTAGTTTTGTGACACAAGCGCAAAATAATGCATTTTCCTCAAGGGTCGGACCACCCGCTGAGCAAAATCCTCGACCCCACCCTCACTCAGGCTCGGTCTGTTGGTTTGGTGTGAGAGGCGAAACCGGGCCAAACAAAATAGGACCACAACCCTGGACCAAGCGTTGCTCGTTTTGTTGAGGATCGCACCTGAAAATCTGTGTTTTCGTTCATACGAACTGTCAGCGCATCAGAAATTTTTTGTTTCTTTTTACACTCTGAACTTCACGTCGCTTCTGTTTCGATGAGACGCTTTAACTTCACTGAGTAGCAGCCCCACGACGGGGCGCGTACCTCTCCGGATGCGATGGCGTCGCCGGGGATGAAGAGCTCCGGGTACACGTGGCTGATGTACCAGTCGAAGCTGCGGCACTGCAGACGCTCCCGCAGCGCCTTCCGAGACGACACGTCCCCGTAGTCGCCCTGCACCAGGAAAACAAGCACCGTCACAGTTACACAAACGTGTGCAGCAAAGCACGTCAGGTGCCCGCATCGTGCCACGTTTTGCTTGAGGAACAAACTGACGTAGCTGAAGGGGGTTAGGGGGTAAGTGCACGTGGCCCGTCATTAAAATGTGTCCATTTGACATGGACATTTTTGAATCTTTGAATCCACTCGGAAGGCATCTTCTGTCATCTATCAAGAGTGAAGCTCAGAGGTGGACTCCACAAGCAGAAGCCCGCACCAGATCGTAGTTGAATCTCTCGTAGTAGTACTTCTTGTACTCGTCCATCCAGACTTCTGCGAGGCGAACCGAGTTCTTCTTCACCACGTTGACGCCCGTCTTCCACGAGTACGGGCTCCGTTTGCGGAAGATGTGGCCCACGTGGGAGCACGGGATGATCTCCAACGTTCCTCCGCACATCCAGATCTGCCAACAACAACACGTGAACAAACTTTACTTGAAGTTCGTGAAATACGCCTGTGAAATCTTCAATGGCTGAAGGAACACTCACTCTGAAAGACATTTCGAGGTTTTCTCCGCCCCAGATGTCCATGCCCGGGTCGTAGCTCCCGATGCGCTCAAAATAGTCCCTGCTGATCGAAAACAACCCGCCGGCCATCGTCGGGGACCTGAAAACAGGCGGAGCGAGACCGTCAGTTCCCGGCAGCCGAAAGTGTTCGCACAAAGCAAAGCTTGTTACCAGGAAACCTGACCCTGTAGCCAATAACCAGCTACGCCTCGTATTCGCCGCGATGTTTTGTGACAGGCCCTGACGCCGGGATCAGAGAGAAGCTCCTCACCTGACGGGGTCTATTGCTCGTTTTCGCCGCTTCTTCTCTCGCGCAGGAATTCCGTGCCAGTTGAACTGCAGGAGAGAAAGGAATATTCCCAACATCAAACTTTTTTCACACACACGCAGCGAGAGAGAGAGACACAAACACACACGCACGCACACGTACAAAGAGTTTTCGGGGTGGTATCGTGGAAAAATGCTAAGCAGAGAAATCCCAACAAATACACAGCTCGAAGTTTGTCCATTGTGAGCATCGGGCGAAACTCTTGTCAGTAGCGACGGTTATAGTGTCGCTTATTTCCTGAAGTCTGTGCAATTCCGCGCACACCCGTCTTCCCAAGCACGGAAATTTCACCTGTGAATGTATGATGTTTCTGAAACGGGGAAATTTCATGAAAACACGACACGGGAGTGTCCATCAGGCAAGGCTTCAAACCGAGCGACTTTTGGGCCACGCACGTGGCATTTCGGAGGGAATGAGACCCAAACTTATTCACAGGTAGTTCTCACGAAAGAGGACGACAGGACAGAGGTTTCCAGAAATGGTCGGATGAGAAGTGCTGTCCCACTTCAGCAGCTGTGGGCGGCAGTAAAGTGTGGTGTCCTTTCTGCAGGGAGGGGGGAGGCTGCGTTGCGGGGCCGCCCTCTATCCGAGTGCCAGAGGGAGGGAGGGTGCTGGAGGTTTCAGCTGAGAAGGAAAGGCTGGAGAAACTACATGCGCATGGAGTACCCATGTTTGTCAAACAGAGTCTGGCCAGGCATCCTCCCGGGGCGTCGTCTCACGTGCAGGTGAGGTACGTGGGTGAGGTACTGCGCCTCTCACCTGCAGGTTCCAGTCGAAGCCGCCGACGCTGGTGCTGGACGCGCTGCTGAACTGGTACTTGAGCGTCTCGTCGTCGATGACGTCAATGACGGGCGTGACGACGTTGCTCTCGTTCGCCGCGATGCGATCCAGCAGCGGCTCCAGCCACCCTGTGCAGGAACCGACACACGTCAACAAGATACACACACACACACACACACACACACACACACACACGCAGTCACACACACACAGACACAGACACGGACACACAGACGTTCGCTCGCGTTCGAGCACCCAAGGGGGCGGGAGGCAATCGGCGCACAAATAACAAAGCGAGGAAGGGGAGCAGTTACTCCGAAGAGATGCAGGTCGTGACGGCAGTGAACGTGGGCTCGAAGTGTTCAAGCGCGGAACTTCAGACAAACCACGGCAAAAGGTTCCCAGAACAAAAGAACGTGGCTTTTGAAAGAAATCGCAATCGTGCGGACTGAAAGGGTGCATTACTTCTGCGCGGCTGTGAGGTGCGCGGCAGCTTCAAAGCGAGACGAACGCTTTCATTTATTCTCCGCGTCAGACCTCGACAAAGTGAGATGTGTGTTCAAGGAGCCGCCGCAATGTAGAATTCTGATCAACTCTTCACGTTCCCTGCGCAAGACGCTTCTTTGTTCACGAAATACTTTTTATCACACACTGATGCAGGCCGAAACAAGTTCTGTCAAAATTTGTGAAAACCAAGAATTTTTGTGCACGGCGTTCTTCACAAAATTCTTGCACATGACAGGTCTCGATTTCACGAGACGTCTGAAGTCTGTCCTCGTGAGGCGGCTTCACGTCGCCTCCACTTGTGCAGAAAACACCGAACCCAGTCGGGAACGACAAGGAAACTACGAGCGCAATATCGCTTCAAATTTCGAACCGTGTCCCTCACAGTGGTTCAAAGGTTGAGATATGTCTGCGCTCCAAATTTGTCGGCGTCTTTCGCTGTCTGCATGTCCATGTCCGTATCGGTATCCCACACCACACCCACACATTGAAAAGGAAAGTTCTTGCGAGTAAAACCTCAAATGCGCCCGAACGCAATGACACGAGCTTGGTGCCTCATGTCACGTACAACAGCGTATTCGCGACGCCAGTCAACGTACCTTCGGCGCACTCGCAGTGCGAGTCGAGGTAGGTGAGCACCTGGCCCTGCGCGACGGAGGCGCCGAGCAGCCGCGCGCGGATGAGCCCCTCGCGCCGCTTGGTGCGGACGACGCGCACCCGCCCCAGCTTCTCCATGTAATCCTCGAGCGGCTGCTTCAGGTGCGCTGCAAACACACAGATGAGACGGTGAAGTCTGTGGAAAGTACTCGCGAAAAGAGATATCAGCAAAGTGCAGGAGGAGGCAATGACCTGGAGGACGGTTTTCTGATGCTGCTGCAAAAAAAGGCAACCGTTTCTTTTTCAGCAAAGGCGTTGAGCGAACATGCAGCAGGTGTGCCACTGTGGGAATGCGTCCCGCGTGGCTTTATCGCGTCGGTGTTAAAATCTGCAGGAAGTGTGAGTCAGACGTGCAAACGACACCAACTTCTACAGGAACAAGAATGACCGTCCAACATGTCGGTCGTGCTTCACAACTGGGAAGACTTTCTACAGACCAACAGTTTGACGACAGAGTGGTGGCTTTCAAACGCGTTTGAGAACGACTCATCACATCAGCTCTGCTGCCTCTTTGCTGGTTTGTTTTGTCAGTCGTGAAGAGACGGGCCACTTTATTCCGGCAAAATATTCCCCACCAAACAAGAGAAGAGCGGCAACACCGCGGGAGACGGAAACAAAGCGCAAACTGCGCCAAACGAACCGAGTCCCACAGACAGTGCGCCGTCCCCTCATCAGCACGAGAGTCAGGTCTTGCAGAATAATGAGGAGATAATTAGAAAGACTTGAGTTGGCAGCGACGCTTGATACAAATGCCTTCGCGGGGACTTGAGCACAAAGCCGATGGCTGTGAGGCCTGTGGGTTCTGGGCTCAACGCTGCTCCAACTTGCTCAAGAAACTCTTGCTCGGCTTCGCGTTGTCTCGCCATGGACTCGAGGGTCGCACAGATCTCCACTTCTTGTCTGCAGCGCAATATCACAGCTGATCCCATTTGCCCGCATTTTTATGAGAATTACGTTTCCCATACCTTATCGCATTTGCATCTGATAAAAATCTGTTGGCAAAGTTGGCAATTCGATTTCCACGGGGGAAATTCCGGACGCCTGTATGGAAAAGCAGGTTAGCAGATGAACCCTGGGGCGACGCGCAGCAAATCTGTCTGCACCGCAGCCGCGCGACGTCCACTGCGCAGATACAGCTTTTCCCCCGCATCGAGCAGCGCACGAGCCTGAGCCCCGATTCCCGGGTTCGAGATATGATCATTAGCGTTGTCGGCGCGATGCCCGCACAAATTCAGCAGATGAGGGAGCTTCCGTTTCGCTAATGATGGAGACTCACCTTTCCTGTGATCGCTGTGTTACCCTAATTGTGCAGCGTCGTTGATCTGCGGGCCTCGCTTCGTGTGCTCAGTGCTGGGGACGGATTCCGATCTGAACCACGCAGGGCGCACAGATTCGTTTCAGTCAACAGCAAAAACGCGCCAGCAAACAGGCCACCACCTCCGCTGAGACCAACAATTTTGCAAACTTGTGGAAAACTCGACATGAATGTGACACGAGGTTTCATAAACACGTGGCCTTTCCACCGTACATCAATTTGCATTCCTAGTAAAACCGGCTCCTAACTCAATTCTGCCTTTTTGGACCAATGTCATGAATAGCTGAACGAGAAACAGCTGTTATTGAATTCTGCGTCCAAACTGGCAGTAAATTGCGTGCGTCTTGCCAAATAAGTCTCCCCACCGCTGATGAAATGTGTAAACTCGGTGCTGCATGCAACTCCGACTTCTGATGCAAAATGTACCCAGAGTCCGCGAGGACGATTCTTGCGGACTTCAATGCAACATTACCGCGCGTTTAATGGAATGGCGGACTTCTCATGAATTGTTCATACTCGCAATTTGTCGCTGGACGGAATGGTGATTTGGCCGCAAATGTACACAATAAAGAAGCGGGCTACGAGAAGCAAATTGAGATAAACTCTCGCTTCGCAAGCGTCCCGAAATTTTGTGCAAATAGAAATGATATGCATAACTGAGAGAGACTCGTCATTCAATCAGCCTCCTCTTGCTCAACCGTCTCCGAGAGAAGACTTCGCAGTGTCTCCAAGTCGTCATAAATTTCTATTTGCATCTGAAACAATCAAGCGACTCTGCCGGCCAAATCTAATTGGCGACTTCATTTGCTTTCAAACAGCACGGGTAGTTGCGCCCTTGGAAAAGAGGGAGGCTGATCAGCATTGAAAGCGGAATCCCTAACAAGATTTAAAGTGCGTCGTCTTCTGCCTCACAGGCGTTTTCACTCCATCAATATCTTTCGGGGACAATAGCGCAGCGGCTCAGTATCCGACTCCCGCATCTGCATTACAACTGCAGTCTTTATCTTTATGTCCTCGATCGTTGCGTGGATGAGACGTGGCAAAGAAAGAAGGCTCAGCGGTGTTTTGTCTCGCGGCTCAGCAGTTTTGCAGCTGCATTGCGGATCTTTTCCATGGAGAACCAGTCGTAATTGCTTCTAATGAGAAGAATTGGCAAATTACGAGAGACGCAAACCTACATATTGACAAACAGATTTTCGAGAACCACACACATCAGGTGTTTTCCCACAATCTTCACACGGACGGACGGTTGGCGTGACGCTGTCGACCTGAACTCTGCAGCGCGCTGCGTCACACCTGCGGACCCGCGACCAAGGGAAACAACACAACGTGCGGGACAATGTGGACCCGGCAGCTTCACACAGGACCAGATTTACGCTTGCAGCTAAAATTCAATCCGGAGTCGCTTCATGAGCACGTATAAATTGCATTAGGCTGCGGCGCGGAAGGGGACCATTTGCCCCTCACTTGGTCAATCCTTCTTCATATTCTGACACGTGTACTTAGGCCCGTCCTGGCCCCACCTCAACAGAACGAAAATGAATTTGCCAATCAAGTCAACTTGCACATTTTACAGAGCAGCTGGACTCCAGTGTGCGTCTTTTTTTCAACTCAGCAGTGGAGTTCACACTCAACCGGTGAATCAATTTATCTGGGCTGAATTCCACATCCGAGAGACTTCCTCAGCACCACAAAACCGACAGTGGAGACAGACCCTAGATCTCCCTTGAAAACTCTGAACCCTGATACTTCTCTCGGGTTGCCTCTGCAGAATTAGGTCTGAAGGACCAACAGGAAAGGCGGGTACCTTGCGAGCTGTTCAAACGGTGCACAACCAAACTATGACGTGAAGTCAAGGCTCACAAGCCCGTAGGATTAAAATCGACTGAAGCATCTGGATTCCTCTGGAGACACCCACTTCACACTGAAGCGGTTTCCGTCATCATAGCCCCAAATCCCCTTCATTCAGGACGTAAGCAGCACACGCGGGGTCTCCAAAGCAGCGGTTCAATACGAGTTATTTTCATGCGAACTCCGCATCCATCCAGGCACACACTCTCTTTTCGGTGCATCTCGACTTTCAACGCAACGCCAGAACGCGATGCATTCATCAAACATCGGTTGACACAGTGTCGGCCCAGCGGTCTCTGCTGGCCGTGTGCTGATACAGGATGTTGAGCTGACAACTGCAGGAAAGTCTTGCTTGAAATGTACACTGACCAGCCAGATCCACGTGAAGTTGGTGTTCACGTGAACAGAGGCCGAACCACTCTTGACAGACGGAAGAGTTTGAGGCACTCGCGCAGCCTGAACAGTGTTGAGAATTCCGTGCTGTCCGAACAGTGTTCAACACTCATTCAGTCTGTTCTGTGTCGAGTCCTGAGTCTGATCAATGGTGAGCACTCGGTCTGAACTGTGGAGTACGCCTGTTGAGAACTTGTGCCGTTCGAAGTGTTGAGGCGAACGGTACTCACGCAGGTCTGAGAAGTCGTCGACGAGGATGATCTCGTTGATGAGTCTGGTCGGGGAGCGGTCGAAGACGCTGTGCACGGTGCGCAGCAGCACGCTCCACGCCTCGTTGTGGAAGCAGATGATGACGCTCGTGTCGGGCAGCTGCTCCACCGGCCGGTACTGCACCGAGCGGCACCTGGTGGCAGGAGACAGGAAGAGAGGTTGAAAACTAGCGAGACCGGAACTTGGAGATAACAGCAGTAATTTTCGCTCAGCTGGTCCGCCACACGGAACTGCAGGGACCAGGGCCGACAGAACGGGAACGCACAGAGGGGTCGCAAAACGCGTGCAGAACACGGGCTTCCACAGAAAAAGAAACCCCACAGGGAAAACTGCACAAAACACAGCAATTGAAGTGGTCCGCCAGACGTGCACTTGAATGTGATCTGTTTGCGTCGTGCAAACATTTGAGCTACAAAGTCAAGACAGTCAGTGAAGTTTTGGTGAGCACATTTCTGTTGGCCTGGTGCTGTGTCGTCTCCCTGGCAAAAATGACTGGAGAAATTGCTCAATTTCCGCGCAAATGATGTCAACTTTTCGTGTGTCGCTCCGGCAGGCAAAACAAGATTTGAATGGGTTCTCCCGGACGGGCTCGTTGACATCAGCAACTGATACGAACATTTTTCGACATGACGGCGAACTCACATCGAGGCTCTGTCCCGCTGGGCGAACAGACCCCGGGCGGCGCGGTGGGCAGGGCTGATCTGAGGACCGCGACTCATAAACATGGGCAGATTCCCCGAAAACACAACAGCGCCAGCATGGGGGACCCTCCCTCGCGCCTCTGGGAGCAAGATGAAGCGCTCTCTAGATCATCCGAACGGCAGATTTCCCATTTGTATGCGCTGTTTAATTTCCACGAGCGATTTATTCGAGCATCGCATGTGAATATCTGAGAGCGTTGAGATCTATCCTCACATGATTCGGAGAAATTTCTGGTTTTAGCTTGCTCGGCTTTCAGCGCGTGCGGAAAAAATAGCTCCATGGAGCTCGCGGTGATTTGAGGAAATTTCAGTTGCTCTGATTTGGCTTGCTCTGATTTGGGTCACTCAGATTTGGCTTGCTCTGATTTGGCTCACTC
>JAAUXT010012841.1_pt1 | contig 17142 bp, 23 predicted proteins | sample 7278171 | NCBI WGS metagenome assembly JAAUXT01 (sample SAMN14350112, study PRJNA611818) | marine sediment metagenome | isolation source: surface marine sediment (1.8m) | place: French Polynesia: Moorea | collected 2018-08
TTGTTGATGGTCGCGTAGCCGGCCATCTAGGTGCCGCTGACGGCTTAAAAACCCTTAGCATTCATGTGTGCGTCTGTCCACACTTTGGAATGTAACCTCCCACCAGAAGTGACGCCACCATCATCCGGGTCCGTTTACCGGACTTACTTGTTCAATATTCCTGTTGACAAACACGTGAACCTTGCTTCCATGGCAGTCATTGCAAGAAAAACACCAAGAATTTCGACAAGTCCAAGGACACACCCCACGAAAAGACGAACAAAGGCACGCACATGCACATAGACACACACACACACAAGCACGTACACACACGGACACACGCACAACTTACAACACGCTACTTCGTCTGAGAAATCGATAGTTCCGTTGGGCATGTTGCCGCAGTCCGCTGCCTCGTTGCACACCCTTTCTTTCTTCAGACAGTTGTGGTTCGCACAGCGGAAGTCGTCAGCTTCACATTTGTCGGGCACGTGCCCAGTACCTTGCGGAGAGATCGATTTGTGCATCAAGAACCCGATTTGAAGTTGTTCGTGAACAGTTCCTGGTCAAGAAATCGAATTGCAGTTCGTGTGTGCACCACATCTTCGCATCTGAACAGCCGTGTCAAGGAAACTTACAGAACCCGAAATCGTTCTCATCTGACCCGTCTCCACAATCGTCAACCCCGTCACACAGTTTGGCGCGGTAGCTGCACTTTCCGTTGTCACAGCGGAATCTGTCAAAAAAGAACAACTTGAAACAAAGTCGTATCGGGCACAGACCGACCAGAAACGAAGCGCAACTTGACAGAAACACATCTCCACCTGTCCAAAGTGTACCATGTGTGGTAAGGCAAGAAAACACTCCACCAGCACGAGGTGAGGGAGGCAGAAAAGTATGAGGCAAAACTTTGTTCACGGTACCAGAAGATGTGGAATTTCCACAACAAAGTTTGCACCTGCCCAGTCCCGTGCACTCGATGTTGGAGCACTGCTCGTCCGTTTCGTCCGCTCCATTTCTGCAGTCGTCGTCAGCGTCGCACACCCACGCCTTCGGGACGCAGATCTGTGTGGCCAGAAACACATGTCACACGTTTTTCCACCACAAAGTTTGAAAAAAAAAACCCGGGACATCTGAGAAAGTGTATGTTCTTGATCAACAACCGACGAATCTGACCAAGCAGGTGTGTGTGTGTGTGTGTGTGTGTGTGTGTGTGTGTGTGTGTGTGTGTGTGTGTGTTCGGGGTGTTCTACTGTGTGCAGGGTCATCATTTGCGTGACGACTGGCGCATGACACCCGAAAACAAGAACGGGCAAAACACATGCACGCATCAGTTCGCGATTGCAAGGCAATAATCTGCATCGCCATTTCTCCACAACTGGCCATTGACCACACAGGCCAACTCACCGAGTTCCCGCAGTCGAATTCCTGTTCTTCGCAATATCTGCCCCCGGGGAACCGGGTGGGGCAATTGTATTCGTCGCTGCCATCCGGACAATCGGCGCTCCCGTCGCACTTGTAGTCTTCGGAGTAACAGTGGCCGGTCCCAGAGCACTTCAGGGTTCTTGCTGGACACTCGTGGTCCACTGTAAAAACCAGACAATGTTTGTCATCACAGAGAAGACAACTCGTGTTGAATATACGCTCCTTTGAACCCAAATTTTGCACTGAAATTGCACTGAGGAGATTCTCTGTTCTTCGCGGCTTTCTCAGAAGAATAATTTGCAGATTCAACAAACTTGCCCACTTTTTGGTGCTTGGGTGCCAGTGTGTGAAGGAAACGCTTTTATGTGCAATTGTTGAATACTCGATTGAAAACATGCAAGTGCTCGACCAATTTACTGACGGAACCAGGGAACCTGATCCCGGCTCTCAACCGTAAATCCCCCTCCCCAAGGCACGGAAAGGTTCTTTTCCTGTCAACTTTCTGAGGTTGAGGTTGAAGTTGAAGCCCCCTGTCTCCCCAAGATAAGTTTACGCCCCGAAATTTGAGCTTCAAGTGAATTCCAGGTAAGATTGAGCTCTTGAGCTCGGGCCCCTCCCATGTCCCTGGAGTTGACATATATGCTTGATGTCCGCCGCACACACTTTTCGTACCATTTACCCATTTTGTCCGTGTAACTTTCAATACATACCGCAGTTGGCTTCGTCTGAATTGTCGCCACAGTCGTCGACCAAGTTGCAAATCAAATCTTTTGAAATGCATTTTTGCGTTTTCGTGCACCGGAACTCACGCTGGGTGCAATCTCTGTACGCCGAATCAGCAACTGTGTGCACACAAACACACGCACACAATCAACAACCTTGATTCTACCTGAACTGAACCCTGCAAACCTGTGATGCTCACCCAGGCGACCGAATGGAAAAGACAAGAAAGAGGAGGAACAAGTAACAGAGCAAGTGCGAAAGTTATAACAGAGCCAGTGCGAAGAAGAACGTGCGTGTGCCTGAAAGACAACAGGATTCACAAGAATGAACAGTCAACGAAGGATCGATAAGCACCTCACAACTAACATCAACGGGGATGAAGCACATGCATGCTTGAGTGCAAATGCTGTTTGTGTGTGCCCAGCTTTAAAAATCGCTGGATACAGTTGGAAAGCAAACAAAATGCAAATACATCAAGCATGCATGCAGATTTGGAGTCGCAGGCCAAAAGGTCTGAGCCTTACAGCATTTCGCAATTGTTTCGTCACTGTTGTCTCCACAGTCATCGTCCCCGTCGCACTGCCACTTCTCGCTTATGCACTTCTCGTTTTGGCACTTGAACTCAGTAGGTCCACACTGCCTGTACAGACCACCTGTTACATCATCAACCACAAAAGACTCTGAAGTGGAATCACATGAGAAGGTCATCACACTGAAGGAGTATATTCAATTGTTAGAGGCTACGTGCGTGAAATTTGAGTCGCGTCAGAAATTCATAGTTCTGTGCGTAAGTTTATGGGTGGGCCTGTGCAGTTATGGAGTTGGTTGCACTGCCACCACATAAGCGATTCGAGATCGTGCATACTGTTGAAGCATCCACATTCAGGTTTCTACGGACAAGACAGTGAAAATTGTGCGTTTTTGAAACATCAAGGTGAAGCAGTGACGCCAGTCTGATGCATGTGCTGAAGGCTTTCCTCGAAAGTTTGGCTCGCCTGGACTTTGCTCGGTGGTTTGTGAGCTCAGGGTGTTGCATTCATGTGTATGATAGGTCACTTCAATTAGTTTGTGATGAAATTCAACTTTACTTTTTACCATTTCACTTTTCTTAGGGCTGGCAGAAGCAACAAAACGAAAAGTAAAATGTGCTCACGGCATCTCTGTGTGTCCTCGTCGGACCTGTCGGGACAGTCGTCGTAGAAGTTGCACCTCCAACGCAGTGGGATGCACCTGGCGGGGAAATAAGATTCTTCGCATCAAGCATGCAGGGAAATCGTGATGCAGATATTTTTCTTCTTGCGCAGAGGTCAAGCTTCACAAAATTGACGGAACCTTGACAAGTTCGAACATTTCCTGTCGTTGGCAAGTTTAGAAGTAAGATGGTCATGGGCATGCTGCAGCTTCTGTACTCAAACTCGAGACCCATGTCCTCATCACCGCTGTCCCTGGTTTCTTTGCCCACTGAGTCAACTCGAGCCACTCACGTCTTGTTGTCCGCACATCTCCACTCGCCAGTTTCGCACGCACTCGCCAAACGGCAGTTGGCTTCTGACTCGTCCGAATTGTCGCGACAATTGTCCATGCCGTTGCACTTGAGCGATTCGCGGATGCAGCGGTAGTTGTGGCGGCAACGGAACCAGCCCGTCGGACACGGTTTCTGTTCTGTTCGGTGAGCACAGCAATGAAATGATATAAACCTCGAAAGGCTGCACCCTTTCTTCAAGCCAGAAAAGAGCGCTGACAATTCATTCTGCCCGACGTTCCAAACATTTGGATCATTTCTCTGTTTGGAGGTCAGGGTTGGAACCCAGAGTGCGAAATCATTCAGGAAACAGAAAACATTGTCCTTGTGTGCGAATCTCCAGATTTGCTGACAATCGGACACGAAGGAGGAACGGGTTTGGCCTGTGTTCTAAAAGCCGTCATCTTCGCAAGGGTGAACTACAGACTACAGACACACGAGTTCACTCACTGCATTTTTCCCTCGGTTCGTCCGACCTGTCCCCACAGTCGTCGTCGTAGTCGCACCACCACAGCTGAGGGATGCACTTGTGGTTGTCGCACCGGAACTCGTCATTGGCACAGGTTCGGTTCTCTGTCAAGAAGCAACATTTTCTCTGTGTGGGACACGAGTCTTCAGCGAAATGGGCCTCATGAACTGGGTCAAACTTTTGTTGGTACCAGTGTTTCAGAAAAGTCCCAGAAGCCAAGGAACTGGAACTTGAAAACTGGTTCCGCCGGGCGGCGCAGTATCAAAGCATTCCAAACGGGTACATTCTATATTTGTCGGTGTGGAGGATTTCTTTGCTCAACGGTCCTCTGAACACACAAGTCAGTGTTGTGTTCTCACCTGGAGCACACCTCCAATCCTCTTCATCTGTGCCGTCAACGCAATCGTTGTCTCCGTCGCAAACCCAGCCCTGGTTGATGCACTTTCCATTGTTGCACCTGGCCAAGAGAGAGGAGGAAAACAGATTTCAGTGAATGAATCCAATCAAGGCTCGAGAAGGTCATACTTGAGTGTTCAAATGAATAGGTGTTTTATGGAAATCTGAGAACATCGAGGCGCTACTTGAAAGGGACACAACAAACGCCTGTTGATTTGGCTGCACTCAGGTGAGGGAAAGACAGGAAAGTTTCAGCTGAAATGTTCTCTTCGCCATTTTGCCAGAACAGAAAAGGTGTTTCACCTGAATTGGCCAGGGACGCACTCTCTGTCGCGACACATATCCGGATCTTCGTCCGAGCCGTCATCGCAGTCTCGGTCCCCGTCACACACGTACAGGTGTTCCGTGCAGTCTCTACCAAACACAAAGCACGCATTGAGGTTGCATCTGTCGTGAAGGAAAACTTGGCCAAACATTTTTTGTGTGTAGCAAAACGCCCGTGCTTTGCCATTTGAATTGTAAATCAGCAAAAGGCAATGCCATTGCCGGTAGAAGCTTGAGGCTGACAGTTGAATGAGGAGGACATTGCAAAACAAAGGGGACTCACTTTTCACTCTGGTAGTTCGCACATTGGAACTTCCTGGGACATTGATTGTTCGCTGAAAAGCACAGGAAACAACATGAGATGAGAGATTAAGCAGCGCGCGGTCTCCAGTGTGCGTGACACTCGACATCTTTCAAGGCCATTTTGAAATTTGCTCTTTGCTCTGACCACCCACAAAATTTGCTGATGCATGTGGGAGCAGTAATCCAGCAGATCTTACAGGACAAAAGAAACTGCTGGTTCACCGAAACTGTCCATGGATTTTGCTTCTTCACCCTGATTCTTTCTTGGAGTGAAGACGTTTTCTTTTTACTTTGCTTGCTTGCCCCCCCCCCCCTGACTGCCCACACACACTCTCTGAAAAGGGTAACACAGTAGCAACCCCAACAAGGAAAATTCGTCTCCCTTCGATTTCAAATCAGTAATGCCAAGGCACCACCACAGGCGCAACCTCCCGACCACGTCGTGAAGGGTTTGTGATCGAAGACAGTGATTTCGAAACGTTTTTGAGCTTGAGCTGCAGACAACGCACCACATGTAGCATTTGCCTCGTCCTCTCCATCCTTGCAGTCAAGGTCAGTGTCGCAGACCCAAGTGCGCGGAATGCATTTGGGATCCCCAGGGCCGCACAAAAACTGCAAAATAAGGGCCAGTTGCGGTTGTTTCGCAGATATAACCGGGGAGCAGATACACGTGGACGAACACCACACCGAAAGGGGAACACACCTGCGCAGAGTTGCAGTTCGCCTTGCACGTTCTGCCATCGGTGTCCAGCAGGAAGTGATCAGGGCACTGACACACGGCTTTGGCGCCTCCCTGCCCGTTCGGTGCCAGCAGGCAGAGGTGACTGCAGCCGCCATTGTTGCTGCCACACGGGTTTGGGTCTGCGATGAAGAGAGAGCAGAAATGGAATGACAGGCAACGGGCGGTTCTGACCGTTGCGACTTCGTCAGGTGCCTGCAGGAGCACTCACACGGTGGTTGTCTGCTTGGGTGCCAGATGTGCATGTCGTAAGGCAACAACGACAGGTTGGCGATGATTTGACGACCGGTTCCGTTCAACCTGAAAACAACAGGCCACTGAATGAACAAAACACAACTTGGAGTGAATAAGATTATTCAAGGACAATCAAGCTGAGCGACTGTGTCGCGTGTTTTCAGCTGCACCTGTAGGCTCGTTCAATTGTTTTCACGTTCCAGTCTGCCCAGAAGATCCACTCCTCGAAAATGTTGATGGAGTAAGGGTGAGCCAGCCCGGACAGGATGTTCACTTTGTTCCTCCCGTCTAAATCTGTCATCCTGCAAAATTGAGTCGGACATCACGTTGCGAGCTGAAAGGGCTGTGTACACTGCATATGTACAACGGGGCGTATATACAAATGCGTGCCCTCTTTGGAGCAGAGTTGACGTCAGATACAAGTTCTTGCTCACATGATGTTGTCCACTTTGGCGTCTGAGAAATACAGTTTGTCAGTGTAGTAGTCGATGGTGAGCGCATTCGGCCAGTAGATTCCCGTCGTAATGATGAGGGTCTTGTTCGACCCGTCCATCCCAGCTCTGGCCACGTACGGGTTGTACGACCAGTCCGTCCAAAACAGGTATCTGCATTCAAACAAGGGTCCTTTTCACCAAGTGTCTTGAGCCAAAAAAGGAGCGAAAAAAGCAACTTGCTGCAAACTATGGTCAATGCAGGTTTTACAAGTGGGTGTGGTCCGTTTGTTCAGGAGAATGTGGGTTTGGCATTGCGAGTCGAGGACGAGTCGTTTTGTTCACAAGCATCATCAGGTGAATAATCTGCAGCTCTGCTCACCCCTTTGCTGGGTGCACGGTGATGGCTCGTGGCGCGTAGGTGTCGCTGCCATTGAAGAGTCTCCTGATGTTGGTTCCGTCGAGTTCGGAGACGGAGACAGCTCTGGGGCCCAACTCTTCCGTGTTGTTCCAGTACACGTAGACGACGCGAGACGTCCAGTACAGTTTCCTGCAACAGGCGAGGTCGATTCCGTACCAGTAGGTTCGGATGGTCGGCCGAACGCACCGGAGAAGGAAACCAAGGACAATTCTTGGTGTTTTTTCCAGTTCATCTTCAAGTTTTTGTGGACATGATTGCCAGATACTCACATGTTCCGACCCAGAAAACATTTGGGCTCACAAGCACGGGAACTTGTGCCACAAGAAAAAGGGCGTGGAGGTTGCTCTCTGCGACCACGTCCCCCACCCCTCTTAATTTACAACTGTGTACGCACTTTGAGACCCAGCAGACAGCCACGCCTTCGACGGCTGCGTTCCAGTCATTGTAGATCTTGGTCAAGTTTGACCCGTCGAACTTCATCCGACTGATGCGCCTCTTCCCCTTGTCTGCCACGAAAATCTGCAAACCAGCAAAAGCAATGCACTTTTGATCAGGTACAAAAAAGATCGAGACTTCTTCGGCGGGTCACGGCTTGAGATGGCCTGTTCGACTTGGAATGTGCGACAAGTAGAGTCTGAGATGAAGAACATGACTCACGCTATTTTGGGCGTAGTCCATGTCGAAGACGTGAGCGAGAGAGTGATCGTAGGAGATGGTGTCCTGGTTCGACCCGTTGATGTTCATCTTGTGGAGGTAGAACCTGTTCGCGTACACCAACCACGGTGTCGTTTTGTCTGGAATGTTTATTTTCAGCCTTGGTGACTGTTGTTTTGTGCGCAGAAACGTCCAAACATCAAAACTATTTTTAGCGCCTTGAATTTTTCCGAAGTGATGGAAAAGCTTTCAAATCCATTGGACTCAGAAGGGGCACAATTTGTGTGTTCGTTTGAATTTCCATTTGTTGAAGCGAGCCAGAACACCAAGAACGTAGCTTGATATTAAAAATCCAGTCCAAAGTTTCAGAAAAGCGAACTCACAACGTTGTTCTGTCAAGAATTGTAAAACTTGAAATTGCATGCCTCTCCTACCTCTGTATCTGCACTGAGTGCCGTCAACCAGGTTGAAGGCGGCGTCGCAAGAGCAGGTGTAACTGCCACGCTCGTTCACGCACCCCTGTGCGCACGTCTGCGGAAATTCACTGCACTCATCTATCTCTGCAATGCGAACGGGAAGTTCAGCCTGGGAAACTGGTGTTGGGAGTCTCATTCGCCACCAGATTGGAGCTCTTCTACCAGCTGGAAATACACCGCCTGCACGGGGCTATTGACGCGTCCGGGTGAGACCCCACCAAGCTGACCTGTGTTTGTTGACTTGCAACAGACCCACGAGTCTGGAACACCCGAGATGCCCGAGCCCTCAGAAGAACCAGTGACTGTGATTTTGCTCACCTACGCACGTGCGACCGTCGGGCTGGAGACGGAATCCTGACGGGCAGTTACACTTGAAGCTGGTCACCGTGTTCAAGCACGCTGTTGGCGGCACGCAGGTGTTCAGTGTTTGATTGTTACACTCGTTCACTACTGGAGTCAAAATGAGAACATCAATGTACTCCACTGACGAATCACAGAAAACACGTTGAACACGTCTTTGACACTTTCATCACCAGACCAGATAGCGGTTCGGTGGATTTGACGGCAAAAGTTGCAGAGCACACACCACAACCCATCTCGTCGCTGCCGTCCGGGCATTCGGGTTGTCCGGAACACACGAGGTCATAGCTGATGCACTGTCCGTTGAGACAGGTGAAGAACCCAGGCTGGCACGTTGGACGAGGGGTTGGATCTGCAAACAAGAACCAGTAAAACGTCACTTCAAGAACTTTGGATTTGAACAGCAGTTTTCTTGGATATTTTCCAGTCAGACCCTGCAAAGCACACAGGAAGCAGGCACCTGTCCCCTCCGACCACTGAATTTTAATTGTCATTCTTCTGTTGTGCCACAAGTACAAATTTTTTGTGGTGCAGTCAGTTGCTTCAAAGCCACACCCACTCATGACCAGGTTGATCCTAATTTTTGGAACCATCAGGCACATCCCCATCCGAACAAGCTGAGAAGCGTGCAAGTCAGAGGCAGATCCTTGTCCTGAACGCCATTCTAAGTCCTGGGCGCACTCGCGTGGCCAGGCTCGACTCCTGTTCCAGAGCCCAAAGGACAGAAAAAATCAAAACTCACGGCAGAGTTCCTCGGCCTCATCACTGCCATCGCCACAGTCCCACGCACCAGAACAAGTCTGAAAGACATTACTTGATCAGTGAAATTTGTGCTGGTTTGAAGAAAGACGATTGTCACAAGAGACACTTGGACGAAAACCGACATGGCCAGGAAGACACAATTTCGCGACCAACGTGATATTTTCGAGCAGACAGAGAAACGCAGGATCATCCAGGCTCCATTGGCTGAGAACAGTTCTCATGAAGATGAACTGCTGTGCTCTTGAAACGTCTGACTTACCAAACTTTTGTCAATGCAGTTTTGGCGCTCGACACACCTGAACTGATTTGAGTTGCACTCGGGGTATGCTGCAAGAAGAGATGCGGACATTGAAATCCGGAGAAGACAAGGGATTTGTTTCACGTGAGCCTTCTGGAACCTCGCAACGAAAGTTGACGAACACGTTTGGCTGAGTTTGGGCGTGTTGGAGCATTTCCTGGCAAACAAGGTGAACTTTGAACTAAGGTGTAAACAACTCACTGCAGTTGGCTTCGTCGTCCATTGCAGGCCAGCAGTCCACGAAGTGGTCGCACACGTGGGATTTGGGGATACAGCGCCCGTTGGTGGGACATCTGAAACAAACCCAATTGGTCTTGCCTTCCGCTGAACAAACAATGCATCTCTGACCTAGCAAGCAAACGCACAGGCGGTAACCTGCAAACTTGGTCAGAGGGTCAAAATAGCGACCGATTCATTTCCAGTTTCGTCGCACCCTCGTGTCCAGAATCAGGTTGACCTTGGCTGATAGAACACTGACTTGTACTGCTCGTCTGTGCAGTTGGAGACTGGGATGTCAGGCCTGCCTGTGGGACCTGGGGTGATTGGACGCTCACACTCTGGCTGCATCTCGTCCTCTCCACCTTCACAGTCGTTGTCGGAATCACACACCTGGCGAGAGTGAACACGAACATTTGTTTGGCACTGACATGTGAAGGGGATGGAGTACTGTTTGCGGGGATAAGAACAGACCACGGCCCTGGGACTGCCACTGAATCCTTTTCCACCCCAATGGTTCATTGCTGTGGGATTTTGTCGGAGACAGGAAGGAAGGCTCGTGGGTAGAATCTGTGCACTTACGTATCCTTTGTAGATGCAGAATGGCGTTTTTCTTTGGTCTCTGTTGCTTGGGCAGTTGAACCCATCTTCTGGACACGCCATTTCCACTGAAGAGATCAAGCGAAAGCAAGATGGTCAGATTTTGTTTACTTTTGGAGCTGGCAGAGTTGGAGTCGTATGTTATTCTGAAAAAAAAACAACTCCACAAGTAAATTAGGCTTACAGCAGGCTTCGATTTCTTCATCACTTCCATCATCGCAATCGTTGTCTCCGTCGCACATCCACAGTTTCGGGATGCATTCGTTGGCGGAGACGGTGGAATTGACGGTTCGGCACTGGACGTAGTCGGTGCCGCTGCACCGTCCCCGGACGAGCGGACCGGTTCCGTTCAGCGGACGGGCGGGAGGGTTGTCCGGTCGCACCCCAACCACCTGACCTGCAAAGAAACAAAGGGAACAAGTGTCACACAGTGTGTTTATTTTCGAGTCACCGCCTTCGAAGTCGTATTCCGACGAGCAACCAGATTGTGGAAATAATCCGGGGGGCAGCAGATACTCAAACAGACTCTCCGGTCCAGGACGGCACGCGCTCAGTCCTTTCGAGGTCCCATCCAAATTCAGAAACGGAAATTCAGAAATGGTCAATCACCACAAATTCCTATTCATGAAGTTAAGCACGAGTAAAATCCTGTGTGCGGAATCTTTCAAACTACTTCAAGTCGCCTGTTCGGAGGTTCCTTGGTCATCAATTGAAACGCAAGCAAGGAAGATCTGAAATCTCAGCTTTTGCACGCGTGCTCGAAAGCTGTTGAGCAAATCAAATGCCATTGTGTGCCGGATGGCTGCTCGAACACAGAAAGGAAAATGCTCCTTTTCACAACTTTACAAGTGGTGTGAATACCCAACTCCGGAAAGCGGTGGTTCTTTTTACATGTATCACTTAGGTTCTTCTGGTTGGGGTGTTCATCAAGCTGAATACACATGTAATTGGATTCCTTTTAAGATATGAGGGAACACGGAAGTCAGAACTGAGGACCACATGGGGTTGGGAGACACAATTTTGCCCTCCACAAGAAGTCGAGAGACATTGCCAGCCCATGGACAGAAGTCCCCAGATGGGTAAACCCAAAGAGTTTCTCATAGGGAAGGAAGGAGTCCCCACCAAATGACAACTCTTGCCACAGAATCACAACCAAAGGGAAAAGCGGGTGTGGTGATTCCAGCAGAACCTGTGACATGCAGTGTTTGGACCCACTGCTGATCAATGTGACAAAGTGATAGTACCGTGTTGAAATGTAGAACTGGCGTTTGGACCTGGACATTCGTAATCAATTTCTGTCCGTTTTGCTGACCAAGCCACAATGAAGAACGACTGCACAAAAATGAAGTCGTTTCTTTTGTCCGTTGCAAGATTTACAACAGCGAAGTACAATGCATAATTCATTCACATTTCCAAATGGAATTGCACTTGTGAGTCAATAGAAGAGCTCAACAAGTCAATGTGTGTGTCTTCATGCTAATTTCTCCCAAAAAGCCGTTTTTACATCACTCCACCTGACCTACTGTTCGTGGACTGCAAATACAGGGAGACCTCGTCCTTTGCACCGCAGCGGCAGCAGACATCGGTCTCACAAGTTAGAAATGACAACAAAATTCTCAAGAAAAGAACAAGTCTGAAGGAGCCAACTTCGCGGAAGAACAAAGCTGTGCACCCTGGATGGGGCAAGACACAACGCAACATTTGCCACGCAGCAGGACGAAAGTGGACGCACAACTTTGAAAGTCTGTGATCGGGAGCAAGGGGTAACAAGTTTAATCAAAGCCTTCAGAGATTTTCCTGACAAAATACAAAAAACGAAAGTCAGACGATACTAAAAAGTTCGATTTGTTGTGTGGCTTTGGTGTGCTTAATTAAAATCACCACTAACAACGATGTTTCCTCAACAACTGCAAACGGACACACCAATTTGTTTTTGCGCTCTGCATGTTTCTCATTCTTGTGCTGACTGAACCGAACCTTTCTGCTCGCATTGACAAGCACTCCTTCAAAACAGTGTTGAAATGGTGCCATTCAGCATGCACTGTTGTTTTGCTGTTTTTGTTGCTTCCAAAATGTGTTGTCACGGGAAAGTATCGTGTTCACACAACATGCGTTCACCCAGGTTGATATTGGAGCCTTGTCAATGTCAGATGAAGGACCGCCTTTGAATGAGCCAGTCCAAAACTGTCGTCGACGTCGAGACGAAACCTCAAATTTTTGAGTACGATTTTCTTTCCACAAAACTTGTCAGTTTGTTGCGCTGCCTTTCATTTCGTCTGGCCTTCTCAAGAAGAAAGCGACAAAAAAGCAACTCTTCGGTCGTTCTGCACACACAACAGAAAAAAATCCTTTGGCCCTGCAGGTTCGGTTTCAGATTTGTGTGGCAAAGACTCATTCTCTTGACATGCTTCCTCAACATAAATTTCGAACAGCAAACTTCCTTTTTCCAAAGGAAATTGTGTTGTAGCTGAGTTGGGCTGAAGGCTTCCTTACACCTCCCGAGGGGTCTTCCTTGATGCCAGAGCAGAGACCACTCCGGATTGGGTTCACCGATCCCACCCACCTCTGTGACCTGCGTGCCGCCCTCGAAGAGAAGTATGGGACAACAAAGGTCAAGAACAAAACAGATTGGAAGTTGATGTCTTCCTGGATGAAAAAATGCGCAATTTGGTTGTTTCTTCAAGCATTTTACATGTCCTCATTTGTTTGTGGGGGGGGGGATGAGAAAGGCAATAGTAAACCATGTTTTCGTTGACTGCATGGAACCATCGAATGAAAGGAACCACGTGAGATAAAGAACCACACAAAACACTTTGTCACAGCTTGATCCATCAAATTCAAATTTGCGCAAATTGCTCGACCGCATTGTCTCATTTTCCATTGAATTCTTATTGAAATAGGTTCAATTCCACCATGTCCTAAAACCATAAACCGCATGCCACAGAAGCCAATATTTGTTTCAATTGTCACACTTCAAACATGTTCAAAATGACCCTGCGTTTTCCATTTGTTCATCAACATCACACAGTATTTTCTTAAAGCGGTGAGAAGTCTTTCTCTGCGTGCTTGAAAAGAATCTCGTCCAGACTTTTTGCCATGAAAACGTGTGCAATGAAAGTGGGGACTTGAACCAAGATTTGCTGGAGCGCCAATGCACCGAGAACACGACTCGGTTGCACAAGTGGATTGTGCTGTTCCGCACTTTACGTGTCTCAAACGTTTCCACGAGTGAACATACACACACGCACACAGACTGACAGACAGACAGACAGACAGACAGACACACACACACACACACACACACACACACACACACACACACACACACGCCTGTTTTGCTGGGCACTACTTGTTCACGAATCCTTGCTTCCCGAAAGCAACAAGGAATTTTTCCACCAAAGTTCAGAGGGAGAGAGCTCTTGAGGATATTTGTTTTCTCGTCCAAGTGGGAGCCGCAAGAAGACATTTTTCAAAGTCCAGAGAGAGGCCCAAAACACTTCCGCAGTGGTAAGGAGAACAAATCTTCCTCTTTGTTGCGAAATCCACAGGGATTCAGACAACATTGTCTTTTTTTCAGAGGTGGTCTGTCGTCCATGGGCCGCTGCATGGACAGCCTGTGCTGTCTACGTTAGGGCGCGGGGTTTGATCACAGGACACTTCAGATAAAAGTGCTACTTCGTTTTTCTTTTGGCGTCCCTGCAACTCTCTGCTCCCTCGGCCCTCACTTCTCTGTCCCCAGATCCTTGAGATGGGTTGTCCACATCAACTGGGGCTACGACTTTGACATTCGAAGGACGCAGATGTAAGCAGTTGGTGCACGTGCATATACTTTTCGTGGTTTCCAGAGCTTGGGTTACGAGTGTGCTCTTTGTTAAACATGACTTCGTTCAACAATTTGAGTATAACGTGCGACTTTCCTGACTTGGCTGAAATCTACACAAGTGACAGCACAATGTCAAACATTGCTTCGATGCCTGTGCATTAGTAACTGGATACTGAACCTTTTCCCAACACAAAATGGGCTCTTTGTCGAAAGGGTGTCCTTGCTGAAACCAATTGTTCACGAGATCGTGCAAAACACTGAAAAAAGTTGTTGTTGCCAAACAAGTCGAGGCTAGTTGTTGAAATGATCTTGCATTTGAATGACGACGGTTTGATCATCCTCTCCTCAGCATCTGGTGAATCAGTTCCCCCCACCTCCGATGTGCGACGAGCAGCTTCATTGTCCCTGCAAACAGCGAGACTATGTCTCTGGTCCCAGTTCAAGTTTCGTGGAACCCAACACCGGTCTTGGCTTATCTCAAACTTTCGACTGGCGTAATTCTGTTGGTTTCTTCATCGGTTGGGATTTGCACGGTCTACTTACTGTTCATGCGAACGTAGCTCACGAAATGTTCTGCTGCCGTGCTCTGTGAGGCAATTCTGAGTCATCCACACACTGAAGTTATTTTGTTGCATCAAACGGGCTTCCAATGAACACAATGCATTCGTCTGATTTTTCTCACCTGTGGAATGCATTCTGTAGGGGTCCACAGATAATACCAGGAACAAACTCAATAAACAAAATACATGTCGGAAACACGCTTTTCGTCAATTTCTAGGATTCCATTCACGCAATATGATTTTGTCTGTGTTCTCAAAGAGAAGACGAAAAAAGGATGGAAGAAGTGATGTTCGAACTTCTGAAACTGAGCACAAAATCTCGTCAGATTGAACAATTCTGGAAGACTTCGAGACGCTTTCAGGCGTCGACGTCCATCCTCTGACTTCTGCTTCACTGAGTTCATCACTTGGCTTGGGAAAGAATCTGTGCCTTGCTCTTGGAGACATGTTTGGAGAGGTCTCAACAACAGATCAAATATCTACAAGTGCCTGTTTTTCAACATCTGGACACTGCCCCTGACGCGCTCGGTTCCGTACGGTTGGCATTGCACACAGCCAAAGTGTCTCACAGTCATCAACACTGCTTGATCGACTTGGCAGACAGGAAACTCACAGCAGATCGGCCTGAATGTTTTTGGCAGACCGGACAACTTTGCTGGGGATTTGGGGGGGGGGGGGCACGCCAACCAATAAGTTGACTCAGCCGCTTTCTGTCTCCTGTGGAAGTCAACGAAAACTGTCTGCTCAGAATTTGGTGCTGATTTTCCAGTGACGTCTTTTTGTTGGAAAGTATTCAGAATTAAATTCTGAGAAAATTGGTTGACTGACACACACGCACACGCACACGCACACACACACACATACACACACACACCGGTACGTCAATCAAGTGCACAGACACAGACACATGAAGATGGTGATTGCACTCAGCGCGCGAAAGAGACGCCGAGCAGCGAACCACGCGCTTAAAAAATCGTAATTCAAATGGAAGTGTGATCTCTTCAGTTACTTTTGATTTACATGTTTGGGCTGTACTGAGGTAAGAGACAACAAGAAAGCAAAGCTTTGAACAGCCGCTCCTGCTCCGCCAATGCTGGTCTCAAGACCCAAGTCACCCGCAAGGGTGGGTGACCCGGTCTGTCAGGACCAACTCACAGGGGTGGTGGTGACCTGGTCTCTCAAGACCAACTCACTCCCTCCTCAGGGTGACTTGGTCGAAAGTGGTATGGAAATGAAGTTTGTTGTGGTCCATTTGTCATTTTTGACTCGAGTCTGTTTGGCGTGCCCCTCATGCCTCCAAGCTGAGAAGAGGGGGCTCTGCTCAGTTGAACAAGAAAATGATGGTCTCTATCTTTCTGTGGGCTCCTTTCAGGAACAACCAGAAAAGGGGAAACAACAGGCACAAGTAATGACTTGCCTGGAGCCTTCGTTGAACGCGACACTTCAGTTGTCCTGCTTCAAGGGAAGTGAGTCGAATTTTAGACACTGCACTACATGAAATCCTGGTTGTCATGGGGACAAAATTATTTGTCTCGATATTTTTGACTTTGCCTTGTAAATTTCGGTCAAACTTCCTCACATTTTGCACCTTCAGCGTGTTTTCGTGTCTGACCACATGTGTGCACAGTAGAGATTAAGACATCCAGGACACCACTAACGGTGGTTTTGATCACAGGTGGTCAGAACTGCAATGTCAAAAGGAACGTTTGTGGGAAATTCACGTTTCACTTGAATCTGTAGCTTTGAGTTGAGAATGTGCACACACGCGAAAGGTTGTAGCTTGTCATTCTATTCCTGGTCACCTGAGAGAAGAAAAGAGGTGTGTCATTTGCAAGACAGTAAAACGATCAAGCCGAGCTTGGGACTGAACTTCCCTTTTCCACAATGGTCTATGAGAGAAGGATCCGGAAGTGACTGGTGAAAGTCTTGTTTCTGGTCAGCAAGAAATAGCACTGCTAAGGAAATGACTGATGTGGACAAACAGGGATCCAGGCTGACAAACCCTTCTGGATGCATAAAGGCCTCCGTTCGCTGGAAAATGCTACGACAACTGTCATTGAGGGCACAATGCAGGGCTCACAGTTTTTAGGTGATTTGAGGAGCTTGGTCCGATTTGTGAGCTTTTGGAAAAAGCGAGCGAAATCGGAGCAAGCGAAACCAAAGCACCTATAGGCAGCATCTTCCAAAAGTATGTCTACAGCAGCTTCATGGTCAAGATAAGAATTGATTTGGGATCTTTTGGGCTCTTTTGGTTCATTTTGGGTTGGGGATAATGCACGAGGAAGGAATTTGTCAAATTTGAATTTTTGGGTTTCCGAGGTCAAAAAGGTCAAATTTGGAAGTGCAGAAAAAATGGGGTGTGAATGTAGAAATGTCTCCATATCTCAGAAGGCACAAATATTTGGTGAAAGAAGTATATTGATGAAA
>JAAUXT010034771.1_pt1 | contig 17141 bp, 20 predicted proteins | sample 7278171 | NCBI WGS metagenome assembly JAAUXT01 (sample SAMN14350112, study PRJNA611818) | marine sediment metagenome | isolation source: surface marine sediment (1.8m) | place: French Polynesia: Moorea | collected 2018-08
ACAATGTTTTTTGAAGCCTTTGTTGGCATACTTCAATGTTGACTTATACCTGTTTGGAATCGTTCGCATGTTCACTTCATATTGGCAACTTTTCATTTTGGTCGAATAAACCATTTCTGAGCAACGCCGATGGAGCGGTCTTTTAAATTTTGCGCCTCGTACAGTTGGCCCTCCAAAGCATTGCATGTCAATTTACAGTTTTGCAAAGGATACACACGTCATAAAATGTGGTTTCGTGTTCAGGGTCATCGTACAAAGAGTCTACACTGACAGTGCACTGAAAGAAAACGTTTGCGGTCAAGAGACTGCCTGCAGCATGTCCAAAATTTAGGAGCCAGACAGTTTGAGGCAACATGCATGAGGAGTTTTGGACACTTACTCGTCGTGAAACCTTGCTCCCAAATTGGAGGATTGCTCTCATTTCTTGTCGATCGAAGGGGCACAAGGACAACACTGGTGCTGAAGAATCTCCAGCGTCAATCGTTCCCTGGTAATTTCCATCCAGACTGTAGACCTGAGCAGTGAGGTTCAAGATGTCACCGGCTCTGTAGCTCGTTGGAATGGTGGAGTACCTCAGATTTATATTGTCCGTGTTGTCGCCGTAAAACAGCCATGGCATGTTCAAGGTCCTGCAGTGTGTGATTGGAAGCCGTCGCACATCAACATCCAGAGATGATTGTTGGTTTGGGTGTCGCGGAGAAATAAACCAAATTTCTTGAAAGAAGCTGCAGCAGAAACAAGACAAGTGGGAAATCGTGAAAGTGCTTGGCTTCTGTCGGCATCTCACCATTGAAACCATCGTCCAGAAGGTTGGGTGCTGAACGTGTTCTCGCCATCGGGCGTGTAGAACCTTCTGTGCAGGGAACAGGCGTCATTGCACGGGGTTCTGACGCCGCAGTTCTGTGTGGACGGGGGTCCGTTCACCCCGGTGTACAGCAGTAACGCACACATGTTTGCCAGCTGCTGACACGCCGTCAGATTTCCGAACTTTGTCTGAAATGGCAAAACAGCATTCTTCTGAACAGATGACATTTAATGCATTCCAAACAGGAGGCGTGCTCACCAAAACTTCACACTGCAAATTATGTGTGAAATTTGCAATGACCATAAACAGCTATGATTCATTGAGTTCAGCTGCAAAAAGTGCACCACGATCAACATCTATTGTTCGCCAACTCACCTCTGTTTCTAACAAGTGACACATGCCATGGGCAGCTCGCAGGTTATTCACGAAGTACAAGGAAACCACCGTCTGCATCGACTGCAAATTATACAATTGTGCAAATCAAGTGAAGGCTTTGAATTTTCATGCATCGTTGTGTTTCCAACAAACCCAAGAAAATGACAGCAAATCATGTTTTCTTACATCGTACGCGACTGTGTAAAGTTCGGGGTAATCAGGTTCCAAATCGTCTGTACTGTTGAAGCACACTCCGCCCGTCTGCAGCGACACATAAATTTTGGCCATTTTGTTTGAAATCCATTGGGAAATATTTCTGACAACTGCATCAGAACTTGAACGAGCTCTTCACCAAAAGGTCGCTGGGGCACTCGCAACTTCCGCCTTGGACTCGAAGAATGTCATCGCAGCGCACGCATCTGAAAAGTCAATCCAAGTGCATGGGACAACGACCAGATTCGATTTCAATCCTTTCCTTCCACACAATCCTGCTCCCGTTTTCCCAGTTCACCTGGTGTCTGAGGTCGGAGCCGTCTCGGCGGAACAGGTGACGCAAGTCTTCACTGGGTTGTTGGCGGCGTCCGTCACGTTGGTGCCGTTGAGCTCCCGCTCAACTGCAGGGTGCACGAGTACCACAAGAAAAAAGTCATACATGAAAGCGTAGGAACCTTTCAGTTGTTGAGAGTTTAAAACTGCAGCGAGAGAAAGAAGTTTCCACCTGTGATATCAAGAACTCCAGTGCAGTCGGCGCACTGCGCAGTGGTGTCCCCAGTGTCGCACAAAGTGCACGTCCAGCCGTTTCCTGAAGTGGTCTGCAAGAGTCGTACAAATGTAATTCATTTTTGTTGTGTGTGGTCAATGACCAACATTTTGGGAAGAACAAAATGTGCATGCTCATGCATTCTTTGGAGTCCAAAAAGTGGGAACCGATCATTTGCTCTGCATTTGATTTGAGAAAATAAGAAAATAAATCGCCACAGTAAAGTTTCACGGATCTATTTGTCGTCGTTTCATCCCAACGGTGGAAAAGGATATCAAGACGGAAAAACTCTGCTCGTGCATTGCATTTCTTTGCCAGTCTGCGAACGTCTGCAAAAAAGTGCAATGGTTGCGGCAAGTTGAATGTCCTCAAGTGCTTACATAGCCCGAGGGACAGGCCTCGCAGGTGATGTTTGCTCCACCATTGTTTGCAATCAGTCTGTATGCGTCGCGGCACTCGCACGACAAGCCTGAATCAAAAAATATTTGGTCGTAAAAACTTTTTGTGAATTTCAGTTCCTTGTGTGTGTGTGTGTGTGTGTGTGTGTGTGTGTGTGTGTGTGTGTGTGTGTGTGTGTGGTGTAAACACACGTGACACACGTGCCTGCAAAAGTCCGCCATGCGTGTGTGCAACTGCTACGAGTATGCGCTGCAGATCTGAACGCAAGTTTTCGGTAAGTTCGGTCATCTGCATGTGGCACGCACCGAAAACTTCCAAGCTCAAAACCTACCATCTCCGCTTACAGTTTGTACCGAGCTGTTCTGAATACAATCGCGGCACTGCAGTTTGGAAATATCGTAAAGCTGGTGGACAAAGTCTTCGCTTCCACTGGCGCAGTCAGAAACTGTTTGAAGTTCGATGAAGTACTCCTTGCTGACTTGGCAGTTTCCTTTTGCCACACAATTTATGCAGACTATCAGAGAAAGCACATAATTTGAAAGCAGTTTCATTTTTGTCAATGGAATGCACGTTCGGTGTTTATGGCTTGGTGCTCCGTATCCATGCAGTGATAAGAAAAAGTGGGCATGCAGAGTCTGAAGCTCAAGCACAGGCTTTGTGTGTCATTGAGTATTGATCACTATGTTTGAGCAAGTTTGATTTATCACGAAATGACAGGCTAAATGTGTAACTTTCTTTCGGACGTGCAATAGACTCTGCAGGAAGTTTTAAGTCCTGAACCTGCACCGTTAAAAAATGAATGAGGTGTCGAGCACGGGACAATGAGAGCAAATAGCAGAAGTTTTATGCGCCAGCATGACATGACAGTTTCCTGAGCTTGATTGGGAATTCACTTCGCAGAAATGCAGAAATGTCCTCTGTGTATACTGCACGGACTGATTTGGATTCTGGCCAGAAGCCGATCCGGTCAAAACACAATCAAGGATCAAATCATGATCAGTATAGAGGTCAGGGGTGGATAACCGTGAGCGTGAAGCACGGCATTTTGTTTTTTCGATCGCGTGCGCCTCGTTCTTCTCCAATACTCGTAATCCACAAGCAGACAATGCGAAAGATGCCTGTGGCATCGCGCGACAGTGTTGATGATGACTTTGCACTCGTGACCTTTTCATTTGATCAATCTCGGTTTGTTCTTCATCACAAGATTTGCTTGGCATTTTTGTTTGATTTGTTGCGTAATTCATAGCTTTTCATACCCGCTGGACTGGAAGAACTTTGACCAAACTTACTGTAGCCAATCGCCACGCAACAAATTTGAGCGGGACTTCCCCTTTCGCGTGGCGCACAGTCACAAGTGACACTTATTGTTTCTGCATCGCTTGAATGACAGCACAGCCAAAAGCGCGTCTGTAAGTTTGTCCTGAATTGCCCTTTTTCTGTTGAAAATTTTGAGGCTGAGAGCACGGTTCGAAAAACAGATCGTTGTGTATCGAGCGCTTGGTGTTTCAATTTCCAATTACCCCGAGGAAAAATATCAAACGTCCACGGCAAAGCAAGAAGTGTGCATCAGGTGTGAAGCAGAATGTCACGCAGGCTCCATTGATATTGTTTTTTGAAAAAAATATCATTTGGTTTTGGACAAAAAACCACCCACGCTCTGGTTTCTTAATTTTTGGACACGTCCAGCCTTTTGGTGAAGACACAGAGAGGGCTGCACGGACGAAAAGGGAAAACGTGGTCAAATTTTGATTTTTGGATCTCAGACAGCAAAACAAACACAGACAAACAAAAACCCACTGCGCCACCGGTCGCTGTCCCTGTCACCCAAAAAGGTGAGGAAAGGGTGAACCTTTGAAAATTTTGCTTTCAGGCCTGCATGAAGAAACAGCGTTCAACTACCCAGAACAGACTGTCTTGAAAACAAGCAGAATCTCTCACTATCTGACCTACAGGTTTGCCCAACACACTGCTCCAATGTGAGATCATTTCTGTGTTCATATGCAGATAGGAGATCGCTGCGTGAAACACTTGAGTGTTCATCCAGCCTGACAAGAGTGTTCTATTGTCTGCTGATGACATTTTAGCACAGACGTAACACGTGCATGCAGGTATACGCAACGTTTGCACCTGCTCCGAAATGAAAACGCTGTGGGAATTAACTAAATTTTGTTCCTCATTTTCACCCAACAGAAGAAAATAATGATTGACATTATCGTCTCATTCTGTTTCTACATTTTACAAGTCAATGGATACTTTTACGAACCAACAGGTAGGTCATGCTCTGAGATGGTCTGATTGAGACAGTGCCAATTCCATAATCGCAGCTTGGATGGCGTGCCCACCAAAAGGGCAAAAAGCATTGAATTTGACTTGTGGGTCCTGCATGCATGGTAATTGTTTGTTGTCACCACTCTTTCCGTGGATGCATCGATGGGCAGTTGACATGGAGCCACTCACCACATACGACGCCTTCTACAATGAGATAGACATCTTTCCGGTCGTGCCCGTGCCGCCGCCGCCACCACCACCACCACCGCCGCCGCCACCACCGCCACCACCAACAGAGGAGGCACCGAGACGAGTAGGAGGCATGAACCAGCCATCTTTTCATTCTATAACTGAGCAGGAAACCAGACGTCATCGCGTTTTGTGCATTTCTTTTTGTTTGGCGCTGCTCAGTTCAAATTCAGGAAGCATTCTTTTTCGAAAATATACGCTGCAGTCGCCGGTGTTTGTGGACTGTCAAAAGACCAGTGAAATGAATCTTGGACCTCGTATTTCAAGCGCGTGATGCCGATCGCTTGCTCGCGCGCTTCTGCAGTACACAAGTTTGTGCGTCTGTACATTTGCTGGTCCATGGGGGTTTGCTCGTCGGTTTGGGGTGGCGGTAAGGCAAACCAGAAAAGTTAAAATGATGCTCAGAAATGACACCTGTATATATGTGTCCATCCGTCCTTTCCGAGCAAATTTCAAATTGCTGGTTTGTTTTCCCCCCAAAAGGCAGTCAGGATGTGTTTGGAATCGCGCGCCTTTTCACATCAGATCTCTTGTTGAAATGTCTTTTTTTGGTTTGTCAACAGCACCTCTCATGAAAACGCCCGTGCACACGATTGTAACAATTGCATCGACACCCGCTCCGACTCCCGCACCGAAAACCCCTCTGGGTTCAGTAATTTCTTGTTTGTGCATGGGCATGTTAAACACGACCACTGGCTCGCACATTTTGGAATTAACGCAATTTATAATATTGTAAAGTTGCTTCCAAACATGCACACAATTTTCCGCTTTGATTTCAGGTACCTGCTTCATTCTGAACAGAAAAGTGCAAATTGGAGGTTGCAAAAAACAAGGGAGGCTGACAGTTCACCAGTGTGCTGGTCTTTGCTTGGCAAAGGCCTTTACCAAATGCGTAGGGTTTGACTTTGACAGGTCAGCGGGGCGAACAAAAATCCATGCATGTTCTTTTCTGTCGGAATTTCCAAGTTTTTTTTTGCTTCGAGTGGCATGCACTCTCATTGTGCGCAATCAGGCCAATCACATCCAGAGCCATGGCACACGAGTCGACAGATGGGGAGGGGGGAGGCCGAGGACCCTGGTCTCTTAGACACTCAGTCTTCCTTTGAGGTTCTTGTTTGAATCTGAACAAGTGAAGTTGAAGTCCTCGTCGTCTGCGACTCGATGTCAGATGCTTTCAATAAGAGATGGTGCACAATGGGAGTTCAACAATTGTGAACAGTATACAAGGCGTGAATTGAGGCACAGGAATCTCTGGAGCGTGAGATCTGGAAATCAAACGTGTCTTTTCGTCTTTCCCTGCAGATGGTACAAAGTATGCTACACGTGCTCCTTGTACCACCTATATATCCAGACGCATTACGGATTCCCGCTCGTCAACCCAGGTGTCGATCACTACACGAGGACCACAGCGCTGTCTGCCACTTGTGAGTCTCCATGGATTCTACAAAATGTGTAGAACACAAAACCTGTCGCGTGCATGCCATCTTGTACCGTTGCAAAAATACGAGGTTCCCACGGCAAAGGAAAGGTTCCACGTCGTTGTAAAAGGATCTAGCTGGACATGCTTGCAGCAAAGGTTCCTGTTCAATCACACAACTTTTTCTCTCGTCCAAAGGCCTCAAAAAGTTGTTGTGTAGAGCTGGGTGAGGGAGTGGTTCCACTGAGGTGATCTACCAGGCGCTCTGACTGATCAGTTGCGTTGGTATTTTTATGTCGCGACTTGTGGTCACCCCTGACGACGACGACCTTTTCCTGAGGTTCTGTCAGCAGCAAATCAGGCTGAGACTGCAAGGGGACCTGCATTTTCCTTGAGCACAGAATTTTGATTCTTTCACGCCTTTCTTCGATTTCTTTCAACGGCGTCACATGTATGCTGCTGTTCTCTGATGACCAAAGTGGGGACACAGTTGAAACATGAAATGTGGAGTGACTTGAGAACCACTCACCTGTTACTGTCCGTGGGCTACCGCCCACACGAGTCGATCAAAATTTTGATGGCTGGTTGGTCCAAGGTTGAAATATCGAACAGTTGCTTGCACCACCCGGGGATAGGTTTTTGGTCTACCCTGTTGATGGGCCTCAATGGCCAATTTTCGAGTGATATTTTGTCTTAAGAAGCTGAGAATATCCACTTCTTCCCGGGTGATCTCACGCACACCCCTGTTAGCCGACGCCATGACAAAGAGAGAGTCAGTCTCTCTTGAGATACCAATCAACGTGTTTGTGATATCACTACAAAAAATCACGCAAGCAGCTGCCTTGAGAGCTGCACTGCTTGTTGTTTTTGAATGTGACTGTATGACAGAAGAGAGAGCTTGAAAGAAAGAAAAGCCTTCAACCTTCAAAATTCCTGCATCACTCCCCCTCCCCAAAACACACACTCATCAGCAGAAAAACAAACAACCTGTTTGGAACCCAGAAACAGAATTCTGCAGGACTTCTTGCTCCTCTTTCCACATTCCAGTCCAAATTACATGTACAACTTGCTCTGCTCGTTTTGCAGGCGGGATCGATCAATGGGTGTGGGTGACAGAACAGATCCTTTTTGCAGCCCTGTTCGGTTCCCATCTTGAGAAGGGACCCCCAGCTGTTTCTCATTCTGAGGATCAGTTCACTTCTTCTGAGTTTCAATGTGCGACCTTTTTACTCTTTTGCATGGGCTGGCCGCTCGACAGGGACATTTTCCGAACGTCTGTTCTTGTTGTTAGTTGTGCACAGCTCCACCACCGAGACAGTGGTCTCCCCATCCCACTTGTAACTGCACACATGACGCTTTGTCGGAATCGGCTGCCTTGGCGAAGCCTCCGATGCCATCCCATGGGCTCAACAGGCAGGACGCACACCTGTTTGTAGAAAAGCGTGGTTCGGTTGGTCCGTCTCGGGAACGGCATTCTCATTCTTTTGCAGGCGATTGACCCACGCGAACACTGAAGCTCAAAGGTTCGCAACCACACAGACTGGGAAGGCCATGCCAGGACAGAATGAGGAACACAGAACCTCGGAACGCTGTGGACGCACTCAGAGGCTCAGCTGACTCCGTCTTTCTCCGAGGAATTTCCCTCTTCATCATTTGCAAGTTTCACCAACGTCAACCACGCATTGGTGGTGGGAAGACAAAGCTGTTGTTCGCAATCGCGCAATCTGTGATATTCGCAAAATTATGTCACAAGAAACAAGTTTGAATCCAAGAACTTCAATCTTTTATTGCTGTTGAGCGTTGTTGTTTCCAAACATCGGGACAAAAAAGAATCTCACACACCAAAGCGCGTGGGAAGGACTCACCCGCACCATGTCGGACAAAAAGAATGGCAACAGGGAATCTTACATCTCGACTGATACCAAACTGTCGAGTCTGAAGGGGTGAGAGTGACCTTCCCCTGCTTTGGGCGCGGAAATCATTCTTTCCCGTGGTGTACAGCTGAATCGTAACAACTAGTTCACAAATCATGACACCCCTGGAGTGTGAAAGTGACTGATCCCGCTTGGCTGAGAACAGCAGAAAATTACTATCACCAGACGGCGCGTTGATGAAACAATTTTCACCATCTGTACTCTTTTGACAGAAAATTTTCCTTCGCGAATGTTCAAGCAAACGCTTGCTTCGTACAGTTCGCCAAACAAAATGCAGTCGAAATTTCAACAAATCAATCCCTCAATGTGCGCAATTCAGGAGCGACAACGTGCAAAAACAAAACAAAAGGCAACAAATCCCTCACGTTTTCGCCAACATCCCCCCGCCCAAAATTGGTCAGATTACAAAATGGAGACCAAAACAGAGCCCTGAGCCCGAAAACAAAACAATGTCTATTTCGCTGTGAAAATGCAACAATTTTTGCCCCCTCCTTCAAGGACTGCCCTTCCCCCAATGTGGTTCCCGTTTTTACCCCAACAAACCCCCCAACACCGGTTGTTTCTCTTTCATACGTAAACCATGTCAAGCAATGAAACTTTTGTTTTTACCAGCATTCAAATGGCTGCCTGTTTTGATTCAACAGTTCCTCTTTCAGCCTTTACTCGCTCAGAAATACAAATAGAAATCATGTGAATCAACACAGATACCACATTTTCTTGGCCACAAAATATTTTTTGAAAATGACGTGAATTTTAGTGTTTGCCAAAAAATGGGTCTGTCTGTTTCCAACCCGGCAAAACAAACCCCAGGCCAGAACCCCCCCCCCCCCCGCGAATTACCGGCAGGCAACAATCACACAACAAATGTTTTCTCATGAAAAAAAAAGACCCAATGCGAGAAAAAAATTGATGGAGATCAATCTTGAAAGCTGTTCGCCACGAATGACGAATGGGGCCCATCAAACTGACCATCGTCAGGTCAAAATTGAAACATTATCGTTCTCCGCACAACTGGTGCCGGTCACTGAAGCGCAGCAATTTTTCTTTTTACCGTCCGCAGCACCCCTTCTTTGGAAGTACCGGGACCCTGCGGTTCACCTGCACCTGCAGCAGAGACAGCGCAGCAAGTCCAGACAAACCGACAGGGGTATGCTGTGCGGTCGGCAAAAGAAACGTTGCCAAAGGTTGACGCTGTTTTTGGAATGGTGGTCAATCGAACGAGATCGCAAAACACAAGTTTTGTGAAAAATGAATTCTGACAAGAACACAACAGACATACTTGAGTCGCAGACCCTCGGTTTTCGTGGTCCAGCCAAACACCTCGGCCCACAGCCTGGTCGGGTTGAACAAACACACGACGGAAAATTCTCTACCTCAACAAAGTGCGCGCGAAATGATCATGCACTGCCATGAATGTCACAGAACGACAACAATACACGGAGGCAGAGAACAGAGAAACTGACAAGAAGGGGCAGTTGAGCTTCACTTCCTTGACACGAACGGCAGGGGAGGGAAACAGCAGTTTTCACTCACATTACATGTACTGAACTCTGGACGGCAATTTTGAGCAGTGTGGTGCTGTATCTTGGGAGTGCCAGTGTCACAATCAAATTTTTACGTTTGTCTCCGTTACAGAAGAGTCTGTTCCTCACGTTGTTTACCCACCTCCTCATAGGCGAGATATGTTTGCCAATTCTACTGTGTTGCTCCATCACGGAACAAACAAGTCACACAGGTTGCAGCATAAATCAATGCAAACAAATACACGGATGATCACAAACAATTGACAAGAAGTGGACAGAATCAGTCAGATCGGACAATCATGTTTCAGACTCGCTCGGTCACTGGGTACAAATTCAAGACATCGCAGCAAACTTCACAAAAGCGACAACTTTTCTCCCGTTCACACCCCAAATAAATGACACGGAAAAGATCAGCTGCTTTCAAACAAGCCATCAACAGTTTTCAATTTCGCTGCCCTGTCGACCGAGAAAAATTCAAGAAGAGATCGAACCATCTTTCCATACGAGTACACAGGTTGTTCAACTTTAGGCCCAAAAAATGTGCAGTGCTTTGTGGAAGATTGTTCGTTCGGTCTGACGGAACCGGTGACGTGCAAGAGAACAACAGGAAGCAAGAAACAAAGCAACAAAGGGGGCCCGTTCTTCCACTCCACAAGAACTATCGGCATGTTACATCTCCACCTGCTTGTCGGTGGGATATTTCTTGTCCACGGAACTTTCACAAGGATTCATCACTTCAGTGATCTGGACACAACATGCAGCAAACAACACAACAAAACACAAGTTTTTACCACAAGTATTGGTGACTATTGTGGCATTTGTTTTTGAATGGTGGCACTTCTTGCCCCGTTCGGACGAAAACTATTATTTTGCCCACGAAATTATTATTTCCTCCGAACATAATGGGCCACCATGTTGCCTCGTTGTTGACAGGTCAACCACGAAAGAGTCTGTTGCAGCGACGAATGGCGTCACACGGTCGGCTCTCTCCCACCCGCAGCCCATCGTGCGCCCGAAACAAGAAAGGTGCCTTCACTAAGACCTTGAACCTACACGAGCCATCGGACTCATCGGATTTGAGCAGACGACGCGGGAAGTTGCCACCAAGCATTATCCAAATCAAACATACCAACTTCGTGCATCGCGTGAAAGACAGTCATACTCTCCACAGCAAAAGTGTCGTACCAACAGAAAACAAGTTGCACCCTTAAAGTTTTCCCCATCCCATGTAAACCACCACAAATCGAACGACAAACATAACCAAGCAAAAAGAACGAAAACAAAATCCCAATTCACCCTGACCTCAGACACTGTGTCCGAGAGGGTCGTCAGAAATTTCAGCTGCAATCAAAATTGCCAAGCTGCATTTTTCCTTGTTTGACGTGGACACTGAATGTATTCGAAGTGTTCACACGTTCAGTTGCGCCACAGCACTTGTTGAAGCCCCAGTGGAAACTTCTGCTACCCCTCACAGTCGTCCTTCGTTTCGTGTGGCGTTCTGAACAACTGATTTGACGAAGAATCAGGTGTGGTCTTTTTGCAAAACATTTTGTTCACTTGTACTGGTCCAAGTTGTGCACTTCACTGTTTAGTGTCGTGCGGATTTTGTATGTCTGCACCAAAAACCAGTGGCAAGCCCTCTTATTCTCCATGGAATCACATTCTCCATGGAATCACATTCATAAACACTGAGTGTGCACAGACACGAGTCTTCAGGAGTGAGGCACCATCATTCCAGTCTTGGATGTCTCTTTCCTCACCGTCGGACAGTGTCCATGGCGACAACAGACTCTAATCTTTTTCTCTCGCCTCCACAACGCGATCATTCACAAAAATTCGGACCCTGTCACCCGTAAACGGACCACATGCACGATGCGAAAAGCCAAATCTTTCAGTGCAAGCAAACGGGGCCACTGGCGGATTCCGAACGGTCAATTAACCCCTGACCAAGAAAAATTATTCTTACAAAAACGGGGCATTTGTTTGTTAACGTTTCAGGACTTCTTGTCACCCCCCCCCCGACGGAACCCCCGAGTGATCACTCGTGCTTCCTGAATAAAAATGACACTCTCCGGAAGATAGTCTCTTCACCGCAGCCAACATCTCACTGCAGTGTTTGGGAAGCTCACAAATGGGTTGTTTCCAACGAAATGGGTCCTGTTTCGTCTTTGAAGAACAAGAGCACCTGTTGGTGTAGACACGGGCCTCGGACAGCCTTCTACAATGGCAATGTTTTCTGTCTTGTAGGAAGGTTGGGTGGTGTCTGGGTGATTTTATGTGTTGCACTAAAATTTGCAACCGGACCGGGTGGGTGGGTGGTTCCGATTTGAAAGTTCGTGGACATCCAGTGTGATTATGACGCTTCTGTTGAGCCTTGAGGCCGTCCGAGTCGGCGGGTGTACAAACAATGCCAGCAAGTGGCTTGCTGTGAATGTGCGACTCCTATCGAGCACGATTGAGAAGATCACACCAACCAACAACCAGAGTGATGGGCTTCACTGGTGGTTGAACGATAAATGAATATCTGACAGCACTTCGCCACGTGTTCCAGGAAACTGTACTTGCAATATCCACGCGACGGTTCAGTATGAAAGTCTGATCACTGTGGCAGTTTTTGCACCTGTTGCAATGACGATCAGACCAGTAGCTGTCGATGAGCGAAGCTGTGCGCGATTCGTGAGCACATGAATGACGTTGGCGCAAACGCGCTGCGGCCAAGTCCGATTAAAAACATCCATTCAATGTCACAGTTAGACCTGTGAAAAACTGTCACGCAGCAGTTTTTGCATTTCACGGTAAAACAAACACATTCGACTTGACCAAGTATCAATCTGGAACAAACCAGATTCACAATTCTGCGAAAACATGCGAACAAAAAGAATAAAATTTCACTCCAGCGACTAGATTATTCACCCGAGTCTCCAGGAGTAAATTTTCTGATTCGTAAGAAACGTGCACAAGCACCTCACCAGCTTTTCATCAGTACCAACTCTTTTGACGTCCTTTTGAACAACGAAGGACACGCTTTTTTTCAGATTGTCGGAATTTTGCGTCACAAACTTTCAGTCTGTCAATGCGTCAAATATGTCCACGGAATGAGAGGAAACTTGCTGGGAGCCCACTGGCTTTCCACACAAAATCTGACCACCTCTAACTTTGGTTCAGGTATCATGATCCTGGATGTAACGCAACACAAAATTTGTGACCAAAGGGAGAAGTGTACTTGATACCACATGTTTTCCACACATTGCTCGGAATCGCCAAGTCGCAGAGGTAAACTTGCCCGCACTTGTCGCTGTAGTTGAGTGGGAGGGCGAGCGACAGCGACCACTTGATCCCGACGGCAGCGCCGTCCGTTGGTGGGTCCAGCGCGAGGACGGGCGCCTTACTCTGGTTCGCCCATCTCACGACAGACGCGTACCACGCCTGGCTGGACAGCACTGCGTTTTCGTGGCTGTCAAGAGCACTCACGATGATGTCGACAGGCACATCGGGCAAGTCTGAAATGACGAATTCTGGGAATTTATCTACCAACGCAAAAGCAGCAAATGCGTGCGAAGGCTGTGCAGGTGGCAAACATGCAGCAAGTACGCCTGCTCCTGGCGTGCCCCAGCCAGGCTCGGCACAATCGAGTTTGGTGCAGTAGCTGATGGGGATGGCAAACACAAAACAGCCTTTCGCCTCCGGCGAGAGTGGCTGCAAAAGAGAACCAACCTTTGGCAAATGATTTTCTGGCAGCATCAGTCAAGTCGAAGAGCTGGAGTTCAGTCTGCAGTTCGTCGAGCACCTTCATGAAGTTTGGCACGAAAAGCGTCACGTCGACTCCGTGCATCGCAAGTTGCCGCGCACAGTTGACGCCCTGCGCGCCCTGCAGGTGTGGACCGCACAAAACAACCGCCCGCGGCTTTTGATGAGCATTTTTCGGAGCAAGTCTGAAACGCGAACACGAACATGCATCGCATTTTTTCCACGTAACTTTGGCTGATATGCGAGGGAAGTCCCAAATATTCGGTTCTTTCCTTCGTCATTTCAAAATAGTTCATCAAAAAGCAGCTGGTAAATCTAACTATTTTATTTACCTGGTGAAGCAAATTTGCTGAGTTTGTTTGCGTGTGTGTGTGTGTGTCAAACCAACAAAGTTGTGTTCATTTCACAAAACAAATACAACTTTGTTGCTTACCCCCCCCCCCTCCCGATGGGTATATCACCAGAGTTGAGTTGCTTTCGCACACAAAACACGCGGCTGATAAACATGCATGACCGGCTGTACAACCACCCTTTCAACCAGACACCACACCTTGGGGATGCGCATTACTCAATCGAATTTTTCAAAGGAGATGAGAGGTGCACAGTACCTGTGACTGCCACCGATGAGCTGAAGCACCATTTCACTTGCACATCTTCCAACTAACTCGAGCTGCCTCGTGAGGGAAATTCCTTTGTGATGTGCGACCTCAATCAAGCGACTGCGAAGCTCGTAGCTGATACACGGCACAACCAGTCCGGAATCTGAAGAAATGAAAGCAGTTTTTATTTCTTCAGGCCAAAAATCTGTTAAATACGAAGGCACAGCTCCTGCGCTGACCATCGCCTTTGCTCACCTGTGACATAGTGACCAGTGGAACCAAACGGCACTTCGATTTGCTTGTAAATGACAGGCGTTGACTGAAGCACATTCTCATCGCATTTGTACTTGGCAGGTTGAGTGGTTGAACTGGGGCGGACAATCTTGGGATAACCCTGAGTTTCAATTTCTTCGAACACAGCTTGTTTGTCAAACAAGGCCAAGTTCTTTTCGAAGTCGAAGTCGTCCAACATGGAGTGTGCAGGAGCACTGAAGCAGTCATCTTTCGCTCTTCTGTTGGTTCGATGATGTCCATTCTCCTTGTCTTGGCTGATCTTTTTTGGAGTTGACATGGTGTGTCCCTTTCCTCGCCTTTGACTACTCGTGCATTCACCAACTGTCGACAAAAATATTACTTCAATACAAAGAAAACACAAAGCGAAACGTGTTAATTTGTTTATGACTAATAGTTTCCCTTGTTCAAAAATTGTTCCCCTGAATATCCTGACATAATCGAATCCATGCCGGGGAGAGGGGGACGCACGTGTCTGACACAGTCCATACAAAAATTGAACCTTCTCAATGAGGTTGTCTGCCTTCACGAGACCTGAGTGCCAAACAATTGGCACGACCACACTGATTTTGTAAACGAACACCAGTTTTTCTCCCGCCGCCAGGTAAGAGCAACAGTCTCATAAAAATTCAAATTGTTTGTGTGGCCTCACAAACACTAAGCAGGATAATGCACAGGGAACTTCTTGGAAGCGCTTGTTGGTGGACACAGTCATGAAGCTTGATTGTTCTTTTCATCAAAAAATAGTTGCAAATGTATACCCGATGACGTCCTTTTCCGGAATGGGTTGTCGTCGCTCTCCGATGCGGAATTTCCATTTGTCAATGGAAATGAAATGTTGTCATCATTGTGATTGGACGGCTTGGAGTAGCCATTCCGAGGGCTATTTCTGTGTCTTGGTGATTTTCGATTCCCTGCTGAACTGTGACTGCCTTCAACTGGTGTCAAGCGAGTGTGCTTGTTCGCAGTTGTCCTTGGAGACGAAAACCAAACCCACAAAAATTGAGAACTTCGTACGGAGCAATGCTTGAATGCCACTTATTCAAGGGCTGAAAAAATGTTGAAAAGACACAGAAAGAAAAATAGCCGTGTCCGGTCAAGAAGAAGTTACCTTGTGGGTGCTTTGGTCGGCGTAGTTTCATACCCAGAGCTGGCGCCGGGATTTTGTCTCAGTATCGGCTTGTCCTGGACTTCATCACGGTGCTTCACAATCTTTAAATCACAGATATCTGCAGCACTGAAACGAGCATATACGAAGCCCTGCATCAAATATCGGGGCACTGGTGTCCACAAACCCTGAACACACGGTATCGAAGCACAAATACGAGTAATATGTACAAGGCACACCTTTTTGCCCCAAAATTGAGGATCAAAAGAAGGGGTGCGTATTTTGCACGCACGGGTGTGTTTGTTGTTCAGAAAATATCCACCGAAAAATGTTCAGACTTACTTCAAAGTGATGAGAGGAATAGAACACTGGACACCATTTCTGTATGCGTTGCTGATAGACAAAGTCTGCAGCGCGGCATCAACTTCGCATACTTGGCCCTGGTACGTCCCCAGAGTGTCGCCACAGTCCATTGACACCAAACTTCCCACCCATTCGCTCAATGACATTTCTGTGAAAACATAACCATTCTGGGATCAAGATCTAAGCAGTTCAAGCCGCACAATCACAACTACAAACTCAAGTGAATTCACTTCGCCCGGTTGTGCTCGACTGACACCAGTGTTGCACTGCACGCAAGCACATAGATCTAGAATTAAAGTCTGAAGGACCCAAAACTGACAAACAACGAAGATGGGAAGTTTGCTGTCTTTGCAAGTCCCAGTCTGGAATCGGCAGGACAGACGCATTTCTGACATTTGGACTCTACTTTGGCATCCTCGAATCAGACAACGAGACGCAAGCTCAAGAAAATCTGCAATAGACCTTAGATTGAAATAGGTTTGACAGACCTGTTATTCGTTCGTATCCTCTGATGATTTCACCAGTTTTTTCCGGGTTATTTTATATTTTCTCTCTCGTCCAAATCCAAAATGGCGCGAATCGTTTTTATAACCTGCGTAAAGCGCGATCCGATAAAGCAACGGACGAGAAATGTTTTGAGCGATACACATTTGTGAAACCGGAAGTACTTCGTGCGACTGAAACGGCAGAGTAATTTTGTGAATAATATAGGTTCGCGTTGTGATCAAGGGGACAATGCGTCGTTTCAAGAATCAAAGATTCATTCAGAATATTCGAGTATTGATTGGCAGTCAAATGTTCGCTGTGCTTGTCGAATGATCACTGAATTACGCGACCTCTTGATTATCGCCCAGCAGCATGCTGGTGCCAACGAGGCTGATTTCATTATAGCGAGACCGCGATTTTGTTTTGTTGACATTTTTGAGCGCTTGACCGTCATCTCACCCAGTGGGCAGTCTGCAGAGTGGTCTTTGAGGACGGTGACCCGTCACCATGTTGCTCGCCAGTCTTGCTGATTCAAGCAGCCTCGTATTTGTGGGGGCATGCTGTTCGTTGTCATAGTTACGGTGTGGGGTGACTTGAGAACCACTCACCTGTTTTACTGGTCGTGGGCGATTGCCCACACCAACCGGTCGAAGTTTTGGTGGCTCGTTGGCCCCAAATTGAAGTGGGCCACTGTTGCCTGCACTACTCAGGGGTGGGTTTTGGGCCTGCCTTGTCGATGGGCCTCAAGGGCCAATTTTCATGCAATATTTTGATGGAGAAAGCTCAGGATGTCTATCTCTTCTCAAGTGATCATGCA
>JAAUXT010090199.1_pt1 | contig 17136 bp, 8 predicted proteins | sample 7278171 | NCBI WGS metagenome assembly JAAUXT01 (sample SAMN14350112, study PRJNA611818) | marine sediment metagenome | isolation source: surface marine sediment (1.8m) | place: French Polynesia: Moorea | collected 2018-08
AACTGCATGTTGTAGGAGGAAAGTAGCTCTGCCACAACATTGTTTCCAGCAAATTTGAAGATGATTTTCAGTTCATTTGATCCTCATAACGGATACTTTTGAGATGGACCTCGTATGAGGGCAAGTTCGCTCTGTCTTCCTGCAAAAGGGCTCACACCCACATTGAACTTGAGCAACCCTTGGGTAGCTCACACCCACCTTGCACCAACCCCTGGAAAGCAGCACCCACCTTGAACTCACCCCTTGGCAAGCTCAAAATCACGTTGAGCCCCACAGGCATCTTAGCAGCCTGTTGGGGCCCTACCCTGGAAGACTTCATCAGTTCACATGTGCCCCAAGATGAGGTCACTCTCAAGCTTGACCCCACCCCTAGAGTTCAGCACCCACATCAAACCTGCTGCAGGAGGAGCTCACACCCACCTCTCATCCTGCCGGCTCTCAGCACCAGCTGCAGGAGCTCACACCCATCTCTCATCCTGCCGGCTCTCAGCACCAGCTGGAGGAGGAGCTCACACGCACCTCTCATCCTGCCGGCTCTCAGCACCAGCTGCAGGAGGAGCTCACACCCACCTCTCATCCTGCCGGCTCTCAGCACCAGCAGGAGGAGCTCACCTCTCATCGCGCCGGCTCTCAGCACCAGCAAAAGCATCAGCACCGCCATCTTCATGTTGATATCCACTCTTCTGAACCGCAGCGTGTGTCAAAACCAAATTTGGCAAATTTGTGTGTTTCTCTATGAAAGCTCAACTTGCGCACCTTATGAAGACCACAAACCAAAAAAGCTGAATGTAAAGGTCCCGCGCGCACGTAATGCCCAATTTTATTCGCTAATATTGAGCAAAATCGTGTTCTGTTCGCCTCTCCTTTGCAGCATTGACCTTGTCACGGTTGAACTCGTACGCCTCAGGCCTACAATTTTGATGTGAGAGCGAAGAAGAACTTTTATCTGAAAATTGCCTTCAGGCGGCCTTTATATGCGAATATAATTCTGTGATTTGACACTGGGAAGTAAATTGACGTCTTGCTCCGTCCGTGCGTCTGTGGCGCAGCGGCCTCACTCTGTAGCGGCAGTGGTTGCGTCGGCGTAGGGTGGGGTGGTGGCGGCGATGACGGCGATGTGGCGGAGGCCGTGGAGTGCCGAACTCGCATGTGTGCACGTCAAACATTTCCATGTAAGGAGAGGGAATAACCAATTATCAAAAAGGGAATGTGCTCTTTCGGATCACTGACAAGGTATCAATTCTTTTTACAACGAGTCCGAAAAGGCAATTTGGGGGGGGGGGGGAAATGTTTTGAATTTGACTGTCATGGCGGTGGTGGGGGGCAACGACAGAAGTGAGTGAAGGGGAGCCCTGCGCCCACACTTGTGCTCATTGTCGCCCAGCTGCCCCCCGCCACCAGCAGCAGCCCCACGCTGGGCCACCACCGCTGTCTTCATTTTCTTTGTGTGCCTTGGTCCGAAATCTACAAAATTTGCTGCAGATAGGTCCCAATAATTCAACCAGAATGTTTTGTCGAAGTATCACAGGGTTTACAACAGCATTGATGGGTACCACAGCAATCAAATTCAAGAGTAAAAGCTGACTGGGGAATGATGTTGTTGTCAGTGGCAACACATACAAAACACCTGAGGGAAGCCAGCACAAGGCATTGCTGGTGCAGATTATTTTTGCTCTGGTTGACACAGTGGAATCTCTTTTCTGGAACTTTTCTGATGATTGCCCTTCTGTAAAGTCAGATTTTTTGAGAATAACCAGCAAACATGAATACACAATGACAAGCACAAAGACACCAAGTACTTGAAGACAAGAAATAAAAATTGATGTTGTTATCAGGACAACAGACTGTTGAGGGTTACCAAGTAGCATACACAAAGAAAGTGGTTGAATTGATCTGCCTTCAATGTATCTGTATGAAACAACAATTGACAGAGTTACAAGAACACTAAGTGCTATCAAAATACTGAGATGCCTTTTCACCTTTATAAATTTGGCTCTCAAAGGAAACTTGGTCAAAACTAGTCTTGACAGAGCCAGATAAATTGACATAGATATTGACAACAAAAAGAACAGCAAAAATACACTTGAAATTGTGTGACAGTACATGCTTTGCCTCCAGGCATATTCTTCTCCAACAAATGTGTCACCATAGATGAGATCAACAACTGAAAGACTCAACAGGTAAACTCCAACTTGAATATCTGCAACATTTTGAGCCAGAGTTGTGTATTTGTAATGTTTTGTGACAGAGGCATTCTTTTGCCTGACATTCCTTTGCTTGACAGAACAAGCAATAATCATTGAGAGAAGATTGAGTGTTGTCACAACCATTGAAATTATCCAAAAACAAGCCACATAACCTGACCCAAAAAGAAGTTTCTCACAAGTGTGGGGCCATGCTATGTGTTGTGTACAAATGTGGGCAGGTTGATTTTTGAAGAAGCAACAAAGTTTGTGATCATCTGTTATAATAATTCTTATTGACAGGTCTACAAAGGTATTTCCTGCTATTGATGTCAGAGGATTAGATGATATTTGTAGATATTGTAACTTAGGTAAATTTTCAAACATTTGTCTGTTTGTCTTCATTATCTGGTTGGAGGCCAATTCCAAACTTTGCAAACTATTTAGTCCCAGGAAAGCAAAACTGGCCAAATAACTTATGTAATTATTGCTCAGTTTTAAAGTTTGCAAGTACCTCAAAATGGGAAAACACCTTGATTGTACCTTGGTAATAAAATTGTAAGAGACATCAAGAACTCTGACATTCATGAGGTACGTCAAAGAAAAAATGCATATTCTCACAATCTCATTGTTGATTAATTTTACAAAGACAGCATTTTTGAATCTGGGAAGTGCAATATACAAATTTAATAAACTTGTTTCAAAATGAATGTAAACAAATGGAAATGGGAAGGTGTCAAAATTGAGCATGGAGAAGCGTTTGTTGCATTTGATACCATAATTTATGCAGGTACAATTGACAGGACACACAATTGAAAGATCACAGAACATTTGGTCATCAGCTAAGGGGCAATCTGGCAGTCCCTCACAAATTTCTCTTGTGTGAATGCAAACTGTTGATTGCATGCATTTGAACATGCCAATACAAGACCTGTTCTGGCAAATACTTTCATCATGCCCAAAAGGACAATCCCACTTTGCATCACATGTGGATTTCCATGTAATGCAGTAAAACTTTGGACATTTGAAAGATGCAGTGCATTCTAGTTCTGAACAATTTGTCAAATGCTCCCCATTTCTACAATGCAGTAATGTGTTGTAAACTGGGTGTAACTCATATAGACATTGTTTATGAAATTCATAACACCTGCTGTGGCCTGGAAAGCATGGAAATTTTGTTGGAGAATTACAATGCCATTGTTTCATCAGGCCTGGATGTTTCAAGATATACTCCAGCTGCCTTTCATCATTTTGGTTTGAACAGTCAGGCACCAAATCATTCAAGAAAGCAAAGGGAATTCTGCTTCCATCATGGCAAAAGGAAACCATATTGTTGAGGCAGAATGCACTTTCCAAGTTTGATGTAGCACACATTCCAGAAGTGTTTTTTTCTTTCAAGCTGTTGGATTCAAATGACACACACCCACCTGTTTTTCTGTATACAAAGAGTGAGGAACATATGCAGTTGAAAGGGTGACACTTTGCAGCACAAAAGTTGTAATCATTTTTTTCCTTTCCATCCACATAGCATTTGAGACTTGATTTCAAATTTAGACAACTGTTTACTGACTCAAAATTGTAAAACACAGACATAAAAGAATTATCAACACATTTTCTCATGTGTTTGAGTGAAGCAGACTTCAGCTCAGCAAAGGGTTGCCTTTTGTAAACATTTATTCTTTCCTTGTTACTGTTACTTTTTGAAATCAAGATGGTTTGCCTCAGGAAATGTGTGGACCACTTTTTAAAGATTGGCAGTTTGAGCACCATGTTTTGCTGCTGTGTGTTTTCAATACAAAACCTGTGGGAACTGACTCCACCTCCTGCTTTAAAATCCTTTTGTACCTTTGAACAACTGTAGCAGATTTGCCTGAATATCACCCAGTTATAATCACAATAGAACTCATTGTTCTCAGATGAAAGGCCTTTCAGAGATTGATGTGTCCTTTCCTGGCACACAACTGTTTCTAGCAACATTTCTGTGCAATTTACAAGGATCAACTCTGGGGAAAGAAGATTCTGCATCAACATCAAAACACAGTTTTGGTCTTCTTCAACTGATGGTTGCATGATGTTAAATTTCTCTATTTGTTGCATTCTCGTCTGCACTGCTGTTGATGATTCTATAAAGTTGTTACATTTCCCATGTTTTGTTCTGCCTTCTCTTCCCAAACAAGAAAAGGCAATTGATACATCATATGACCAGAAAAACTGTTTCTTCCACAAATTTGAGGGCAGGAGGAAATTCCATGTGGGGAAACACAAGCCCTGAAACAGAGGCAATCCAATGTAATAGAGCCAGCAAATGACAGGGCACTTTTGTGCAACAATAATTTTTCGTGATACTCCGAAATGCCATGAATTGATAAAGGAAGTTGAGACTCCAAACAGGAAGATCTCTATTGAAACTGCATCACTGAAGGCTATGTTTGGTGTTTTGACCTGCATTTAAGATCTTTTTGCTCCCAACAGAAACAAATTTCTAAGGAAAACAACCTGACCTGTGTTTGTGTAACATGTTGACAGGTTTGCTTTGTGCATGCAAAACATACGGACTTACCAAATCCAGTCCTGTAGATGATGTGCTGGTGAGTGCTGAATGGCTTACCTTCAGCGAACGGCATGAAGATCTTCTTGAGCTGATGAAGACACCAATTGGATAAAATGTGTCAACTGTTCCTTTCATCACAAACTTTACAAGATATGCAGCATATTCAAAGCCTGGGATTTGTGGCAATGTTTTTCCAAGTTCAAGGCATTCAGTGTTTGCACCATCCCAGGAAAACAAATGTGATTGAGGATGGATTAATTTGAGCAGTGGAAATGTCAGTGGTTTTGTGTCTTCTGACTTGTAGCTGTATAGTTGCCACTTAAATACCAGGGAATTCAACAAAGTATGACAGTGGTTCCTGCCATTGAGACTGACCACATCCAAGACAAACTGTTCTTTCAATGAATCTGTGATAAACCTCTTCAATGATGGGAATAGTGACAGTTCTGGAGCAATTCCAAAGGATTTTAAAGAGAGCTTTGTTGTGACTTTAACAACAGGTCTGTAATAAAAGCGACAATATTCTCTTTCACCCCAACAGTTGTGGGTGTGAGGTATGAAGGAAACATTGATGAATTTCAGAATTGTACTTTTCTTGATAATACCTCTACAACATTCATCACAACAAACTTCCTTTGGCAATTTACTGGAATAAGTGAGAAAAAAAGTACATTCCTTCTTCAGGTCAAGAACACTGGCACCAGTCAATCCCAGGGTCAAAAAATGATCATCTGAGCTGTGTGGTAGTTGGATAGATTTATCTAACTTCAAACTTGCTTTTGTCTTCTGTTGACATTTTGTTGAGACACTGCTTGAAATATGAAGAAGTTTGAATTGACTGCACATGAATTTGTTGGTGCATGTTGATCTGTGAATATTCAAAACAATATATGAATCAGATGATGTTTTGAGTTTCATGTACACCATATCAGTGAACCTTGCATATGATATGGTGCTGTACTTTTTAATTGAAACTTGAAAATCTACACTTCCATTGATGTGTCCCACATTTAGGGTAGCACCACCATGGCTGCCATTTGTCAAGAACCACAAGGGGCCAAACCTTTGAGCTCCTCCTAATTTGAATGCTGAGCAATGATGAAAAAATTTCATTGTGTCTGAATTTGTCTCTGAAAGTTTGCATGAGTGAATTTTGTCCCCATAAGCTGTGCCTACCAGCAGTTGATCACCCATACCAAGGTGAATTTTGTCAGCATATGAGCCAAAACTTGAATGATAGCACCAATCCTTGGGCTGAAGATTCAGTTGAAAGAAGGGAATATCTTTGGGAAATGTTGCACTAACATTCCACTGAAATGTGCCTGAGACAATATCATACGTGATAGATAGAGGCAAAATACAATAAGCTAACTGAAATTGGTTTCCCCAGTTCACATTTGACTTGATTTGTACTATGGAACAGTGCTTCACATGAATCTGGACTATCTGGAATGTCTTGTATGAAAACCACACTTTAACTATTGCACTGTGAAATGAGTTATCCTTATGTCTTTGGCATGGGTCAAGAAGTATGCCTTGACAAGAGGAAACTGATGCAGTCACTTGACAATACAAAGAACTAACACCTTTGTATGAGTAGGGCACAACATATCCATTTGATGAAGCAAGAACAAATGATATTTGTTTTGATGTTGGATAGTTGACTGAACTATCATAGTTACACAGTATTACACATTCTACATATTGTTCACTTGTTTTGCTCTCAATATGGAAAAGAGAGAAACCTCCATAGAGACAACCAGTACTGGTTGGACCATCATATATCAAAACATCAATTGATACCTTCAAGAAAAAATTGTTCAAAGTCCACATGTAAAATATTGTGTTCCCAGCTCTATCTTCAGGAGAACTGGTGAAAGTCAAATTTGAAAGGTTTGCTGGCAAAAATGTTTCACTGGAATTTTGCTGTTGAACAGGTCCATATCTTATCCCAGTTTCAGGGCCTTTTCTTGGGACAAAGTCTTGTACAAGCAGCAAACATTGAAATGATCTTGCTGTCACAGTGTGATTCATGCCTGCTTTCAGAACATAAAAATCAGGACTTATGACAGCACCATGCAGGAGATAAATATCTGATTGATGTGAGACCAAAGCTAACACCAGGCTTAACTTTAAAACCCTGATGTGGAAAACACCTAGTTTTGTGGTGGTAGCAAATGTGAATGTTTTGTGCAGAAAGCTAGTTGGCCTTGGAGAAAAGAAATTATTTATAATGGTGTTTTGAAAGAAATGCCTGTCATATACTTGGTATTGAAAGACAATTTTTTGTTGGTTATCTTTTGTAAACTGAATGGTGTTCAAAACAACAAGAATAGAATGAAAAGCGCAAAAGAGTTCTTCTTTTGGTCTTCGTCCACACAAGGTGATGAACTTGTTGTCTGCTTCTTTTTGTGATATTACAAGTGCCTCAAAAGGACAATTTTGTGTCAAATTGATTTGCAATACAGAAATATTTAATCCAAGAAATCTAAAAAGTTCAAATCTCCAAATTTGTTTCAGAATAGGCATCACATAATGTGAACTTGTCATCGCTTTGACATATGCACCATGTACATCTCCATAAGCCATAACTTGAAAGGTATTTTTTGACATGTGACCACAAACTCTTCCACACGTATCATGTATATCAACCTTGTGTGAACATGATGACATTCTAAGTCTATGGTCTTGAACATTCTGGATATTTTTAAAATGCAGTTGCTTCTTGAATTGAACCAGTGATATTGGTGATTCCCCTGATGTTTGGTTTAAGAAAATGCTTGAATCTGAAATGAGAGTTTCAACTGTGCTACTGATATAACTGAACCACACTTTGGGATTGAGATGCTGGAGTTGCGCAGAAAACAGCCAGAAGTATCCCTGTGCGTTGTGGAAACAGGTGGTGCAGCAGATGCACAACAGAACTGGACAATGGAATTGTTTCATATCTGAGGGCTGTCCAATTGCAAACTGACAAAAACTGCTTGTCACTTGTTCAACAAATTTTGTGGCTTTGCAGGCACATAAAGTTTGAGTGAGAAGAGTCACTTTGGTTTGTCTCTTGTTGTTGATTTCTTGAAATCCAAATCAACTGTGTTGTTCAATGATTAGCAATGAGAAACAGAACTGAGACATATTTAGTTGGTGATCATGAATATTCAGAGTGAAAGAGAAAGAGCAACTGAAATTCACCTCTCACAAAAACACCCCCAGTTTTTGTGGTGTCTCCAAAATGATCTTTGTGAAATATTCTGCTTCTGGAGTCCAGAATTGTATGAAGGACCACTGACTTGACCGACGAGGCGTATGGTTTGTGCTTTGCAAGTACCTGCGAAATGTTTCCTGGTGAACAATTGGTTGATGCTACAAGCTCCTCAAACAAGAAAATATCCACTTTGTTTGTGTTGCAGGACTAACTTATAGATCTCCACAACTTGCACGAGTTGACATGGAATTGGCCAAAATTAAGACTTCTCATCATGATTTTGATTTCAATTTTGTGTGGAATGAATTGCAAAGTCAGTGGGACTTTCAAATGGTACAATGGATAAAAGAGTGAGCAGTTGAGGTCATCAGTTCAAATCTTATGCCAGATGGGTCTGCCTGCATGTTGATGTGAGAAGCATGGACAAAGAGTCTTGCCCAGGAAATCTTTGAGAACGTTTGCAGCCGAGACCCAGAAACTTCCTCAAGAAAGTGTTGCCTGTGACAAATCAGTCGGCAGCAGACTTCTTTTGGGAGATTATGGGCTTCAACACGAAATAACTGCACGGCTTCTCTGGACCATTTGCTTCAAGATCAGGCAGATCAACACATGTTGGGCATGGATCGTGGTCATCACCAATGGTGTGCTCACGGGGAAGGGTGTCAAAGGTGGGGCCTGGGTCAGGCCACCATCACCAACAGTATATGTTCACCAGTTCCCCCACAGTAGTCCTCAACCCCATAGATCTGTCTGTCCCTGTGGCCCCATGTGGGTAGATGATGTTGGTGAGGGGTGCTTCACACATGATTTCTTCAGCACTGAGAGCAAGATGTGTTTTCATCCAGCTGACAGGCCTCCTCCAGTCTCACTGACTCCCATAGGTATACCTGGTATCAGTTCAGTTCCACACCCACTCCTAGATAAGCTCTGGGGTCCCAGATTGCTTTGTTTTGAACTCTCAATGGGAGGTGGAAGGTTGGAAATTCACAAACCAGTGGGATAGTGTCCCAAAATGAGTCAGCAGAGTTTCCATTCAAACTCACAGTGGTATGTGACAGACATTTTGGTCTGTTTGATGACTGAAATAGGTGAGTGAGGCAGCCACACACAAACTTACAAGGTAATATCTGATAGTTTTCTGCTGGGATTCACCCCCCTTTTTAAGGGATGTTGTGAATTTGGCTGTTGTTGACGCAGTGTGACAGTTATGGGCGACCATCACCACCCTTACACGACAACGAATTCGTGTGACATTTTCAAGACAATTTCTGTCTCACCAAACATTTGCATTACAGGATCACACCCACAATTTCAAACTTGAAATCCTGGCTTCAGACAGAATGACAAGAAAACAACCAAGTGGCCTTCCACATGGCATCAGCTGAATTACTTTGAAGTGATTTTACTTGGCTTTGAGTTCGCGATTGTGCAGGAGGCTGTTTCCATGAGCCAGATGGTTGACATTAAGGGTTTTCACGTTGGTGACTCGCGCGTCAAAAAATTGACGCCCGCGTCAAAACGCTCCATTGGGCGTCATGATGAATTTTGACACGCGCGTCAAAAATTCTGACGCCGCCCAACCTCGCGTCACCAACGTGAAAACCCCTATTACAAGGCTACAGTCAGGATTGGACTCAGCCCCTGAGCCACAACTCAAGGGACGAGCTCGGGAATCAGTCCACACAGATTTTGCACTTCAGTATTTTCCCCCTTTACACTTACATTTCCCAATCCAAAATTTGCTGCAAATAGCAGTTGAAAATTCAGTCAAAAGATTGTGGTGAAGTATCACAGGATTTACTGTTGCATTGATAGGCACAATGAATATCAAATTTGTAAGCAAAAGCTGACTGGGGAATGATGTTGTTGTCAGTGGCAACACATACAAAACACCTGAGGGAGGCCAGCACAAGGCATTGCTGGTGCAGATTATTTTTGCTCTGGTTGACACAGTGGAATCTATTTTCTGAAGTTTGTGTGCAGGTGTCACATCTGACATATCAGACTTTTTCAGCACAGACAAAACATAGGAATATACAGTGATCAGAACAAATATTCCAAGTGCTTGAAGACAAGAAATAAAAATTGATGTTATTATTAGGGCAACAGACTGTTGAGGGTTGCCAAGTAGCATACACAAAGGAAGGGGTTGAATTGATATTTGTTCAATGTATGTGTATGACACAACAATCAACAGAGTCACAAGAACACCAATAACTGACAAAAAACTTAAATGCCTTTTGACTTTCATAAATTTGGCTCTCAATGGAAATTTTGTTACAATTAATCTTGATAAGGCCAGATAGAGAGAAACAAATATTGACAACAAAAGGAAAAACAGTGAAAAACTTGAAAAGATGTGACAGAATATATTTCTCCTCCATGTGTATTCTTTTCCTGTGAAAGTGTTACCAAAGATTTGATCAACAATTGACAGAGTCAAAAGGTGGACTCCGACTTGAGTATCGGCAATATTTAGAGCCAAAGTTGTGTGTTTGTAATTCTTTGTGACAGAGACATTGCTCTTCTTTGTTGAACAAGCAGTGACCATTGAAAGTGCATTGAGTATTATAACTGCTACTGAAATTGTCCAGAAAGCAGCCACATAACCGGGTGTACGAACAAGCTTGCCGCAAGTGTAGGGCCAAGCTATGGGTTGTGTACAAATGTGCCCAGCTTGATTTTTGAAGAAGCAGCAAAGTTTGTGATCATCTGTAACAACAATTCTTATTGGCAAATCTGCAAAGGCATTTGAAGCAATTGATGTCAGAGGATTGGATGAAATTTGTAGATGTTGTAATGTACACAAATGTTCAAACATTTGTTTATCTATGCTTGTTATTTGGTTGTTAGATAGTCCTAAACTTTGTAGACTGTACAATCCCAGGAAAGCAGAACCAGCTAAAATATTTATCTGATTGTAGTTCAGCTGCAAAATTCTCAAATGAGTCAGGGTGTGAAAACATTTTGAACAAATCTTAGTGATCAAATTGTTGGAGACATCAAACACTTTGACATTCAAAAGGTGTCTCAAATAGAAAACACAGATTTTTGCAAATCTATTTTTGACAATTTGTAAAAAGATGGCATTTTTAAATCTGGTAAAAACAACATTTACATTCAACAAATTCATTGTTTCAAGATGAATGAAAACAAAAGGAATGTCTTCCATTTTGGATAATGAGATAATTTTGCTGCACTTGATACCATAATTTAGACAGATACAAAAATTGGGACACACCTTTGGAAGATCACAGAATATATGATCATCAAGAAGAGGACAGTCGAGCAATCCATTGCAAACATCTATTGTGTGAATGCATATTGTTGATTTCAGACACTTGAACATACCAGCACAAGACCTTTCCAAGCAATTTGTTTCATCTTGACCATGAGGACAATCCCACTTTGCATCACATGCCAATTTCCAAGGAAGACAGTAATATTGTGGACATTTGAAAGCTGCTGTACATGCCAGTTTTGAACAATTATTCAAATGTTCTCCACTTCTACAATGCAGCAATGTATTGTAAATTGGATGCAACTCATACAGACATTGTTTATGAAATTCATAACACCTGCTGTGGCCTGGAAAGCATGGGAACTCTGTTGGAGAATCGCAAGACCACTTTTTCATCAGATGTGGAAAATGCAAAATATGTTTCAGCTCCTTTTCGTCACTTTGGTTTGAACAGTCAGGTACTAAATCATTGTTGACACCAACAGGTATTCTCTTTCCATCAATGCAGAACACAGCTTCCGAAGGAGTCACGTTTCTAATTGAGGAAATACTGTTTTCATTTGCTCTTGTGGATTGATATGATTTGCACCCACCTTCCTTCTTTTGCATGAAGAGTGTGGAACAGGTGCAGTTTATTGGGTGACATTTTTCTGCACAAAATATATTGTCAGTCATTACTTTTCCATCCACATGACATGCGACACTTGATTTCAATTTTTGGCACACATTTTCTGACTCAGAATTGTAAAACACAGACATGTATGAATTATCTGTGCATTTTTTCATGTGTTTGAGCTTACCAGATTTTGGTTCATGAATGGGTAAACACAAAGTCCATCCTTGTTGCTGTTTTTCTGGGACAGCAAGATGGTTTGCCTCAGGAAATGTGTGTACCGCTTCATAAATATTGGCAGATTCAGCAAAGTGTTTTGTTGTTTTCTGTTTCCAATACAAAATTTGTGTTTGCATTTTCCATCTGCTGCCTTTTTCTTTTCTGATTTGGAGTACATGTAGCAGTTTTTCTTGTACAACACCCAACTGTAGTCACAATATGACAGATTGCTGTCAGGTGAGAAGGCCTCCAGTGAAAGATTGCTCCTCTCTTGACACACAATTGTGTCCAGTATTAGTTCTTGGCAATTTACTAAGATCCACTCAGGAGACAGAAGATTCTGCATCAGCATCAAAACACAGTGTTTATCTTCCTCAACTGAAGGCTGTAAAATCTCCAATTTATCTATTTGGTACATTCTGCTTTGCAATCGTTTTGACGATTGCATGTAGACTTGGCATGAACTTGTTTTTGACACGAATTCCCCGTGTCTCCTCTCGCAACCAGAGACAATTGATGCATGGTAGGAATACAGAAAGTGTCTCTTCCACAAGTGGAATGGAAATGGGAAATTCGCTTTGTTGAAACACAAACCCTGCAACAGACAAAGTCCAGCAAGTAAGTTCGTTATCTTTCCAACAAACACTAATGAGATCTCACATGTGTATCCATGCCCCCCCCCCCACACGCCTCCACCCCAGGAGGGGCCGGGCCCCTGCTGCCCCCCTTACTCCATCCCCAATTTGAGCAGCCCAGGAAATGAACAAGCTGCGGTCAGACCTGTTTGAACATCACCATCACCAAAAGGCAGGGAAACTGCCTTTGTCATGCACATCCCAAAATGTTTGTCCTTTTGTTCTCGTTGTTTGTTTGTATGGAGGGGGCAGGGGGCATGTTCGTGTGTCGAACCTGCGGTTCGCTCCAAAACAGCACAACCAACACGTGTTCATTCTTGCAGCTGAATGTCAGTCCGGGAGTGCTGAATGGCTTACCTTCAACGAACGGCATGGGCATCTTCTTGAGCTGATGAAGACACCAAGTGGATAAAATGTGTCAACTGTTCCTTTCATCACAAAATCAACAAGACTTGTAGCATCCTCAATGCATGTGATTTGGGGCAATATTTTTCCCATTTTAATGCATTCAGTGTTTGTATTTTCCCAGGACAATATTTGTGTGTGAGGAAGAATCAGTATGAAGGATGGGTTTGAGAGAAGCTTTGTGTCTTTTGACTTGTAAGGTTGCCACTTGAACACCAGGGAGTCCATCAGGCTGCTACAGTAGCTCCTCTCACTGCTATTTTCAATGTCAAACACAAACTGTTCCTGCTTTGACAGTGCTGGCCAGTGTTCAATGAACCTCTTGAAAGATGGGAAGAGTGACATTTCTGGCGAAATAAATAGTGACTTTGAAGAAAGCTTTGTTGTCACATTGATGACAGGTTCATTGTAGAGGAGGCAGTATTTCCCTTTGTCCCAACAGGTGTGAGCAAGGCCAAGGCCAAAAGAAGTATTTGCCAATTTCAAAAGAGGATATAAAGTTAGCACCCCACAACATTTATCACAACAGATTTCCTTTGGTAATTTACTGGAATAAGTGAGACAAAAAGTACATTGCTTTGTCAAGTCAAGCATACTGGCACTGATCAATTTCAATGTTAAAAAATGGTCATCTGAGCTATGAAGCAGTTGGATAGATTTGTCTTCCATCAAACTTGTTGTGTTTGGTTGACATTTCATTGAAATACTGTTTGCAAAATGAAGATGCTTGTATTGAAGACAAATGAATTTGTTTTCACATTTGGTTCTGTAAACTTTCACAGCAACATGAGAATCAGATGACCTTTTGAGTTGTACGAATATCATGTCTGTTACTCTTGCAAAGGGTATTGTGTTATACTTTGTAACTGATGCTTGAAAATACACACTTCCATTTATGTGTCCAACTGTGATCCTGGCACCACCATGACTACCATTTTCCAAAAACCAAGTATTTCCAAATTTTTGAGCTCCTTCTATTTTGAATGCTAAACAAAAGTGAAAATGTTTCATTGCATCTTCATTGGTTTCCAAGAGTTTGCATGAGTCAATACTGTCACCATATGAAGTATCAATAGTCAACTCATCACCAATGGTATGCTTAAGTTGGTTGGATAAATGCCAGTTGTTCACAAAGGAGTCAAAACTTGAATGAGGGCAGATTTCCTCAGAACCAAGTGACCCCACATGATGATGAAACAATGAAATATCTTCAGCAAAGTTTGCACTGAAGTCAAGATGAAATCTTTCTGATACAATTTTGCTTGTGACTGACAAGTAGTAACTGCAAAATGCCAGCTCATGTTTGTTTCCCCAGTTCAAATTGGACCTGATCTGCAGCACTGAACAGTGCTTCATATGAATTTGCACTATTTGTATTGCTGAGTGTGCAAGCCATACTTTTACCTTTGCACTGTAAAATGAGTTTTCCTCAGGTTTTTGACATGGATCAAGGAAAATGCCTTGACATTTTGACACTGACACTATCACTTTAACTTTCAAAGAACTGATGCCTTTGTATGAGTAAAGAACTATATATCCAGTTGATGAAGCAAGAATGAAGGATGCCTGTTTCACTGACAGATAGTTCAGTGAACTATTATACTTACACAGTGTAACACATTCCACATAATTTTCACTCATTTCATTTTCAATGTGAAAAAGAGAGAAACCTCCATACAGACACCCACTACTTGTTGGACCATCATATATCAAAATGTCAATTGTTATTTTTAAAAATTTCTGTGCTTGAGTCCAAATGAAAAATAGGGGTTTGACAGTTCCATTTTCATGAACATCTGCCAAAGTAAGATGTGAATTACTTGTTGGTAAATACATGTTGCTTGCATTGCTCTGCTCTACAGATGTAAAATTTACCTCAGTGCTGAAACTATTTTTTTGCACTGGGTGTTGTACGACAAGTAGGCACTGGAATGAATCTGTTATTATGGTATGGTTTATACCACAAGCTTTCACAACATTGTAATCTGTGGATATGACAACACCTTGCAAGAGAAACATATCCAGCAATTGATTTGATATGAAAACCAACACAAGGTTTAGTTTAGAAACTTTGACATGAAAGAAGCTGAGTTCATAAGAAGTTGAAAGTGTAAAGGTTTTGTGCAAAAACAAAGCTGGCCTGAGAGTGTCAAAATTATTTTGGATAGTATTTCTTACAAAATGCCTGTCATACACTTGGTATTGAAAAACAACTTCATGTTGGTGGTGTTCTGTCCACTGATCAGTATATAGAATGACATCAATTGAATGAAAGGGGCAAAATATTTCTTCCTGTGGTCTCCTTCCACAGAATGTGTTGATGTCTTTGTTTACTTGTGAGTTTGATACAAGCAGTGCCTCAAAAGGACAATTTTGTATCAAATTAATTTGCAACACAGAAATATTCAAGCCAAGAGAAATGAACAGTTTGAATCTCCATTTTTGTTGTAGGAGAAGAATGGTATAAGCTGATCCCAGGATTGTGGCCTGTGCTCCATTTGAATCCACATAAGACACTAATGGGAAAGTATTCTTTGGCATATGACCACACACTCTTCCACATGTGTCATGTATATTTGTCTCCTGTGTGCACAGCAACATTTTCTGTCTGTGGGTTTCAACACATTCCATGTTTTTCAAATAAAATCTGGTGGTGAAATGAATCAATGAATTTGTTGAGTCTCCTGTTGTGTTGGAAAAGAAAATGTTTGTCTCTGAAATTATATGTTTTATGGTACTATCAATGTAGCTCAACCATATTTTGGAATTAAGATATTGAAATTGTGTTGCAAATTTCCACAAGTTTCCTTCTGTTGAGAAGAAGCAAATGGTACTGCACAGACACAATGATATAATTTGCATTGTTTGTTTCACAAAAAAGTATAAGTGTGAGGAAACAGTTTTCTTTGTCTGTGACAAAGTGTTCTTTGAAATTCAAGTCAAGTGTGCTGTTGAAAATGCATGTTCATGATGCCAATGGTTGCCTTGGAATGTTTACCAAATTCAGTTGTGTCACCTCTATTGTCAATCTCCTGATGCGCGCATTGTGAACAGCCTGGTTTGGGAGACAATCTGCTACGACTGTCTCCACAGAAAACCACGAACAACATCCTGTGACAGGATGGAAAAGACATCGCATTGGAAGTGCACCATGCAAACTGATTGCCATATGAGGACATTATTTTTTTCTTGCTGTTGAACAAGAAAAGACACACAAAGGTCTTCTTTTTTTGCAGTGTCTGTGTGGCTTGCAGGATTTGATGTCTAATGAGCCTGGAACAATGAAGTTGACGAAGTTTCTCTGATAATCTTGCCCATGAGGAGTTTTTTTTTGCGTGGTAATTTTGAATCTTCGTTTCCAAGTGACATTTTACAATGTGTTTCAAACACACTGGATTTGATGGCCAAATTGGAAAATAGTTTTGCGCAACGTGCTGCTGGAGCCAGCCTGTCCAGCGACCTTACGTCGATGACAATTGTACGGTGCCCTGTTGTTTCTCCATCATGAAGTACCGTGCAGTAGCCACAAACATGGCAAAGCCCACTCCGGTGTACAGGGCCACGCGCACCCACCGGGCGGGAGTGTACCTCTCTCCCGGTGTGAGGATCTCCTCGTGGTACCGAACAGCAAGACATCTTCCAAGTGCACAGGAGAGAACAGGAGATTTGACTCTGGACAGACGCACTAAAACCTCTACAACGCCCCCCCCACTGCAGATTCAGTGTGCCCCCAATTGTCCACAGGTTTGGAGCAAAACACAGTTTTGGCTGTTGTTCGTGTCCTCGTTGCAGTAAAAAGAAAAATAGCTCCATGGAGCTCGCGGTGATTTGAGGAAATTTCAGTTGCACTGATTTGGCTTGCTCTGATTTGGGTCACTCAGATTTGGCTTGCTCTGATTTGGGTCACTCTGATTTGGCTGGCTCTGATTTGGCTCGCTCTGATTTGGGTCACTTTTTTGTCAAAATTCTTACTTTTTTCACTCAATATTCACAACTTGGGAACTCATTTAGCACACACCCAAATGAAACAAATTTCACCAAATGGAACTTTTACACATTGTTTTGCAACAATATCCACATATCA
>JAAUXT010035744.1_pt1 | contig 17133 bp, 19 predicted proteins | sample 7278171 | NCBI WGS metagenome assembly JAAUXT01 (sample SAMN14350112, study PRJNA611818) | marine sediment metagenome | isolation source: surface marine sediment (1.8m) | place: French Polynesia: Moorea | collected 2018-08
AGAATGTTGTGTTGCTATTGGTCTTTCATCACACAAAGATCTGAGCAACTCAAATTTGTCATTCTTGAAATACGACAGCCAATCGGTCACTTAAATTTTCTGCCTCGTACATGTTTAATAAAACGAAGAGAATTTGCGAATTTGTGTTCAGCGAGACGTCAGTCCGCGTTGCGATTCTTTGCAGAATCTGTTGAACTGGATCCCCTGGAGTCAGCTTGACTGAAGATGAATGGACAGTGGAGAGAAGGGAGAGTCAGAGTGAATGAGTGAGTGAGAGACCGAGCATCCTGCCCACGAACAGGTAGAATCAGAGAGAAGATCCAAGAGCTACAGGGCACCATCCCATTGCAGGGGTGAGGGCTATCCCACGCTCCCTGAGATACCAACCCTCACCTGTGTATCAACCGTTCATTACCTGAGAGAACTCGCAGGCTGCGGTGCCTCTCTCTGTCTGCAGAAATGCTACTTGTTGTGAAGCAAGAATTCTGCTTTGCTTCCACAGGTCGACGTGGCCTTGAACGTTTTGTTCCACAGATACAATCTCGCTGTGTGTTGTTGAGGCAGGTTGGTTGCCCTTCCATTTTACCTGTGTTGCGAAGATCTTCGGCAAACATGCTGTTGGCACAAACGAATGCAGCGCAACTTCATGCAGCGGGTTTCAGTTTACGAATTATGTTGTCAGTTTTGATTCACTTTTTGAGGTGCGAGTGAAATTTTGCTTCTCGTTTCAATTGAGTCCCCCGCCTGGTTCATCCAGACAGAAGGAGTTTTGTTTGTGAAACTGAACAGAGACCGAGAGCGGTTTTCCACGGCTTCCTCCTGGCAGATTTACGAGCACCGTGACAAATGGCACGCGCCCGCGCACGCGAGTAGCAAACAGTAAACCACAACCACAGGGATGAAACGGAAGGGAGACCCTGCATGGTGTGCGCGTTTGTCTTTGGGTCCAAGGTGTGTTTGTGTGTGTGTGTGTGTGTGTGTGTGTGTGTGTGTGTGTGTGTGTGCCTGCGTGTGAAAACATACACGAGACGTTCGTGTGTGTGTGTGTCCTCCATGTGACAAGTCAGAACAAAGCTTCTTGTTCCTGTGTTGGCACATTCGCAGGAAGGAACTTGAGTTGCCTGCTTTTCTGAACAGTGATGAGCCTCCGCAGCAAAGACTCACACCTCACTAACCATTCAACCACTCAGCTATTCTCAAAACAAATGAAGAGTCAAAGACAATGGAAGGCAACAGATATGTGAATGTCAGGGGTTTCCGCTTACCCCGTTGGAACCTCGAGTGACAGCTGCGGAAGGTGTTGATGGGCCGAACGCACAACACGGAAACTGATGACCCGCCAGTCGCAACTTAAAAACCCATTTGCTGAAAACCAATAGTCATGTTTTTGCAAAGATAATAAATACAAAAGTTCGGAGCTGTTTTCTGCTCGTGCAAAATATGTATCAGGATTCAAGCTTCGCGCATCTGTACAAACTTTTCAGCTTTCATAATATTTTGGTGGTGTGTGCAACATTTGTGGTCGTGTATCTTCCGCAATTATGAAGTTTGGAGATTGTTGAAGATGCAGATGCGCCTCATCTGCCTCAGTGTGAACACACCAAAAATGCAACGTGATGTTTCAGTCTGATTTTTTTGCCCATGTGCATCAAAACAGCCAGAGTGACGCGCACATCGTTCTTCGGCAGGAGAGGAATGGGCTCTGTGCACGTGCACGTGTGCGTGCGTCTGTTTGCCTCGCGTGGTGTTCGTCGACGCGACGCAACACATGACGCGTCCGTCGTCCACTGACCCGCGTCCACGGCTTTTCCTCCCACTACTCCACCCGTCCTTAATCCGCAACGTCCGTTTGATCTGCAATCAGGCGGGCCGCTGACCCCTCGTTTCTTCGTGTTGCGATGCGCCCTGGACAGCTGCTGCGGGTTACGCAGGTTACACGGCCGATTCACTCGTGAAGCTGCCAGGTGGTTATCTGACCACCTCACCCGCCCTGGTCAGTTGTTTCGTAGCCTCCGGTCAGTTGATCCAGAATGTGTTCAGAGTAGTGGCGGCTGGCTTTCTGGTTCTAGTGGACTTCAGGGCAATAAAAAGTGCTCACACTAGAACATTTTACTGGTGTTCAAGTCACTTCAAAGTAAATGTTTCAAAACAGGTTTATTGCACAGGAAAGGAACAATGCGTTGCACCTCAGACTGTTTGGCACAACTTCAGGAGGAAATGAGCTTCTTAAAGATGGCTCGGGCGTGCGAGAGTGAAATCTGACACCCACGCACACACACACATACACACACACACAAAACACTTGTATTCTGCACAAAAATTCGTGAAACACCGATCACGATAGAAGATCGGGATTTACATCTCGAAGGCAGGCGGGGTAGATCTTGCTCAAGCTTTGGGCAGGCATACACTTTGCTGCCATGGTTTTTCAGCTGCCCTGATAAGCTTACAAGCACGCACTCACACACAAACTCACCCACACACACACCCGCCCCCTCGCGAGGAGACCTCCCATCCCCATCTCGTTTTGTTCACTTCAAACCTGGAATCCATGACGGAGGTTGTCAGGTGTTGCAGCGATAACTCTTCACATCAAGCCGTCCGCTGACCTGACCCTCACATAATTTTCCTGGACCGCTGACCCTCGGTCGCCTCTTCGCGTAATCGGGCAACTTGGCCGCGAAGTGGGTGGGACCGAATTAGAAAATCTGTCTCGTAAATCCTGCTTCAGACCAACTTTAGTCCAGCTGGCAGATTTGCCTGAGACTTTTGTTTTTGGTCCGCCGGCAGAAACACCTCAGGGTCTTGCAGATTCTGTGGATGACTTTTTGCTGGATATTGAACGTGTGTAAACTGCCTTCTGGAAAGTGGCAACACCACACACAAGCGCAAAAAAAAAAAATTGTGCTGTGATCACCATTACTGTTCACAAGTGTGAGGAACCAACCAACAACTTTTGTCAGAAATGGAACATTACAAAGAGTAGGTTCTTGGAGAGCTGCAGCAGCCATCCTGTGTTGTTGAAAGACAAGAAGTTGGGGTTCATTCAAGTCGACCTGGACACACGCAGGGCACACAACTGGATGTTCTCTCTTTGTGCCAGCAAGCACAAAAGTGGAATTTTGTGTCTTCCAGAAGAAAGACAGGACAGATCAACAAGTCATCGATCTCAAAGAGTTCCTTCCGCTTTTTTCTCTTTTCTCATCATCACAGGAAAGCAACATCGCACAGGTAGATCGAGAGAGGCAGAAATTTATGACTTTCTGCTCCCATTTCTTCTTCTCATTCCTACCAAATATCAGTGGTTTCTGAGCATCAAACACTTCCCATTCACTCACCGCACGCTCTGTCTACCACTGGAATTACACTCTCAACAATTCCTCCTCCAATTATAACTCTCCGGCATCCTCTGCAGCTTGCAGGCGTGCGGTGCGTTTCCTATTTTCTGGGCAGTCACTTTTCTTCGAGCAGTGAGACAATGGAAAGGAAAGTGATCTGAGGGCTCTATGGTTTGGGCAATGAGAATGAGGTTATGAAGCGTTCGTGCAAAAATTGCTTGGTGTGAAGATTGTCAATCCATTGTTTCAGTGCCATACAAATCTTCGTTTCAAGCTTTCAAAACACCACGGATCAACCCAGATCCATGGAACACCCAATTCTGGGTTGAGGCAAAGAGCCTGAAAACGGAGGTGGAAAAGATTTTTCTCTATGATGCCGACCAGTTTCCAAAATGTTGTGTTTTCATTGGACAAAACACCGTGCACGACAATGGTTGTGAAGAAGGTTTGACGGAGTATTCTGCGCTGCTTTGCTATCTGCGGCGGCCGGGCAGCTACTTGCGGATGAGTTGTACCCTGCAGATGAGGGGGCTGTACAGCGCAGATGGGATCAGCAATTGATGGACTCAAGATCGTGGGAAAGTGGCTGCCTCAGGTATTCCACACTTCTGCTGCAGTGCAGTGCAAAACAGAGCGGCCTGCAAGGTGGCTGCAGAAGAGGAATGCAAGAACTCACCTTGCAACACAAAACACACCACTTTCTCATCAGGTTCCTTCTTACAAAGAGGACTTCCAAATTTGGGTTTGCTGTCGGCAGTCAGGTCAGAGGTAGAGCCACAACCAGGGAAACCAAAGACAAGAAACACTATCATAGTTCTGACAAAGCTTTGAAATTTGCTGTTTCAGTCATTCTTTGACCAAACCCACTCTCAAGGGAAGGAGACAACCATGCCAAAAGCGCGGTTGTTTGCGTGCCAGTCCTGACTGCCAATCGCTAAACGGAGCCTCCTCCGTCGGACCCACGGTGAGCGGGCGCCTGTTCCCCTTAGAATTATTTTGCCCATTTGTTTAGTTGTGTGCCACAGGTGCAAGTGTTTTACTTTTGATGTGTTTTTTTTCGCTGTCTGTTTCCCGTGGTCAAGACCAGGTCGCCACCGTGATCCCGCCAGAGGCCTGAAACAAGTCTGAAAGCAAACTCGAGAATTCTGGCGTCAGACTTACTCAGACTAATTAGTGCAGAAGACCAAGACCCTGACAAAGTGAGATTCAAAGAGACAAACACACACAAAATCAAAAAGGAAAGGGGAAGTTTTGAGACGGATCCCCGGTAATGAGATCTGTAGACAGCCAAACCGCACTTCCGCTCTCGATCCTTCTTTTTTACTGACATTGCGCAAATGCTGGATGCACCACGCGGCTCAATTGACATTTACAGAACAAATGTCGGACCTGCAAAACCTCGCGCGGAGGTATATGAGTTGTTTACTACAGGATAGTAAACAGAGAAAGAGCCTGTAGTACGAGCCCAGGAACCTGAGAGCAGGTTATGAGGGGAAGAAAGCAGATTTATGCGAGATACGAACCATCTCGAGAGGAACTCTCTTCATCTCGAGTTTCCCGCACAGAAAAAACGAACGAGCTGCGAGCGTGCGTGTGTTCGGCGCACTTGGCGTTCCGCGCGTTGAGTGTCCGGCGCCGGTTGTCGCGTCTGGGAAACCAGAAGCCTCTCAGCGCGCCTGCGTGCGCGGAACGCTCGTGGCGGCGCAATGCTCTTCCTCTTACCCATGTTGGGGCTCTGACGCCAACCAAAGAAAGTGACGCAAACAACCAGGTGGTGTCTTGTGGGGCTTTCGTGTTGTTGTCATGTTTGCACCAAAGACATGGCCAGTAGCTTTGCAAGTTTTTACGCTCCGAAACACAACCCATTTCATCTTTCAACCCAGCATAGCTCGGAAAGTGCTGGTTTTCAGGGTTGAGAAGGGCGGTGGATCGCGGAAAGGCGATAGCAGGTGTATTGTGGAGCGGGACCGATACCAACATCCTGTTCCGCGGTATGTTTGTGTAAATAACGCACAAAGACAACGCCAGCGTTTGTAGAGATAACACGAACGGAATTATTATCTAAATGTGGAATCAAACAAACACTGAATAGCAGCAGAGTGAAGCTTCTGCTGAGGAACCCGAGTTAAAGAAAGCTCAATCTTGTGGGTCTTCCCTCGAGTGAAATTCTGAGGAGTTGTGAGTGCCAGCTCACTGCAAAACTGGCATCATCATATGCAGAGGGCTTTCACAAAATAGACGAGCCTGGTTTTCTTGCACGCAGTGTGAAGCGCACAAACTTTTCTCTGCTCGAGCGAGTGAATGAGAAGCGCAATTTTTGTCGAAACAACAGGTGCAACCTCAGTTTGTTTTGCTTCGTTCGTACTTTTCAAACTTCGCATCAAAGTTCTCCAGGTTTTCTTGCTTTTTTCATTGAGTTATTTTTGTACAACATGATTGTGTGCAACACGACAAGAAAGTTCCAGACAGGTTATGTAACTACTCACTTGCCCGCTTCTTCATCTGAGAAGACCTTTTCCGAATTAATTGTTCTTTCCGACTTTGTTCTACACTCTCGAAACAGTTCCTTCAAACTTCAATCTTGCTTGTGCTTAAATTTTGTGGCCGATAGAGCCATGTTCGTGTTCACTAAAATGCAAAACGAAGAAGACGAAACAAATGCAGATTTGCATGTACGAGTTCGACGTTGAGGGCAGAGACAGAGGCACACAGAAACATGGAACCTTGAAACCTCTTCCTTTTGCAAATGGAATCTTTCCCCAAACGCTATCAGATTTTGGAACTGCAAGCGCGTTGCAGCAAAACTGTCAATGAAACCTGGGAATACGCAGAATTATTGCAGAAAGCCCTTGTTGGAGAGTGTACGTTCTGGGCGCATGGATTGTCTCAGGTCGGCTTGGTGAACTCAACAGGTCGGGGAGTTGTGGAAACTCAACAGTGCCGACGGCCAGGAGAGGTCTGCTGAGGCCGAGTCTGCTCAGACTTGTTGGTACTTTCCCAAGTGGATTCAGAACTAGAAGCCAGAGGACCCACCAACAGACCCAAGAACTCTTTCTTTTGTCTTGCTGGAGTTGCAAGGACAGATAAATCTTTCTGGTGCAGGATTGCCTTTTTAGCCAAGACCGGAACTTGGACCAAAGGTCAGAAGAAGGTGCGTGTGATCACTCACTCATTCACAAAAGATCAGTCAGTTGGTTAGTCTGCTTCTCTGTCTGTTTGTCTGTCTGTCACTCTGTCTATGCGCTCCAACAGGGGGAAGGCCCCAAGTCTTGTTTCAAGAAAATACGCAGATTGATGTTCTCGAGGGTCATGCAGAAACCCAACCACTTCCTTAGTTCCGCTATAGTACATGTACATGCAACACAACAGTTGTTTTCCCTGACAACAGCACAAATGTCCCAGGTGAAAGAAGGCAAAACTTGAGTTGAGTTCCAATGCGGCTGTGACAGACGGACAGACAAACAGACAGACAGAGAAGTGAGTCCTCCCAAGCCAGTATCTTGGTAAGGTAACTGCATGGGTGGGTGGGTGAGCAAACAGCTCAACAATGACCTTCTCTGAGAAAATGTTCTGAAGATACTTGAACTTGGAACACTGTTGAGCAACCACTGCCACCGTCTATTTCAGTTTTCCATCTGACGAAGAAAAAAAAACCGATTCAGTACAGAACAATAAATTGATCCCCGCGTCCGCCAGACGCTGGAGGGGGATAAAAGGCTCGGCGGAGAGAGGGGTATGGAGTGGGTAGATAAGTGGGGTATGCAATAGCACAGGTTGCCAGTGTGACTATCAGATAAGCAGGAACCTGCTGTTATCAAAGGCAAAACAAAGGCCCCTGTTGATGTTTCAATAACTCGCAGAAGATGCTTTCAAGCGTTCCGTGGCATTAGTCAAAGGTGGTACCTGACGCAAAAGCGTCCTGCAGATGACTTTTTCAAGTAGTCCACCCATATGTACAACACCCGGGTTGCATTTTGTGGTACGACGCAAACGAGGTGCCATGCTATTCAATTCAGAGATCCAAACACATAGAGAAAATGGGCTCTTGAGATGGTTTACATTTCTCCGGCTTGGATGGGCTCTTGTCGTAATTTGCCAAAGACGCCACGTTCATTCACAAACTTCTTTGTTTTTGGTTCGCCTTTTCTCTGGATCTCTGTAGATGCCACTTGGTGCATCGACCACCGTTTACTCTGCAAATATGTTTTCGCGTTTTCAGCCAATGATTCTGAGCTGCCAGTGGGGTGGTGCTTCGCAAGTTTGGAGCAGGTCCAATTTCACCCATTTCATTTGATCAATGACGTTGGCCGCAGACCGCAAAACACGCAGCCGGCTGACCAACAAGTTAGAATAGAGACCATGAAGGGTTGGGAGACCAAACACGAGCAGATTCACGAGTATACAGTTCTGTGCGATGCTAGCAAGATGACTCCACCACGCACTGATGCAACCACGCGTTTCTGTGGTTTGTTTTCTTGCAATTCATTGCCTTTGTTTGCCCCAATGGAGGGTGCCACGTACACTTCAAACTGGACGGCTCTTTCTCAACGCACACACTTTCCCCCAAACGTGGATCCGCACCGGATCTGTTTACACGCACCCGGTTAGCGGCTGGTCTGATGGTGACTTGTTGATGTGCATCTGGTCAGGAATTAATTGGGGCTTGAGAGCTGCAGATCTGCAGAGCTCGCGGCGAGCGGCTCTGGCTTATCTTATCTCCGCATGCCTGCGCACCGGTAAACACATTCCTCTCACCCCCTCAAAACCCTCAAGCTCTGGATTTGATTAAAATTTCAGGGCTTCTTGACCCCACCTCCGCTGCCCATCAAACGGGATGTCACTCGGGCTCCTGCTGGCAGAGTGTGATGCGCGGCGATGCTGCCAGTTTTGAAGCCCCACGGGGGTTGTTCACGGTTTCACGAGCTTGGCAGGCAATGGTTGAGGAGTTCGAGGCGATGGGCAGATAACTTGCATCCCACTTGACACTTGTTGGATTGAAGCTGGCAGGCTCAGTACTCGATAGATTCCGAGAAGTTCCTGAAACCAATAGGGCACGCACCAAGTCGCAAAACGCCCGAATCACCAGGCAAAGTTTCTGCTTCAATTTACCTGCATAAATTCAAACATGTTTGTAAAGCACACCACAGCACTTGGTCAGCAGTTGCTCTGAAATCCAAGCACTGCAAGATTCTGAAGGAAAACAGCTGTCGTCCTGGCTCTCAGGCGGAACTGAACACGACGGACGTTACGATCGAAGTTACAGCGCGCACAAAAACGAAGTCTGAGCCCTGGTACTCAGCCTGTGGAGGCGGCCTCTGGTTGGGTGTCCTCGGTTGCTGAGTCGCGCCGTGGTTGGCTGAGAGGGCTGTGGGGTTGAGCTGCGGTCTGAGTACTCAACACAGCTGTTGGGGGATGAACCAGACTCTTGACTGAGACCCGCAGTGAGTAGAGTTGTGGTAGTTGAGTATCCTCACCCCAGTTCAGCTATTTATCTGCCCCAGCCACTCATGGCGCTGCACTGTGACTCAAAGCTCTGAGTAGTGCGAACGTGTCGCGCTGCATGACGGGATCGGGGGAGAGTCGTTGTCACGGGAGACAAAGAAAGAGTAACTCACAGCTGAGCAGGGAACACTTGCAGAGACGTCTGACAGGGAACACGGCAAACACTCATCAAACTGCAAGGAGACATTTTGCTTACAAGTGGGGAAAGCATTGAAGACCGACCAAAGACTGACAACCAAATAAGACAAGAACACAGGCAACAGTGGCTCTGAACATGTTCAACAAAGCTAAATTTTGAAGCAAAACCGGGCCAAAGAAAGAAAAACTCAACAAATATACCGGAAAAGTTTTGTGATTGAACTTTAACTCTTCAAAATGCCGCGGTCCTTTTTGATAACAAACAAGCGCTACAAGTCGGACGAGCCGACACCAACACCTGCGCCGCCTGTTGCCGCCGGTGACACCGCGACGCCACCGCCGGCGCTGCTTCACGAAGAAGACGCTCGCGACGGCGTCGGAGACAACGCTATCGATGTCACTTCCTTCAACGCCGCTGCTTCCGTCCACGTTCACGGTAAGAAGAGTCTGATTCTCACTGTTGAAACATCTCCAACATACGAGCTCGTACTTGCAAAAACTGTGAAGACGTTACGCATGTTCTCATCACTTGGTCCGCCATGTCCTGCGAGTTGGGCAATCATCTTGTGGTTGCAAAAAATCAAAGGCGCATCAGTCCACAAAATATAGCACATAGCGTAGTTGCGAGTACGTTCGCAGTTCACCCGGCAGAACAAACTTCATCTCGTTTCAACAGCTCGTAAATTTTCCGTGAAGCTGAAAGGGTTGAAACCTCGACGTCGTTTTGTTGCCTCCTGCAATGAGTTTGACTTGTGGCTCGCACAAATGTTTTGCGCGGCTTTTCTGTCAATTAAAACTGGTCATACCGATGCCAGTCTTCATTCCGATAGCTTGTCAGCGGCAAAATTCTTGCAAAGTGTGTGCGTTCAAGATTTTTGTGGCTTTGTGTTCTGTCGCAACTGCAGCATGTCAGGCAACATATTTCCTGAGACAGGCAACCTGCGGATTTATAAAGTGGGGGATGTTAACAGGTCGAAGAAACCTGTAGAGGAGGGGTTGTGTTGACGGTCGAGGAGATAGACGGGGTTGCAGGGTGAAATGGCATTCCCGGAGTACGTTTATTTAGATGCCAGGGCAGGTTTCCTGGAAATTGCCCGCATGAAGAAAGGAAGCAAGCAAAGAAGCAAGGGCCACGGAACACACCGATACCCCGGTGCTGGTGCGAATGTGACTGCAAAGACTAGTTTCGGTGTGTCGCCACAAAATCTTGATCCATGGCTCAGTTTTGTTTTCCGAGCTTTGGTTGCAGCGCTCACCGTGTGTCACAAAAAACTTCAACAAGTGCACGAACTGCAGCGTGATTGAGAATTTTTGAAATCGTTCTCCACCGAACCGGTGAGAAGCGATGACCATGCAGTGTCGCCAGGTTGTGGCTTATTCTGCTTCTTCTTTCCCAATCAGTTCGAGAAATCAAAGTTCCAAAACTCAGAGTGGAGCCAAGGGATTCAGTCACAACATTTTCGCTGCCTCCCGCCTGAACGCGAACAGACGGTCTCAGCTAATCTCCGTGTTTATTTTCCATCAAGACTTTTACGCAATCCCCTGGAAGGCCTGTCGAAATAAGAGCATCATGCAGTAACTGGGATTGACTCGCCTCAATCCACAGGCTGCGCAATTCCTCCTGGTGCAGAGAAAGAACCTGCTTCCAGGGAAAGAGAATGCGTGCATTTGATTTTCTGGTGATGATAGTAAATCTTCGCTGCTTTCTCTGCAAATGCTTCAGTACTGCCAGGCAGCGTTGTGTTGAAACACAAGGAAGGGAAATCTACTTTTTACTGTCTCCACAGGATCGAAACACATTTCAGGCAGTCTGCGAATGAAACGTTTCCTGCGTTCTGGCTTGTTTGCTATCTTTCCTGTTTTTCTGTCGTTTTTGCCGTTTTGCATCTGGCACCCGTAGAAACACAAGGGCAATGGATTGGTGGTGGAGCGCTGAAGCAAAACCACCGGCTCTGGAATATCTGGATGGAGATCTGGCATCTGGCAGAAAAATTTGGATTCGATCGGAAACTCTGGAATTCAGGTTAGGAGGAGCAGAATTATTGTCGTGGTTCTGTGTTTTCAAATCACTACTGCATTCACAAACAAAATTCATCACATCTTGCCAGCAAAGAACAGAGAACTTCAGGTTTTCAATTTCTGGACTCGCAACACATTTGGTCTCCAGACTGCACACCTCACAAATTGACCGAGCCATTCGTCAATCTCCCTCACACTTGTTTGATGCGGCCTTGGTTTTCAGCGGTGTTCCATTCACCAACCTGCCTCAGAAGTGAGAGTGAGTGAGCTTTTTCAAATGGGCTCCATTGGTTCAGATTGGATCCAGACGAGTTCCAGGCGGGCACTGCCTTTGATACTCCACTTAATCGTGAATCCGAGACCAGCAGATAATTCGGAACCTGTCAAAAACAATTACTGGAGGCCAAGGTGTGAGCGCCAATTCACTTCAGACAAAACATTTCTTCCAGGAACACTTCTCAACAAGTCTTTGGCAAAACAGATCTTTTTCCTTGCTCATTAGCTCTAAGAATCAACGTGGAATTGGCTGACTCAAAACGAAATTTCAGAAGCCACTCTTTGAGCTGCACGTTCGCACTGTGTTCGTTGTGACCCGAAGGCATTTGCTTGGCACCTGGAACAAAAATCACATTCTTCCTTCTGATCTTTCTTTGCGCAGAATGTTTTCTGCGAGTTTGTCCACATGCGAAGGCAGATCAGCAGTGCAGCTCTGATTCAAGCCCAAGGATGCAACAGGTCTGTTTCGGATTTGAAGGCATCAGGCATCAGCTCGCTGAATCTGTGTTTAGATTTCTAGGATTTCCAGGGGCTATAAATAAGCAGCAGTGGTCAGTGGGGGGAGATAAGAAGAGGCTGTTAGCAGATAGCGGAGATGGTCGGGGAGTGCTGAAGGGTCACGGCTGGCCCCTATGTCTGATAAGCAGGTAACGAGCAGTGGCGGAGGCTGCAGACGAGGGATGGGAGGGTCACTTTATGAAGTACATTCGGTTTTAAATATGTTTGAATGAGTCAGAGACCCACTGGTCAGCGGTAACAGCTGAAAAACAAGTAAGATAACACACCAGATTTGCAGAAACGCTTGGAAAACGCGAGCTTTCCGTCACTGTCAATCTGCGGCAGCTCAGGCAGTCGTTCCTGTTGGTCCAACGGGAAGACCCCACAGTTGAATACAGGTGGTCGTAATCGACCTGGATCCGCCTGGAAAGTGCTTTGTCTGGAAGCGCCGATGCAGCTTGACTCTGCCATGCAGAGATGCCCTTGGGGGATGGAAAGAGGGTGCAGCTCTGGAGAAGGGCTGGTCCCAGAGATAATGCGAAGATACACAAACACTGGGGAGGAAAAGAGTGGTTGTCACTCTCAAAATGTTTTGAAACTTCCAAACCAATCCGACTGAACAATTTCAAATGTTTCGTGGTGTGATCAAAAGACATGTCACACACTTACAAGAGATGAAAACACAACGAAAACAGACAAACTCCTTTTTCCACACTGTCTGGATAAAGACGACTGCACGAGGTACACCCCTGGAGACAGTTCCAAATTTGAAGAGGAGACTTTTTGACAGTGCAGTGTTTCTGGGAGGAGGGGGAGGCGAGTGCGACAGGCCTCATGCGAGTGCGAGGAGTATGACTGGCACGCGGGTGTCATCGGGGATGCACTCGACATGTAACCCGAGAGCACAAAGAGATAGCGCCCGGCGACCGTGGTGGCGGCGGCGGTGGTTGCTGCTCCGGTGTGCAGGGCAGGAAAGGGTGCCTGCCGCAAACTCTGCACAAGTACTGTTGACAGGAAGTGGTCGATCATTCAAACTTTTTGACAGAACTGACAGAATAAATACACCAAGTGTGCAAATCAACACATACACATGCCCGAACACACACACGCACACGTGTACACGCACGCACAATTCAACCTGATGCGTGCCTACGTTGGCACCGGAAAACATATATATATATATATATATATATATATATATATATATTTCGTGTCCTGTTCGAGCAATTTCTTTGATTTTCCTGTTCACAAAAACGTCAGGTTGTCAGTCAATGGCCAGCATTTCTTTCCCTCAGTGCAGCTGTGGATTTGGCAGGAACAGCTGGTACTGTGCGCTGTTCAGGGTTTTGTCGAGGCTGGACACACGAGCGCACAACTGACACCGCTTCAAGGCTTCAACTCAGTTTGACGCTGGCTCCCAACAAAAACAGCGGCGCACGGCGAGATAAAACACGATCCAACTCAAATCAACAAATGCCCCTTTTATCCGCTGAGTTTTGATTGAAATCAATCAAATGTGTTGCTTGAAACTCTATGATCACACGATTTGTCGCAACAAACAAAAGTTTTTGTTTTGTTTTCCTGGACAAACATTGCCGAGACGAAAGTTTTGCCGATGCAAGATCACTCAGATCATTCTCGAAAAAATCACGGTTTGGGGGTCGTTTTCTTCGCAAGCCCAGTGTCCCGCTCCAGGAGTTTGCCAAGGAATCTTCAGGTTTCCTTCTCAAGATGGTGATGGCGAATAATTTTCCTTTCGTCAAACTATTGCTGCAGGCAGAAACTAACTCGATGTACGTAAACCCTGAAACGCACAAATCGTCGTGAAGCAGACGACCCCGTGGAGACTCCCTGGAGACGGGTGCGATACTGGTGTCAAGTGGGTGTTTAGCCGCAGCCACGCGCAGAGCCGGAAAAATAACACAAACCCTCAAGCTTTTCAAACTCACGCTCAAGTACGCGCTGAATAGATGTCCAACTGGCTCTCTCCCTGTGTGTGTCTGTCTGTCTGTCTGTCTGTCTGTCTGTCTGTCTGTCTGTCTGTCTGTCTGTCTGTCTCAATCGATATCTGTCTGCCGCCGTGTATCACCACTATCTCTTTGTTATGGACCAAAACAGATGTTTGCCAAACTGACTCCGATCTGGTCCATTTTGCTGTGGGAAAAGTCGATCAGACGGAGAATCTCCGACCCGAGACTCGTGCCCTTACCCACCAAGGGCGCAGCTTGTCCTGTGGTCACCGCTGTCCACGACGCGTGAAACCCCGTCTGACCTGCCTCCTTGATTTCGTGACGTGGCGAATCTGTCCGCATCCGTCAGCGTGTCACTACAAAGCGTGTTTGTTTGTGGAATCCCGCGAAGAAGACAGCCACCCCTCGGGGTTATTTATCGCCGCAAAATCAGGGCCAGGCGTCCGAGAAATTCCAGGACAGTAGCTGTTGTGAGAATGAGACGGCTGAAGGATCAACTCTCAGAACCCCGACATAACAGGAATGTTTCTCTTCAGAGGCGAAAGGGGAGACACGGATCAAATGATCAGTGATTGAGACTGAGAAGACAACCCACCAACAAGGTGAAAGGTGCCTGGAGTACTGGTCTCAGGGGTCCAAACAAATGGTCATTTCACCTTGGCGCATTTTGAAGCAACTCTGTGGGAATCGTGAAAAGTCCAAACGTCGCATCTGGCCCTGCACGTCTCTTGCTGCACCAAAACGTGCTTAGCACGCGCCATGAGGCAAAAAAGTGACACCGGATTGAGTGTCGCAACCACAACTGACAAGAGGTCGTCATTTTCCTGGTGGGGTCACACCGCAAAAAGCCCGTCAGCAGAAAAACAGATCCAACCACCTCACCACCTCGGCGGGTTGACTGAGGGATAGACGAGCCAGTGAGTGAGTGATCTCACAGGAATGCGCACCACGCCGCAATCACGGGCACGATTAGCACTCGCACCCCCAGCGCAGCTTTGATATATCCGCGGAAGCTCGCGGAGCAGGCGGGGGCAGAGCCCGTGTCATGGGAAAGTTTTCCTGGAACAGGCACGCGTGTTGGGGAGGCTGCGTGCGCCTGGGTAATGAAGTAAACTAAGTGTACATCTGACGCCCGCTTCCTGGCTTTGAACATCACCAAGTTTGGGGATTAAATTTCAGTGATTATGACATCAAAGCAAGCCACGTTCCCCAACAAAAAATCTCCGTCGATCCCTCAAACTTTGACAAGTGCTTTTGCTCTCCGGCTTTGCGTCGGACTGAGGACAGACCAGCGAAAGCTGCGACCTAAATGGGGATTCCTCGACATCTTAAATCTTCACTGATTATGCAGCGAGGCCTCTGCAGAAAGTCAGAAACCACTGAGTTTGTAGCGCCTGACATTTCCCTGCAATGATTTCCGACTAACTACATTGTTACGCAATATCCATCACTTACCACCGCCCCGTCAGCTGAGAAGTTTACAGTTTGAACTTTTCGCAGATACAGCAACCTGTTGTGTTACCTGGTTACGGTTGTTGGGTGGTTATGGTTCAGAGTGAGTGAGTATGTGTAGTAATGATACCCCTCAGCTATGACATGATGCAGACACCAAAGTATGTGGATGCTCAACGATCCGGAATGTGTCAGGAAATTTTGTTACGTGGATGACTGAAGCTGAACGGCATTTATGGGGCCTGAGCAAACAAAAGCCAAATTAACAGCCCGCGCCGTAGCACTGAATCTTGTCTTGGCATTTTCTTTGACAAAACTTTCAGAACTTGATTTGCTAAATGTGTCAACTCAGACTTGGTGCACGAGCCTTGGTTCTATGCATCTCTGGAGGCAGTGAAATTGATGCACGCTGACCAATGTCTTCTTGTTTGTGTTTTCAGAGAAGTTTGAGAGAGCAGTGCACATGGCGGTGCCGCCGCACACAGGGAGCCCGCCGGCGGATCGCAGCTCCTCCCCGCCGCCCTCACCGCACGAGGCCCCGCTGCCGCTGCCCCTTCGCGCTGTCACGTCTCTGGCATCTTCCCAGCACATGATCCGGCCCAATGCGTCCCCTCTCGCAGGAACCCTCCCGCTATCCCTTCGCCGTGACGCTGCAGTCGCGACTCCACAGTTGCCCCCAACTTCCGGGGCCATTGCCCGTCTGCCTCTATCGTTGCACTCCGAACCAGCGGTGGACCTGCGGCCGTTCCGACCCGACGCGTCCCCGCCCGCCGGTGACCTGCCGCTGGCTCTCGGGAGGCACCCGTCTCCCGACGTGTCCCCGGTGTCAGAGTCGCGCTTCGCGGTGGACCCGTTCACTCTCGTCCCGTATCACAACTCCCCGTCGCTGCGGGACCACCCGGCCGGGGACCTTCCTTATCTCGCCGCCGCCCTCGCAAAGCTCGAGGCGCGGGCATCTGGTGGCGCCATCACACCCGGAGGCGGCGCCAAGCCCAGCCCGCGCGACGCCATCCGTCGCCTTGACTATCGCTTGGATGAGTTGGTGGAGAAAGCGTGGGGAGAAATCAACGTCGGCGATCACCACGTCTGCCCCGACTGCGGGAAACGCTACTCGACGTCGTCCAACCTCGCGCGTCACCGACAGACACACCGCTCCATGAACGACAAGAAGGCCAAGAAGTGTCCATACTGCGACAAGGTCTACGTGTCCATGCCTGCCTACAGCATGCACGTGCGCACACACAACCAGGGGTGCGAATGCGCGTTTTGCGGGAAGAAATTTTCCCGGCCTTGGTTGCTGCAGGGTCACATCCGTACCCACACTGGCGAAAAACCTTTTAAGTGCCCGAAGTGCTCCAAAGCGTTTGCGGACAAGAGCAACCTGCGCGCCCACATTCAGACGCACTCCACCGATAAGCCGTATGTCTGCGGGCGCTGCGGGAAAGCATTCGCGCTCAAGAGTTACCTCTACAAACACGAGGAGTCGTCGTGCATGCGGGGACAACGCTTCGGTCGCACCCACTAGAACTCTGGGTGCTCTGGCTTGCGCTCGATTCAGACAGACGTTCCACTTTCACTATGTCTCGAGCTCATCAGAAACTTTCTCATCAAGCGTCGTGTGTCAGGTTCTCATGACTGCTTCGCCGCAGAAACAGAAATAATGCTCACTCATTTCGGAGAGAAAAACATCGAACTGCAAATGAATACTTGAAGACAGGGATCGCACACCCGGTAGAGTGTGAGAAGCGCTGTTCCCACCACGCCAGACAAAAAAATTCATGACAGTTGAGTTTACGAAACTGGAGTGAATTTTTGAGTCTGAAGTGGTGGGAAGGTGCTTCTCATACAATACTGGGTGTGTGATGCCATTTCTACAATATGATGGCAGCTTGTCTCAAATGTACACATGTTCAACATGCTATCATGTTCAGTTGAGTGTG
>JAAUXT010108339.1_pt1 | contig 17129 bp, 20 predicted proteins | sample 7278171 | NCBI WGS metagenome assembly JAAUXT01 (sample SAMN14350112, study PRJNA611818) | marine sediment metagenome | isolation source: surface marine sediment (1.8m) | place: French Polynesia: Moorea | collected 2018-08
AAAATGCACTCAAGCACTCCCAAAATGCACTCGTACCTCATGCATTAAAGGTCGTGGCTTTCATGCATTAAAATTGTGTATTTGTTTCGTTAGCGTTCAATAACCCTGACGAAAAATGTTTTCGCCAAACGACGACACACAGAATTCACCTCATCTGTATTCAACACAGGGTTGAATGATTCATACGACTTGAAAAAAGAGATTCCCTGACAAAACCGAGTCGTTAAGTACACAAGTTGTTCCCGCCATTTGTGAGACAAACAAAATTGTCTTGTTTGTGCTGATTTCATTTGTGCTCTTGAATCGTTATACACGCGGCAAAAACACCAAAAACTTGCACCACAAATAGTGATGCTCAACAGCTGTGAGGAAGTGTGCTCACGCATGACTGAGCAGAGTACACACACGTATACTCGCCACTGCTAGCTGGCTGTTAAAGATTTTGTGCGCAGTTGGAATGAAGTTTCCTGGAAAGGACTTTGTATTCTCGTACAAAGGGCATCAGACCCATGCAGCGAGCGTGAATTTTCACAAAGACAACGTGATCGCATCAGCTCTTGCATGTTTTTTCACATCCCGGCAAAATTTTTGTTTTCAGCAATTACAACCAGAGGCCGAGGGAATGGCGTGTGTACCTCGGATGTGAACATCGGACAAAAGATTTCGGACTCTCCACCTCACCAAACGGAAATACAGGCCAATTTTGGATGACGCAAACGTGGAATACATTTTTGCACCGCTCAACGTCTGAATAAGTTCTACGTTCGATACAGAAAGATGTCGGGGGCCCAGGAGAAGTCGAGTTTGTACTGGACGACCATGTTGGAGACGCTCAGGTCTCAGATGGACGACGCCATCAAGGACGCGAACGTCGACGCCGTGGAGAGCGTCCTGCGTCTGCAGCGCGCCGTCTGTCAGAGCAAGTCGAGTCCCCAGAGCTACCGGCTCGACTGGGGCAGGAAGCTGATCCAGGCCGTCAAAACGGGCCACACCGAGGTGGTGAGGACCATCATGCGAACCAATCCCAACGTGAATCACATTGATGAGGACGGAAGACGCGCACTGCACTACGCTGCAGAAATCGGCTCGGGTGATATTGTGAAGCAGATTCTGAACGCCGGGTCCCCGGTCAACGTGGCGGATTCACACGGGGCGACGGCGCTGTATATAGCGGCAGAGATGGGCCACAGCACCGCCACCCTGGTGCTGCTCAGCGAAGGAGCCAACGTGAACCGACCTCGAGTGAGGAAGACTGGAGAAAGCCCACTGCACGTGGCCTGTAGAAAGGGACGCGTGGAGATTGTCAAGTTCATGTTGGCTCGAGGTGGGTTGGTGAACAGTGAGACGAGTGACGGACAAACGCCGCTGCATTTGGCGGCCAGAGCAAAACAACTGGAGGTAGCGAGGGTGCTTTGCATTCTGGGGGATTCCATCAATCACTCGGATCAGAAGGGGAAAACTCCTCTGTTCCATGCGGCTGAGGTTGGGTCCCCAGACATGGCTCAACTGCTCATAGAAAACGGAGCTGATGTGTCGCACGTTGATAAACGCGACAGAACGCCTCTGCACTACCTGGCCGCCGCAAACCCTCCCACAGCTGCTCAAGAAAAGGTAGTTGGAGTCCTGCTGCAGCACATGTCACCGGCGAACCTGGATCTCCAGGACAGCGAGGGGTGCACAGTGCTCCACCTAGCGTCAGCCGTGGGGAACCTCAAGATCACCCGCCTGCTGCTGGCGGCCGGAGCCGGGCTGAACGTCGTCGACTCCGGAGGAGAGACTCCGCTCAACTCGGCGATAGGGAATAAGAGGGTGGAGATTGCGAAGCTGCTGGTGACGACAGGCGCAGATGTCAACATCCCTGACAACGGACAGGCGTACCCGCTTCACAACGTGCACAGTATCAGAGGTGAGACCGACTCAACCTTGTTCCTCCCTTCCAAAATGTAAGGTTGAAAATTTTTGTTCAATTCTTTTACCCTTCGTTGCAACACAAGCTTCAAAATGAACACACACGCCCTGGTGTTCACACGCTGCGCGCACACCACTTACACACACGCACGTCACAGCCCTGGCAGAGCTGGAAAGGCAAATAAGTCTGCCCACGTGATGCGTCATTGAACGCCTGAACAGGCGACAGGTCCTCACAGCAGCACAACACACACACACACACACACACACACACACACACACACACACACACTTGCTTGCACACCGAAATGAGACGCAGGCTTGTACCCAAGAGGAACTTTCTTCTTTGCTGCAGGCGAGGAGAAGGTGTCACTGGTGGAGCTTCTCGTGAAGCACGGCGCGAAGCTGAACGTGCTCACTGCGCGCGGCTACACCCCGCTCGACCGCTGCGTCTTTCACTACGTCATGGGCAACTACAACAAGCAGATCCTCAAGATCCTCGTGCGGGCCGGAGCCAGGCTCAAACCGCTCACCAGTCAACCAGGGTAACTGTTGTGCAGCCGCTCAAAGTACAAGGAACTGCGAAAACGAGCAAGCGCCCATCACCCTCTGGGGCAGTTGGAGTGTACTTTGTCTCTTGATATAATGAACTGAAACACAACATGGAAGACTTTGCTTGCACAAAACTTACTCTTTTCTTTCTGAAATTCGCAGGCGCCCTCAGCACAACTCGCCTCTGTGCTGGTTGACGTGGCACAACCACATCAGCTCGGGTCAGTTCCTGGTGAACGCCGGCTGGGATCTGCGCCACGAGTCGTGGCTCGGGCTTCCCGGGAAAACTCAGGCGGCGGAAACCTTCATCAATTCTCTCAGAGATCAGGTACTTTCATTGATCGCGTTCCATTTGTCCGTGCAGCTGAGTGAGCTGAAATAGCTGACTTCACTCGATCTCCAGCCCACGGGCGAAGTCGCGCGACTTCGTCGCCGGCTTGCCGAACGCGTTTGTGGAACACAACCACTGTGTCGTGCTCACATCGTCCGTCACAACAAAGAAGACTTTTTCTCTCCGTCTTTGGTCGTCGTTGTGAGCAACTTGTGGGATTAAATCCGGGCGTCACAGGCTGAGCGTACCGTTTCACTCAGCAAAGGACAAAACACAAAAATGGTGAATCGGGCGTTGTCGTATTTCTGCCCAATGACCTCGACAGAATGCCTGACATTTTTCGCCTTGTTGCAGATACAGCAAGCGCCTTCGCTGTGGAACGAGTGCAGACGCACCATCAGAGAAGAACTGCTGCTGAGGAGCGACGATTCCGACATCCAAGACCACATCGACAGACTCCCCCTGCCCCCGGCCGTCAGACGCCAGCTGCTGTTCCAAACCGAGACGGCGTTGTTCGACGCCGAGGAATCAACGTAACGCCACCCACCTGTACCTGGCTTTGGACAGTCTGTTGGTGTTTCTGTTTTGTCTGCCTTCTCAAACAATGCCAACGCAAGGGAACCTCTTTCCTGGCACCTCTGACGAACATTTTCCGATCCTTATTTTTGCAATATTTTTTGAGCGTTTGCGACTCGGATGCGTCAGCTGACAGACAGCGAAGTCGCGGTTGGTCTGTTCACTTGCATCGAATTCCAAGGACTTTGTCAAAAGTCACTTTCTTTGCGGTCTTGGCCATGGAGTCCAACTTTCCGAACCTGCTTTTTCACCATTTGAAGCCAGTAAGCTCCTGTTCTTTTGCACCAGTGTTCATGCAAGCACGTATCGACAATAAATTATGCTTGTTCAAACAAATTCTTGTGGACGACGAAATGCAACTGCGCTGCAAATAAACCCAAGCGCACGTTGCGAAAAGCACACTTGTCCGCTGCTTGGCTGCGCGCACTGAGCTTGACTTGGATGGCACGATCCCATATTACCGCCCACAACAATCTCAGCAGCGGTCGTACATTTCAATTCTGAAAGATGAATATTCCTACATCGTCGTGCTTTAGGGTGTTTCCACACACAAACACAAGAAGCGCAACTTTCTAAGACATTTTTCTGAGTCTCTGGCGAGTGTGCAGATCTGCAGTTGGAATGATCGGAGCTTCGAACATGTCAGACCAGGATGACAGAGTCAGAACAACAGTTGAACACCCTCTGCCTGCCGAAATCAGACAAATGGCCAGAGACGAGACAGTCTGCAAGTTTTGTGGGGTCAGCTACCTCATTCACAACGAAATCAAAGCTCTCGAAGACAAACTCAAGGTTGATCTATTTCTCTGTGTTCACGATTCGATTGGAACAATGCTTTTCAAGCGGCTAGAATTTCACAACTTCTGACCAGTAGTAGACACACATTCTGAACTTCTTGCAGGCCACAGAAAAGCAGGTTGAGACTCTGAAAGCCGCAGAAGAGCGGGCCAAGGAACTTGCAATCGAACTTGAAGCACACGAGAAGACCAACAGAAGTCTCCAGGATAAAATTGTGGCCAAAGATGCAGTGTAAGATTCAGCTGGATAATCTTGTCAAATTGACCTGACATGTTTCCCGAGTATAGAAGCAATTATGCACACGAAAAGCTATTTTCAGGATCCACACCATCAAAAATGACGTCCGAGACAAAGAAGACAGCTTGCAACGGCTGCAGAAAAATTACGATCAATTGGACAAGAAGTTCCAAGAATCTGTTTCAAACGCTGAAACTTTCAGGTACATGACACCGCGTTCACCCGTGGGTAAATCGTACCCAAACAACCCCGAGGTTTGCTTTGACTTTCTGGTCTCAAGGTAAGAAACAACACAAGAGTGATCTCGCACTCATCCCACTGGCGGCTCTTAGTCACGCACAAGACAGGCCCTTTCTCTCGTCTCACGTGGGTAGAGGCGGTAATGCCTTTCCAACAATCCATTTGCTTCAAGCGTTTCGGTGGCTTTACCCTTGCGTTGAAATTCACATGTGAAATCTTGTTTTGCAGAACAAAGCTGGTCTCCATCAGAAGTGTTCTTCCCGAAGTGTTCAAACAAGTTCAGCAACACAGATCCATACTTCAAGACGTGAAACAACAAATCCACAACCACAAAATGTTTTTCAAGCAGCAGCAAGACGAAGCTTCCACAGTCATTGCAGATATTTCTTCCAAACACACCGCAGGTTGGAAGATACATTCGCGCAAATGTCTCAGCACTTTGTGAAAACAAACCTGCGTAACTTGAGTGTCGTGCTGCATGGTTTTGAGTACCGGTACATGTAACTTCTTTTCAGATGTGGAGCTTTTGCAAGAGAAAATAAACACTTTGGAAAGCCAAAGCCACTCGTCAACAGCAAAAGAGCTGCAGCTGGAAGCCGCTTTATCTGCTGCGAATTCAGAAATCAAGCAACTGCGTGGAACTGTGCGCGATGCTGAGAAATACAGCAAACTTTGCGCCGAACTGAAAACGTCCATCAATTGTAAGTCGCGTCCAACTCAACTCCAACACTTGACACACTTGTTCTTTGCACATGCATGCACCGTGAACATTTGACTCAAGCGTGCACATGAGAATCTCTCCTGTTTGTTTTCAGCACTGCAGTCAGAACTGGACATCGCAAATTCTCGATTCCGCACCGCCAGTATGGAAGTCGAACAATACCAAGCTCAAGCCAAAGCCAAAACTTTGGAGCTCGAACACACCAATGCACAGCTCCACTCCAAGAACACTGCCACAGAACAAACGGTCTTCAGGTTCGTTCCAGAAGTCACACAACCCGGAGCACCAGAACTCAGTGTGGTGACATCGTCAATTCCTCTGTCGTTCCCTCGCATAATTTTTTCTCTTTCAGGCTGAGACAAGAGTTGACAGAAAACAACAGTGAATTGGAACGTCAGAAACGAGAAATGAAGAACCTGCAGACGGAGTACGACGAACACAAACGACTCCAACACCAAACTCAACAAAACGCGTCAACTGCTCATCGTAAGATTTTACGAAATACTTTTCCAAAGCAGAGTGAAAGCAATTTTTGTCAACACAACTGCACCTTTGTATCCACTGTCATGACAACCACTGTGTTGTTGAGAACTGATCACACAAGAGTTCCTGTAACACCAGAATTCTGTCTCGTTCGATCACAGGGGGAAGCAAATCCTGGCAAACGTGTCAGGTCTCGTACCCGTACACCAAATTCGTTTTCTTGATTTATGTCGACACCGTCTCTTCAGTTTCTTTGCTCTTGAAAATGCACCACGCAGCAATTCCCGCAAGCCATGGCAATGAAGCACTGCACTTGCGGTGAATTTTTCTTCAGTTCGAAGCCAAGAAATGAGCGAAGCATTACAGGGGTCCAGAGCCGAACTGGAGGCCATCAAGAAAGAAAGGCAAGTCACGTACCACATAAATTGATACACTGTGAGTCAGTGTTCTCCTTGATTCCTCCAACACTCATATGTGCACCTTCAGGGAGACGATGATCGACGCCCACCAGAACCAGATTGAGGAACTTCGCAGCAGCTTCAAGAAAAGGATCGCCGAGGCTGACAAATGGCCCCAAAAGGTGAAGAGACAAAAACCACATCAAGACAATTCTCTTCGTAAATACCCGTCACTTCACCATGCACAAACCTTTGCTTCTCAAAACTTCTCTTTCTGCACTGCAGATGGCAGAAACTGTGGCAAAGGAACAACAAAAACATATCACCGAGCTGAAAAACTTAGAAGACAGATTGAAACAGAATTTTGTGATGGTGAGTGCGAAAAGAGAGCATTACTCTTTCTCTTGTCTTCTTGTGACAATTTCTGAAGGTCCAAGATCGACACGATGTTTTAGGAGCTTCAGATCGAGAAACAGAAACACGACGAGCTTCTCCTTAAGTACTCGGACGCAAGCAAACACAGCGAAGGCAAGGTAACCAAACACAGGCCAAGCTTTCCGTTTCCATTTTGAGGTCAACCAGATTTTACTATCCATTGTGGTCCAGGTCGCTTTTGACGTGCACATGCATGAGATCAACTATACATGAATCCAGTCAAGCCCATGGATCGACAACAACACAGGCCAACAAGTTTGACCCCCAAAATCTGGTCCAAAATTCAGTTTGTTTGACAAAATGACCAAACTTTTGAGTTGATATTCTCTGTCCGCATCATTTGAGATGGTGATCTCAAGGAAAACAAGCTAGTTGCTCTGACCATGTCTTTCTTCTGCCCTGTTGTCTTTTTCAGCTTCGAATTCAACTGAACGAGATCAGATCTCGACACGGCGTTCAGGTTGAGGACCTACACGCGCAGATCGCGGAGACGAAAACTCGAGCGCAGGAGAACCAGGACGCCTGGAGAAGCGAAGTCAACAGTCTCAAGGGAACCATCGCCAAACTGGAGGCCAGACTCGGTGGGTGTGGTCACTTTCCCAACAAACACCAGACGGCTTTTCCTTGTCCTGGTCCTCAAAAGAAAGCTTCACTCAGGGTGTTTCTGTGAATTCCAGCTCGACTGGACTCAGGCAACGATGAGGCTCTGGTGAAACTCAAACAACAACTGACAGCAGCTCAGGAGGAACTCAAGTCAACCGCCGAGGAAAACTACAAACTTCAAGAGCATCTCGCTCAGAGCAAAGAAGAAGTGAGGAACTGGATCTCAATCCCAGCGCATCGTGCAATGAACGAGACAGAAACCGTTTGAAGTGTGGTCTGGTGCACCACTGAGATTCGATTCTCTTTGATTCTGTTTTGTTGTCTCAGATCCGGCTCCTGCAAGACACAGTGCGACAGGAGTGTGAGGAGCGACTCGAACTGACGGAGGCGCTGAGCGAAGCCAAGGAGCAGCTCCTTCTCTTCAAGAAACCTGTCGGTAGGTCCGGTGGAAAGAGATGGCCAGACCCAATGAACCAGGAAACTCGGGTGTCTGGTTCAATCTGAAATGGTCAGGCACGAGTCAGCGCTCTGAGCGGCAACAAAACGGGGGGGGGGGGACTGCCCCGGTTATTTCGGGGAGTGTCTGGCCATTTTAGAGGGTGCCTGGCCATTTCAGTTTGGACCTGAGATGTATAACCTGTGCCTGTCCACATCAGGTCCATGTCATCCCACCAATTTCATCTGCTCAAAACAAAACCAACACATCTAGCACCGATTTTCAAACAATCTGCAATTTTCTAACGAATTTTCTGTTTGCTTCAGGTGGTTACGGCTCACCTCAAAAATCCACTGGAAGCCTGAGCACCCCTGTGGAGAGCTTGGCTTCAAAATCAGAAGAGATCCCTGCATTCAGGAAAACACCCACGACGCCACACCCACCCGCAGACCGACGGAACAGCACTCCGTCCTCTCTACAGAGAGACGCACTCGTTTCTCTGGAAGTCGATGTTCGCGCCTCTGGTGACAAGCCCAGGTCTGGGGACTCAGTGACACGTGTTTCTCGCACGAGTAGTCAGGACAACAGGAAACGGATTGCACAGGCTCTTCTCAGACGATGACGACAACACCCGACACACCATTTGTGGTCAAGTCACGTGAGCACTCGTAAAGTTGCGCACCGGCGGGACAGACGGAAGGTGTGCTCATTTCTCTCTGCGAAAGACATTGCACATGTGCACCGCAGGCGGAAATTTGATTTGATGCCAGGGCCAGTCGACTAAGCAGCTCGGCGAAAACGTCAGCACTGGTTCGAAGACAGTTTCACCTCCAATTCAACATGCGTAGTGACCCGGAATGTTAGCGATGGGTGTCGCTACTTATCCAAAAGACAAGACACAGACCCCAGGGCCAAACACGGCCAAAGTCGCACATTTCTTGGATCAGCAATCCCCAAGAGCAAACTTTATTCTTCCGAACGACTTGCGCTTGCAACACAATGTTGCTTTTGTCAACCGAATAAATGTTTTGTCTACGAATCCCAAGTCGCAACGAATCACGAGCAACTTGCAAAGCGGACGAGTTCAGTTCCCGACAGCGGTGTCCTCTTCGGATTTGTGAGAAAATGCTTCATTCGTGAAAGCGACTTGGGCTTTTTCGTCAATTTGGATTCGCTGTGCCTTGTCGTCACTGGTGACGTTTTTGAGTTCTGGGGTGGCCCAAGCCTGGACCTCCGCCGTCGTGAAAAGGACAAACACAATTCCACCAAAGATGTAAACAGCACCGTTGAGAAAAAACACATTTCTCCATTCCTCCTGGGTTCCCTGAAAAGAAGGGATGTTAGTCAATCAAAGTGTCCCTGCACCAGCATGGTTAGTGAGGAAGTATCGTCTGGCATCAGCTGATTATCAGACAAGGCGGACTCGTGCGTGAAAAATCACAGCATGGCCCCCATTTTCTACAGTTGGCTGAAAGTTTCGAGTGTGTACACACGTGAAAACCTCAGCACACCAAAAGCCCAGACACTAGGAATTCAGCACGCAATGATTTGTACTTACGTTGGGCGTCATGGAGGTGATGATGGAGGGCCCGACGGCGCCGGGAATGAGCCCGATGGTGTTGGTGATGCCCTGCACGATCCCCGCGTATCTGCACCAGGGATCAACAACTGAGGCGAAGCGCCAAACGCCAAGCAGAACACAAATTCGCACGCACACACGCACACACACACACACACCAACACACACACACACCAACACACACACACACCAACACACACAACGGGATCATGTGAATAATTGCACCATCTGCAAGATTCCAGCTCGCGTTCTTTGCGCACAACCTTCGCGTTGTAACCGCTTTGAGCAAGAAGAACATTTCTCTCAACCTCAAAGTTTTTTCCTGACCTGGGCGCGATTTCCATTTGGAGGATGGCGCTGCCGGACCTGCAGAACCCAGCGAGTCCGAGCCAACCGCACAGACAGCAGACGACGATCACGAGCTGCGTACAGTCCATGAACCCGACCGCGAAGGCGAACGGAGCCGACAGCATCAAACCTAAACGAAGGCAGAAGCAAAACATGACCTTTTGTGTTGCACGGGAGCCGGAAACAATTGTGTTAGCGTGACATCAAACAGAACTCAGGCGTGCATTGAAAGACACCATTTTCTTTGCGTTAAAATTGAGAGAAAAATGGTTGCGCACTTACCCAGGCTCTGCATGAGTTTTCGGACGTACGTTCGATTCATCCCTTTCTTCAACAGGAAGTCGGCAAACGTGGCGGCGATGAAGGTGAAAACGAACATGCACACGTGTGGCATGGCACTGTACAAACCATTCTGCAATCAGTAAACACAACTAATCTCTCAGGCGCCATTCGATTTGAGTGATCTCGTAATGCAATGGGTTGGTGCAAATAAAACGGGATTTTGGCCAACCTGGATCGATCCACAGCAATCTGCCTATGAGACGGGTTGCTCTTTGGGTTGCTTGGGATCGATCGTTGCAACCCGGGTTGGCAAATCGAACAGGGTCAAAAATTCTGCTTGACGTCCAAAACCACCTTGAGAAAAAAAATTTCACCTGAAAAGTCTGTAAACACGCGAGCAACCACGTCAAGTTTTCGTACCGTCGATATGTCGACGAGCATGACCTCCTCCATGTAGAGAGGCAAGGTCTTAGTGGCACCCTGGAGTCCGAAGATGAAGCAGAAATCCGACACGCAGCACGCCCACACCACCTTCGACGTGAAGATGGCTCTCCACGGAACGCTCGTTTCCTGTAAGAGACGAAAAGCATCTTGTGCGGCCTCCACATTGAAAGAAAAGGCTGACAATGGCAGCAACGTGTTGAACATCTCTCAAACGCAAAAATTTGCAAGGAAGCTCGTTCACTCTGCAAAAAAGTGTGCTGTACTGTGCATGATATTACCGTATTCAACCGTGTCCAAGACGCACTTTCTTTGCCCCTCGAACATCAAGCAAGGGATGAATCTTGCTGTCACAGTTTCAGTGGGATCTTGGTGCCAGGAAACAGACAGGTGCGTCCTGTTCTTGGGCGCGACTAAAACACGGATGAAGATGGTATTAACGGCCCCTACTTCCTCCTTGGAGCCTCTCTTCTGCCCGGCCTGGACGATGGACTGCTGAATGTACTTCTTCTCCCTCTCTGAGATATACGGATGTTCCCCGGGGGAGTTGAACACTCCCATGGGCCACACCACGCAGAAGATGAGGGCAGCACCGCCTGGAAAATGCAGCGTACCGTATCTTCTCGTGTTTGAGACGCATTTTTTTGCCCGCAAATAGAACATCAAAGAAGGGGTACGTCTTGTGTATGAGTGTGATTTTGCGTTGTTTTGGTAAGACCTTGGTACCAGAAGACAGATCAAAAGTTGAGGTGCGTCTTGTCCTTGAGTGCGTCTTCAAACACGATAGGATACGGTGAAAAAAGTTTGCTTTGTTTCTTCAGATTGTCACAAAACTCCAGCAACCTTGTTCAAAACAACAACGTTACAACGAAAAACTTACCGAAAACGTAGAACAGCGATTCCCAGCCAACGTACTGACACAAGTAGCCCGAGGCGAACAGAGCGATGATGTTCCCCAGCGAGTTGCCTGCAAGAAAGAGACATGTAGATCTACTCACACGAAAAAAACTTTCAATACACACTGAGAGGAAACACTGAACAAGAGCCAAAGATCAACGAGCCTGCGGCTTCGTACAGCAGGTATTGTCCTCATAACATGCACTGTTTGGTCATGGCTGCTGGCCAGAGTGGAAGAGAAAACCAACCATTGGTCTTGTTTTTTTCGGGGGTGCCTCCCCCTAGAAACAAACCCACCCATCCACGGACATACAAGAACAGCTTCCATCGCGATTGCACTTGGCTTGCGGTTTGCGGGAATACCGCGCGCTTGAAAACTGCGAAGAAATACCTGAGAACATGAAGCTGACGAGTTTGCTTCTCTCGGCCGGCGGCGCCCATTTGCCCCACAGCGCGTAAAACGACGGAAAATACACCGCCTGCAGAATCAAACGTTCAGCAAGTTGTTCTTCCTCTGACAACAGTTGCCACCGACTGTCGGACGGTGGCACTGACATTGATGATGCTTTATTGCTGTAAGATGCACACACAGCAATTCGCAGTGAAAACGAAGGACCAGCCCTCGGTTGGGCAAAGACCAGCGCTCGACACAAAGTTCACGTTCTCACCCCAGCAGCTCCCTTGAGGACCTGGAACAGGAAGAGCAGGTAGACGCTTCCCTGCGCAGCGAGCGGACTCAGCAGGGTCGTCACGATCAGCGTCGTCATCCCCGTGAAGATCACCCACTTGGGGCCGAACTTGGTTGCTAGGAAACCGCCCCCGAGTTGCATCGTCAACGAGCCGTAGGAAGTTCCTCCCAGAACGAGGCCCTGCAGGTCCCGTGACCAGTCGAACTCGCCTGTCTGGGAAGTCAAGAACAGAGGCGGCTTTCAGCAACCAAAACCGCACGGAATTGCCAGGTCGGTGGCGAAAACCCGATCTACCAAATTGGAGCAGGTGGACGGACGGACGGACGAACGCGCGGATCTGCTAAAACTCTCCACTGCGCCATTTCAAACCCCCCAACTTGCTGTTCGGCACAATGACTTGAACACAGAAATGCTTCGCAGAGTGAGTAGAAAACATCGCGCGCAAAGGCCCGATGAATTTCAAAACAGACGAAATCCATTGTCGTTTTTTCCACGATGCCCCGACAGTTTGTACTCACCTCTCCATAACCGTCCTCTGCCAGCTGGTCTTCACACTTCGTCTCCGCGTCGCTGTAGCCTCTCCGGATCGGACGACGATACCAGCCGCCCAGAAAACTGCGGGTGAAACCAAACATCTGCACCAGGAACAGCACAAGATGTCAATTGTGCACGTTTTCACTCACCAATCTTTGGGACCAGTCTTCTCATTTGAAAAGTTTCTCTTCTAATCAGGCAGAGTTGCGACAAAGGAAACGGGGTGAAGAAGCCCAGTAAACTCACTGCGTCAGGGACGCTCCACCCGCCGTCACGCTCGAGGAGTTACCGACGCTCGTGTCGTTCTCAGCGTCGTCGACGGTCATACAGACGACGGCGACGCTGATGTTGTTCCTGCACAGCAGGAGACAGATGCCGCCGACGAACCCGACACACGTCAGCAGAACCCGGAACGATGGCACCAGTGGCGCTGCAAAACGAGAACACCTGGCCGTGTGGACACGCCGAGACGTCAAATGGACCCGAACAAGGGCAGCAGCGGCGCTGTAAGACAGACGCACACAACACAATTCGAGTTCGCGAATATCCCACACATGATATAATTTTTGAACAACAGGCGGGAAAAAGACATTGAATTGCGCAAACTTTCAGAAAAGTAAAATTTCACCAAACACATACTTCATCTCATGCTAGAATTTCACAACGAACACAAAATTTGTTTTTCCTTTCTCCGTTGAAAAAAGTACAAGTGATTTGTCTCACCTGGAACAATAGTTTCCTCTTTCTCATTGTGATCGGGAACAGGCACTTTGACATTGAACGAGTCTTTATGCTTCATCTTCTTACTTCGTCCAGACGAGTCGGAGAAACGCCTCGCGTCAGTTGGAGACGAGATCGTGATGGAGCCGCGTCAAGTGCAACACACGCTGAACAAGAAGCCACCAGGAACCAAGAGCACGACGCGCGCGCAACATTTGCACAACACAGACTCGTGAACGAATTGCTCAATTAAATTTGAAAAACAAAATCCTCTAAAGACGTTTTACGCGCAAAAACTTCCACACACATCTGCCCCTGGAATGTGCTCCAGAAACCTTCAGAAACACACACACACACACACACACACACACACACACACACACACACGCACACACACACACACACACACACACACACACACACACATGCTGAACAATGCGACTTCCAACATTGAACAATTGTTGCGAAACTTGTGTTTTTTCGAGTGCTGTATCACTGAAACGTTTTTGTGCAAACAGACAACCAAAAACCAACAAGAACTCTTTTCACTGTTGAGACGCGGCGCAGGAACAGGAATTTTTGTCTTGCGACGCCGACGCAGAAGTGAACGCTCGCAAACAACAAAGCAACTGGTCGGAGTTGAACGCAGTCGAACTAAGCAGGCTCGAACAATGCTGACCTGGGAACGCCACAAACACATCTCGCTTTCAAATCCAGGTCCTGTGCGTGCACGGGGCAAAAACAACGAAAGTGGAACATTTTTCCATGAGTTTGCAAGTTTGAAATGGGCTCCTTTATTGCATTTTTTTGTTTCCAAAGTTCTCAGATGCTGCCCCGCAACGAGCAGCCCTGACCATCAAATTAAACTGATCACAGATAAGCGAAATTTCCTTCCCCTCACAGTTTGGTGGATTCTTCTTCGAGGAGGACCAAACATTTCTTCAACCAATCGCTTGTCGATGAAAATCTATCACAGTCGGAGAAGGAGTTGTCCAAGTCTTGCAAGAACGCGTGAAGCAGTGTGTAGCGTTCCTTCACATCGAATTTACAAGCCTTTTGCAGTTTTCTGAGACAGACGGGACAGAGGTAGAGCGGCTGTGACATCGCTTCAGTCACTGACTTGCTTTCATTCATGTTACATTCAAAATACACGCAGTGGCCCAACCCCAAGATGTGACACGTTTCGTGACTCAACACCTTTAGCATCTGCCAAAGAAGTTTCCCGTCGAATTTGTCGACTGCGGGTGGAACGTAGCCCTCCTCGTCCCTGTAGAGTTTGGGTTCGAAGCGTCCGAAGCTGAGCACTCCGCTGTTGAGTCCCGAATGCGCCTCTCCCAACACGAAGTTGAGGTCCTCACTCGGATACAAGTCCGTCCAACTGATGCCAACGGTGCAGAAGCAATTTCTTGGTATGTGTCTTTGAAGGCACTTCTGAATGTCCTTGACGTGGTACTGCTCTTGGCTGGTTTTCGGATGAACCCTGAAAATATTCAGGGTCTACACATCACATCTTTCGATCAACCTGCAACAGAAAAGTCCGGCCCTGTTTCACAACCCACCCACGGAAAGTCAACCGAATTCCTTCTTCGGACTTCCCAACTCGTACGCTGATGTGAATCTGACATCAAATATTTTCCCGCTTTCTGTGGTGAAGTGCGTTTCTCCTGACACTGACGCTGAACACACTCTGTCGCCCAAAATGCAGACGAAAGACTTTCACGCAGAGACTTTTCCGCAACACTTTGACGGCGATCTCATTTTTTTCAAAGCACTTTTCCGTCGGAGACAATTTTCAGGGGTTTTGCGCCAAATTTTGAAAATTGAGATCTGCAGACCTTTGTGCAGAGTGACACCTGTGATTGGCTCAATCTTCGCATCGAGCAGCTTGGAACCTTGAAGACAGTTACGCAAGGCAGGCCTTGCAAGAACGACAATGAATAAACTGCCAGTCACTGCACAGTGACAGAAGTTCACGGCAGATTCTTCAGAACGTCCGAGCTGTAACTCTGAGTCACGTGGACCCCTCAAACTGGTCTCCACGACACTGGAAGCGCTGTTTCATTGGAAGGTCAGTGACCTCGGGTTTCAAACACGACTCAGCTCCTCTTACCCAGCTGCTGAAAGGTCCCCCTCCCCACCCTCTTTGATCTTCTCACGGTTTAGTATTCGGAACAAACACGAGTGCGAAAGTCATACAATCACTTCTACAAGTTTGCTCGTATCTACACGAAAGGCACGAGAAAGTCTTTGCCCCCCCCCTCGCTCCCCACCAACAGGTGCGCAACGATGGGTGTGACACATGTGAATTGAGAGAATCTCCCAAAAAAGAAGAACTTGGAGAAGAAAAGGAGCCGTAATTTACCTTTTCCTGACTTGCCAATTCTCTTTCTCCATGATCAGTGGCTCCAGCAGGGCAACTCCGAATCCAAGGAAGTAAATGCTGGTAAACTTCTGCAGGAACTCAAAGAACGTCACCACTTCTCCCTTGACGCAAAGTTCGAACACAAAATCAGGAAATTCGTCGAGTGGTTGCAGCGCGATATTCCTTCGCTTCTTCATTCTACGGAATTTCCAGTTCAAATCCAGGGGTGCTTTCCACATGTTGAACGTTTGTTGTACTCGTTGTGACTTGATCGTCCACTCCAGAGGAAAGAACAAGTCACTGTTGTTGCTATCCCCTTGTTGTGCCCTCGGGGCTTCTGAAAAATCTCCAGCAACATGTGGTTCGTCAGCGGCGCAGGCATCTGAAGCAACATTTTCTCCAGTTGGTTTTTCAGGCTGGGTGTCCTTGTTCTGCGTGAAAACAGGTTGAAACAAGGAGGCCTGTCTGTAAATAATCCAGTCACGATCCGACACGTTTTGAAGAGGCCCCAGAAGAAATCGTAGCGCTTTCCTTTCTTCACTTGTTGCTCCCCACGAACAGCAATCCATCCCCTGTAACGACATGGAAACATCAGCTTGGATCCGGACAAGAAATTTGTGACAAGAAACAGGAATCTGCGTGAAATTTCTTCCGCAAGACAGGACTCTGTAAAGCAGGAAAACAAGTTTTGCAGTGAAATAGTCTCCGTTACATCCCTGCGTTAATTTATCTGAGGGATTGTCCAAGGAAGTAGTTCCGCAAGTTTTACAAACTGTATCAAAGTTTGTCTGGCACGGGGGAGGGGGGGGGGGAATTTTGAGAACATTTGTTGGCGTCTACCCTGCATTTGGCCTCTTGCGTTGCCAGGACGATTCACACCAGATCCAGACCTCACCCACACACATTAATTTCTCGTTCCACACACTGAAAGCTTTACCGTCATTATTCCTGACATACCTGGTATGTTCACAGTGTCAGTTTATCTTTACATCACATATTTTTGTGCAAAAATTGCGAGAAACCGGTTTGTCAGTCCGGAAAACGCGCTGAGCGATAATACCGGACCCACTGGAAATTATGTAGCGCTCAACCACTTTGACAATTTCGAGCGAAAGTGGAATGGACCGACAACAAAGAAATTTCCGATAAACAAGGACAATCGCGAGACGCCCTATGAAATTTGTTGCCCCTCCCCTCTTTTTGATGGGACATATCAGTCTACTGTGTGAATATATTCTGTCAGGTTCTCCTTCTTTCCTACCCTGGTTGACCAAATGTAGCAAACGCCCACAAATGAGACCACTGACACAGTCATGTATTTGTACAAGACTTTATTGAACTGGACACAAATTGTTTACTTTGTGCGTACTGGACACAAAACAGTTTACTTTGCGCGTACATTTCAAACCAGCGCAACGCAGAACTCAGGAATCACAGGCGCGCCGCTCAAAAAATAGGCCCACCGGCCTCGCGTGATTTGCACCTGAGGTCAACAGTTCCAGACAAGACCAATTTTTAAACTTTGGAGTTGGCATGGAGCCAACTTTTTGTTACTGCAT
>JAAUXT010003861.1_pt1 | contig 17127 bp, 12 predicted proteins | sample 7278171 | NCBI WGS metagenome assembly JAAUXT01 (sample SAMN14350112, study PRJNA611818) | marine sediment metagenome | isolation source: surface marine sediment (1.8m) | place: French Polynesia: Moorea | collected 2018-08
ATGTCAAACATGTTATTTGACGTATACCACGACAATCGTGCAATTACTGACGGATAATGGACGCAGGAAACAAAAGAAAACCCGTACCTTAACAACACACAGTGGTATACAAGTCAGGACGCACCGGGTCACTGGCCGGAAGTGGTGGTTTCACTCAACGTGTCGCGTGCTCGTACAAGCGCGAGGGACATGGGTGGTCTGCTTCCTTGTTCTGCTTCCCAAGAAGAGTTTTCTTTGCGGGGGCAGAGGTGAGGACGGCGGGTAGTCTGACCGTGATAGGATGACGCTGGTGTTCACGTGTGTGTGCGGAGCGGTTGTGTTTGTGTGTGCGTGCAATAGTTCGTGAAAGTAATCTCGATCGCTCAATGGCTCGTTCAACTCAAAATGGGAAAACTATATTTTGAGTCAAACTTGATGAACCAATTGTCAGCTTTGAGACTGAGGGGCGAACACCTCAACTCAGCTGATGCCGTCTGCTCCGGCCGTTTTTCCTTTGAAAAACCCAAATTTGAATCGACAGAGTTTGAGCCCATGCATTTCCAGTTGACGAGAATGAAACCAGTTCAAACACCATTTCTTCGAATTGTCCTGGGAAATGAATTAGCTGAGCCTCATTTTCCTGGTTGGCGTGTGCGAGTTTCAACTTGATCTCGGAGAAGGTGGGAGCAGAAGTGCAAATCGTCATCAGCGATGGTGCTTCAGCGATTTGAAACAATCCTCCTGGACTGGTGTGAAGGTTTAGCGTCAGAACTATATCCTCCGGAAGATGCAGACTGAATGTGACTCTCGTCGATTCTGATGTGTGTGAGAGAGGTACCACGAATGTGATTGGCAGCTTCATGCAGGGACCAAGGTGCGCCGCACCTGTCGTGTGTGTTTCCGATCCGTGACGCACTGGAGTCTACAGTTCGAAACACGGACTCTCTCTGTCTCTTCCACCACGAACGCCGACAAAGGACCGAGTGCTTGTTCGACGGTGGTTGTGATCCCGTCGTCGTTGAAAGGCACACTGCCTGGATCATGCCAAGGCGATGCGTGTTGTGCCGTGGACAACACGCTGCTCAAGTTTCACACTGCAAGTCACTTTAGCAAACTGTTTCGTGAATCCAACACCGAGACACGTGTCGGTTTGAATGAATGAGCACGAAAATGGGGAAACCGCTCAAGTCTGACCCAGAAGCTCCTCAGCACCAACTTGCGAGTCTTGCAGCTTCATCCCGGGCCGTAAAGGTGCTTTGCAGCGGTGTGTTGAGGGAGCGATTAGGGTTGATCCGGTAATGGACGTTTTGCCTGTTGATTTGCAGCTAATTTGTCGCAATTTCCTTCAGCAGCGGAGTGCAGGAAATGACTGCTGGGAACTGGCTGTGCCGTGCTGCCCCAGACGCAGCGTGAACAATGAAGGAAGACAGCAAGGCGTTCGTGGGGTGTCGCAGGGAAGCTGGTTTGGCCTCAGTTTTGGGGGGAAAGACGTGGGCGTACGTTATCCTGGTCAGGAAAACCAGATTTGTTCGAGTTCAGACAAGCGAACTCTTACTGTCTTTTTCGTGGTCAAACCATCAAGAAGTGCTCAGACCTCAGGTCTTCTCGTCTCGGCTTCTCTTCTCTTGCTCTCCAGAAGGAACTTTTTATGATTCGTGACTTCTTTGTGGGACCGAATGGGGACAAAAGTTCTTTTCAAGTCTTTGTCAGCATCCTCGCACCAGTAATATCTTTCTCTGTGACAGTAATTAAAAAGCAATTAGAACTTGTTTTGTGTTAAAAATGGTTGTAATTAATGGGTGCGGGATCGTTCATCCTTGATGTCTGTTCTCTCACGTTCTGCACTCCCACACACGAGAGTGAGTTTTTCTCTCACTTTCGTCTTTCTTCCCCGATACTCGATTTGGAGTGCGTTTTAGAGTCTGGTGAACGTCCAAAGTTCGGTTGTCGTTTTGTCCAGGAGTGCCGTTCCATTTTTGTGCAATCATGATGGTTGGTTTAGCTTGCCCAGTGTGTGCGAACAGGACTCCGGAGCACAAGGTAGACCTTGGGTGTGGATGGGCAACTGGGATGTCTGATTGGGGTGTGTCTGCACTGGCAAGTGTTCTTGTTTTTTGAAAATTTGGGGTGAAGAAACCAAATGATTGGTTTTGCTGAAGTTATGAAATGAACAGTTGGCCCACACATTCCTCACAATGTGTAGATATATTTTCTGGTCTTTTCATATTTGATTATGATGAAAGCTTGTTTATGTGAATATTTGTGAGTTTCTGTTGTCCACAATACGATATATTGATTGCAACCGGTTTGTTCGTACCATGAGGCGCCGCGGGCTTTTTGATTGTTGATCATTTGTTGCACAAGATTCGTGGCTCTGGGGGGGTTCGTCCCAAGAAAGTTTTCTTCATGAAGCTGCTTCCTTTCCACAGAACATTATCACCAATCCGTGTGTGCGTTTTATTTGCTACAATCGGAGATGTGTTGTACGTAAAGCTGGTCAACAAAGCTTTGGTGAGACTCAAACAGACTGGCAAGTTTACAAACAGAACCGACTGTGATGGCTCGGTCGCAATGAGTGAAAGGCCTCGGAAATTGTGTGGTGTGCGGATCAGGCGGGAGAGAAAAATAACCAATTTGTTGTTGGAAACACATTGCGTCAAAGTCAACAGGGCACGAGGAGGAAGAACTTTCCCAATGCCGAGAAACGCGTTTTAGCGTCATGCAGAGTCAACACAAAGACAGAAATTACGTTGGTCGAATGCGCAACTCTTTTCTGGGAGGCTGTGAGACGCAAACACACACACACACACACACACCACACACACACACACACACACACACACACACACACACACACACGAATTATTCTGAGTTTTGTTTGTTTTTGGTTGCTTTTTTGGGGGGGGGGATGTGTTCAGTTCCCAGTTTCTAACGTGTGCACAAACCGTCGCGGGGTCTTGGCCGTGCAGGCAGACACGTCGGTATCCAGGGTGTAATTGCGATACATGTGCGCTCGCTCTGAGAAGTCGATTGAGTACGGCAGATATACCGTTCTCATGTGAGGAGGCTATTACTTGGTGGATTTACGATGTGGACGGGAGCAAATAGCAATTAGCTTTGCTGCATTGTGTCTTTTCTGTGGAATCCGTTGCTTGGCTCGTGCGCCTTGGCTTGCACTGAGCATTCATCTCACAGCGATCTTCCCGAGTGAAACTACACGCGCGACTTGCAGACAACCACCCAGAATTTCAGCTGCAGCTAGTGAGACTTTGCTGTTGTATCTCCGTGAAAAGTTCGCTGTGATGCTGAAATGTTTGTGAAAGACTGTACCGCCATTCCAACAAGTTGTCTTTTGTGTGAAAGTCAAGAAACGGCTCCTCGCTTGTCGTCTGCAATTGTACGCGAAGGTATGTGCAGCATCAGCCTTGCATAGTGCCACAGCCGACGAGAGAACGCCTGTGCCGACCGGTCGGGTTACTGTTCTGCCGAAAAGGGCATGTGCGCCTGTACTGAGCGAATTGGGGTGCACGAGTCTGGTAAAAATGCTTTTTGCGTACAAAAAAAAGTGCGACAATCGCAGTCTGAAGGTGAGTGGACCTTTTTTTGTGACAACGAGCAAAAATCCCAAAAGACAAAATAAGTTCGTGTGCACTCGAAGGTGAAACCACGCCAGGTTCAGCAAAATGGCACAGCGGAAGTTGGGTTCCGCTTCGTGCTGCACGTCGCCGCCGCGCGGAGATGTGGCGCTGCTGAGGCCGCCTCGCTCCGGCACCAGCGGCCGCGCCATTCCGCGGGGGGCAGATCGCTCCTGGTGGGAGGTGGACGAGCCGGCCTCACCGGCCACATCAAATCGCTCCGACTCAGCACAACAAAATCCGCTTCTCTGTTGAGCAGACTCGTCGATCTGGGGCCCCTGTGTCAGTTTCGGTGCTGGATTGACAAGCACCGATTTGGGATGAACTTTCGTGTGTGGCGTCTGCGAGAGATGTGCGCTTGACGTGCGGAATGGAGCGCAACAGCTGCGTCTGTTTGGAATTTGCCTTGCTCAAGAAACGCAAACACGATCCTTCGTGCACCGACTGTGAGCGGAACATGCTGCGTCCGTTCAGGACGGCGACCATTCTCGCCGCAGCTCGTGGCGCGGGCGCCAGTGAGGCTCTCCATGCAATCAAACAGGTCCACAGCGTTTCCGTTTTCGTCATCCTTGCGTTTGCGTGAAGCTCGAATGTTGTGAAGCCGATGTGGATCTGACACAGATGCACAAAGCAGGGAGGAGTGGTTCATTTCATTGCAAGTTGCATGCGAATGGAATCGAGAATTGGCCGGATCTCCGCCGTCTTCCTATTTACCCGGCAAACAGTAATATGAAGGTCACGTCCAGATAATGACGTCCAATCCAGCGTGTCATGCGTTGTCCATTACGAGAGCGTTCGGCTTCAATCACACTGGAGCCAATTCTCCCCACGAAACGGCGAGCGAACATTCGTGTGGGTGGAAAAGTCAAAAGTTCTGAAATGTTGGACATCTCGTGTACTGTCCTGTCTACGTTTATATCCTCGTCCAGGAGAAGCTGTCGTCACTGCGAGTTTTTGTTCCAGTGAAAGGAGCGGAGGCGGAAAGGTGGATGTTGTGAATGGCCCGAGGATTCTGAGTCGCGCCTCTCAGCGCATTCCGCCGTGTGGTGGCAGAGAGCAGCACAATGGGACGCGACGTGTTTGCCAGAGGGTGCTGCAGTTTAGTGCCTTCTTCAAGTCACCAGCTGTTGCTCCATGTGGTCTGACAAGGTGTCGAGCAGGGTCAGGCCGTCGTGTTACAATGCTTTTTGTGCACATAGTGTTTGTGCAAATCACAGTTTTACTCAATTGGAGCTCGCGGTGATTTGAGAAGCCAGAATGCAAGCGACCTAAACATAAGGACCCAAACACAGCAACCTCAACACAGCGACCTAAGATATGGACCAATTTATCCAAGCATGTCCCAAATTTTCTGCCCTACAAATTTGAACTTTTTGACCTAAAAAACCCCAAAAATTCAAACTTCAGATTTTCATTCCTCATGATTTATCCTCAACCCAAATAAAACCCAAAAAGCCCAAAAGATCCTGATTTGATCCTCATCTTGACTATGAAATAGGTGTACATACACTTTTGGTGACACTGCCTGCAGGTGATTTGTTTTGGTCGCCCTGTTTGGGTCGCTCAAAAATTGAGCTCCCTAAAACAGCGCAACCTCCTCAAATCACCTAAAAAGGCAAGTAATAAACTGTCGTGTACAGTTGCAGTTAATTAATTATCCTCATTGTATTTTGTAACAAATGAACTGGTTCGTTTTGTTTTGAGCGCACAGCATTCCAGCGAGCCGCCGGCTTGGTGCAATGGTGATGGTTGTGTCCTGTTTGTTGGGCTTGCTATGGTGAATGGTCTGGTCACAAAACCAATGGTTGGTTTGTCCCCTCCCCGGTCAACAATCCAACCATTGGTTTTGTGAACCAACCACTGGTTTTGCAACCGATGGGGGAGCAACTTGGTTTCACACCAGTGATGAAACCAACGGTGTTCCTCCGCCACTGGTAGCAAGCCAGCATTTGGTTTCAAAACCAACAGTTAGTTTTCTTGTTCACCATGGCAGGCAGGCCTTTCTGGCCTGTTTGAGGAACAAAGCGTGTTGTGAGCACAATGTCTGCGGTAAGGAGCACACGGGCCTTTGATACGGTTCGGAGACGGTTTGTGTTACATCAGTGCAGATGTTGCCATTCGCGTCACCCCATAAACGAAAGGAAGCGTTGGCTTGGCAGTGATCCCTAGTTCTCCTTCGCCGTGGAGACCGGCCAACCCAAAGAGTAGTATCATTGAGTGCCAGATGTTATTCTTGTCCGGCCGATTAGCATTCGTTAGCGTATGGATGGGAGCCAGTATTGGATAGTTGCATGAAGTGGCGTGGCATTGCAGTGAGGATGTATTGTTGCGAGTCATTACAAACGTTTGGAAGCAAACCAGACCTCGAGTGCTCTCGCAGCTCAGCTCGTGTGTGTTTGCACAACTCCGGCGCTTTTTTCGTTGCGAGCTTTTGTAGCTGTTGTCGGGGAGTAGCGTTTTCGTACACATCTTGATGGGGTGCACAGCGGTGTGCGGAGTCGAACACATGTTACCTTGAACACTCGTTCAAGACGAATGGTGAGTTGTTCAGCAAATGGGCTCTCAAAACGAGTTGGATTCGAACGCGGCGCTTTCTGCTGGATTGAAAGTTCTCCAGGTCAGTGCGACGCTGCCGAGATGCAGGCAGATCCGCAAGTTTACTCGCACAAGGAGAGTTCAGCTGCTAATGTTCTGTGTGCTGTTGCACTGAACGAGACAGGTCGCAGAAAACTTCCTATCAACAGCGCTGTGTTCTTCCTGTGCCTGTGCACAGGATGCAAGGGGGAAAATGAATTGACCCTTGTCAAGAACAGTGTCCGCTGTCACAAAATTTGCTCTGCAAACTCGTGTTTTTCTGTGAATGGAGGAATTCTTGAAGTGTCCAAGCTGGACTCACACGAGTACTCGTATGCAGTATTTGTGCAACTTAGCGTTGAGGTGAGCGGCCACTGGGGAGTGCAAAGAAAGCAGTTGATGAGTTGAATTGCGTGCTCCCGGTGTGCATTTCCCTCCGCCGTGGCAAAAGATGGGACACAAACAAATGCAGGAAGTATTTCAGCTGCCACACTGTTTGGTGTACGCAGATATATATTATTTGTTCACCTGCGCCTGAAGATGGGCAAAGTTTGTGTCATGGTTGCGTTGCCAAAGCGTGAGCTGGTTTCTGGCCTCCAGTGCTGATGTCAGTCGTTCGATTGAAACTTCCCTTTGGTTCCCACCTGTTCTTCCGCAGAAACAATCGTGTGCAAACGTTCCGTGTGGGGGTGTACGAGAACTTCCTGTCGCCTGGCCCAGAATATAACAGCAGTTTCGTATTATTCCCTGTGGCGTTGTTCAGCTGGGTTCGAATTTGCGTTGCCGGAAGCCACGCTGCCGCAGTTGCTGCAGTGCATGTTCTGTGAACAACGCGTTGAGTTTTCTTGCAGGGGAGTTACCACTTTGCCTGCTCGGCGTGGGATGCGATTTGAAATGAATGGCGGATGAAATATTAATGGTGTAATTATTGGCTGCTGTGCGCAATCTGAAGGCAGTCCGAGAGGGATCATTGCTGATCATTGTGCACTGTGAAGCATCGAGATGCGTCTCTCCCTCCCACAGGCTTTCTCGCTTCTTGTCATGTTCAGGCCACGTCGGGGTGTGGCGTGGCCGAGCACGACACTTGAAGATAAATACGTTTTTAACTCACGGGAAATTCGCTCAGAACACCGCTTCCAAATTTCGTCAAGACAAACTCGTGGATGGAAATTCAACAGAGGTTCGGGTGTTGTCAGAAAGTTTCCCCTTGTTTTGTGTTGATCCAACACTCAAGTAATGTACGTACGTGTTTCATTTGTTGACGTTTGGCAATCCTGATCATTCCTCTTGTGGTCTGTTGTTGTTCATGTGTGCTTTTCAAATGACACGAGCGCAGGGTGGGGATTGCAAGTTTCAGCGCGCGCGCGCGTGTGTGTGTGTCTGGTGTGTGTGTGTGTGTGTGTGTGTGTGTGTGTCTGGTGTGTGTGTGTGTGTGTGTCTGGTGAGTGTGTGTGTGTGTGAGAGAGAGAAAATAAGTTTGGGGGAACGACTCAGAGCCAAATCTCTTGAATAAAATACTTCCAAACTTTCTTCTGGACCTTGCGGCTGCAAAACGTTTCTGCGAGTCTGAAGGCGCCGGTCGAGTCGCGGTGTCGTGACGAAGCGAGAGAACGCTGCAGACCGTCGTGAAATGGGTGTTCAGATTTCTTCAAGTTTGTGCCAAGCAGAGTTCTGTTGAAAGCACAGTTCATTGTGTTTCGTCACGGCAAACCCAAATCGTAGCTCAGCTTGCAGCTCAAAGGACTTCAAAGAACAAACACTCCGTTGAATGCCTGCTTCTAGCATCTTGTTCATCCTCTCGATACATTGGATCACACGAAGGCATCTCGTGAGGAAAGAGTGAAGCCCGAGTTAAATCGGCGTGAAGTTGTTTTCAAGAATTTATCAACGACCACATTTTCCGATTGGCGGTATTCTCGTGCACAGGTTTGTGATGCTTTCGACAGCGTCATTCCCACGTGTTCTTCTCAACAGGCCGACCGTGTTGGACGTGTCCGCAAGCTGCTGTTTTTCTCACCCTGGAAGTGTTCCTGCATCTTCAGACGCGTCCTGCTCCAACACTTCCGAGTGTCGTGAAGGACCCCAACCTGTGCCGTTTGCAGTTGGCGGAAAGTTTGAAGGCGGTATTGTGTGGTGCTTGCAGGTCCCGAGCGATGAGGCGACGCGGGGCGCTGCAGCCGCTCCGAGCGACGGCGACCGGCGCGTCCGACTCGTGACGGCGGCGGCGGCGGCGAGTCGGCACACCCGGTCAGTGCGCAGGTACGTGCGACGAGAAGCGCTCACACTCGAGTGACGAAGATCCGATTGTTTGTGGTGTTCATGACCGGCATTAAAATGGTTGGAAGCAACTGGACGTTTGGCGTCACTGAAGGTATCAATCGCAACACGTTTGTGGCAGTTTGACGAAACCGAGTGCTGCTGCCGTGTGCGCACTTTGCGTACCTTCCAGCGCGATGAATATTGAGAAATGAGGTCTGTTTTGCCGACGCTGTCTGTCGGAAGGTTTTCTTGCGCGAGTATTGGATTTCTGGTCTTTGAGTTGAGAACGAGAGCCCTTGCCGACGGGTGTTCATTATGACAGTCCCACTCAGGATACATTGGAATTTTAATTGAGTCTTGTGTCTCGGGTCTCCCCGGAAAATTGATGGTTGTCCACTCGCCCTCGGCACTCTCTTTCTCCTCTGCACAGGCGGTGACATCAAGACACACCGGGCTGCTCCGCACTCTGCGGAAATTGCCTCGAGAATTAAGCGCAGCGAACTGACTGCTCGTGCTCGACTCGGATCAGTTGATCCAGGATTGCAGGGAAGGAAACTCGGATTCATTGTTCTCATAATGAAGTGGACACGTCCGCGAGTGGCGGCTCCTCGGCGCAGGCTCGTCGAATCTGACGTCAGTTGCACAACGTGCACCCGATTTGTCGCACCAAACTGCACTGCCGACCAAGTCTTCAGTCTGACTCCAAAGAGTGAAGGAAACACGTGATTTGGTGTTGGATTCTGGTGCTTCTAAACCTCGGGCTGTTTCCTCTTCCGGTGATACGCCTGTGATAGTGGAGGAGCCGCGCGCGGACCTCCCTCACGGCGCGCACAGCTCGCTCGCCGCCTCGCTGCGCGCACTTCACCCGATGAGTTAATAACACTGTGCTCCAGCAGACATTCTCCAGGTCGAGGTGGACTGTGACGTCACACGTCGGGACTTGTGGACGTTGGTGTCCAACAGCAAACGGACCTGTTTCAGTTTCCCCTGCGCTGAAAGTGCACGGAACAGGGCCGCGCATAATGCGAGCAGTTCTCGCTTCAGAACAAAAACTGAAATGCAACGATGAGCAGATCTCAGGCGTGTGCTGTTGAATGTCACTGGACCTTTGTCAAAGAACATTTTCCTCTTCTGAGAACAACAGGAAGGGGAAATTTTGTGAAGTCTGCACCTCAGTGGAGAACTGCACTGGTTGAAAAATGTTTTCCAGAACTGTGTGTCACTTGGTTTGAACTTCTTCAAAGCGACTCTTTTTCTGCACTCGACTAATTTGACAGCGCCCTTTGGCCCTCACACAGCGAAAAGGCTTGGCTGCAGGCTGACTGATTTGACAACTAACAATGTCCACGGTTTTCCCTTTATGGGTCTACGTGGGGCAGTTTACACCAGAGTGAGTAAGCAATTATGCGTTAGTCTGCTTTTCGCGGGTGTCCGGGGGCTAATCTTTCAGCTGCGATGTTTATTTTTGTGTCGGCAAGAAAGTGACGAATTTTTGGCCGTCATCAGAGGCAGCGGTTGTTGCTGAACGCGTCTTCTGCGTCTGATCTGAACAAGACCTTCGAATTTCAGCTGTTTGGTGGTCATCCTGCTGACAAAAAAATTGGTCATAAACTTGGCCTGCAGTTGCCAAAGCCCACTATGTTGACCGAAATCTCCATGTTTCCAACAGAACCTTGAAAATGGCTGTTTTTCAGCGGCGCTGCAGCAAGATTGGCCGGTGCAGGCAGGCGGGGTCGACCTTGTCTCCGTTCGTCCGTATTCACTGTCTGTTTGCCGGCGGCTCGAGCAGGGCTCGTTAAACCTGCAGGCAAATTGGCGAGGAGCTCTGTATTATCCGCTGATAGTCCCGCATCATCAATGTCCATACAGAGAGCTCGTTCTGTTGGCACGAGCAGACCGGGACCACCTATGTGTTGAGTCAGGGGTAAAATGATGGAAATAGAATCTCTCATCCCGGGGTGATTGCTGTCGGCGGATGTGCAACACCACGATATGATTCGGAACCCCTCCCTTCGGTGTGAATTTTGTGATGTGTCCTTTTTGGGACGTTTGATTCCATTTCTTTGTCAAAAAGAGACCCATAGGCCACCCGCTGATTTGAACTGATTCCACTTGCTCATTCCAGTTGCCTTTTTTCATCCAGTGTCAAAATATGTCACCAGGCATAACATACAAAAATATTTGGTGAGGTAGAGAAACTTTCTGTGGGTTGGGTTAGGAATTGGTGGCAAATGATGTGTGATGTTTCAAAATCAAGTAATAAGTCACAAAACATTCTGAATAAGTGCAAAAAGGTCACATTGAACACCAGATATTTTTGTGAAATTTTCAAAATGTGATCCAGTATCAAAATATGTTGCCAGGCATAACATACAAAAATATTTGGTGAGGTAGAGAAAATTTCTGTGGGTTGGGTTAGACCCCCAACCCTGGCTTACATGTGCAATACAAAAACAAATTAAAACCACATACATTATTTACTACCAATTGCAAATATAACCTACTTATAATTTTCTCAACCTCATCAAATATTTTTGTATGTTTTGCCTGGTAACACATTTTGATGCAAAAACCAAAAAAATCAAATTTTAAATTTCAGCCTCCTAAAAACCACTGAAAAATTTCATTGTAACAACACCAGACCCACTTGACCTGAAAGCCCCTCCAATATCATGAAAATTATATGTGGATACCTTTGATCAAATATTGCTCACTTTCAAGATACAACCCAAAATAGAACCCCTTGTCCATAATTTTGAAATGTCCAAATTTGAAGTTTTTGCACTAAAAATTCAAAAATGTTCTATTTTGTTCTTTTGAAGTCTCAGGCATTATTTGGGACCTAAAATATATTGACAAGTGAGCCTATAATTTGTACCAAAATCCTAACCACTACAGGGCATGCCAGATTTTGCAATCAGATGTGAGCAAACGGTATTTCGCCGTTCAAATCACCTGAAAAGTGTCTTGTGTGGCGGCTGCCAGTCGGATCCTTCGCAGTCATTCACAAGGAGTCATCAGATTTTCTCTGCGTCACGAATTTCTTGTTTCCAACTTTTGGCTCACTGTGTGAAACATTGTAAACAACCCTTGTTTTCTTTGCTTTCAGACAGGGGGTGGGGTCAACTACAACACCGGCGAGGCGGGCGACTTTGGGCGAAAACGCAGCAGCTTCGCTTCGTTCATTGAAAAGGGAGGGCCAAGCGAAAAGCTGTGGCGGCGGTACAAAAGCATGTAGCGCTGCATCTCCTTGATCAGACAGGCCCGACAGCTTCACGTGCCGAGGAGAGACGGATACACCGCTGCAACATGGAGTGCGCCAGGAAAAAGGAGAAATAACATGCAACATGAGGCCAAATTGGTCTCTTCGTGAGCGAGACGCCAGATGAACACGATCCACAGAGATGTTGAGCGTCTTCAGATGTTCGGTTGTTTGCAACGCAGGACCGGGTGAAAGTTCGCTCAGTAACTTGACTGCTGGATTTGGTTTGCGTCGTCTGAAGTGTACGAGTACGTGTATCGGAAGCCTGTCATTCATTTAGAAAGTTGGAATCTCTTCGCGTCAAGAATCTGGAACTCCTGGTGCTATTTGGGCCCGGAGAATGCGAAACACGTTTTTGTGCTTTCCGCAGTGCACCCCGCAGTGCACCGTTGAGAAGTGACTTGTCAAGTGTCAGTGGGATGATGCGATGCTGCACGGACTTCGCACCAGTTCACGCGGACGTGTGATAGGAAGTCAGCAGTGGCAGCACAAACAGGCCGGGCGAATCCGCCTGGATTGTGATAATCTGGATTTACCTTGTGAAGTGGATACAGGTGTTTCTGATCGCACAGCAAGAAGCGAGGTAGAGACGCAGTGAACCTGCAGCTGCAGAACGAGGTTTGTCGCCAGGCAAATTTCAAACGCGGACAAAGTTATTAAAAATACATGCAGGACTTAATTAAAGTCAGTCCTTTTGTTGACATGACGTGAAGGCAATTGAATAGACAGACACCAACTTTGATCAGGACGGACAATTAAGTGGCACTGGAAAAGCTCGGGTGACTGCGTGCTGTTGCCAGCTGAAGGCGGCCCAGAAGAAAAGTGCCCTGAATTTACATGAGAAATCACTATCTGATCAGGAAAGGAATGTGTCTGGAGATTAGTTTGCAAATCGCTGAGCCCTGGAGAACAATTTAGGGGTCGAATTGCGCTTTTATCAATGGACAGTCCTGCCAAGTGGTGTCAAACGAACGCGCAAGTGCGTGGCACACAACAGTGATCAAAAGTGGATCAACGAAAGAAACCGGAGAATTGCAGCTTGCCTCACACCATGCACGTGGACTGGGGGAAACTTGGATTGAGCGGCGCTTGAGATCGAGCCCTGCGGACTGATGGAGCACTGGACGCCCAACCCTTACGCGGAGCCGTTCGTGCCCCGGAGGACGTACGCGGGGGCAGGGGCGAGCCACTACCGCCCCGCCAGCCTCAAACAGATGCGCAGCAGCAGGTTCCTCCGCAAAATCTTCCAGGTGAGTGAGTGCGACTGTTTACCGCATCAACATTGCAATGCGAAAAACCACACATTTTCCAGTTTGTGTTGTGGCGGGAATTTGCGTGGTCTGCTGAGTCCAGACGTTTCAGTCGCTGCACGTGAACCTGATTCGAGGAAAGCAACGAAGATGTTCTTGCTCCAACACCATCGTTGGTCAATGGACTTTGACAGTTGTCTCGTGGATGCAGCCCGTACGAGCACGTGGGTCCCCGGTCAGAAACTCAGCTGTCAGCCTGAGAAGGCAACTCGTGTCCATTGCCATTTCCCGCTTCTATTGCCAACACGGATATCGGAGGAAATAATTCACAGTGAAAGTCGTGGTAGAACGTGCTTGATACACAGACGTAATTTCGTTAGTCTTCCCTGTGTACATCTGTCGGCCTGTAACAAGGCATTCCCTTGGTACCCACGCTCACTGCAAGTTCACTGCAGTGGCAAAAGAAGCGCTGTGAAATCCGTAGAACATTGTTACTGGGGTCCCACAGAGATCATCCGAAAACCTGTGAAACGAGTGCAGACTTAATTTTTTTCGACACGGCCTTGGAAAGAGGAAGGATGGATCAGACTTATTGTCCTCAGCAACCTCGCACTCGGGATGTTTTTGGTTTGCACAACAGTAGAATTTCCGGATGAGAAGCTTGTTTCTTGCTCTGAGATTTCAGCTCATTTGCAGCAGGCTAAACATTCTTCTGGCAACTTCAGGTTGTTGGACTTGTGAGGCTAGAATATGGCCGATGATCGCTTCAGCTTCTCACAGAAACCACATATTTCCTCGCTGGATTCTGCAGAAGACAAATGTGTTATGCTGGGAATGTTTTACACGAAGGCAATCGTGTTTTTTGCAGCGGGAATCGGAGAAGCGAGATCAATACAAATTGAACAATCGGCGCGAAATATCGGGGCCCTATTGAATGTGGGCGAAAACTGTCATTGTGGGTTCACTGCCTCCCCGTGCCCTCACAGAGCCAGCTCCGGGCAATGGGGCCGCTCAGCCTCCTGCGGGTTCCGCGCTCACTTCACTTCATATTCATGATTTCCTGCAGTTGGGCTACTGTATTTTTGGCGTGACGACGTTCACAGGAACAGCAGAAGTTAGGATGTCGAGGAGAATTCTGCGATCTGTGAGATCCGGAGAGTCTTGGCTCACGCTCAGAAAAACATGGTCGTTTCGTTGTTTGAATGTACCTGAGGATCTGGTTGCAAACGGTAACGGATCTGTGGTGCGCGAAGCAGCGTTGTGTGCGCGTGCTGCACCCTTCGCTCAGCGGGCGCGGGTCAGGGGTTAGTTGCGCTAATGTAACGCAAACAAGCGTTTTCGGTGCGCTCGGGAAATGCGAGAGGTGTGCGCCTCAGTATCAGCGCTGTGAAACAGCGCCTTTCGAAGCAGGCGCTGAAGACGCTGCGTTTGTGACAAGTTTGAGCGCAAATATTTGTGCCGCAAATTGTCCGCCACGGAAATCCTTCAGCTGCCAGTCAAGCTCGGTGTCTTCTGCGGGCCGATGAGTACCTGCCTTTGAGTACCGTGTCGACCGAAGTTCTTTTCGCACCCAGAAAGTCTGAAATGGTTTCACAAGGTTGATACGATTTCGGTGCAGAAAGAAAGAATGAAACTGGTTGAAAAAGTGAGAGATCACGAGCTTTTGATGTTGCATTTCAAGACGGTACGAGTGATCGCGTGATCGCTGCTCCAGCCCGCAGCACAGGCAAATTTAATTTGTGAACTATAAAAAGTGTTGTTCGTGAAAACAACAGTGTTGGGTGGACACAAGAAAGGACAATATATTTCATGTGGAGCAAAAACACAAATTGATACTGTTCGTGATGTCTCTGCAGTCATTCATTTCTGCGCCTTTTCGCCCAGTGTTTTGGCGAATTGTTTTTGCTGGCACAGAATTCTATTTTCGTACTTCAGTGCTTGCAGTGTTAATTAGATGAGCGATAAATTAAACCTTGGTAATTACTTCTGTCAGACCGTGCTGTAAAATGTTGCAATTTGACGCTGTTGCCTGAGCGCCGCCGCCGCCGCCGCCGCGCACGCGAAGGGCGCAGTCCGAGCTGCGTGAGGCTGCGAAATGCAGACCTGTGCTGACGGTGCTGTCAAGGGTGTGTCCACAAACTCACTTTGACGGTTCGAACTGTGGCCATGAAACTCATCCAAAGTAAAACGCCCCAAAAATCGAACTTTCAATTTCAGCAAAACAAAATCTGGAACCACAAAATCTTCATGAAATGCGACCCCAGTGCGTGCACAAGGTTTTCTCTTTTTCGATTGCATCTTTACGGAGACAAGAGTACAATCAAGGCACGACAGTAGGCTGCGTGGTCATGGTGACCCAAGCAACAGACTGCAGAGAAAGCAGGTAAAGCTGCAAGAAAACTGGCACCAAAGTGCCCGATGACCTGGAGCAGAACCTGGAGTCTGGAGGCACAGAGAAAGAACTCCTCTGCTGACTGTCAAACAAGACTGATGGACTCTCGGAGCTGGCGTGAACGGACCGAATACTGCCCAAACGGTAAAGCGCAGGAGCTGCTGACAACATGGAGGGCAGAACGTTTGGTGGTCTGTTTGCCTTGCCTGGCCAACTTGCTCAATTGAACCCTTCAAATCACGTTCAAGTCTTGGTCCATTTTGTAAACCCGAAAAAATGTTCCAATGCGACAACGGGTGGCAGTCAATTCGCGAAAGAAGAAAAAGGAATAGAAATTATGAGACGTCTTTCTGTGTGTGGTACACAGCATCGAAAGTGAAAGAAAATGCTTCAAAAGGAAGCAGCAAAACAGCCTGAAACACACACACACCCGTGAGGCAGGGATCAATATTTGATTGTGTGTATCGCGAAGGAAAGGCAAGCCAAACACGTGTAGGAAAACAAGCATTATCCGTCCAAATCAGAGATGTCGGAACTTGCATGTCGACTGATTGGGTATTGGTTGGAGATTTATCGGTTATTGATCTCGATGCAAGGTGCACGCACCCGCAAGGACGAGCTAGTGGCGACACGAGCGCGCAGCCGTGAGAGGAGCCGCCGTCGGGCGTCGCGTTCTACTGGCCGTCCGTCCGTCTGCCGGACCGGTCTATCAGTCCATCCGTCCTTCTGTCCGTCCGTCCATCCGTCCGTCGGACCGGTCCGTCCGTGCAAACCACAGCACCTCGAGACACAACAGTCCAGCTCCTTTTGCAGTTGACTTGCTGGGGTCAATTCTGCACTTCGCAGCGACACTGACAAGGGCAGCGGAAGATCGATCTGTCACGGTGCTGTGTTGTCACTCTTTGGGCAAACGTGAACCAGAGTTCGGGAGGTCCAGCAGGCTGAGCACGCAGAGTAAGCCCCGCTTCGCCACTCGGTCGCCTGTGTCAAAACAAGCTGTTCGGCGGCAGGGGACAGATCCAGCAAGACAGACAATGCTCAGTGCTCAGGGAACTCCACGAAATTTTACTTCAAAGGAGCGCCATGAATCTAGCATTGTGCTAAACATAATACGCGAATAATTTTCGCCCGTTATGTGTCTCTGGGGAAAACTCTATTATGGCATAACTCTTTGAAAGAGGCTTCACAAAGGCGTGGATCGAAGAAAGACACTGCGAGTTTGCATTCCGCAGATGGGATTTATGCCGCTTTTGTGAGATTTTTTCCCATCGAGCTCGAGAATAAACGCCTGTCTTCAGTGGAATGGGTTTTCTCCGAAACTGGTCTCAGAGACGGTGGGCATCTTTGACAAATTTTCAAAACCTGCCAAAGACCGACAATCACGAGGGCGTGGCTTCCTGTTCTCTACCTTTCGGGCGGTCTGCCTCAGCGTCGGAGCGCCCACGAAGACAAAGATTTAGCAAACTCACCACGGGACCTTGTATTCCCGTCTCAGTGATAGATGTTCGGTTCAAGGGCACCTCAAAAATTGCAGTTTATACACGCGTGTAAATACGTACGAGCCCGTCGGCGTGTGTTGTGCAATGATGCCAGGTAAAAGTGATGTAGACAGACCCTCTCCCCCGTTTGCAAAAGTTTGACTTGGAAATTTTTCGGCTTGGTTGGGTGCGGGGGGGGGGGGGGGGGCGGGGGGGGGGGGGGGGGGGGGGGGGGGGGGGGGGGGGGGGGGGGGGGGGGGGGGGGGGGGGGGGGGGGGGGGGGGGGGGGGGGGGGGGG